>JAABUK010013462.1_pt1 | contig 10203 bp, 3 predicted proteins | sample 5559141 | NCBI WGS metagenome assembly JAABUK01 (sample SAMN10711869, study PRJNA513367) | rock metagenome | isolation source: Antarctica rocks | place: Antarctica: Victoria Land, Pudding Butte nord | collected 2016-01-03 | reverse complement strand
TAAGTATATATATTTTAATATATTTTATATACTTAAATTATATAAGAGATGTAAGTAATTATATAATATTAAAGAGATTATTCTGTATTAGATATTATAATAGAATCTCTAAAACTTTTAATATTTTAAAGAATAGAAAAAGAGTTATAAATATCTTTAGAATCTTTAATACTTAAGTTCTTAATATAAAGTTCTATAGTCTTCTTATTTAGAAGTTTTAAAATTTTATTATAGAATAGTAATATATTAGAGAGATAATAATCTTTATTTAAGTAAGAGTAATTATTACTTTTAAGAGTTATATTAAAAATAAATTAATAGAGAATTATTAGAAAGTGTTAAGACTCAGTCTTAATATATAGATATAAGCTGACTGTAAAAGTAAATCTCTATATATTAGTAATCTATTCTTATAATATAAAAGGGTCGTTATTATATATTTACTATACACATTTTTAATATATCTTTCGTATATTACTTATATACTTATAAACTTCTATATCTCGAATTCCTATATATATATGAAAGATGTTTACTACTCGCCTAATCTTAAACAGCTTCTTAATATTCAGATTACTTTATTTAATAAACTGTTTAATAGAGATTCTTTAATATAATAATAAAGATATAAAGCGGAACTGATATAATTAATAAAGATAAAGAAAGATTAATTAATAACATAAATATTAATTTAGTAGTAGATAAGTAGTCTGCATCTTCTATTAATAATAATAATAAATAGAAGATTATTAAGCAGTATTATAAGCGCTTATATAAGTAGATTTAAGAGAAGAGAATATTTAAAGATATTACTATAATAAAATCTAAACTTATAAATAAAACGTTTATAAATTTTATAGAAATTATAGAATTACTTATTTATTATAAATAAGTCACTTTCTCTACTTATTCTTATACTTCTTTATCATGTCTAATTTATATTACTAAATCTTTATATTATTTTATAAAGAATCTTAAAAACGCAGTTTATTATAAGAATAATTAAAAGATTTATATAAATAAATAAATAATTTCTTAATTTAGAGTCTGTTCTATCTTATTAAGCTAATTAATATAAACTGATCATTTCTTTATATAAATCTAAATAAAATCTCTTCAGAAAAATCTTAACTTATATAACTATTTTAGAATTATAATATTTACGTTTTCTATATATTAATAAAAATCTTTAATAAGAAAAAATTTAATAGAACTATTAATTTTAAGTCTTTTAATTATTAAGAAGATTTCGCGATATCTTCTCTATTATACCGCTATCTTATTATGTTATTAACTTACATACTTATTATATATATCTTTCATTCTTCTTATTCAGATACTTCTTATAAATAGTTATATTCTATTTCGCATATTTAATCTTCTTCAATTCTTATAATATATTAATTTTATAATATAGATTTTATAATATTTATAAAGAATGATTTCTACTTCTTTAAAGATTTACAAGTTATTAATTACTTCACTTATAAAAGAATCTCGTCTGCGTAATTTTAGTATTATATAGATAAATAATAAAAGAGATTAAAAATCTTAAATATTAGAGTTATAAGATTATTAATATAAAATAATAGAATTCTAATCTATGTTTTTCTATTAATATATCTGTGAATCTAATCCATCTAATTATATTTAGAAGCTTATATAATATAATTATATAATTATATACTCTTAGTTTAATAGATAAATATACACTTAATCTTCTTTAACTATTAAATAGATTGGAAGATACTAAACTATAATAATATTATAAGAGAGATGATTTATCTGCGTAATACGGGCGTTATATAGAGTTTTCATTACTTATTATAATATCACGAATTCTATTTAATTTTCTCTTAAAGAGAGTACTCACATCAAATATTATAAGAAGATAAGAATTCATTATCTCAGCTGCTATACACTATTATAATACAGCTATCTAATGCGAGCTCATCAGAAGTAAAAGATTTATATACACACGCTATTATTTATAAATAAGATTAATCTTATTAATTAAGTAATAATTTATTTATAAAATAAAACGCCCGAATTCTAAGTTAATAATATAATTCTAATTATAATCTAAGATAAATATATAAAGTAATATTAAAATCTAATTATTAATTCTATTAATTATATATAATATATATTAATTTAACTTAAGATTATTAAGTAGTAACTTTAGTAATTAGTTTAAGATATTATAACTCTTATTAAGAGTCTTAGAAAAGATATTCTATTAATAATTAAGAAAGAGTATAAGATATAATAACTATTTACTTATCTTATATTAGAGATCTGTAGAGAGATCTTAAAAGAGAATAGAATTATTATATCTCATAAGTAAATTATAATTATGATATAATAAGAAGAAGAATTAGTTTAAGAGTCACTCTTAAAAAATAAAAATAAGTCTTATATTAATTTAGCTAATATTATATTAAATAAAAGCGCACGTGAAGTATATACTTTTCGCGGGCGTTTTTAACGCGAATATAAACTTAGTTATAGCACGGATTATTATTCTAGTTCAGCTTTAGCTAAAGTAGACTTAATATCTGTTAAAGATATAAGAAGTAGCAGCGTAATCTATTATAATTATGGAAAGTCTAATTATCTCTTTAGAAATTATAAAGTATTAAGAAAGATTAATCTCTTATTAATATTAGTAAAAGAATAGACTCTAATATTATAATAGTATTCATAATATTAAATATAAATTCTAAAGATATAAAGCTAATATAATATATAATTATTAATATTATATTATAGAATGAATATAATATTTGCAGACTATTTATACTCTTAAATATAGATGCTTAAGAATGCTTTCTATTATAGAAAGTGATTATTAAAGAAGATATCCGAACAGATTCTATATTTATAAGTATAATAATCTTAAATAATCAATTTACTATAATATATAATTAATATATAATTAAAACAGATGTAATAAACTTAATAGAAGTATTATAATCTTATTAAATAGACTTTATAACTATAGATATTTAAAGATATAATGTTATATTAAGCTGATTCTAAATCTTTAATATAAATTTAGATTATCATTTTAAATAATATGAATAATTCTATCGCGAAAGTAAGAAGAGTTATAAAATAGATATTATAAAGATGTTAAAGCTTAAGAGAGCTGACGCCCCGATTTATACAATATATATTATATCTGCGAGAATTATATTAGAGATATGCGAAGATTTAAAGAGTATTATATAAGATATATATAAAGGCTCTATAAATTCAGTATAATATTATTTTATAGATCTTTACTTTATAAAAGTAGTTACTGTGCAGCTATTAAAAAAGCTTAAAGACTCTATTAATATATTCTTAAAAGAGAATGCTGTGAAATTATTTAATAATATATATATAAAACATACTATTCTTATTAAGAAAGGTAAGAAGATATTATATAGACTTATTTACTTCTTATTTATAAATAAATTATAAATATTATATAAGTATCTTAAGAGTAGTATAATAAAAGATTAAATAAGAAATTCGAAGTTATTTATAGAAGCTTTAATTCTATTTATTCTCAAGAAGAAGAATAGTTTATATTTATACATGAATTATAGAGATCTGAATTAAGTAACTATCTAAAATAGATATTTATTATTACTGATTTCTGAGATACTTGATTAATTAAGTGACGCGAAGAGATTTATATTAATAAATCTGTGTAACACTTATTATTAAATATATATTAAGTAAGAAAATAAATAAAAGATTATATTTTATATATAATATAACTATTTTAAGTATATAATTATATCTTTTAAACTGATTAATATATTAATAATATTTTAAGTCTATATTAATTAAGTATTAAAGAGTCTATTAAATATTATTTATATAGTCTATCTTAACAATATTATAATCTATAGCTTTAATAAATAAAAGTATAATAATCACGTGCGATAAATATTAGAAAGATTACGCAAATTTGACTTATTTATTAAGCTATTAAAATATGTCTTTTTCATTACAGAAATAAACTTTCTTAACTATTATATAAATATAGCAGGCGTTTTAATAAATATATATAAAATAATTATAATTATTAATTAATTAATTTTAAAGTCATTTTATAATATACAGATCTTTCTAAGCTTTATTAACTTCTATAAAAGATTTATTTATAAATACTCTATAATAATTATTATAATTATAGATCTATTACTAAAAATAATAAAAGAAAAGAAGACTGAATTATTTCTTTAAATAGAGAAGATAGATACTATATTTTATATATTAAAAGACTACTTTTAAACTACTTCTTTATTATAGCATTTTAATTTAAAGAAATTAATTCAGATTAAAATAAATATATTAAAAAGAGATCTAGTAGAAATTCTCTTTTAACTTAGTGATAATAATATAAAGATAATATGTTATATCTAAATATTAATAATATTTTACTTAAGAAAGCTGATATTAATTAAGAGAAACTATATTATAGAAAATTAAGAGATATTAATAATTATTATCTTATTTAAGAAGTAATATTACTACTTAAAATCATCTACTTTTAATGTGTGAGTTTTATATAATTATTTTAACTTATAATTATTTATAATAATAAAGATATTAAATAAGTATTAAACTTAATAAGTTAAGATACTTATAACTTATAATTTTAAAATCTATTATTATAAAGATAAGAAGAATCTTACTAATCTATTATCGCGTAGATTAGATTATATAATAAATAATAAGAGAGAGAAGAAGATTTCTCTTAAAATATTTATTGTAGAAAGAGTTAGATTTAAGATATTAATTATTAATTTAAGTTAAGAAGAAGAATCTTTAAATTTAAGATTGCTTATAAAAGCTGCGATAGAGACTATTATATATTCTAAAAAGAGTTAATAAAGTACTTTATCTAAATCTATTATAAATGATTAATATAATATATATAAAATATATATTAATTATATGCGAAGAATTGAAGATTCTTTAAGAGAAGAAGAAAACTTTTTAGAAATAAAGATTATAAGTTCAGTCTCTATTATATTATTTTATAAGAAGATCTCAGACGCTCTTATTAATTATCTTTTAATATTATAGTAAAGAGATGTCTTCTATATAGAGAAGAGCTGAAAGAGATTTTTAAATAATCTTATTAAAGAGAGTTAATTTAAGAATAAATAATATAAAGATTATACTAATCTTATATAATATAATAGAAGTATTCATTATTGAATACAGATTCTAAGTGCTATAGCAAGTTAAGAAGAAGATATTACAGCTTACTATCTCCTCTATTACTGCGTCACTCTCTTAAATAACGATGCCCCGGTCTATAGCACGCGAAATACGTGCGGAAAGCGGCCGCGAAAATACTAATATTTAGAATTTAATTATTAATAGCTTAATTAGAGAAGTTATAAATATTAGAAACTCTTTCAATCCTATTAAAGAAGTAAATAAGAAAAACATTTTATATAAAAGAATAGTAAAATTTCTAATAAAGATAAAAGAACTCGCTAGTTAAATATAAATGTATTATCAGAATAACATATTTATATATATAAATGAGATTCTTACTTATTTAAAGAAAATTATAAAGAAATTAGATATAAAAATAATAATATTCCTCTTTATAATAAGTTACGCGCAGGTGACTTATAAAGAAATTATTAACGCTCTTTAATCAGAATCTTCCAAACTCTTTATTCTCTCTTAAGAGAAATTTAATAAAAGTAGAAAGATAGTTATTTAAATTAAAAAAAAGAAGAAGATTAAGATAATTAAATGTTTATTAATAAAGAAACTTATTAAAAAAATAATAGAATATATAAATAATATATCTGCGTCTTACAAACTACTTATAATTTATTAACTTAAAAGCGGAGATATTATTATATATATAAAGAATGTAAAGAAAAAGAGGAGACTTAAAATTAATATAATATAAATAATGATTTTAGATTAGTTAGTATTTATTAAAAGAAGAATATATGCTGTGATTATCTATAATATAAGAGTGATTAACTTCCCGCGTGAAATAGATGAGATAAACGCGCGTATAATAGAGAATAAAAATCACAGACTTCATTCAAATCTTAAGATTTATAATATTATCTGAGTGAGTAGAATTAAGAGTATTTAAGATTATACATTATTAATTATTTAAGTTATTAACGTAAAATAAATAAATTATATAATAATCAAAGATATTATATATAATTATAATCTTAAAATAACTAAGCTATATAATTATATTTATAGAATTACTTAATACTTCATTTATTAGAAGTATAATTATATAGATATATTCTATAAAGAGAGTGTAAGCTATAATTATTATAATAATAAGCACACTTTAAATAATTATATAAATAAAACGCGCGTGTTTAATAAATACTACGCAATATATAAAGAAGAAGATTATCTCTTATAATTAAAGATATATTTAATAAAGAATAATAAAGATAGTTTAGACTTAATTAATAAGAAAAATTAGAGCTTTATTTCACGCGATCTTTAAATCTATTAAAATAATTTTCTTTCTAATAATTTTAATAAATAGATTTATTATAAAGCTCTTATAAATATTTAATATATATCTCTTAAATAATCTTTATAATTTATCTTAAATAATAATAAAGAGAAGTAAGAAGAGAAAAATAATTTCAGATTATCTATAAGGCGTAGATAAGACGCGAGACTTTCTCTCTCTTCTCTTATTCTCTTAAATCAACTTAATAATATTCTTTCTCTCTTAATATAATAATAACACAGATATCTCGCAGATATTAATAGAAGTAGATTTAATGAAGATAATCTCTTTCACATCTTCTAAATAACGAAATATTCTATCTTCTTAAATAAGCTAAATAAATATATATTTAATCTAAAGATTCTGTAATATAATATTAATAAATTAAGAAATAAAATTATAATATTCTTATTTCATAATTTAAAAATTCAGATCTTCAATATCTTAGCTATTTAGAAATCATGATAAAATGTCTTTAACTCATATATATATAATTCGTTAATAAGCGGCTTTTATATTATCGAAAAGAAAGATTCTAAATCTCATATCTATATATATATAAATAAGTGACTATTCATAAATAATTAAAACGCGCACTTTAAGTTGAATAATCTCTATACTCTTTATTTATATTTTATAAACAACTCATTAATCTTATATATTATTCTAATTTATAATATTTATAACTCTTCCTCAATAACTTATAAAGAGATATTTAATTAGAGCAGTTTAATAGCGCTAATAAATATAATATAAGAAGATAATAAGTAGATTATTTTAAGCGACTTTAATTTACATTGTTCTCTTTAAGCTGGCTCGTTATACTTATTTCAATATTATTTAATAAACACTTTATTAGAAAGTATATAAATCGCACGCGCTTTATTATCACTTCTCTCTAACTTTATTATAAGAGAATGCGATAGTAAATTATAAACAGAGTTAATTATTATTAATTTAGTCTTTCTTACTAAAATTCTTTATAATAATATCATTAAATATAATATCTTTTAAAAAATAAAATAGTTCTTTAATCATTTATTAATTAAAACAATTCTTAATTTATAGAAAGTTAAGATATTATTAATTATACACACGCGTTATATCTTTAATAAGCTAGATAAAGAATTCTTTCTTTTTATATTTTAAAATATAATTAAATCTTTATATTAAGCTCTTATTCAGTTTCTTATATAATTAAATAAGACGATAATTATATTAATTACAGATATATAATAGATAATAAGTATATTAACTTTAAAAAAGTAATTATATTATCTTTTAAGAGAATTCTAAAGTTAGAAATATAAAGAGATAATAAGATTATTAAGATATTTATAATATATCTACTTAAAAATATTATTATAAAGAGTCTGATAGAATTATATATAAATAAAAGATCTTAAGAAAAAGATAATCTTTAAAGTTAAAAGAGAAGAGTTCTATCTTTATATATAAGATATTAATAAGTTATAAATAAATCTTTAAAGAATTATGAGATAAGTAAAGAGATAAGTATTAAGTATAAATATCTAAGTAAATATTTTAATATTATTTAAGAAAAATATTATCGCAAGCATCTTTTAAGAAAAAGTAAATCTCTTCTATATAATTTTATTTTTCTTTCTCTTAAAAGCTAATCTTTTAGATATAATTATATATAATTTTTCTCTGACGCTTAATATATTAGATATATTATCTAAGTAGAAGATGATTAATATATTCTTTTATTAAATAAAAAATAAGATTTTAAGTATTAATAAAATTCTAAATAATGTTATATATCTTCTTATTAATAAGTTTTCTGCGCTTCTCACGCGTATCTTTTAAATCTATTTAGATTTGAGAGTTTATTTAGATTATTTTAAGAGAGCTTCTATAGTAATATTACGTAAATTAAGTAAAGCAGATTACTCTGATTTCTTAGTATATTAATTTATTATTCTTTTAAATATATTAGAAAAGATTTTAAAAATAGTTATAATAACTTATATACGCGATTTAATTAAGATATATATACTTCTTTTAGATACTTAAATAAGCGCGAGAAGATATAGATTAATGAATATTATATTACAGCTAATTATTAAAAAGATTTATATTATTTAAAAAAGAAATAAAAAATAAGTGATAAATATATTCTATCTAAATATTATAGAAGTCTTTAATCACGTCTCATACTCGAGACTCTTATATAATCTAAGATAAAAGAATATATTAAAAAAATTAATTAGATAAATTGAGAGTTTTCTATTAAATTATAATATAGAGATAAAGATTAAAGAATATATACAGGCGAAAAGTATAATCTTCATAAATATTTCGTAAGAATTCTTAATATCATTAATTCTTTATCTTTTTTATAATATAGAGCTGCTGAAAAACTATAAAAGTATTTAATTATATATTAATTTAATAAGATTTATAAATAACGTGAATATGTTTATATATAAATACTTAATTAAGAGAAACTATTAGAATCTAGAATGTATATATCTTATATATGAGTTATAAATAAAATAATATAGCTTCATCTTTTTATTTAAGAAATATAATCTTATCTACTTCTTAAGATTCTTTAAAAGATTTAATATAGCTATTATAATTAAGTTAAATATATATTTAATTTAATCTAAAATAAATATTTACATTTTAAAAATTATTCTTTATTTAAAACTATAATAAAAATCTTATCTTTACGCGATAAAAACGCGCGCGATATAAATGCGTTTTATTTTCAACTCTCTAATCGACTTTATATAGAATATATTATAGTAAGTAGATAAATAAGTATATAAGACTGTTATTTATTTAATTATAATATATAATTATAATATTTAATACATTTTAATAGATATTAAGAATTATAAAAAGAGAATAATAAAAAAGCTTTAATATATATAAGATTAATATCTCCGGCGCATTATAGACGCTTATTATATAATTTTCACAGAAATAATAAAGATTAAAATAAATATTTCTCCGCTTAATCTATATATTAAACAATTAATAATATTAATCTTTAATAGACTTTAAATTGCGTAAATATCTCGCACATAAATAATAATTAAAACAATCTTTATAACTTAAATATGAAAATATTAAAAAAGAATAATAAGATAAAGAAAAACTCTTAAGAAATATAAGAGATATTAACTTAAGAAGCTAAATCAGAGACAGCCGTATATATCTCTTAAGCAACTCACCGGCGAGAAGTGAGCTTAATACTAATAAAGAGAAGGAAAAGACGCTTATTTATATAAAATTCAAGACTACTTATTAAAGAAGATTGTTAAGCTATATAAAAGATATCTTAAAGAAGTAAGCTTATTACTACTCTAACTAAGAATAAGTAAGATCAACTTTAATATCTTTCTTATAAGAAGATATATTCTGAAAATACTTAATAAATACTGCGCATATAATTAGTGTGTGATATTTATATAATATATATTATTAATCTACTTATTATAAAATTAAAAAAGAAGAGAGAAATTAAAGAAGAGAAATATTAATCTTAAATATATATTAATAGATAGAGAATATGTTTCAGCTATAATTTATCTTATTCTATAAATAAAACTGCTTAAATAGTTTTAAAAGATTATAACAGTAATTAGAGAAGAAGTAAATATAATATAAATACAAAATATGCGAGAAATATAAGGATTGAGAGATTT
>JAABUK010013461.1_pt1 | contig 10203 bp, 7 predicted proteins | sample 5559141 | NCBI WGS metagenome assembly JAABUK01 (sample SAMN10711869, study PRJNA513367) | rock metagenome | isolation source: Antarctica rocks | place: Antarctica: Victoria Land, Pudding Butte nord | collected 2016-01-03 | reverse complement strand
TGTCCCACACCTCCCTCTCGCCCTCCACCCGCCTCAAGCTCAGCCAAACACTCCACAATCCCCTCCGCCCGCTTCGGACCCACGCCTTTCAATCCCTTGATCAGATTGACGTCGCGCGTGTTGATGATGGATAGTAGGTGGTTGGTTCGCGGGGTTAGGACTTCGGTTTCGACTGCCGCTGGAGTGTGATTGGAGCGGGCGCGGGTGTCTAGCGGGTCGGGGGAGGAGAGGCGTATCCTCCTTTGCTTCGCTTTCGGTGAGGTATTGGGTTTCCGTTTGCGTTTCTTGAGTTGGAGGCGGGGGGCTGACGAGAATGAGGAGGAGTCGGACTTATAATCTGAGGCGCCGTCATGCGTTGTGTCGTCGTCGTGGTAGCTCTGATCCCCATCTTCCCCATCTTCTTCGCCTTCTCCACTCGCGCTCTTCCATGAAGACCCCTCGCCTCCCTTTCTTCTCCCGTCCTGAGTCCTCAATCGCAGGGCCTCAATCTTCCTCTCCAGTTTCTCATTTCCAGGGAAATACGGCCTAGCTAGTTGATACATCTTCAGCGCACTAGTCAGCTCACCTCTAGCTTGATGCTGTTTCGCCATCAGCAGGAAAGATAGGCCTTCCGCGCGTGCACCTTCTTGGCCTTCGAGCCGCTGCTCAATGGACAAGAGGCGGCGTTGGACTTCTTCGCTTACAGCGACAGCTGCTGGCTTTGATTGGGGTGGGGAGGGTGGGGTAGGTTGTTGTTGGTGACTGCGTTGGGCGGCGAGGATAGAAGAGACTTTCTGTTCGACTAGTTGTTCGATCGTGGCTTGTGTGATTGTGGGTTCTGGGGTGGGGGCGCGGCGAAGAAAGGATGTAGGTGTAGGACGACCTGCTATCTTTGTGGAACGGGTGGAGACGAGGGCCTCGGCGCGGCGCTTCAGGGGGGAGCTGCGCGGAGGAGCTATTTGAGAGACTCGGGTTTTGCTTCTGTCTGAGTAGACAGAAAAGGCTTTCAGTGGTTTGTCGCCGGCTTTCGAATCTATCTTGTGTGCACCGAGTTGCATATTGACGCCTGCTGTCAGAGATCTCAATGGCTGACGCTGGATGGTTGCTCCTGTGGATATTGGCGGCGGTCTAGGCGGACCTTTGAAGATAGGTTCATTCTCTATCTCACGGACTTCGATTTTCTTGGTGCGGTTTGCGAAATTGAGGGAGCTTAGCGTATCGAGATGGTAGGATTTGACAGGTGCGAGATTCAATATCATGATCGTGAAGCCATTGTTTTGTCCCAGAGATAGGATTCGGGTCATTTTGGATTCTCGGTATGGTATTCGCTGTTGCTTCTTGCTGATAGCTTCAACACACTGGGCGAGGACGAACAAGGACTTGTTGATACTTGCTGACTCGACCATTCGCTCTTTTTCATTTCCAGTGCGGCGGTTGTCTTCTGAGCCAGCCAGGTCGATAGCTGACGCCGTGCTTATACGGACTTCAGTCGGGGTCGTAATAGTCATCTTGACGCAGAGGATAGCATGTGAGCGAGAAGAATGTGCATTCAATCTTGTTGCGCTCGTGCTTCGATTGGCATTCGCCTTGTCGTATAGTACTTCGAATTCTTTGAGGCTACCACAAGGCATTTCTGACAAGCCGACCACCACTGTTTTGCCACCCCCTGCTTCTCGCAGCGTCAAGCCAACCGTTGTTCGCTTCTCAGGTGCTTCAAACAAGTCGTATACTCTATCGTTGTAGATTTCATAATAGCTCATGGAAATTTTAACCTCTGTGTCCCCTTCGCTGTCCTTCTCTAGTTTCCGACTGCGACGGTAGATGCTGCTTAGCAGTCGAGGGATCATGCCTCGCTCAGCGAGTGACTTTCCGCCCCGCATTGTGTATGTCTTCCCGGTACCGGTGGATCCGTATGCGAATATCGTGACATCGAAGCCAAGGAAGAGATGTTTTACTGTGGGTGTCACTGAATCCAAGTGTCAGTTCAACGTAAGTGAATGGGAAAAACCAGTGAGCTTACCCTCCTCGTCGAATAGCTCTTGCTGGGTTGACTGCTGACCATATACACCATTGAATTGGAAGGTGAAGTCTTCTGAGAAATTCTTGGGGCTTGGGATCTTGACAACTGAGAGTCTGGCAGAGCTCGCTGCATCTGCGCCAGCTGCTTCAACGATGGCATCTTTTTCATTTTCGGATTCGAGTAACGATCGAATGCGAGCAATTACTCTGACACTCATCTTCACGGGTGGAATATCCTCGCTCTGCCCGGTCCAAGCTTTCCAGTCGTCCTCGCGATGTTGTGCACAAGTTGTTTGTTTTGTCGTACGGGTAGCAACAGCCGAGGCTACTCCGAAGCCGCCAGAAGGACTCCCCAGGGGCCTTTTGGCGCCCCATAACTCAACCGTCTTGAACAAGAACACCGACCTCTCACGCTTCTTGCGATGGAGCATCGGCATTCAATACGGGGTAAACGTAACAGCTTTGACCGCCTCAAGTCCGACAATCCTATGGCACATATTGTGAGAACAGGCATTTCGTGCTGGACACGGGCAGGCTCCTGATTTCGACTCCCAATTGCCCTGCCACAGTTCATTGGTTTGCGCAATATCCCTTGTTGTGCCTGATCTGCGTACATTCAACTCTTCCTTCACCGCATCATGAAAATTCGATCGAGTTCTTCATAGAGGTTCTTGAAGGCGCAGAGCAGGGATACAAGCTGCCGTACTCCGTAGTACTCGGACGTATCACGGGTGTGCCAGGCCTCCTCAGAACATCCCAATTGGGTAGGTGAAATGCTATGTATGCGCTGAGAGGCTGAGTAAACTATTGAGTTGGGCTGAGCTTCAAGTCCTATCCTTGACTTGCAACAGATCGTCCACTTCCTCTTTTGAGCTCGGTGGTTCTGGGGACTCACACAGTCCCTGCCCACTGGCACCCTTTCCCCAAACGTGTGACTTCGCGAAGATGGCACCAGGTATTTCTCATTCTGCTGAACTCTGCAATATCTCGCGAAAAGAGGTTGCGCAAGGAAAGAAATACGAGAACATCTCTGGGGGCGATTTGCACCGCTCGTTGACTGGCATACAACAGCCTCTCAAACGAGGCTATGGCCATTGGGGCTGGAAATGCATATAACAGGTGAGCAGTTCACACTGAACGTCCATTGCCTTCACCAGCACCATCTACACCAAACATCCTTGTCCAAACGGCTTTTATCTCTCTCCTATTCATCTCGAAATTAGTGCAACTCCCATCATTATGGGGCTATCATCACGGGACGATCTCAACATCGTGGAGTTGGTCTTCTACGTCCCGGCATTGGGCCTCTTTATTTGGGTCCTTCTCAAGCAAGGTTTTGGACGACAACTTGGCTGGTTGTATTTGGCCATCCTCAGTCTCGTCGTATCATTGGCGCATCAACTGGTCTGGCAACTATCGGCAATAGTTCAGATGGCCTGGTCAAAGCCTCTTTCATCTGTTATGGTATTGGTCTCTCATGGCTGATTCTTGCCATGCTCGGTATCATCAAAAGTGTCAATGAGGGAATGCATTCCAAAGGAGTCGCCCCTAACATCTGGATTTCTTCACGTTACCCATCCTTGTCGCGCTCATCTTGGGCATCGTTGGATCCACCAGAGCTTTCAACTCGGACCCGACCGCGCGAGAGAGTAGGTCTAGCTACGTTAAGGCCACTGTGATCATCCATGCTCTTGTGCTGATTGCCCTGTCCGCGATAGCGATTGTCGATTTCACTTGCCGGCGCTCTATCGTTGATGGTGAGAAGCGCCTGAATGATGCACAGTGCAAGCACTCCTTTCCTCGTTGTGCGAATCCTTTACTCGATCATCTCTACCTTCGACCAGAGCAGTAAGATCTTCAAATCGATCTCCACTGCAAAGGAGTCTCTCCTCGTGCAGGCAATTATGAGCTCAACAATGGAATGCGTTGTCGTCATTCTCTATCTGGCCGCTGGATTCGCGACAAAGCGTATCCCAAGAAGCATGGTGCAGAAAGAGCATGTTGACGGGGCTCGCGACGCATAGACATCGCTTCAGGCTGACAAAAGAACACACAATATAGAAAATCCCCACATAGCATCACGTGAGCAAGATGTTATCGTCTTCAAGGTTGGGCAGAGTCCGCAACAGGGTCTTACTGCAGTTCAGAGAATGTTGCTGGGGACAATAGATATGGCGTCCACTCTAAATCGGTGGAGGAACATGGCATTTTGGTGGTGTCTTGGCTTTGGAGGAATGGTGAGGTCCGCATCTATTGTACGATATACATACTGTGAATGATAAGATAGTCCTACTAACACAGCAATGCATTTCTATCTGGGAATTGGTCTTTGGTGTGGGATATGTCTTGGTCTGAATAGTTTCTTGTAGAACATTCCTCTGTACTGTAGAGCCCGGCCAACTTCAGCTCCGAGCCGCTGTGATTGGCTAGATTTCTTTCGACTGCAAAGTGCGCTGTAGAGCATGGCCAAGCTGGATAACACCTCTCTACTCTCACCATTACCGCCTTTCTTCACACTTCATCTAGATGAGAAAAGAGAACCCGTCCGATCTTAGGCACTTATCCAGATTCTCAGTCTTCGCAGAATAAGCGAACATCCATTGAGATCGACAAGAATTTTCCTACCAGAACTTCTTCCGCATCCCGCATCCATGCCCCTTTCGTGTACCTTCTGGGAAGAGTGAACATCCTACAAATCGCTTCTGTCGGTGGCACTCCCCGCGCCGACCCTTCCTCCGTTGTCAATATGGCAGCGCCACAGGGGGGATACCCTCCGCAAGATGGATATACTCAAAATCCAGCAGAGCAACATAATCAGGCGCAACATGATGCTGGATCTCCTCCTGGTACAGCAGCAGGCTCAGCTCCTGTACCAGCTGCTGCTGGTGGACGGAAGAAACGAGCCTATGCCGGTCAGGCTTATGATTTTGGCGTGGGAGCCAACTCTGCTTTGGGCGGGCAACAACAGGGTGGAGGAGCATACGAGGGGGGCTTCAATCAGCAGGCACATGAGGCTGGCTATCCGCAGGGAGAATATCAACAGAGCGCGGCCGCTCCAGCGCAGACTGCTGGGATCGGCCACCAACCAGTAGCAGGAGTTGGAGGCTATCAGCCCCCAGCTCCAGCTTACCCAGTACAGCAGCCAGCGGTAAACAGCATGACACAACAGTTCGGTCAAATGGACATGAGTCAAAAACCAGCTCCTGTTGCGTCAACTTCTCGTCCGCTCGCACTCAATCAGCTCTATCCAACTGATCTCCTAAACACCCCTTTCAATGTTGCGGAGCTCAGCTACCCGCCTCCGCCTGCTATATTACCACAAAACGTAAGTGATAAACACGTCGCACACGACACGCCTGCTGACTTGCCCAGACAAGCGTGACGCCCTCGCCAGACGCGAATTGCCCTCCTAAATACGTTCGATCGACCCTAAACGCGGTTCCGACCACTCATTCCTTGCTCAAAAAATCTCGCCTGCCTTTCGCCCTCGTGATTCAACCATATTCATCATTACACGACGCCGAAGATCCCGTTCCCATCGTCCCAGACCAGGTTATATCACGATGTCGAAGGTGCAGATCTTACATTAATCCATTTGTGACCTTCCTAGATCACGGCCATCGGTGGCGATGTAACATGTGCAATCTGACCAACGATGTGCCTCAAGCTTTTGATTGGGATGCGGCAAAGCAGAAAGGACTTGATCGATGGCAGAGGCCGGACTTGAACCATGCTGTGGTCGAATTTGTTGCACCACAGGAGTATATGGTCCGACCACCACAACCTCTGGTCTATCTCTTCCTCATTGACGTGAGTTATGCCTCTGTCACAAGCGGGCTACTTGCGACGACTGCAAGGTGTATCAGAGAAAGCTTGGACCGAATACCTAATGCAGATCGCAGGACCAGATTGGGATTTATTGCTGTAGATTCCAGCTTGCACTACTTCTCGATACCAAGGGATGGGACTGAAAACACGGAGACAAGCATGTTGGTCGTCAGCGATCTTGACGAACCGTTCCTACCAACACCCGGTGACCTGCTGGTCACTATGACAGAATGTCGCGAAAACATTGAGGCATTCTTAGACAAGCTCCAAGAAATGTTTCAAAATACCCAGAACGGTGGGTCTTCTTTGGGTTCTGCTCTTCGAGCCGGACACAAGCTTATAGGACCTGTGGGAGGCAAAATGACCGTGGTTACAGCATCTTTGCCCAACCTGGGACACGGAAAGCTGGAAATGCGAGAAGATAAGAAAATGCTTGGCACCAGCAAAGAGAGTGCTCTTCTGCAGACTGGCAACAGTTTCTACAAGGCTTTTGCTGTCGAATGTTCCAAGCAACAGATCTCCATCGACATGTTTCTCTTCTCTTCGCAATACCAAGACGTGGCCTCACTAAGCAACCTGCCACGTTACACAGGTGGCCAGACATATTTCTACCCAGGATGGAACGCTGCGCGAGAAGAGGACGCCATGAAGTTTGCAACCGAATTTTCCGATTATCTGTCATCCGAGATTGGTCTCGAGGCTGTGCTTCGGGTTCGGGCCACAACTGGATTGAGGATGAGTACGTTTTACGGCAATTTCTTCAATCGATCCTCTGACTTGTGCGCTTTTCCTGCATTTCCGCGTGATCAAACTTACGTCGTCGAAGTCGCGATTGATGAAAGCATCACTAAGCCGGTGGTCTGCATGCAAACCGCTGTGCTTCATACTACATGCAACGGAGAACGACGAATACGGGTGATGACGCTGGCACTTCCCACCACGCAAATCTTAGCGGACGTCTATGCCTCGGCTGATCAAGCAGCAATCATAACATACTTCAGTCATAAGGCCGTGGAGCGAACACTGGGAAGTGGCCTTGAAGCCGCTCGAGATTCATTGCAAGCGAAATTGGTAGAACTACTCTCGACCTATCGAAAGGAGCTAGCTGGCGGAAATATGGGTGGAGGCGGCCTGCAGTTCCCAGCCAATTTACGGGGATTGCCAGTACTCTTTCTGGGGTTGATGAAAAACCTGGGTCTCCGAAAGTCAGCGCAAATACCGTCCGACATGCGATCGGCTGCGCTCTGCCTGCTCTCGACACTACCGCTTCCGCTTCTCATTCAGTACATCTACCCCAAGATGTACTCATTACATGATATGCCAGACGATGCTGGGGTGTTTGACGCACAAGCTGGTGGAATCGTCCTTCCGCCCCCGATCAATTTGTCTTCTGAGCGCGTGGCACCGTACGGACTTTACTTGATTGACGATGGCCAGACGCAATTCCTCTGGGTCGGCAGAGATGCTGTGCCTCAGCTCATCCAAGATGTCTTTGGTCTGCCGGACAAAAGCCAACTGAGAATAGGCAAACAGACCCTACCTGTCCTTGAGAACGACTTCAATGAACGAGTCAGAGCGATCGTTGCCAAAGGTAGGGATCACAGATCCAAAGGCGTCGGCAGCATCATTGTTCCACATATGTACGTGGTCAAGGAGGATGGAGAGCCTGGACTCCGATTATGGGCACAGACGATGCTGGTGGAGGACCGAGCCGATCAAGGTGTAAGCCTACAGCAATGGATGGGCATGATGAGAGAAAAGGTATGATTCGTATTGTCTGTCCTTCTCCTCAGACCGGCTGGCTGACTCGGTTCCAGGTGATCCAATGATATCGGACGGAATCGGGTGATATGACCACCACAAGGATCGTTGGCAAAACCAGCTGCCAACAATCAAGCTTGAAGACTGGAAGCAGATGATATCATCAGGCCCGGCCTGCTACAGTGGCTGATGGGCAGATGGAACAATATGACAACTCAAACGAAAAGCTGATTCCATCTGAAAATAGCCAGTGGCGCGCCCCGAGTTTCATCATTGGACACAAGCCGTTTCAGGTCGTGGGCGGCAAGCTGGCGGATGGAAACAGGCGCTCTCGCTCCATCTCTAAGTCCTTTCGCTCTGGCGGAGCTCCACTAGATGAACCCCACAGGATCATTGCCCGAGAATAGATCAAATACACGTCCATCTTCGCGAGTCTGAGGAAGCGTGTGATGGGCGAGTCTCCACATCGTCGGCGGCGGCGGCTGCTGTTGGCCGCCCCCAACTCGCACGCCGACCTCTGGCCTAGCAGAAGAAGTTCGTACCTGAATGCATGCGGCAACACCACGTATCTAGTTCGTGTTACGCGTAGAAAATGAAGAGATTGATAACCTCGCAACATCGTCCACAGACTCTGTTCACTCGTAACCAGAATACTGCTTCCCACTGTGCTCAAATGTTGGTTTACTCAGATCGCTTGTCTCAAAGTACCGAACGCTGAGTGCACGAGCTTCAAAGTCCTCCCCTCGCTCCACCAACCAAGCCTCAAACACGCACAGCAACAGCCTGAATCAATAAAGTGCCCAGGCTATTGACGGCTACAACATCTTCCCCATTTTCGACTCTTTAAGCATTCAGCAGGCTTGCGATCACACGACATTCACCGTTCGGAGAGACTCACTCACTCTTTGTCTATTGTCCTCCGCTTACGATCCCATTGTAAGCCTCTCTCTCTCTCCCTTGCCTCCAGGATTCCAGTCTCTGAGGCAATCCACATTCTGCCAATTGCAGCGGCTCTAGTGTTCTGAGCTGATCTTCGTGAACAGCGCTCATCTCTGCTACTCCTCTTCTAGAATTTCGTCTCTCAGTCTTTGCCAGACCGAGACGCCCTTCTGCAGCGCATCTTAGTCACTGCGAATCTTCAAAGCAAATATCGGAATTTCAAGAGCCCGAGGACAAGACAGCAAAGCCGGAAAGATATTTCATTGGGTCTTCGGTTGGGAGCCGCCTCTTCGCCAATCACCACACATCCAGGAGGACACAGAATCAGGAAGATCAGGGTGCTGCTAGAGTCCCGTTTCCCTCATCACTGGCAGGTACGGTCTCTTCCGCATCCTTCTCTCCTTGCCCTGTCTCTCTGCCATGTATGGGCCCTTCTAGATGCGCCCGTAAATGAGCTTCACGACCTTGAAATCGACGTTCTCTCCCGCGACATGCTCTGTTTACAAGCTGGACCTTGATTGCTGTAGAGGTCTTCCGTAACGGCATAAGGAATGTTGCGCAATTCTCGCGGGTTCAAAACTTTTGTCGTCAAGCTCTGCCTTTGCTCAAACCACATCCTTCCGTTGCTGTTTTCCTATACCTTCTCCCTTTGCCAAAGGATTTGCGCCGCCTGCGTCTGCATTCTTCCCTCGATTTGTATGATCATTTATCTTCGAGCACGATACGTTGTTTTTCTCAGAATGCATCTGGACATGGATGGTTGATACTGACTTGGGGCAGTTTCGCTCTTTCTTTCAATATGGTCGGACAACCAGCGCCTCCCTCAGGAGGATCCCGGAAAATCTCCTTCAATGTTTCAGACCAATATGATATCCAGGATGTGATTGGCGAGGGTGCTTATGGTGTTGTCTGGTAAGTCTGCGTGACCTAAGTGCAAAGCATCATCTCTAATTTCTGCTTAGCTCGGCGCTGCACAAACCATCGGGCCAAAAAGTTGCTATCAAGAAAATCACGCCGTTCGATCATTCCATGTTCTGTTTACGAACACTCCGAGAAATGAAGTTGCTGAGGCACTTCAACCACGAAAACATAATCTCCATCCTTGATATCCAGAAACCCCGGAACTATGATAGCTTTACGGAAGTTTATCTGATCCAGGAATTGATGGAAACAGACATGCATAGGGTCATCAGAACCCAAGAACTATCAGACGACCACTGCCAATATTTCATCTACCAGACTCTTAGAGCTCTCAAGGCAATGCATTCGGCCGATGTGCTGCACAGAGATCTGAAACCATCGAACCTGTTGTTGAACGCCAATTGCGATCTAAAAGTCTGTGATTTCGGCCTTGCTCGGTCTGCAGCAGCAACAGATGACAATTCCGGTTTCATGACGGAATACGTGGCTACTAGGTGGTATCGCGCTCCAGAAATCATGTTGACTTTCAAGGAATACACAAAAGCCATCGATGTATGGAGTGTGGGTTGTATCCTGGCGGAGATGCTCAACTCAAAACCTCTCTTCCCCGGAAAAGACTGTAAGTGAATTTCCAGACTCTGTCGACCCTAACTAAAACGTGTCAGACCACCATCAGCTCACCCTTATTTTGGACGTACTGGGCACACCCACGATGGAGGACTACTACGGTATCAAATCTCGACGTGCTAGGGAATA
>JAABUK010013460.1_pt1 | contig 10204 bp, 19 predicted proteins | sample 5559141 | NCBI WGS metagenome assembly JAABUK01 (sample SAMN10711869, study PRJNA513367) | rock metagenome | isolation source: Antarctica rocks | place: Antarctica: Victoria Land, Pudding Butte nord | collected 2016-01-03 | reverse complement strand
CGATGCGCCGTGCCCCAGTACAGTCTACGGTATACGCGCGCATATCGATGGCGACGGCGACCTCTACTTCATCTGCGCCAACTGCACGTATGCCCGGTGGTACTACGCGCCACGCGCAGGGTTGCGGATCGACTGGCCCGGTGTCATCCCTGTCGCACTCGCCGTTACCTGGGTCGTGGCGTTGATCGTCGCGATCGTCATCCACGCCACTCATTAGGAGGCCAGCCATGAGCACCGCCGCCCGCGTCGCCACCAGGCGCGACCTCGCCGCACGGACGCTGACCCTGACGATCACCCCGCACGACGCGCCCAAGGACGTGCTGTACCCGCTGCTAGCCGCGCACCTCGGTTACCACGTCGGACCGGACGTGGGCGCATTCCTGGCGGGCAGCGCCACGATCAGCGACACCAGCGACCCGGAGCGCGGCGAGCGGGTGATCGTGCTGCGGACGCAGGAGGGGTGATGAGCGCAGAGCGCGCCGCATACCACACCGATCATCCGACCACCGAACCAACTGCTGATGAACCGCAGCACCCCGCCGACCCGCAGCCCGATGACAGCGGACTCGACGCCCTGCCACGGAAGCCGGGGCCGCCGCTCGCCGACCCGCGCCGCCAGCATACCGGCGACCCGCGCCACCGGCGACCGGGGCCGCAGCGGCAGCAGCCGCAGTAGTGCGCTGATGGGACCGTTGACCGCCGCCAGCCACCGCGCGCACCGTCTCAGCACGCGACAGATCGCCATGCTGTGCCGCGCCGCCGAGGGCTGGGGCAACGCCAGGATCGCGCGCGAATGGGGGCTGTCGGACGTGACGGTGCGGCAGCAATTCACGGCGGCGTATCGCACGCTCGGCGTCAACGACCGCACCGCCGCCGTGGTGGCGCTGGTCATCGCGGCGCGACGCATGGTGCGGTGCGAGTCGATAGAGAGGAGTCTCGCGGCATGAGCGGACCAGCCACGATGCACACGCCGACCCCTTGGCGCTGCGCCGGGCCGCGCTGCCACGCGCTCCTCGGCGAGATCGTGGACGGCACGCTCGTCATGCGCCAGCACGCGCGTTCGGGCGGTTCGCGCAAGACGCTCCCCCGGATCATCCGTGTCCCGAGCGGGCGCGTCGAGCAGGATTGCTATCGCTGCGGACTGACCAACACCATCGCACTTGACGATAAGCCGATCGCCTGCTAACCTATCGGCAACGACAATCACGGCAGGCGCTGATTACGCGCCTCTGATGTGGCTACGGCCATGACGGAGGCGCGTTTTCCTATGCCAGAAACGCCCCACACCGAGCACGACGCGCAGGCCGGGGTTTTCCCGGTCCGCCTCCTCCTGCCCCAGGAGCGGGCCACGGTCGAGAACATGACCAAGAAGGCGGTCGAGCGCGCGCCCGACGCGGCGATGTTCGACAGCCACAGCCCGGTATTCTGGACCGTTGAGGCGAGCAACACCAAGCTCGACAGCTACAGCACCCACATGGATGTTTCCACCCTCAAAAACTACGCCGCCGATGCCGAGGCCGGGGTCTCCTTCCAGGACGGGCACCTCACCGATGGGCTGGTCCGCACGCTCGGACAGTCGATCGGGTCGCGCTACATCGGCCTCAACGCCGCAGGGCGCGAGGCGGGTGTTGCCGCCGTGGAGGTGGACTTCTATACACTGCTCGGCCTCGACCCCGCGATCGACAGCTTCGTCAACAAGGCGCAGGCGGGCCTCGTCCGCGATGTCTCCGTGGGTTTCTACGGCGGCTGGTACCACTGCGACCTCTGCGACCGGGACATGCAGGACTACACCGACTGGAATAACTACTGCCCGCACGTCCCCGGCATGCGCTACCCGGTCTACGGCCCGGACGGCAAGCCGACCAAGGAGCGCGTGCTCGCCACGGCGGGCGTGATGGACGCGCGCCTCGCAGAAGTGAGTGGCGTCTATAGCGGATCGACGCCGGATGCATCCATCCTGGTGATCAAGGCGCGACAACTCGCCGATGCGGGCAAGCTCGACCGCGACATCGCCCAGGCGATCCAGCGACAGTACCGCATCGCCCTACCCGGCACGGCGCGGGCCTTCCCCGTCGCCGGACTCGCACCCAGTAAGGAGGAACCGATGCCGACCAAGGAACAGACCGCGACCGAGGAGCGGGCCACGCCGCCGACCGAGGAGCGCGCGATCGAGGCGCGCATCGCCGCCGCGACTACGGCACGCGAGGGCGACATCCGGGCCGCGCTGGCGACCGTGGGCCTCTCCTGCGAGGGCGACGACCTGCTCGCCGCGATCCGCGACCAAAGCGCGGCGCTGACCGAGCTGCGCGCTCGCGCCGATGAGGGCAAGACCTACCGCGCCGACCTGATCGCCGCCGCCTTGACCGAGGGTGCCCGCGCGAACGGCAAGGATTTCGCCGAGGAGACCTATCGGGGCATCCTCAACGCCGCGCCGCTCGACGCGATCAAGCGGATGCGCGACGACTGGCAGGGCCTCGCCAGCAAGACCTTCCCCGGCGGTCGGCAGACGACCGAGGAGGGCGGGGACGGCCCGCACGGCGGGCGCTCCACCGAGGCGGATACCGCGCCCGCCAACACCATCAACCCGCGCGAGGCCGCGCGTTTCCGCACACCGGGGCGCTAGACGCCGCAGACGGGCCGCGAGGCCGCACGACACGAAACGGAGGGCACCATGCCAACGGGCCGCAACCAGGTCGATTACACCGGGATCGATTACGACGCGCTCACGGTCAAGATCGACAACAGCACCATCGTCTACGACCAGACCCAGCCGGGCGGGGCCGCCGCCACCATGATCGGCAAGGCCGTCACGTGGTCCGCCGACGACACCGTGGCGCTCGCCGCCGATGGCGATTACGTGCTCGGCGTCCTCGAGCGGGTCACAGACGACGGCTTCGCCACCGTGCAGAACGACGGCTTCATCAAGTTCCCGGCGGGCCTCGCCGCCGTCGTGACGCGCGGGACCGGGATCGTCGGCGCGACCGGCGCGGCTGCGGCGAAGGGCTACGTCCGCAGCGTCAACACCGCCGTCGCCGCCGAACTCGGCAAGATGAATGGCCGCGTCGTCAACACCGCCGACCCGACCGCCGTGGTGGTCGACTTCGACTAGTCCCCGACCCCGCCACGGCGCGGGCACGATGCGCGACCGGGAGACCCGGCGCACGACAGGAGGTATCCCGATGGCACTGGAAGTGTCCCAGCGTTCCCGCCCGGCGGAGACGGCCAAGAACTTCGGCGTCAACGTCTACCGCGACGCCTACGAGCGCGGCATCACCGTCTCGCAGCTCCTCGAACGGCTCGACCCGAGCGACGAGTACCCGCAGGGCTCGCCGGAGCGCAGCTTGGATGCGTTTGAGCGCGTGATGCACGCCAGCGGCATCATCGCCACGGGCGACCCGCGCGACGGCGTGCGCGCCTCGACCTGGCAGGAGGCGACCCAGACCGCCGAGCAGCGCGGCCTGATGCACGAGTTCTTCGCGCGGGTCTGGCGGCAGACGATCCACACCGCGCCCGTCACCCCGCTCGGTCGGGCGCTCGTCAGCCAGGGCCAGCGCGACAATAACGGGACGCTGTTCAGCAGCGATTACCCGGTCAACTCGATGCTCTCCCCGTACGTGGACGACGCGCTGCCGCGCGCCCCGCGCCTCGTGCCGCCCGTGCCGATCGACAGCATCGTGGCGCGCACCACCGCGATCGAGGGTGCGGACGCCTATCGCACGCTCTACATCACCGACTCGCTCAACACCGACGCCTACCGCATGAAGCGCGTCAGCGAGGGCACGGACATCCCGTTCACCACCATGATCAGCGGCGAGCACACGATCCGCATCCACAAGTTCGGTCGCGCGCTCCGCGCCACCTACGAGCAGTTGCGGCGGCAGCGCCTCGACCGGATCGCCTGGATCATGGCCCGGATGGCGTTGCAGGCGGAGGTCGATAAGGTCGGCGTCGTCATCAACACCCTGGTCAACGGCGACGGCAACACCAACACCGCCGTCCCGGTCGTCACGCTCACCAGCCTCGACGCGGCGGCCTCGGCGGGGACGCTGACCCTCAAGGGCTGGCTGATGTTCAAGAATCTGTTCCTGTCGGGCTACACGCTCGACACCATCCTGGCCCAGGTGGCGACCACCAGCCAGGTGCAACTCCTCCCGGTCAACACCGTGAACGGGATGCCGCTGGCGATGCTGCCGCAGGGCGCGCTCGGCACCATCCAGCCGATCCAGAACCTCCTCGGCGGTGGCGTGCGCTACGGCATCACCGCCGACGCGCCCGCGCTGAAGATCATCGGGCTCGACAGCAGCCAGGCGGTCGAGCGCGTCACCGAGGTCGGGGGGACCATCTCCGAGGTCGAAAGGTTTGTGACCAATCAGACCCAGGTCGTGACCATGACCGAGACGGAAGGCTACGGCGCGCTCGATGTCTATGGCGCGAGTCGCATACTCAACTTGAACGCCTGACCGGCATTAGTTAGGCATGGGAACGTGAGGCCAGGTATGACCGAGAATCGCTTGCCACGCAGCAGTACGAGAAACGCCGTAGCGACGCGCGATTGCGGCGCAGTTCTCGCCTTGCCTGTGCGCGATTCGCATGGCGTAGACCATTTCGGTGGTCAACTTCGCCATGCCATGCCTGTTCTTCATCGTCATATCGACCAGGTTGTCGGTGTTAGAGCCGAGAAACAGGTGGTCGGGTCGGACGCAGCGCGGGATGTCGCAATGGTGGCAGACCAGGATGCCTGCGGGGATAGCACCGAAATGCAACTCCCACGAAAGGCGATGGGCGAGTACGTTGCCCCCTTGGAACCCGCCGCGACCGAGAATGCCATAGCCTTTCTCGGTAAACGGTCCCGTCCACAGCCAGCAAAACGCGGACTGCTCCACGCGGGGCCAGAAACGATCCTCGATACGGCTGCCGACGCAGGCGCGGCTACAGAACTTCGCGTTGCCACGCGCCACGTTGGACGAGGTGGCGTAGAACAGCTTGCCGCACGTTTGGCAGGCGCGCTCAACACGGTTGGACGTATACTGGCGGGGCATGATCTGACCTCCTATACCGAGGTTGGTGAGTGCCGTGCCACGGGCGGGTTACGACCCCGCGCCGTGGCTTCCTGTTGCCCTGATTATAGCATGGCGAAGCCCTAAACGGGGCTTGTAGATAGGAGGTTGACACATGGCCGATACCACGATCTGGGTGATTTCGAACAGGCGCGATGACCGTACCGTGCTCTGGGAGCAGAATGTGGCGCATCCGGGCGGCGAGGCGTTCATCGGGGGCGCGGGTCCGGCGAACGTCGCCAAGACCCCCGCGATCGAGAGCTTGCTCCGCAGCGGGCTGATCATCGAGATCCCCGAACCCCCGGACGGCCCGAAGAAGCCGATCCCGGTCACGGCCAACACGGGCGACTTCGTGCTCAACCAGCCAGGCCAGCCGATCCAGTTGGGGCGCGCGGTCGATCCCGATTTGCTGGCCGGGGCGAGCGCGGAGAAGGCCGTCGCCAAGGCGCAGGAGAACGCACCGGATACCATCGCCGTGCCGAGCGGCGTGGTGATCCCGCCCGCCGAAAGCGTCAAGAGCTAACCCGTGACGCTCCTGACTGTGCTCGATAATCCCGCGATCCGAGCGGTCATCGATCTGTCGCTCACGGCGGCGGACGTGCCGGACGCGACGATCGCCCTGGATGCGTTCCAGGGGCAGGGGGAGGCGCGTGTGCTCGCGCGCTTCCCCGACGCCGCGAGCCTCACGGGGGACGACGCGGTGCAGATACGCACGGCGGCGATCTGCTTCGTTGCGGCGCTGGTCGCGGAATCGCTGCCGCGCGTGCTCACGGAGTTCGTCGGGCGGCGCAGCTACGGCGCGACGAAGGCGGCGGCGACCGCCGACATGCTCAGTATCGCGGCGGGGCTGCGCGGGCGGGGCGAGGCGGCGCTGGCGTCGATCGTGTCCGAGCCGGTGCCGCGCGTGCGCCCGATCTCTTTCTCGATCGCACGCGGCGGGCGGGGGCGCTGATGACATTCGCGGTGCAGGTCGGGAAGTCGGGGCAGACGCTCGCAGTCGCCCGGCGTGTCCAGACGGGCGCGAAGGACGCGCACGGCGTCCCGGTCGAGCGGATCGACGCGATTGTGGCGGGGATCGCGTGTATCGCCGAGGAAGTTACCGGGCGCGAGGTGCTGACGCCGACTGGCGAGCGCGTGATCGGCGACTGGGACATCTACCTGATCGCCGACCCCGGCATCCTGCCGCGCGACATCCTGACGCTGACCGGGCCGAATCAGTCGGCACCGCGCGTACTCGCCGCGATAAATCACCCGAACAGCAACGCGCTCGGGCGGATCAAGGTCTGGGAGCTGACCGCGCAGAGCGGCGGGAGGCCATAGATGGCGACCGTGGACTGGCGTGGCGCGGACGTGCAACGACTCGTGAGGGCATACGTCGGCGCGCAGATGGCCGAGGCGACCGACGCGGCCAAGGCACGGTTGCAGACACAGACACCCGTCCGCACCGGTTACCTGCGCGCGTCCGAGTTCGGCACGCTGATCGACGACACCGGGGCGATCGTGGCCGGGGATCGCCAGGACGGGAACGGGCAGCCGATCCCGACCGGTCCCCCCGCCGCGAACGTGTTTGCCGCGCTCCTCGGGGCGAACGCGCTGTATGCGCTCTATGTGCTCGAAGCGGGGTCGCGCGGTCGCTCCGGCCCGATGATCCTCTCGCAGGAGCAGGCCGCGCTCGCCACCGACGTGAAAAGCCGTCTCGACCGGATCGGGGGGCGCTGATGGATGCGGTTGCCGCGCTGCTCGCCGTGCTGACGCCCGCGCTCCCCGACTGGCAGGTGCAGATACCGTCGCCGCTCGGCATCGTCGCGGCGGACACGCCGCCCGAACAGTTCCCGCCGAGCGTGATCGTGGAACTGGCACCGGGCGGCGGCGACGCGCCGGCGAACCCGACGCGCGTCGCCGTCTATCGGCTGCGCTTCATGGCCCCCTCCGGCATCGCGGCGCTGGCCGGCTGGGAGCAGGCGCGCGCGGTCGGGCGCGACCCGGCGACCGGGATGCGGCGCGGCGGCAGGTCAATCGCGGGGCAAGGCTATCTGCGCAGCCTGTTTGTCGGCCCAGCAATCGGCCCGTCCTACGATCCCGACACCGGAACGCCGACTTATTTCGCGACCGCGACCGCCGTTTGGTACGACGTAGGCTAGGAGCACGACGATGCCACGCACCATAGTCCCGATTCAGACCCCCGGCCCGACCGGCAATGCGCCGACCTACGCCGCAGCGGACGGCGTGAATGGCATGGCGTTCTTCAATACCGGCAGCGCGATCCTGCACGTCAAGAACGGCAGCGCGGCCCCGGTCAATGTCACCCTGACGACGGGCGGGCAAGTGGACGGTCTGACGCTGCCAAATCAGGTCATCGCGGTCCCGGCTGGCGCGGATCGCATGCTCTCGCTGCGCCATCAGACCGCGTATACGCAGGTGGACGGGCTGACGTATGTAGACTTCTCCGCCGCCGCGTCCGTCACGGTCGGGCTGTTCCAGGGCGGGGCCGCGTAGGGCGTCGTATCGTAGCGGCGCGCGCGCGCCAGAAGAGTAGGAGGATTTCTATGAAGCTGATCCGCCTGATCGACGGCACCGACATCCTGGACTTGCGGGGGCAATTCGGCGCGGAGACCGACACCCTCCCGGACGGGCGCGTGGTGCCGCGTTTCCTCCTCTACGCGCTCGACGGGCGCAGCACGACCATCGACCCGACCCTGCGCGGGCGGGCGATCGAGGTCGAGGACAGCGTGGCGGAGGAGTTCCTGACCTTCCCGAATCTCGTGTTCGAGGAGACGGACGCCGCGACCGCTTCCGCCGACACCTACCGCCGCACGCTCGTCCGCGACACGTTCGGGCGACTGCTGGACCCCAAAACCGGGCAGGTCGTCGCGACGGGCGCGGACGGCGCGGCGGCGGTGCCGGAACCGCCTGTCGTCGCGGAGAGCGTGCCGCAGACGCCCGACCAGATCACCGCGCAGGTCCAGGCCGAACTCGCGGCGGGGGTGCCGCACGACGCCACACCGACCGACCAGCAGGCCGCGCCGCCCGTCTAAGCGACTCGTAGCGGGGATTGACCCGCGCGCACCACAGGAGGTTTTCAATGGTCAACCTGAACCCGCTACAGATCGTCGAAGGCCCGGTATTCGCCATGCTCGGCAAGAGCGCGCTGGATGTGGCACCCGACGTGCTGCCCGCCGACAGCGTGCCGTTCATCACCGCAGGCGGCGCGTGGGGCGGCTCATGGTGGAACCTCGGCTTCCTCTCCGACACCGGCGTCGCGCACGCCGGTCTGACCCCGACCACCACGGCGGTCAACTCCTCGCAGCAGCGCGGGTCGGTGACGATGACGAAGGGCGTCTCCGTCCAGACCATCAGCTTCACGATGATGGAGTTCTCGGCGCTGAACCTGCAAGCCGCGCTCGGCCAGGGCACCATCGTCTCGACCGCGACCGCCGACGACCTGGAGATGACCGACGACCCGGTGAAATACTACGCGCTCGGTATCGAGGCGTTCGGCCCGAACAACAAGCCGCTCCGCATCATCTATCCCGCCGTGATCCCGGAGTTCACCGGCCCGGTCGATCACCGCATCGGCGTGGTGCCGATGATGCCGATCCGCTTCACCCGCAGCGGCGGGCGCAACGCGAACCCGCACTGGCACTTCCTGAAGTAGTCGGGGTTGGTCGGGCTGACGCGAGGGCGTAAAGGGCGACGGGGGCGGGATGGTCGAATTGCGCGTACAGGACTTGCCGACATTGCGCGATGCCGCGTGGTGCCTCTGGGTCAACACGACCGGCGAGCCCTGCCACGGCTGCGGCATGATCCTCCCGTTCCTGACCGCCGCCGCGCCGCCGCACGGTGTGGGCGGCGCGCAGCACCGCCCGTTTGTCACGATCAAGAGCGGGACGCCCGGTCGCGTGGAGGTGCCGCTCACGGCGATCGCGCTCGACCCCGACCTCGTGGTGGCGCTGAGCGACGCGGTACTCCGCGCCCTGCGAGACGGCCTGGTCCTCCCGCAGACGGATGATGTCGTCGTCGAGTCCGCGATTACCCGCGCCCGCGTGCTGGGTGCGGGGCTCGCGTTGCCGCAGCAGCTACGCGCCTAGCAACGCCCGGTATGGCGTCGAGAACGATGGAGAGACACGCAGGAGGGAACCGATGTCCGCACAGGAGCAGATCACCCCGGAAGCGTATCAGGATCAGCTTACCGCCGCGATGCGGAAGAAGGCGATCAAGGCGGGCAAGGCCGCGTCCGAATATCTGCACGCGGTCGATGACGACGGCTACGGCTACGACGGCGACCCCGCCGAACTGGACGACTTCGACGCCGCGCCGAGCGTGCGCGCGCCGTTCGACCCGAACGCCGACGAGGTGGAGATCGACTTCGAGTCCGATGGTCGGTCGCGCGTCATCAACGTGCGCGGCCACGGCGGCGAGCAGTTGCGCTACGAGGTGCCCGCGCTGACCGTGGACAAGCTCGACCGGATCGAGTGGTACATGGGGCGCTACCACAACCGCACCGCCGAGATGCACAAGGCCAAAGACCCGCAGACGGCGGACAAGTTCGGCGCGCAGCGGCGGCGCGTGCAGGAGGACATGCTGATCTACGTGGTGCCCGAGTGGGTGCGCGGCACGACCGACAAGATGCCGGTCCTTTCTTTCAATAAGGTCTGGGCCACCGTGCAGAGCATGAGCAGCGAGGCGGTAGAGCAGGGGACCGTGCAGGCGGAGCAGGGCGACGACGACCCAAACTTCTAGCCGCCGCGCGCGGCATCCGTAAGCAGACGACGCGGGCGCGGATATACGCCGAGATCATGGCATCGTTCTCGGCGTATACCCACCGCGATCTCCGGGACTGTACCCCGCGTCAGTTGATCGCCCTCCTGCAACAGGCGGGCCGGGTCAGGCAACGACGCTTCCGACTGGCCGTCGCCGCCGCCACGCGCGCGCGCTGGCTCGCCCAAGACAAGGACGCGGCGCGCGAACTCGCCCTGTTAGAGCGCGAGGATTGACGCCGGGAGGTATTCATGGGCGGTGGCCTGGGCAGCATCATGATGGACGTGCTCGTCAACCTCAACCCCTTCAATCAGGGGTTGCGGGACGCCGAGAACACCGCCCGTCAGAGCGCATCCACCATCGAAAAGAACCTGAGCGACGGACCCACG
>JAABUK010013458.1_pt1 | contig 10205 bp, 6 predicted proteins | sample 5559141 | NCBI WGS metagenome assembly JAABUK01 (sample SAMN10711869, study PRJNA513367) | rock metagenome | isolation source: Antarctica rocks | place: Antarctica: Victoria Land, Pudding Butte nord | collected 2016-01-03 | reverse complement strand
TGTAGCCCCCGCCCCCCTCTTCGCGACCATTTGCTTGGAAGGCCGCTGCCCCATCGTCCCTAGCGCGCCGCGTCGAGCGCCCCGGCGATACTACCAAGCCGCTGCTCGCGCTCGCCGACGAAGCGCTTGATCCCTTCCAAGATGTGCTGCGGCGACAGGTGCGCCTCGTCGTAGACCTCGACCGGGCTACCGCCGGTCCGCCAGCGGTCATCGAAGTCGGCGGAGAGGGCGTACTCGTCGGCCAGGCGGTGCGTGATCCAGTCGCGCATCAGGCGACGCGCGCCGTTGGTGATGTACGTCAGGTCGAGCGCGTCGGACGGCGAGATGATCGACTCGCGATACTCGCGCGACTGGCGCTTGAAGAGTTCCGAGCTGACCGCCGCGACGATCTTCACGTTCAGCCCCGCCTCGTCCAGCTGCGGCAGGAGCCCGATCACGTTATTGGTGGAAAGGGTTCCTTGCACGAGGATCGTCCCGCCCTTCGGCTGACCGGGCTTGTAATCGCGCAGGAGATAAGCCCCCTTCGCCGCATCGAAGTGCGACGCCATGCCGAGCGCCGCGCGATCCGGGATAGTGATCGGCGGGCGGGTCAGGTGCAGGGCGACGATGTGGGCGTCGGTCGAGAAGGCGGCGCTGAGGAGCACCGGCACCTCGTTGTACTCCCAGGGGATCAGGTTGATGATCTTCCCTTCCGGGAAGAGCTGCGTCACCCCCGGCGAGAAGATGCCGAAGTGCGTGCGGGAGTCTTCCGCCGTCTCCGGCCCGGAGTGCCCGGCCACCCAGAGCACCTTGCCGACCTGGATGTCGGAGTCCTGCGCCAGTTGGCTGAAGAGGCGCATCATCCCGTACTGCAAGTAGGAGAAGGAGGCGTAGGTCGAGTTGGAGGCGTAGAAGCCATCGAACTTCTCGTAGGGGGTGGGGGAGAAGTTGACGGTGGTGATCCCGGCGCAGATCCCGGAGTTGGTGAACTCGGTGATCTGCTGCGGCAGGAGCGCGCCGTCCTGATTGTGCTTGCGGTCGTAACGCCCCCACCCCTGCATCTCGCCGTACCCTTCGGCGAAACCGGCGATGTTGGTCGACTCGGAGAGGTCGGCGGACATCGCGATGAAGAGCGGCCGCCCGTAATCCTGCTTGCCGAGACTGTTGATGTACGCGCCCCACTTCGCCAGCGCCGCGCGATTAGCGACCGTCGTCCCCGGCTTGACGAACATATCCGCCGGGTACTTGGTGTAGTCCCAGAAGCGCTGATCCTCGAAGGGGTTCTTGCTCGTGTCGAGCTTGTAGGTCTCGATCGCACGCGGCACCGACTCGCCGATCTCCACCAGCCGATCGGCCAGGTAATCGACCAGGGCGTCATCGCTCGTGATCGTGTCGGCGATCACCTTCAGGTTGGCCTCGAACTGGGCCAATTGCTCCGCCGCATCGGATGGCGCGGCCTCGTCGGTGCCGTGCCAGGTCACGCCGTATTTCTCGGCGAATTCCGCACGCCCGGCCCAGAAGAGTTCGGAGTTCAGCTTGTGCGGCGTGCCGTGCGCCTTGTAGCCGGTGATGCCGTAGCCGCGCCCCTTGATCGTCTTGAACCAGGTCATATGCGGCACCTGATCCGGGTTCGGCGCATCCAGCGTCTCCAGAAAGGCGCGCGACACGGCGGCGTACTCGGAGCCCTGCTCGGTCCCGTGGACGTCGAAGCCGTACGGCTCGAACCAGGAGGTGGGGGTGCCCGGCACCACGTCGCTGATCGCCATCGAGTCGATGCCGTAGTTATTCCAGTCGATCAGGTAGTACAGGTTATCGAGCCCCAGCCCCCAGGCCGAGTTCTTCGTCTCGTGGACCGCGCCGGGGGTCAGGCCGCCCTCGCCATCGACTGCGAAGACCTTGACGCCCTTCGCACCCGCGCGCTTCAGCGCCGCCGCCTCGCCCGCCGCCGCCGGCGAACCGTGGCCGGACGGGCCGGTGTTGAACTTCAGGAAGAGGGTCTTCCCCTCGCTCTCGGCGTGACCGGCGAGGCCACCGCGCCGACGAAAGCCGAGGAGATCCTTCCAGAGCAGCTGCCGCTCATCGGCCTCCGGCACGGCGTAGCGCTCGTCCCCGGTGCGCTCGTACTTGGCGCGCAGGGCGGTATTGTAGGTGGCGAGCATCGCGTAGATCACCGGGATCGTGTGCCCGCCGACCAGCACGAAGCGATCGCCGAACGCCTTCTCCGGGTGGCGGATGTCCCACCGCATGAAGCCGCCCAGGGTCAGCGCGACCAGGATGTGGCGCTTCGAGCGCGAGCCGCCCGGGTGGCCGCTCTGCCGATAGTTCTCGAAGACATCGATGAAGTTATCGATACAATCGCCGATCTTCTCCCAGTGCGGATACTGCTTCGCCAGTTCCGCCTCCCGACTGTGGAGATCCGCTCCAGCGGTCGCAGTCATCGCCTTACCTCCCTTACGTTCCCATAGTGCCACAGGTGTGCGCCGAATCGCGCCGCGCCGCGTTGTGGCGATTATCCTACCATTAACCGGACCGGAGGTGAACATGGCCCTGGCCGCTAACCGGACCGGACGCTAACCGGACCGGAGATGAGCATGGCCCTAGCCGCGCGTCAGGACCGCGCCCATCCGATCGAGCGCCAGCGCGATGTTCTCGCGCGAGTTGGCATAGGAGAAGCGCAGGTGACCCTCGCCGTACTGCCCGAAGGCGGTCCCGGCCAGCACCGCGACCCCGGCCTCGTTCAGCAGCAGATCGGCCAGGGCGGCGGAGGAATGCCCGGTGCCGCTGATCTGCGGGAAGGCGTAGAAGGCCCCTTCGGGCAGCAGACATTCCACGCCGGGCAGCGCGTTGAGCCCGCCGACGATCAGATCGCGCCGCGCCCGGAACTCCGCCAGCATCCGTTCCACCGAATCCTGCGGCCCGCCGATCGCCTCCACCCCGGCCCATTGGGTCGCGGCGTTGACGCAGGAATTGGAGTTCGTCTGGAGCTTCGCCACCTGCTCCGCCAGCGCGATCGGCATCACGCCGTAGCCGAGCCGCCAGCCGGTCATCGCCCAGGTCTTCGAGAAACCATCGAGGATAATCGTCCGATCGGCCATCTCCGGCTCGGCGGCGATCGACGCGAACTCGCCGGTATAGAGGAGACGCGAATAGATCTCGTCGCTCAGGATCATGATGTCGGGGCGCTCGCGCAGGATGTCCGCCAACCCCTCGATGTCGCCCTTGGTCAGGATCCCACCGGTCGGGTTGGCGGGCGAATTGAGGATCACCAGGCGGGTGCGGTCGGTCAGCCCGGCCCGGACCTCCGCGAGATCGAAGCGGAAGCCCTGCTCCTGGCGCAGCGGCACGAAGACCGGCGTGCCGCCGACGAAGCGCACCATCGACTCGTAGATCGGGAAGGCGGGGTTCGGCATCAGCACCTCATCTCCCGCCTCGATCAGCGCGAGGATGATGAAGAACATGATCGGCTTGCCGCCCGGTGTGACCACCACCTGGGCCGGATCGACCGCGATCCCGCGCGAGCGCGCCACATCGACGGCGATCGCCTCGCGCAACTGCGGGATCCCGGCGGAGGGGGTGTAGTGCGTCTGACCATCGCGCAGCGCGCGGCACCCCGCCTCGACGATATTCTCCGGGGTATCGAAGTCGGGCTCACCGATCTCCAGGTGGACGATGTGCCGCCCCTGCGCCTCCAGCGCCCGCGCCTTCGCCAGGACCGAGAACGCCGTCTCCGTACCCAGGCGCGACATCCTGCTCGCCAACCGCATCGCGTACCTCACTTCTCCTCTATGAAGCGCGCCCCAGATGCGCGCATCGCTGTATAGTGGAGTGTGCCATAAATTCGCCGTGACAGTGAAACGCTCCCCACACGAACCACCCGGTTGTCGCGGCAGCCACGATCACGCGAGAGCATCAGCGAGTCGGTCGCGTATCTGCGACCGACTCTTTACTGCGCGCACCAGCAACGATAACCGCGCTCGTTTATCCATTTCGTGCGCCACCATCGGTACAGTGGTAAGACAATTTCGGCAGACGGTGTTCATTACGTGGGCACAAAATGTGCATTCTTCCCCGCACAATCGCGAGCGCTGCGCCAAAGGGGTAAAAGGGCGGTGCGCTGCGATCCAAACCGTATTTGGCGTATCGATTCGGAGGTTGGATTGAACAGGATGTAATTATCGACAGTCCACAGCGCTGTAGAACACCAAACTCCCCCGTCAGCGGATGTCACAAAGATGGCATGGGTCGTAGCGGGTCCACCAATCCCAAGCACGGCTCGCACGCTCTCGACACCGAGCTACGCGCGAGTTTGGCGAGCGCACATGAGGCGACCGACCATGTCCCGCCACAATCTGACCCTCGATCTGTGTGGTCGTGGCATCGAGCAACGCAATGAACGCAATGTCTGAAAAACTGAGTGAGCAGAGTCGAGGAGGGCAGATCAGGATGAGAACGCTTACGCGGCGTAACTTCGTGCAAATGTGGGCGAGCCTGGCCGGGGCAGCGGTGCTGGCGGCGTGCGGAACGACGGCGACGACACCGACGCCGACGAGCGGGGCGAGCGCCACCGCCGTGGCTGGCGGCACGGGCGCAACGACGGCGGGTAGCCCCGTGGCGACTGCGGCGCGCAAAGCGAGCGGCACGATCCGCTACCTGCTGCGCGCGGGCAGCGCGGACGAGACGAAGCTGACGCAGGATTTCCTCGACAAGAACTTCACCCCGCAGAGCGGCGTCAAGGTGACGGTCGAGCCGACCGACGCGACGGCGGACGAGAAGCTGACGGCGGCGATGATCGGCGGCACCGCGCAAGATGTCTTCGATACGTGGCTCGACAACGTCACGCAGTACGCCGATCGCGGGCAGGTGCTCGATCTCGATCCGCTCGTGCAGCGCGACCTCACCGACGCCGACATCAAGGACTTCTTCGCGGCACAATGGAAGGGTTTCAAGCTCGACAGCGGCGTGCGCTTCGCGATGCCGAAGCTCATCAACATGGCCGTGGTGTACTACAACCTCGATCTCTTCGACAAGGCGGGCCTTGGTCGCATCGACGACACCTGGGATCAGGACAAGTACGCCGATGCCGCGCGCAAGCTGACGCAGAATGGCACCTATGGGCTCTTCTTCCGGGCCTCAGAGCTCGGGCGCTGGTGGTACAAGCTGGGTGCCTGGGGCGGTAACCTCGTGGACCCGAACGACAACACCAAGGCCGCCTTCGATAGCGACGAAGCGGTCGCCGCGCTCGAATGGAGCCGCAAGCTCATCTTCGACGATAAGGCGATGGGCAATCAGGCCGACCTCGTGGGCGTCGGGCAACGCGCTTTCGACGCGATCCCGGCGGCGTTCGGGGCCGGCAAGATCGCGATGGTCGAGGACGGGTTCTATCCCTTCGCCCAGGCCAAGGCGGTCAACAAGCAGTTTCGCTGGGCCTATGCGGCGGTGCCGAAGGGGCCGAAGGCACGCACCGCGTTCAGCTCGACCGATGGTTTCGCGATTTGGAAGGGCTCGAAGAACCCGGACGCCGCGTGGGAACTGGTGAAGTACCTGTCGGGCACGGATTTCCAGCTCTACCTGACGCAGATCACCGGCTACTTCCCGTCGCGCACCTCGGCGACTACGGGCTGGAAGAAAGCACTCACCGATAAGTATCCAGAGTTGACGGATGCGAATCTCGATGTGATCCCCAACTCTTTGAACCAGGGCTTCCCTTCCGAGCGCCGACTCTTCAAGAAGGATGCCGAATATCGCCAGATCGTCACCCCCGCGCTGCAGAAGGTGTTCCTCACCGGGGGCGCGCCCGCCGCATCCTTCAAGGATGTCGCCGCGCAAGTGACCGCGAAGATGCGCGGTTAAGCATCGACTGCACGCGGTCGAGGAGGAGGGGGGGCGCGGCGCTATCGCTGCTGCGCGTGCCCCCTCCCCCGATCGCCCGCATGATCGCTCACCGTTGTATGGAGAAAGGCCCCGGATGGCAGAACGATCGGTGGCGCGCGCCAGGGAAATGACCGAAACAACGCGCCCGAAGCTGTCGCAGCGCGCGCGCGAGGAGCTGACGGCGTACCTCTTCCTCTCGCCGTGGCTGTTCGGATTCCTCGTGTTCACGCTGGGCGCGATGGTCTTCTCCTTCGGCCTCTCGCTCTTCGATAGCGATCTGCTCTCAACAGCGGAGTTTATCGGCGCGAAGAATTACGTGGATCTCGCGCAAGACCCCCTCTTCTTCCAGTCGCTGAAGGTCACATTCTGGTACACCGCCCTCACGGTGCCGCTCGGCACGGTGCTCGCGCTGTTACTCGCGCTCATGCTCAATCAGAAGCTGGCGGGGGTGGGACTCTGGCGTACGATCTACTTCCTGCCGTGGGTCGTGGCGGGGGTGCCGGTCGCGCTGATCTGGAACTGGGTACTGAACCCGCAGACAGGACTGGTCAATCAGGCGTTGCGGCTCGTTGGCATCGAAGGGCCGCGCTGGTTCGTGTCGGAGCAGTGGGCGGTGCCCGGCCTGGTGATCATCGCCCTCTGGGAATCGGGCCGGAACCTGCTCCTGTACCTCAGCGGCCTACAGAGCATCCCCACCGAGATTCAGGAGGCGGCGCGCATCGACGGCGCGGGACCGCTACGCACCTTCTTCTCGGTGACGTTGCCGCTGCTGACCCCGACCGTCTTCTTCAATCTCATCATCAACATCATCAACTCCTTTCAGGTCTTCTCGAATGTCTACGTGCTCACACAGGGTGGCCCGAACAACGCGACGCTCACCTTCGTGGTCTATCTCTATCGCCAGAGCTTCCAGCTCTTCCACTTCGGCTATGCCTCGGCGATCGCCTGGGTGGTCTTCGCGATCATCCTGGTCTTCACGCTGGTGCTCATTCGTAGCTCCAATTTCTGGGTCTATTACGAGGCAGGAGAACGGAAATGACGGCGACCTCAGTCCGGCGTGATCGCGGCACGGCGTTTGGTCCCTGGCGCATCGCCCTGTATGTGGTGGTGATCGGCGGCGCGGTGCTCTATGCCTTGCCGTTCGCCTGGATGCTCTCCTCATCGCTACGCACCGCTACGGAGATCAGCCGCCAACCGATCAATTTCCTGCCGAGCGTGTTGCATTGGGAGAATTACACCGCGCCGTGGGCGGACTACCCGTTCACCTCCTTCTACCGCAACACTGCCCTTGTCACTACGCTGTCCGTGCTCGGTACGTTGTTCGCAGGCAGCCTCGTCGCGTTCGCCTTCGCGCGCATGCGGTTTCGCGGCCGCGGATTCCTGTTCGTGCTGGTCCTGAGCACGATGATGTTGCCCAGTCAGGTGACGCTCATCCCGATCTACGTGTTGTGGAGCAAGCTGCATTTCGTCAACACGCTCGTACCGCTGATCGTGCCATCGTTCGTGGGCGGGGAGTACGCCTTTGCGTTCAGTATCTTCCTGTTGCGGCAGTATATGCTCACGATCCCGATGGAAATCGACGATGCCGCGCGCATGGATGGCGCGACCTGGTTCCAGATCTACTGGCGCGTTATCCTGCCCATGAGTGCGCCCGCACTCGGCGCGGTGGCGATCTTCAACTTCGCCTCGCAGTGGAACGATTTCCTCAAGCCGCTCGTGTACCTGAACACGCAGGACAACTTCACCCTGCCGCTCGGGCTCGCGCTGCTCAACGGGCGTTTCGACAGCGAGATCGGCCAGGTGATGGCCCAGACAGCCCTCAGTATCCTGCCGATGATCATCGTCTTCTTCTTCGCGCAACGGAATTATGTGCAAGGCAACGTCGTGAGCGGCGTGAAGGGATAATGCCGCTGCTGCATTATGTCTCCGATGCGCGCATTGTTATAGCGTGCGATATGGCATACGCGTAACCCCGTTTCCGGCCCTTGCCGCCCCGGCTGTCCACCAGCAAGGCCCTCCCTATCTGATCCGACGGCATCACGCAGGAAGGCCGCCACGGCATTACACCGTGGCGGCCTGCCTGCATACCGATGTGCTACGGCGATCTACGGCAGGCGATTAACACGGAAGTAGTTATTCAGTGCCTGCCAGACGATCTGCGCGGTCCAGCCGCGCGAGGCGCTCGTGTCCCAATCGGCCCAGACGGCACTTGCCGGACGATCGGGGATCGCCCCGGCATTCTGCACGAATGTGAGCAGATCCAGCCGGTGTCCTGAACTCAGCGGCACATTCGGGTAGAGGGCCGGATTGTCCTGGGTCACCGCCTGCCAGTAGCCCGCCTGGACCATGCTCCTGGTGACGAAGCTGATCACCTGGACGTGGCGAACCGCGTCAACGGGGCCAAAGGTGCCATCCCCATACCCAGTGATGATCCCACGCTGGGCCAGGATGGCGATCGCGCGCTGCAACTCGGTGTCCACCCCGCCCAGGTCGGCGAAGGGGGCGGGGCCACCGGGGGTGCTACCGTCCCAGCCGAGGGCGCGGACGATCAGCGCGGCCATCTGGGCGCGGAGAACCGGGGCATCGGGGCCGAAGCGCCCGTCGCCGTAGCCCTTGATGATCCCCCGCGCGGCGAGCTGCGTGATCGCCTCCGAGGCGCTGCTGGTCGGGGTGACATCGGTGAAGGTCGGGCGCGCGGCGAAGCGGGCTTCGACCGTGCGCGGGCTGGAGATGGTGAGCGCCAAGGTCGGGTTCCAGTCGACAACGACGCCGTCCACCCGCCAGCCGGTGAAGAGCGCGCCGCTATTGGGCACGGCGGTCAGGGTCAGCGGGCCGGGCGGATAGGTGCCCGTGCCGGGATTGACCGTGCCGGGGCCGGTCGTCGTGACGGTGAGGCCGATGGCGGCCTGCCGCACCGCGAAGGAGCGGACGACCGGCGCGGCGGCCGGATAGTTCGGGTTGCCGCCCTGACTGGCCGTGACGGTGCAGGTGCCCACGCCGACCAGGGTGATCGTGCTGCCGCTCGCGCCCGAGGCGGCACAGACCCCGGAAGGCCCGGCGGTGAAGCTGACCGTCAGCCCGCTGCTCGCCGTGGCCGCGACAGTGAACGGCGGATCGCCCAGGGTGCGATCGGCGAGCGGATTCGGGTTGAAGGTGATCGTTTGCGGCGTTGCGGTGACCGTGAGGGTGCCCGCGACGTAACCGATCGCGTAATCGGCGGCGGCGGCACCGCCACAGGTGATGGGATACGTGCCAACCGGGCTACTTGACGTGGCGGTCGTCGAGCAACTCGGCGGCGTGGCGAGGCTGGCGGACGTGTCGCCATTCACGAAGCCGGTATACGAGGCGGTCAGTGTCGGCAGCGCCGCGCCGTACATCTTCGCCTGGTTGTCGGCCGTGACCGTCAGCGGCGCGGCGGTGACGGTGAGGCTCCCCGCGACATAGCTGATGCTGTAGTCGCTGTCGACCGCCCCGCTGGCGCTGATCGCATACGGCGACCCGGCGACGTGGCTGGCCGCCGTGGCGCTTGTCGTCAGGGTCGGCTGCGTGGTCAGGCTGGCGGCGGTGTCGCCATTGACGAAGCCGGTGTACGAGGCGGTCAGCGGAGGCAGCGCCGCGCCGTACACCTTTGCTTGATCGTTGGCCGTGATCGTCAGCGGCGCGGGCGTGACGGTGAGATCGTTGGCCCCGTTGGCAGGATTGAAGTTGCTATCCCCCGCAAAACTGGCAGTAACATCATTGGTATAGGTGCCGACGTTGATTCCCACAAGGCTCGCGGCAGGGATTGTCGCATCGCCGTTCACATCGGTGACGACAAAGCCGAGATCGGTGGCACCGAGGTGGAAGTCGACCGACTCGCCCGCTACGGGGCTACCGCCCGAGGTGAGGTGCGCGACCAGATTCGTCGTGCCACCATACGTCCCCATCGCGGCTGACACCGTGAGGATCGTAGGTGCCGCAGCCGCCACCGGGGCGACCTTGGACATGGCCGCCAGCACGGTGAGCATGGCGACGAGGATGTAGAGCGTGGATCGACGCAATCGAGGCCAGGATTCTCGGATCCGCGTACCGGGCAAGACGCACCCCCTACATTCAAGATCAGCGGCCAATTGTTCCTCTACTGGTCAGCCTAACACTTTGTAGACACTTGACTGCCCCAATTCCCTAGTACTGATCTCCTAACTCCAGGCACAGCAGCTAACACACCCGCAACGCGCGCATCAGTTTGTACATTCAACATACGTTCGGCAGATCCAGCACCGCCGTCCCACGCCCCGCCCCGGCGAGCCTCGCGCAGACTTCGTTTGGTAACCGCGCCTTCCAAAAGCGGCGACCCCGGCATAGTGCCGGGGTCG
>JAABUK010013457.1_pt1 | contig 10205 bp, 7 predicted proteins | sample 5559141 | NCBI WGS metagenome assembly JAABUK01 (sample SAMN10711869, study PRJNA513367) | rock metagenome | isolation source: Antarctica rocks | place: Antarctica: Victoria Land, Pudding Butte nord | collected 2016-01-03 | reverse complement strand
TCTCGCTGCGACACATATCGAGGATCCGTCTTTCGTAGGACTGCATGCCCATAGCCAGGAACGACACGGCCAGAGTTCAAAGTCGACCAGAGATAGTCAGTGATAGCCTTGTCGCTAAGGTCATTGCCGACAGCCTTCTTCATCTCCTGAAGCCAGTTCAACACTTCTTGATTCGCCCTGAGCACGATTAGCATCTCTGCAGGAATGCTTCATCAGGTCAGCTTACAGTCCGTGGAGTGGGCCTGCGAGACCATTTAGACCGGCGGCAAGGGACAGCATAGGCGAGCTAAGGGCGCTGCCAACCAAGTGAGTGGTGTGGGCGCTGACATTTCCACCTTCGTGATCAGAGTGAATGGTTAGGTAAAGACGCATCAGCTCAACAAAGTCCTTGTTTCCGCCAAAGCCCAGCTGATTGGCCAAGTTGTAACCGTAGTCCTTATCTTTCTCAACAGGAGCGACTTTGCCGTCTTTGAACACATTGCGGTAGATCTTCGCAGCGATAGTGGGAAGTTTGGCAATAAGATCCATCGAGTCCTCAAAAGTATATGACCAGTATTCCTTTTTGTTCATGCCTTTGGCATATGCTTTAGCAAAGGCAGATTCGTGTTCGAGAGCGGTTACAGCCATGGAGAATTGGGCCATGGGGTGGAGGTCTGACGGGCATCGGTCGATCAGGTCGATAACAAAGGCAGGGACGTCCGAACGGGCAGCCCAGTCTGCAGATAGGCTGCGAACCTGCTCCTCGGTAGGAACCTCGCCAGTTAAGAGAAGCCAGAAAAGCCCCTCGGGCAAAGGCTCCTCACCACCTGGAGCTTTGGGAAGAAGCTCCTGGCACTCGGGGATTGTCTTGCCGCGAAATCTGATGCCTTCTTCCGAATCTAGGACTGAGCCTTCCCATACCAATGACTTGATACCACGAGCTCCGCCGTAGACTTGATCAAGGGTAACCTCGCCAACAACTTTAGAGCCATAGTCTTTTCGTAGCTTCTTGACCTTCTCGAGCTCTCCGGGTAGTTTGGCAGCGAAGGTCTCTTTCAAGCTCTACAATGTGGTGGTTAGCGAGCGACGCTCTGGTGCGCAAGGAGTGTGGAGCATCATACGGGAGTCTTTGAAGAAATGCGCCGGGCTCCACTGAAAGCTGTAGTCCGGCGGATTGGTTTTGATAGGAGAGTCGATGAGCGAAGCACGGAGCCTCCCAGACGTAGGGAAGACACCATGGTAGAAGAGGTGATTATGAAAGAGCTATTACGATGATTGCCAGCAGAGTCTGACGGAGGTGCATGAATTCACAGCTTGAGAGCGTGAAAGCTGAAGCTCTCGGGTGAATTGGCCGAAAAATGGGTGGGCAAGTGTCGGTTGCCGGAGCTTCCCACGGACGTCAGAAACAATTTCCCACCCAACCCAAATTCAGCCAGGTTCCACGCAGTCCAAGTCTCCCGGTGCGTCGCTGCTGTCTCCGACACAATATTGATCTGCAAGCGAGAGATTCTCCACCTCTATTTCCCTCTCTCTTCAATCCTTCGACGGCCTCGCCGTCCTACGGCAAAGTGACATTTCGTCGAGCAAGAACTTTGAACTTCACCTACCAGCGTTCACTTTGGCGCCTGAGGCCACGTGACTAGCCCTGTCATACGCCACAGAGCAAAACTCCGATTCCACCTCCACCTCCACCTCCATTCCGACACCAACCTCCTACACTCCTGCAGCCTCCTTCCGCCACAACCTCAGCTTTCTAGCTCCATCATCGATTCATCTAGGTCTATCACCCCAAAGACCGCTGCCTCAGCTGTATGCCTCATAGTCTCGTCTGCGAGTGAAATCAGGTGTAGCTGGTTGCTGCCCCAAGATCCGGCCTCAGTTGCGGTCCTCAACACCGCAAGACGATTGTATTTTGACACTGAGGTCGGCTGCAAAGAGAACCACCTTTAGAAGTTATCCGTGCACCTCCTCATATTCTGCACTTGATTTTAGAGAGTAGTCGTGTCCGGCGTTCTCAACACACCACTTCGTTATTGGATATCGTCCCTACCCTGGTAACGACCATCGTTCTCGCATCGCCATGTCGTCGGCCGTAGCAGAGCTAGATGGCTACCTCCAGTCCATGCTTGGCCTCAAACCTCCAGGTGTATCCGGATCGAAAATCACCAGCATTACCTCACTATGCACGGCAAATATCCAGGTCAGTCGAACGCGATCACGACTTATCGGTACAATGCTAACCATCCTTCTCGTTCTAGTCCGAATCCGTCCTTCTCCAGAAAATCTACACGCATTTCAAGAAAGCACCAGGAACACACAAGCTGGGAGTACTCTATGTTGTAGACTCTGTAACCCGACAATGGGTTGATCAAGCACGAAAGGCTGGTCAGACTCCCGGTAGTGGTGCTCCGGACGGGACTTTCGCTGCTGGCGTGAATAGAGTGACCGAACTTCTGCCTGTGCTATTGACTGACATCATAAACACTGCTCCCGACGATCAAAAGGTATGTTATAGAAATGCAGGAGGTACTGTTCAAAAACATCTGTCTGCTGGTCTTCTGCATTCACTGGATCAAGCACCGACTGCACATCATCCAACAACCATCTCAAATCGTTTCCTCTACGTATGACTTGGACTCCACTTACATATCGTGATACTTTCTAGGCCAGAATCAAAAAGTTGCTTGACATCTGGGAGCGGTCGAATACATTCCCCGTCACAGTGCTATCTTCTATCAAGGAAAAGCTTGATGCTCCAAACCCTAACAGTAAGCAGGCTCTTCATCAGTGCATTAGCTGGTCGTGCATGTAAAACGACTTTCCGCTCAAATGACTGATCAATGTGCTCCTTTCTAGATGCTCAGTCAACTACTCCGGAAGGTACCCCATCGCCAGATACCCTCATGACAGGTCAGCAGCAAATTAACCCAAACCCCCCAGCACCCGCGCAGCAGAACACTTCCGCGATTTTGGCTGCTCTAGCAAATATGGCGAAGCAGAGCTCATCAGCACCCACAGCCCCAGGACTTCCAGCACAAGCTAGTATGCATAATGTATTAGGGCAGCAGAATGGACAACCTCAACCACCGCCACTGTCTGTAGACCAGGCTCACAGTGCGACAAATGGGCAGGCCGTAAACCCGCTTGGAGCCCTTTTCGCTGGAATGACAGGAATGAGTAATGGTGGGCAGGGCATGAATCAAAATCAAAATCAAAATCCAATGACTGCCCAGCCAAATCCACTTGCAGCTTTGTTGCCGCAAATGCAGTCTCAAGCGCAAGTTCCTGTTCCTCATGCTATGCCTCAGAATACTGCTGCAGTTTCTCCTGATGTACAGAACCAAATTCAGCTGATTCAGCTCATGGCGGCTCAAGGTATCCCTCCTGATCAATGGGCAACTGCGCTACAGCTTCTAAATCCGAATGCTCCAAAGTTGGGTGTTGCAGGCATGCCAAACTTCGGTCAGCCCCCACAGGCGAGCGCTTGGGGTGGTGGCCAGAATGATGGTCGATCACGTGATCCAGCTGGCCAAGACTACGCACGTTCTCCGCCTCATGCTCGACGACGATCTCGTTCTCCTGGTTGGAATAGTCGGCGTGATGTATCTCCGCCTCGTCGGCGTGATAGTCCAGTGTATGGTGAATATCATGGAGATTCTCCCGGTCGTAATCGAGACAGAGGCGGCAGACGCGACTATCGTCAGCGAAGCCCTCCTGGTAGACGCCGCCACAGCCCCAGCCCACCACAAACATTGCCTCCGCCAGGCCAGAAGAATATTCAGTTTGAGAATCTTCCAAAAGGCATGATCAAAGTATTGAGTCGAACGCTGTTTGTTGGAGGGGTGACTTCCTCCGAAGCCCATCTAAGATCACTTTTCTCTACCTTTGGAATTGTCCAGACTTGTATTGTCAACACCGACAAACGTCATGCCTTCGTAAAGATGATCAATCGTCAAGATGCACTCAAAGCTCGAGATGGCATGGAGCAATACAAGTCCGGAGAAATGCAGCTTAGGACGAGGTGGGGCGTAGGATTCGGTCCCCGAGACTGCAGTGATTATCAAACGGGAATTAGCATCATTCCGATCGACCGCCTCACTGACGCTGATCGTAAATGGATACTCAGTGCCGAATATGGTGGAACGGGAGGACGAGCTATTGAATCTGGAATGGTTGTGGAGGAGCCAGACATTGAAATTGGAGCAGGGGTTTCCTCAAAAGGTAAGCCCCCTACTTTCACTCTATACTCTTCCTGCACCACCACTCTCGCCTCCCCATTCACTTTCATGTTACTCCTTGCGCGGCATCGTCTCATTCGTTATTCTGTCTACAGCTATAAGCCGGCGCATGGCGACTGACCAGGGTGGTAAACGCGGTCCACAGTCCTCTCGAGGCGACAACCATGGGTCAAGTCGTAGCGACGGTAGAAATCGAATGCGCAATGGCTTCGACGACCGAGACCGAGATCGAGACAGCAACCAGCGGGACACGGCAGCAGCATCGAACAGCAATCCGAATCCGAATCCGAACACAATTGGAGTTCCTCCTCCCGTTCCTGGCTTTGGCTTCAACTTTGCCAGCATGCCAAACATGCCTATGTTTCCGCCCGGGTTCATGATGCCGACGAATCAGCCTCAGCAGCAACAACAAGCACCTGGTAACGAGTGATGGGCAAATTCGAGGACCAAGTAGGACTATCCAGGCAGCGGCTTTTTTCAGGGTGATGGCAGGATAATGGAGTTGGTGGGAAATCTCAGCATCAATGTCATCATGCTGCTTGTCTTTACAGGTACAAACATGGCCTTGTTTCTCTTTTCGCGTTCTTGCTCGGCCTGGCAGGCACCGTTTTTGTGGTCTTCTTGAGGCATACCCATTCCAGTGGTTCATGGGGACCAGTATGGACATGCATGGCTTATCTTCAGAGCCCCGCCTCTTGCCTACATAGCAAGCAGCCCGAATTCATTTCCCAAAATCAATTATCATCGTGCGACTGCCACAGAAACATTTGTTCAAGCAGGCAGACGTTCATTTTATTCAAGTAGGATGAATTGATTTTGATTTCCCATGATCAACGTCGGTTGTGCGAATTGCCCCGCACAAAATACCTTCCGTCACTTTGGACCGTGAGATATCAACCACATAGCTATCTCATTAACCAATTAATCCTCAAGTTGATTGTTTCAAGCTAGCCTCCTAAGCTCAGCTTTTAGTACAGAATCGATGTGACAAGGACTCCTTCCACTCTAATCACCGTCTTGGCCCCCTCGCCCTCTCCCTTACCAAGAAGAGCCAAATCTTGACGCAGAAACGAGTCATACGCAATTGGAGTCCCCGCATACGGCTGAGATTGTGGCTTTGCGGTTCATAGTCACTTGCCACCTCCCAATACCCGAGTTCTTGTCGCTGACCACCCTCGTCGAATGAGGTGGCTGCTGAGTATCTCGCAGTCCCAGAAATCCTGGCCAGAAATCCTGGGATCCTCTTCCTTGCTTCGATGCTCAGTAAGAATGCGGTCAAGATCAAAATCGCTTTGCATTTGTTGAGAATGCATGGTGCTATGTACGATGGCGAGCTTGTCTCGGGCCCTTTTTTCCTTGTTGGAAAGCCTGGGGCTGGGTGGTAGAAGTGAAAGCCGCATAAAGCAGAAAGTTTACTGAGCAGAGCAAGCTATGTATGGCTTTCACAAACGGCCGGACCTGAGAAGTCATCCTTCAAGAGGTCGGCTGCTCGCCTCTCTCCTAGACCTTTGCCACGGCTATCAAGAGACCGATGCATATTAAAATCGGAGAAATCCGACTACAAGGGTAAGACGTCGTTGCCATTTCCCCGGACCTTCGGCAGGTATAATCAAATCATGGGTCGCTGTCAAGGCTAGTTTTGCGAGAGTGTGACGAGCACTTTGCAGAGACACGCTCCCTCAATACGGGAGCAAGACAGCAACGAAAAGAACCGCCTCCTTGAAAGGTGTGTGCGCTGAGAGCAAAACTTTGCTTTGCAGTCTACCGTTAACCCCATGGTCCCGCGTTTTTGAAGAGGGTATGGGATTTCCAATTATCTGGCAGAGGCAGATAAGACCACGTATAGCAATCGCACCGCCTGGAGATTTATCAGAAAGACGTCCCCTTTCTGTCCACCACTTTGGTCGCCTCGAGAACACTCGTGCCGTTGATGATTCTGGGATCCAGAAGCTGCGTACCTTGATGTGCTGAGGGCAGAGAGACTGCCAGAGAGCCGAGTCGATCGAGAGCTCTTGGAGTATCCACGTGTGCCTTGAACTTTCCTCCCGGTCCAAAATATACCTGTGATATATGGGCGTGTTGAATTCGCCTTTTGAAAACGCTGTAAGGTCATCCAGCTTGTATAGCTCTGCCTGGACAAGGATTGTGCTAGCTGGATGACGACCCTTTTCGAATGCAGGGAGCAGAACGCGCTCAATGTCCTGGACGAACCTGTAATCATGGGGATGGAAGCTTGTGGTGAAGCCCCTCGAGTCCAACTTTGCTGCCTCCCGATAGAATTCTGAGAGCCAAGTCAGCAGTCACAGCCAAAAAGCTTCATCGGAGCAGACAGCGACAATACTGGTATGCCTATGGCTGTCTTACCGTGGAAGACCTCCTTGCCGCCCTCCCCGAAGCTTGTTTGTTGGCATATTCAGTCAGATTTTGAATCTGGTTCTCGAGCTCGTCCGTCCTCAAAGCTTTCTTCGAGAAAAGAAATTTCTGGACGGCCTCCTCATCTTGGGAAGCCCAGTAAAGGATGGCCGGTGGTGCTTCTTTGAATCAGACGTCAGGTTTCGAAAGCTCATCGTTGATCACGCTGGAACCACCACAACAGACGGCAGCTTGAGCTTTTTGGCCCTCCAATGAGGTCTTGAGGCTGGAAAAGACTTGGTCTTGCACATCCGAAGTTGCCATGGCAATGTACTATGCGATCAATATTCCCAGGAGAGAAGTACGAGATGAAACTTGCGTCTGATTGGGTTTCCTCGAAGGCTTGAACGAGTCTTGAAAAGGAGCTGACACTGGAGGAACAGTAGAACGATAATTGTTTGGCCCATCTGTTTTCTCAGCTACTTGACGACCCCTTTATACCTTCTCGGCAGCCTTGGAATCCCTCTACTGACTCTCCTTTTGAGCTCCGCTCAAGGCAGCAGTCACACCCTCAGACTGGTATTTTCTCGACTGCAGCAGTATTTTACACCTGAGAAGAGCCCGAGTGCACTCAAGGGGCAAATTTCATTTATTTTGTTTATACTGCATTTTGATGATGCCAAGAAAAATTCTAGGCATAAAGACGCTATCCCTTGTTGATACCGCACGCGACTCAATATCCATGAGCAATCAAGCGTCGTCCATCTTATGGATATGCATACAGGAGACAGCAAGCTACAGCCCAACGACGTCAGGAAGCACATGGTTCGACGTCCTCACCGTTAGGTGGCAAAGTGAAGGGGGAACGGAGAGCATCTCAATACGATGTGACTTCGGAGCAAGAACAGTCATGTAGTAGGTGCATGAAGAAGCAGGATACTCTAAATCAAGCCAATATTAGGAACACCGCAGAAACTAAGGTATTTAAAAATACAATTCACTTTAATTCCACCTTCACCTTCATTGTTCTATTCGTGTTTCTGAAAAAGACCATCAATAGCTCAATAGCCCATCATCTCAATATATTCTTCCGTCTTGCCATGTATAAACATCCTCCACCGTCTTCCACTTTCACCATCAAAGCAATGCAAACATCTCCTACCCACCATGGACAACTTCTACCCACTCCGTCCTGCATCACCCATCACAGGACCCGAAGCCACGTTAGAAGCTCTCACCCACCGCGCCGAACAAGAATTACAATCTCAACCCCTTCCCACACAGCACTACCTAACAAACGCAACCCGCGAAATCTTCACCCACTATACTAAGCACGGCACCTCCACCTCCCTCCGCTCCGCCATAACCCGATACTTCAAGGCCGGCAGCCACGACAGCAACAATTACCCCCTCCGACTCACTCCTCCCCTCCCGCCCGACTACACGCCCCCTCCGTCCGACCCAAAGGATAGCCGGATGGTCGATGAAGAATCCAGAAAGCTAGTCCGAGACATGCCATTCTATGTTGATCGAAAACTGCACATCCGCAAGAACGTCAAGATACCGGAGGGCTTGCTGGAGGGGATCGATCGGATCTTCCGCATCTATCAAGCCGAAGCGGAGGCGATGTTGAGTCACCACTGTGAGAAGTATGGGGATGAAGCGATTTTCCGGGTTGGGATCCGAAGTCTGATCTTGAGGTATGCGTAGCCGAGTTCTCTCTCCCTTTGTTCTCGCATCTTCTTCTGCTGTTGGTGCAGGTGGGATCATACTTATCTGGCCTTTTGCCTTTTCTAACCACTTCAGTCGCTCACACTCACTCTTCGAATCGACGACCTCTCACCCCTTGGGCCTGGATCCAGAAACCCGCCTTTTCTTCCTGCAGGTCTATGAACGGCACCCTGATCTCAATATTGCGGAACAGAGACTCCTTGCTCGCTCGGCGAGAGTTGATACAGATGTGATTGAGGCGTTCTGTAAGTCCCTATCATCATCATCATCCAGCACTCCGAGATCGATGCTTCCTTCCTTCCTCCGCCATCCGCCCTAGTGCTAGATTCACACGTCACAATCACACCCAACTAATGCTTCTTCCATGACAAAAAGGGCAAACCCTAACCACGCTCCGCACCCCCTACCTGGCGATGCGCACCGTGATGGCGGCTCGCGAACTCCGAAAGCAAGCCCGCTACCTCGAGACGGTGAGACTGCAGAATGCGGAGATCCTGCAGTTCCGGACGCGGAGACTGGAGATGGAGCGGAAGAGGGAGGCTGAGCGGTTGAAGGGGATGAGAGAGGAGGGATTGAGGAGGGAGGGGGAGGGGTTGGGAGGGGCCCAGGGGCAGCCGGGGCGAGAGCGAGAGCGAGAGCGTGGGCACAGACTCGGGCCCTTGGCACAGCGGAGGGAGAGGGGTTTGTGAAGGTCAGACGTGGACGGAGCTTTTCGAAAGGTGCAACGGGGTCTTATCACAAATTGATCACTGATCGGTTGGTGACCAGATGATTGGCATTGCGTGCAGCGCAACAGTAAAGAATGGTGGGCACCTACGTACAGTAGTAGTAGTAGTAGTCAACAAGCAGAATCTGGCCCTGGACGTGTCCTCCAAGTTGCCATCCGTCATGAAGAGGAGCGAAGGATAATTACCAGACCCAGATTTTCAGGAGCTCTTTGAACCTATGTAGGCCCAGTAACTGGGCTCCAAGACTAAAGTTCACCACTTAGGGGTTGGATCGGCTAGAACGCCGTTTAAAATCCGATTGTTCCCATTCCGTCCCAACCATCCATCCATCTATTCATCCTTTTCAAATCATCCATCCTCGGCGCTATTCAATCCCTCAACTTTGACGAAAGCCCGGAACCCAAAGAAAAACCAGAGCAGAGCACAGCACAGCAGAGCGAGTGGCTAGGTGCAAAAGAGCACTGCTCTAATTGATTAGCTCCTCTCTGGAGCCTTTGCAACATGACAGAGAGCCTTTCTTTCTATTTCTTGGATGACCACTGCTGCTACAGCTTCAAGCATCATCTGAATATCTTTCTCGCTCCGCTAACTAATCACTGCTTTCTCAGTCATTTGACGCGGACGGAATCTGTACGATAGAGTTGGGGGAACACCCGAGTCGATGGTGATCGGAACTCCTTGCTCGAATTGACTTCTGTGTTTGACGCAAGATGCGACGTAGATGGAGGCTGGTGATTGAAGACAGGCATGCTTGCGGATGATATCTTGAAAGCATAGTAAGATGATGTGGAGGAGGAAGAGGAAGAGGAAGAAGAAGAAGAAGAAGAAGAAGAGAATAGGTCTTCACTACAATTTGCGACACGGAGGGGGAAGGCTCAATGCTCTGTTCTCGAGGGTGAAGATGTAGTGTAACTAGGTAGGTACCTACACTGAGAGATGAATTGGAACAAGTTCTGAATTTCTGTGGAGTTCAGTCTGTATTCTGCCCGCCAGCCCAATATGTCAGACTAGTTAGTAGTAGGAATGACGAAGGTGGCAGCCTATTTGATTTACGTCAACACAAGGTGGATTTCGGACCTTCCGCACTCTAGTTAGTATTATATCTGCTATGTAGAGCAGTTGGTCGGTCATTCGATACGGCTCCATCATTTTCGAGATTGTGGATACAGTACTTTCA
>JAABUK010013455.1_pt1 | contig 10206 bp, 4 predicted proteins | sample 5559141 | NCBI WGS metagenome assembly JAABUK01 (sample SAMN10711869, study PRJNA513367) | rock metagenome | isolation source: Antarctica rocks | place: Antarctica: Victoria Land, Pudding Butte nord | collected 2016-01-03 | reverse complement strand
TTCCTACCTTCCCACTTCTTTTACCTCTAATTTCCGCCACGTACGCCTTCTTCACCTTCCATCATCCATCCATCACCTCAACCACTTCATCTTCACAACACGTTGCGCATTCTCGGGCCTCGTCGTTCGTGCCTTTCAGCAAATTTGATTCCACTCCGCTGTTGTCTGGGCATTTCTTCCACGGAAATAATTCTTGGCCTCTTGTCGCCAAGCATCGCGAGCTCGACATGTCGACTCCTCAAGAGACTCAACAGGCTGGTGAGCAACAGCAACAGCAGCAACTTCCTCAATCTGTCTCGACGCCCTCTGCCGTCCATAGTGTCGGTGAGAATCTGCAGTGCCAGTGGCAAGGCTGCGGTGAGAGATGCAACTCAGCTGAAGCGCTCTATGTGAGTGGGAACCCTCCGAGCCATGGCGCCCAGACTTTTTATCTTGCCTGACTACCTGCGTCTACAGGAACATGTCTGCGAACGACACGTCGGCCGCAAGAGTACCAACAACCTCAACTTGACCTGTCAGTGGGGTAGCTGTCGGACCACAACAGTCAAACGCGACCACATCACCTCTCACATTCGAGTCCATGTTCCCTTGAAACCACACAAATGCGAATTCTGTGGCAAAGCTTTCAAACGTCCTCAAGATCTTAAGAAACATGTCAAAACTCATGCTGATGATTCGGTCATCTTACGCTCGCCTGAGCCTGGGCAGCCGCGTCCAAGTGGCAACATGTACGTGCCGAACGAGAAAGGTATGGTACATCACTTCACGTTTACACGCTTGGAACAAGCTTCAAGGCAACGCCTTGGTTGTTCTTGGTCATGCTTCCTTCCTCTTATGCTTACCTTTGCGCGAATTGAAGCACGTGTTTGTCGGTAATTGCATACGTGTAAACAAATGCTGACCAGTCTTGCCCAGGTCCATCCACATACTATAATGCGATGAACCCAAACGGTGGATATGATGGCGGCCATCATCAGGGCCCTAACCAGTATTACCAGCCACAGCATACGCATCAAGCCTCCCACCCCCCGTATGGCAATGTCTACTACACGGCAGCACCAACTCAACAGGCGGCGTTCAGTGATTTCGAGGCTCGCAAGCGCGGATTCGAGGCTCTCGACCACTTCTTCGGAGAGGTCAAGGCTGGTCGCTTTGCTCCGCTCTCCTACCAAAATATCAGCCAGCGCTTGTACGAGCTCCAAGGTCTTCAGTTGCCCTTGATCACTCAACCACCATTGTCCGCTATACCAGCTTATCAACCAGTTTCTGCCATTGCAGGCGGTGCCGGGGGATACAACAGCAATGACCCCATGCAAGGTTACAGTCTTCCACCCATGGGCAATGCCAAGTCTCGTGGTGATCTGACTTCCATCGACCAACTTCTGGAGCAAATGCAAGCTGCCATCTATGAGAATGACAGCCAACTCGCTCAAGCCGGCGTGGCTCAGCCAGGTGCCCATTACGTCAACTATCGCACCAGCAATTCACCACCAGGCGTCCAGCTTCAAGCCTCCCATGCTCAGTCCACACCCATGATGAACCAACACCAGCAACATCATCACAACCCATCCATCGCCAGCGCCACCGAGAGCGTTCACTCCAGCACCCCCGCTTTGACTCCCCCAAGCTCAGCTCAAAGCTACACTTCTGGCCACAGCCCCGTCTCGCATAACTTGACTCCCTTGCAAGGTGCTACTAGTGGCGGCAATGCCATGTATCCATCTCTACCAACTGGCACCATCGACAACGGCTTCCCAAACGCCACCTCAGCTCCCAATGCTGCAACACTGGGCAGTCTCTACGACGGCGAAGAACACCGCAGACGCTACAGCGGCGGCCTTTTGCAACACGCTCAACCCCCACCTCGTGGTGGCTCTGGTGACGCCATGGAAGTCAGCTCCGATGGTTCCAGCACACCTCCGGCAGCTGTTCACAATGCCAAAGCCGCTGCTGCTCGCAAGCGTCGTGGTCAAGGTCCAGCCAGCAGTGTGATTGACCCTGCTCTGTCGGGTATGGGTTCTGAGGAATCAGCTGCGGCGGTCGCGGCGGCGGGTCTGAAGAGTTCAGCAAGCAATCTGGGTGTTGGGGAGATGACGGAACGGGATGCGGAGAAGGAGAGGGCTTGGGTGGATAATATGAGGCTCATCGAGTGGATGAGGGATTATGTCAAGAAGAGGTTGGAGGAGGGTGATTTTGATGAGGATGAGACTCTTTCCGGGCAGCAGGGGAAGGATGTGGAGATGGGAGATGGTATTGCTGACGGTAATAAGGAGAATGGGAAGGACGGCCTGTATCCGAGTTTGAAGGGGGTTGGGAATTGAGACGATGAATGAGCGAGAGGGTGGTGAGTTGAAGGCGTGGTGAAAAAAGGTGTGCAGACTATGGATGGCCAGCAGCAGGCGCTTTTCCATTTCTTCTTCTTCTTCTTCTTCTTTTCCTTCTTACCTTTCTACCTGTCTTGAGTCGATATGTCATGTCAGAACGTCGAAGGCGTTGCTGGGGTCGGGGCCGGGTCTTGGGCTGATCAAGTCAAGTCACGTCACATCACGTCGAGTCACTTATCGAACTGGCTTCTCTATCACCAAAGCAACATGTTCACTAGATGACAAACAGCAGTATGGGCGATGTGAGAAAGGTTCTGATCATTGACTAGTTCGATAAGGGTTTTCAATGTCATAGGCTCATAGCTGAGCTGAAATTGAGCTCCGAGCTTGCATAGTTAACACCTCAGCAGCGAGCAGAGATCAACGATCAGATCAAATACCCAATCCAGGAAGGATTTCTTCACCGTTGCAGAGTCTCATTCTCCTCCCACCCTAAGTAGCCTGATGTCTGGAATCCAACGCTCCGGGTCCGTGAAGAACTCTAGTTAGTGAACAGAGTTGGCTGACCCTGTGCCATCTCCACCGCCGACCTTCCTTGAGATCGTTCAACTGGCCTGTCCATTCTTCGATTTCCATGAGCGAGCTCAGTCTCTTACGTCCACAGTTCAACAGTTCGTTGCGACATACTTGGATGAACGAATATCTTAGCACCGGCTTCAGGCGAAGACTTTCGTCTGTTACGCAGCCTGACAGGACCCGCGGGCCAGCGAACAAACAACAAGCAGTTTACAGTATTGCTTGATCGATGAAGATCAAAGACACAGCCACCGGTGAACGTTTACTGGTATGATCTGTCAAAGACAGCAAGCTCCTACCAGCACTAGGTAGGCAGACAGTCTCCGTACGCCCCTCGATCCTCTTTGCGAGAGGATTAATCATGGAACGTGTACGATGCTTGGAGGTTCATCCTTGGGGACACTTTTACGATGATTGACTTTTTGTCATACCTTGAATAAGGCTATTTACGGCCTTATGTGCGGGGGCCGGATATTGCTGCCATGATTATGAAACGTTTTTGCCGTCTTCTCCAGTCCTTGTCATTCTTCTCCTTGTCCCTCAGAAATGATCGTTGCTGGTCGGCATCAAAACCTCGAGCAGAGATGATTTTCTCCCCGCGGCGCGTTTCCTCGCAATCTTATTCCACCGTCGGTGTCCTTCTCTTAGCGTTCCCTGTCGTTCGTGCGGACTACATATCAGCCGTTCTGCGAATTACAGAATGCGTTTTTGGGATTTAGTATACCAACACCACGCAGCGCCTCCCCAGATGAGGCACTCCTGGCCACACATACCGGTTACTACGATGGGAGCTAAACCAAACATGATGACGCAACTACAAGATGGGTGAACAATAATATATCGGACATCGAATGGCAGAAGGAGACAGACGAAGCGCTAGAGCGCATCAACAAAAGCTGGTACCAGCTCATCGCGGACTACATGGGGGTAGGGGTACCAAGGGTCTGCAAAGACAGCATCGACAGGGCACTTAAGGGAGCCAGTGAATGACATCGCGCTGGACAGCAAGCTGCGTCTATCATCATGGCGTTGCTGCCCTCGCTCCCCACCTGTGGTCCGTCATACCGCTCTATCACCCTCGGAGGGGGGGCACTCACTTACTATTAGGCAACCTTTGTGTATCACGGAGCTCTGAAGCGTTCGGGACGGGTTTCCTGGTGGGCTTTTCGTCGGCTGTGTTTGGTTTTGGCCTTCCTGTCAAAGTGTAGGTCCCTCCTTACACACTTATTGCCATGAGGATGCAGTCCTAAATCCTGCGCTAACTAATGACTGATCCTGAGCCAGATCTCTGCCGTCCCAGCCAAGCAAACAGTCACACCATCCCGTTTGAGCTGGACAGCATTGATCGATATAGGAAGGCTGGGTCAGCTGGAGCGGAAGAAGGCGGTCCCGGCGAGGTTGTCTGATCTGCAAAAGTGGTCGGACGACTGAGATGGCTGGATGTCCACTGCTGACCGCGCCTTTGAGAAATCTCGCACACATTGGTGGCATCTGCCATCATTTCTCGTCGCATCCTATCAAGCAATCATTATTAACCTCTGCGTCTTCGCGCTCTCTATGGGGCTTGGTATCCCCCAGCTCTTTCTGACTGTACAGCGAGGTGTGTGCGCTCCGTGGACTTTCGTTGCTGGAGTGGACGCTGATCTGCTGATAGCGTAACATCGATCTATTTACCTGTCAGCGCAGTCGTCTCAAGTATAGCCAGGTTCCTCATGTGGGAAACCTCCAGTCATGAGCGAGTCCCCATCTTCGCTTTGTCAGACAGTACAGAGAAGCGATTAAGACCGATCGCAAATAAATTAACCAAGGGAGCTCTCTACGGCATTCGGTCTCCCACCCTTCCAAGCACCCCTCCTCATCCGTCCAGTGGAATCCGTGAAGAGAAATCTTACCCGTTCCTGGTTTACAATCACAAAGATGAAACGCGGAATAGTTCAGCACCAAACCGCTCCTATACCTTCACCCGCCCGCCCTTCGCTCACTCTGACGAACGATATTGGATCATCCCGTTCCGATTCGCCAAAGTCTTCCTCACCCGCCTCAAATGCACCCCAACCAACATCCTCAGCTTCTGTCTCCTCTCGGGCTTCCAAAACCCCTCCCCCGCCATCCACTGGCGAACCCCCTAACCATCCTCTCCCACCTCTCCACCACGGGTCGCAACCCCGCGAAAAACCCTCTTCACCAGCATCGTCCTCCTCCCCCTCCTCCTCCTCCTTCTTCTTCTCTGCCCATTGGGCTGGCAACCTGCTCGTGACTATCCATGTACTCGGTCGCGTATCTACTCATTACGGTAAGTGTGATGAGAGGTCTCGGCCTCGCTTAAATCAAGTGGACTGTGAGTTCTGCGGGGCTGCATGTGGTGGAACGTGAATCCGTGAAGGAGATCTACGGGTCCCTACGTGTTCTGTGTAGTATGAGGCCTTTGCTGGTGAGGGCTAATTAATAATGGAGCCAGGTATTCTGAGGAGAAGAGGATGGATATGAGTCCTGAGTAGTGGGACTGGGAGTTGAGATCTGAGAGGGGGGAGTTTGATGATGATGAAAAGAAGAAGAAAAGAAAATAAAGGGGCTCTTTTAGCGTGTTAAACTGCGAAGCCGCCGCCGAGTATCTGTTGTAGGTCCTCCTTGGCGGCTTACTCAGCAGAGACCTATTTCCTTCTTCCTTGCTAGTCTGCGTAGATAGCTTCTTCTTCATACACTTATTCATTAGATTATGAGCCCTCAACGCTTCAAAATAGCGCAAAACAGAGCTGTATCGATATAGCGTAATTATTATATTCTCTTTAACTAATACCTGCAAATACTAGAGCCTCTTCTCGCTCAAAATCGCAGAATTCTGGGGGTGAGCGATTGAGAACGCTCGCAATCTCTACAAGATCTGCAGTAGACTCTGCAGAAGATCTTCGTATCTCTTCTTAAATAATCTAATTAGACGAATTAATAATAATTAAATAAAATCAGAATTAATTAGATGATATTAAGCGAATTCTGATGTAGAATATAGTTGTAAAAGATCAGTCAGTATTCTCATCTTCACTTATAAGATCTTAATACGCAGTATCAGTCTCAGAAACTGAATTTAAGAAAAAGCTAGACTTCTTTAAATTTAAAATAATTATAATTCTAATAGAATTGAAGATATATTCTTAATAAAATAATTAATTTAAATGAAAAATATGCGAATTATAAGTTTTAAATATTTTAGAGAGCTGTTTAAAGAATATTAAATTTAATTTATTTAAGAATATGAATATAGCTCTTTAAGAGCTAATTCTAATATTATTATCACTAATAATAAGATCTGAATTTAAGAATAAATCTGCAAATAAGATGTACTTAATTCTATTAACTAGATATTTAAATTCGGATGTAATAATCTATATTACTTTATCAGTAAAGCTAAGTCTATTAAGATAAGCTTTTAAGTAGATTATTCAAGACTATATTTCTAAATTTAATAGTTTAAGAGCTTAATTTAAGTCTTTCAAAGATTAAATAGATTTAGATTTATTAATAGAAATCTTTATAATAGATCTATAATTCTAATTCAGCCGAGAAATCTTTTTTAAGTTAATTAAATAGAACAATATTCCTGATTTTAAGAGTCTCAAATAAACTCTAATTCGCGTATTTATTTTTGAGAAGAATTAACGCGAATTTTGTTGTTCAAATGCGCCAAAATCTATTATCAGACAAAATGAGCGAAATGAGCGAAATTTCAATTCTGAAAAAGACGAGAAATCATTATGCGCTTACTGTGATTATAACAGACATTTAATCAACAATTACTGATTCAAATATTCAGAAAAACGATCTTCTCTAAGTCAGAATAGAGATAGATATAAAGAATTCACGGAGAAAGAAGTGATTATCAATTAGTTAACAGCTAAATCTATTGTAAACGTCTATATTCTGTAAGAGAATAGTTAATTACTTAATTCTGCAGTCTCATTCTATATAATTAATTCCAAGGAATTCCTTATAAATATAACACCTATTAAGTTTTAAAAGATTAGAGTAAATAATAATAATAAGCTGAAAACTAAAGAAAAAGAGTTCATTTATCTAAAGAATGAGATTAAGCTGCTTAACGTCTATTTCATTTATAACTTAAATATGAATTTACTGTCTATTAACACTCTACTAATAAATAACTGAATAATTAGCTTTAAATCAGAATAATAGAGAAGAGCTATTCTGACGAAAAATAGACTCTTAATCTTTATTCTTTTAAAAAATAAAATATTTTAAGTAGAATAGACTGAATTAGCAAAATACTCGAAAATTAAAAGTTAAAAAGACATTTCAAAGCTGTTAAAATAGCTAATTTATTAATGAATGAATCATTTAAATTCTAAGTTCGTGCGTTTATTATTAGAGATCTTAGAGCGTTAATTTAAGCTTAAATACAAAAAGAAGAAATTCTGTAAATTTTATATTCTCAGAAAATAGCGTAGAAGATTAAATCGAGAGTTTATAATATTCTCAAGAGCTATTCACTTCAGTCAGCGTATTCACGTTAATCTGTGTGAAAGAGAATACACTTTTGCCTTTAAAGAAGCTTAAATAGCTGAGAATTTTGATAAATTATCTATTAATAAGAATGAAGCTAAATTCTTTATAGTTATAATCGATAAATTCAGTTGATTTCGAAGAACTATCTCTCTTAAACGCAAAAATGAGGCTGAAAAAGTTATTTAAAAATAGATTCTTAAGCTTAATATAAAAGATTATAAAATAAAGACTATTCACAAAAATGAAGAATTTGAATTTAAGAGTCGAAAATTTATAAAATAACTTAAATCAAGAGGAATTTAGAAGGAGAATTCAGTCTTATATATCTTTAAGTAGAATGATCTTTTTAAGAGATTAATTAGTTTAATTTACTCAAAAGTCAGATCTATACTAATAGTAATAGATCTTCCTACCTCTTTATAAATAGAAGCTGTAGATATAGCTATTCAGCTCTTAAATTACAGTTTAATAAGATTTTTAAGTTGTGAAATAATATTTTTTAAGGCATTTTATAATTATAAGTTGTCTATTCTTCATTTTCGCATTTTTGACTGCGTAATTTACGCGCGAATTCCTCACGCGAATAGTTAGAGTAAGCTCTTCCCAAGAGAATAGAAAATAAGGCTTATTGACTATGATTTTACGCAGATTTATTATTTCTGGAATTTAAAAAGTAAGAAATTAACACTTTACAAAGATATTGAATTTAATGAGCAAAATTTAAGGTCAGACGAAATAGCTGAGCTCAATTCTTTACGCAATTTTATAATTAATTTAGATTATTTAAAGTAAATTTAAGAGCCTCAAATTTCGATTAACAAGTCTTCTCCTTTCTCCGAAATAGTTAAAATTGAAGAGGAGAAATATTATATAAAATAGAGAAAGATAGAGCTGTTAGAAATGACTTAAAATACTCTAAATTTGCTTAGATTTAATTAAGTGTTTAAGAATATAAATACACTCTTCATTACAAATTTTACGCGCGTTTTAAAGAGATCTTTAAATTAATATCTTAAATCCTTTAATAAAGCTCGAAATAATCTTAAATTAAGAATATAATATAAGATTATAAATATTTAAATTAAGACTCTTAATGAGAATGAGATCTAATCAGTTATTAACGCTAATTCTGTGCTCAAGAATAGTAATATATTATTAGACAGATGAATATTTATAGAAAAAGAGTAGAAAATCGAGTCTAAAATATAAAAAGCTTGATAAGTTGTTCGCGAATTTAAGTAGAAAGACAAGAATATTAATTTCGACAAATTAATAATCTTAATCATCAAAGCTTAAATAACGCGAATTCTCTTTACTTTAATTACAGAAAATAGCTGAAATATTTAATAAATAAATATTATCATCATCTTCTTAAATAAGAAGATTAAGAACGATGTTTTTATTAAATTGTCTATTAAATATAAATAAAAGAATAAAATCTATAAGCTTAAAAAGACTTTATATAATCTTCGAACTTCTCCGACTATTTAATATGAAACTCAGATCATCTTTCTGCGAGATTTAGACTATTTACAGATCTCATATAACTCAGTCCTTTATTCTTAATGCTTATTAAATAATGTTGTCTATATCTTCTTTCATGTTAATAATTATATTATTATAAGCAGTAATAATCAAGATATTTGAGAGCTTAAAGAGATTATATTAAGTCGATTTAAAATGAAGAATATTAATGTTTGTAAGACTTATTTAAACATGAAAATCGCACGCGAAAAGCAGACTATTTATCTTATATAAGCAAAATTCACGATTTATCTTCTATAGAATGCAGGATTATAGAATATTAAGTTTAAGTCTACTCTTATAAAGACAGATCTGAAGATTAAGTCTATTAATATCTTAATTTAAATAAAAGATTTCAGAAGACTTATAAGAAAGATATAGTGACTAGTCATTATTTCGCGCTTTAATATAGCTCACGTTATAAGTCGTCTCGCAAGTATAATAATGAAACTCTTAGAAATAATCTGAATTACTCTTAAACGCGTTTTATATTATTTAAGAGATATTATTAATAAAGATTTAATTTATTAAGATAGTAATTCTTTATAAGATTATTTTAACGCGAATTAAATAGAAAAGAGCTCTGCGAAATTAATAATAAACATTATTTTTATACTAAATAATAACTTTATTTATTAATTTATAAAGAGATAATTAGTGATTATTCTATTTATATATAAGATAGAGTATATAGCTGCATTAACAGTTATTTAAAACATCACATAAATAAATCTTTATATATAGAAAATTCAGAGTATTGCAGAGCTAAGCTCTATTCTAATTTAAATAAATAATTAGAGAGTTATAATTCTGATTAAGAAGACGAGATAAAATAAGTGGATAAGATATATTAACATTCGATATCAGTTTATATAGAAGATCATTAAAGATGGAATAATTTCGATAGAATATATGCTTACAGATAGTTAATTAGCAGATGGATTGATTAAGACACTGAAATCAGATAAGTATGATTAATAAAGAGCCCTGATTGACTCATTTTAAGAAGGCAAAGGCGCGGATATGAATAATAAGAAGGGAGAATGAGTGGGCAGAGGCCTTAACATCATGATTTTCCATATCATTATCTATTTAAGGCGACAGCAGGCTTCGTCTCCGCCGTTACACTCGTGGGGGTGTGTTATAGATCCTTCTTGGCGGCTTACTCAGCAGAGACCTATTTCCTTCTTCCTTGCTAGTCTGCGTAGATAGCTTCTTCTTCATACACTCATTCATCAGTATCAGAACCGCCAACTCCGCAAAA
>JAABUK010013452.1_pt1 | contig 10207 bp, 8 predicted proteins | sample 5559141 | NCBI WGS metagenome assembly JAABUK01 (sample SAMN10711869, study PRJNA513367) | rock metagenome | isolation source: Antarctica rocks | place: Antarctica: Victoria Land, Pudding Butte nord | collected 2016-01-03 | reverse complement strand
GACTCGCAGATGTTGCTAAAGCTTGTAGACTACATGTCTATGAATGGATAGTGCACAGCACAAAATAGAAGAGGTCTTAAGAAGTACGTGTTAGTTATGGAAACTCACCACTTCCAACCTGCATAGGAAGATGTGCTCTGACGACCGTTCGATTGAGCTACCATCAATTTCGCATTGTTTCGAATGCGTGTCGAATGCTTCCGGGCAAGAAATTAACCTTGGTTTGGGAGTCCAAAGTAAGACCATGGATAGGTATAGTTTGATAGCGCCACTGAGAGTCAAAAGGTGTATCGCATGGACCAAAATCCTTCCACACAGTAATGTTGAATTGTCTCCGTCCGTTCACCCAGCTAGATTCCAAACAGTTCATCATAAACTCAGTAAAGCATTATCGGCATTGTCTTAGCCCACCGCATTCGGCACAGCAGTGGCCTTGTCCGTGAGACAGCCGGCAGTGTATGTTGCGCGATAAAGGGTCGTTGTCCAGCAAGCTTTTCCAACGCCGGCAGACCGCAGGACAGTAATTCATGACTTTTTTGAACCCATGATTAGGACACAGCACAATTCGCCAATCAAATTTTAGGATGGGGTTGTTTTCGGTGATCCGCGCAGAACTGTAAAACCGTGGGACCGGAAGTTCGAAATTAGAGGTATGAGCGTGAAAACGAAGAATTCAGATAACTGCTGTCCGGTTGGTCTAAAGAGTAGAGCTTCATAATTATCTAAAGATATTGGAATCTCAAGTCAAATCGAGGTATGAATGAAACATGGTTGTCGGCTCGGGTGCGCTCCAGGCTATATTTTCATGAAGAACGCATCTCTTGCAGGTTGGCCCGATGAATTCTCTCGCATTGGTAACAGAACGCGAAGCTAGCAAGATCTCTCTACAAAGAGAGTAAGAAGCTTTCTTGTGTCCAGGCTCGACCCGCAAAGTCTCCCAGGATTCATTACTCACAATCAGTAATAGAGATTTCCTACAGAGTATCACAGATATTACCAAGTCTAAAGTGAGAAAGCTCGATATGTTGTACGATCTCCGTAGGTAGACTCTCAAGCCTCGAGTCGCTAGTGGGTGATGGTTTGCTCTTTGTCTCAGGTGTAGCAGCTTTCGTGAAAGAATTAGAGAGTTTGAAGCCACTTCTGTCAAGGAGATGTGGCAGCTGGGAAAAGACGCAAAGCATTCTGGTCTTAAGTTGAAGCTTCGGCCAGGCTTCACACTGAGGACTAAAGTGCGAAAATAAATGATCGTGGTGGAATATGTAGGTATGACCAGTTACCACAGTACGTAAAGTCTCGTCTAAGACTTTGATATCACACTAGTATTAATACAACGAAAGTGACTAACTCAGTACTGCTAGATCAGTTATCAAATACAACAGCAAGAAACAGAGAGCGACTTATAACACATTGCGCTCGGGAACATTGGTCAATCATGAAAGAATCCTTCTTCTGATTATCGACTCTTCGCAGGCAAGTGATACCATCACATAATTGACTTGCGTTTGCATGTACATTATGTACATGCAAGAAGTAGGCAGGTAGATCTTGATGACAAGATACTACGCGTCAAAATGATACTTTTGCACGAGAGGGTCGTCATTTTCGATGGAAATTGCTCTGCACTACGTCTTATTAATTATGCACAGACATGTGCAATGTATTATCGTTGATTAGAATTTGTCGAGAAATAGTACAGAATTCGTACAAATCAGTAGAATCAATTACACTGCACTTCGTACATGATTACAGTGCTTTGTGCCTTATATGTAACATATTCAGTGCTTCATATGTGATCTACTCAGTGCTTCATACGTGATCTACTCAGTGCTTCATATGTGATATGTTCGATGATTTATACATGATCTACTCAGTGCTTCATATGTAGTATATTCAGTGCATCATATGTGATATATTCAGTGCTTCATATGCAATCTATTCAGTGCTTCATATGTAGTATATTCAGTGCTTCATATGTGCTCTATTCAGTGCTTCATATGTGATCTATTCAGTGCTTCATATGTAATCTATTCAGTGCTTCATATGTGATCTACTTAGTGCTTCATATGTGATGTATTCAGTGCTTCATATGTGATGTATTCAGTGCTTCATATGTGATATACTCAGTGCTTCATATGTGATCTATCGAAAGTCAATGAGAAAGTTAATGAAGAAGTCAATGAGAAAGTCAATGAGAAAGTCAATGAGATGTAGAAAACTCGTTATCGTTATTTCAAGCTCTTCTTCATAACAATAACTGATGTAGTTCTTTCTTCTATGAAACAGATAAGACGAAGAACTCAATGAAGCTTTGCAATGAGAAAGCAAATGAGAATGTAAATAGAAAAAGCAATGAAGAAGCTAATGAGATAGAAAGTCATGAAGAGAGTCATGAAGAGAGTCATGAAGAAAGTCATGTAGAGTGTTTAATAGAAAGCTCGATAAAAAGTTTGATAGAAAATTCAATAAAGCGTTTGATAGAGAGTTTGATAGAGAGTTTGATAAAGCGTTTGATAAAGAGTTTGATAAAGAGTTTGATAAAGAGTTCAATAAAGCATTTGATAGAAAGTTTGATAGAGAGTTTGATAGAGAGTTTGATAGAGAGTTTGATAGAGCGTTTGATAGAGAGTTTGGTAAAGAGTTTGATAAAGAGTTCAATAAAGTGTTTGATAGAAAGTTTGGTAGAAAGTTTGATAGAGAGTTTGATAGAGAATTCAATAGAGAGTTTGATAGAGAGTTTGATAAAGCGTTTAATAAAGAGTTTGGTAGAAAGTTTGATAAAGAGTTCAATAAAGCATTTGATAGAAAGTTTGATAGAGAGTTTGATAGAAAGTTTGGTAGAAAATTCAATAGAGAGTTTGATAGAGAGTTTGATAGAGAGTTTGATAAAGCGTTTGATAGAAAGTTTGGTAGAAAGTTTGATAGAGAATTTGATAGAAAATTCGATAGAGCGTTTGATAGAGAGTTCAATAGAAAGTTTAATAAAGAGTTTGATAAAGTGATAGAGAGTTTGATAGAGAGTTTGATAGAAAATTCGATAGAGAGTTTGATAGAAAGTTTGATAGAGTGTTTGATAAAGCGTTTAATAGAGAGTTTGATATCAAGTCATGAAGAGTGCTGTTTATCAAGCTAATTAGCATGTACGAAGCATACAGTGTGTATGAATAAACAGGTAAATCGATAAACAAAGATGAACAAAGATTCAAAACATGCGTTGAATTAGAATCAAGAAATTCATGAATGAAATGATTATGAGCACAGCAAGTACAGATGCATTGAGACATGAAAAAGAATCATTAAAAGAGATAAAGATTGATATATACGCGTACAATGAAGATAACGACAGATGCAGATAGATACGAGTAAACAGGTAAGAAAATTTCAATCGTCGATCAGATGATTTTCGATCATCTGATGTACATACAACGACTTCAATGAATTATAAAAATCAGAATAATAGTTGAAGCAAAAGAAAAAGAAATGATGATAGTTTAAACGAGAAAAAACGACTTGCATGAGTCAACACAGCGAAAAAACATAGTGCAAGATCGAAAAAGTTTTGATGTTGAGTCACGTGATGAAACTCTTGATAAGCAACGATCAGAATACACTCTTGCTTCAGTACTATATAGACGAGAGAATCATCATTTTCGATGAAAATTGTCTTTACGCTTAAATAGCATGTATGAAAAAGTATTTACTGTGATGTATTGTTCAGTACAATCATTTGCAGTGAATTTGAAATTGCTGCAATGAATCATGAGATTGACTTTGAACATAAGTTTGTTTCTATCACATCTTTCAAACGTAACTTTTACAACAACTCTTTTGATAAGTTCTTACAGATCTATTTGTACAGACATGTAATAATATGTTGAAATCATGTCTAGAATCTAATCACACTGCAGCGAGATAGTGCATAGCTGAGTAGAATGTTTGATCAATAGAGGTAGCTCTAACTAGAAAACTAAGAATACAGAAGAAAGAAGACGATTTCGAGCTGTATCTATAGTAGAGCGAACAAAGAGACGAAGTAGTTGATTTGTCAGAGCTCGAATAAATGAAATGTTTCAGCATATTTCAATTCGAAACATCGTTGTTTCTTGTTCACATATTGAAATTTCTAGAGTTTATTGACTAGACTCTATTTCATTTCGACATGCTTCGTAACATTATTCTCTTCTCTTTAAAAGTCATGTTTCTATGACTTGTAATGTAGTTCATAGCACTGACGTAAAGCTCGATGCTCGTCTTTCTATCAATCTTTCTATTGATCATCGAAATGTCTATTGTAGCAGGCTCACTATGAGAGAGAAAGAGCGATCATTGTAGCAGACTCACTAGTTGACACAGAAACATGAGGTAGGTCGATTCACTGATAGATAGAGCGATGTGAGTAGATAAATCATCGCATTGACAGCATCTTTGAAGCAGACTCACTAGTTGACTTGCTCATCAAAGAGATTGATTCTGATCAAGTTGTCTTTGTAGCAGACTCACTAAATTGATCTTGATTCAAATTGAGTTGAATTGAATTTGATGACACAGATTATTTTGACTCGACTGATTCACAAGCTTTTTGAGAAGAAAGTTGAACAGCTTATTTTCACTCGTCTGCTACATGAGAATGAGTTGATTCTCAAGCAATTCACGAAGATTCTTTATCGTCGATTCTATTAATCGAGTGAATCGATGCTACTGAATGAGCGATAGATTCTCTAGCAATTCAACGATCATATGTTCTCGTTGATTCTATTGATCTTCTGATGTTGTTCTGTCTTTCGATGTCATCGATCATCAGGTAAACAAATTTCTTTATACTTGTTTCGTTGTTCGTCAAGTAGCTTGAATGAGTAATGAAATTGATATCATGTGATAAACGAATTCTTAGTTTAATGTTGAAATCATGCCTAGAATCTAATCACACTGCAGCGAGATAGTGCATAGCTGAGTAGAATGTTTGATCAATAGAGATAGCTTTAACTAGAAAACTAAGAATACAGAAGAAAGAAGACGATTTCGAGCTGTATTTATAGTAGAGCGAACAAAGAGACGAAGTAGTCGATTTGTCAGAGCTTAAATAGATGAAATGTTTCAGCATATTTTAATTTGAAACATCGTTGTTTCTTGTTCACATATCGAAATTTCTAAAGTCTATTGACTAAGCTCTATTTCATCTTGACACGCTTCATAACATAATATCTCTGTACAAATCTTCGCTCATATGTATCACTATGTACTGATGTTTATCTGAGCTTGCAGCTTTGTGCAAGTGTTTATCTTTCTTTTCTAGTACTGTACTGAATTGTACAGTTCTTACGTGAAAGCTTCAAGACAGTTAACAGTAACTGCAGAGCTTTGCTTTCTACAGCTTTGAAATTTTCAAAGATTTTCTTGACTTTTGAATTTTAGAAGACTTTGTAGAAATGTATAAAGATGTACTGATCTATTCAGATCAATTGCTAACTTAACAAAGTTTTATCACTTCTCTCATTCTCTTCAAATCTTTACACATCTGATTAAACATGTAGTTTATCTGTATTGATTCTGTGCTGTTCTGTGCTGTATTGTGCAGACAGTTACATGTTTTTTCAACTTCTAGAATTGATTTGTATTAAGATGTGCACAGCTTTACTAATCGATACGAGTTTTCTAGAACTGTTTACAACTGAACAAATTCTTTCATAACAATACTCTAACATACAAATCTGTACAACTTTGCAATGATTCTCAATGATGATTTCAAGATAGAAATACTGTTGAAAACTGATGCAGACTTGTACAAACTTGTTGAACACGTCAATACAACAACTGAATCACTCAATACAAAAGAGAAACATGAGGTATTAGTACTGACAGAGAAGCGCTGCCGAAAATCTGTCTGCTCTCGTAAAATCATGCACGTAGCTGCACAGCTCTTGCTACGCGACATCGAGTTTTGTTATAACTGAGTCAGCAAAAAGATGAAATTCTTTGTATGTACAGATTTATATGAGTATGCGCTGAATATTGTTAATTCTGTACAGAACTTTAAGCGTGAATACATAGTACAGAAAATCATTCTACAGAGTCATGCAAAACTGTTTCATAGAGATCAAAATGCATGCAGAATCTGCAAAAATGACTTGAGCATGTTTCGAAGCTGTAGATTCTCTGCAAAGCTTTTTAAAGAAATGTGCGCAATCTGTCTGATCTTAAAAGAAGAAGTAAGTCGATGCAGCTTGATGTCGAGTATGTACAACTTTTGTACAAATAAGTTTGATAATGTGCTGATCTGTACAGATCAGATTAAAGTTGAACATAAAGATATTTCAAAGCTCATCAAGAATAAAGACAAGAAAGTAGTACATGCAGAATTTGAACTCAACAGTAAGAACTCATATCAATAGTGAAAAGACTTAACTAATCTGTACAGCTTTCATGAAGAAGCACAAAGCTTCTGAAATAAACTTTGCAGATGAATTCAACATTATCTGCAATCTGTTCAAAGAACTTTTTGATATGTTTGATATTCTTGCAAATCAGACAAAGATCATTGCAATGTCTTTTTAATTCATGCAATCTCTGTTCACAAGTCTTGAAGAGAAGTATCACATCGATGAAGAGAAGTAAGAATCTGTGCAGATGATAACATTTAAATGCAAGATAGTGTGATGAATTTCAATTCAATACAGATCTGTGACAGAACATGTTGTTGCTGTGCGCAGCAGTGACTAGCTCATAAAGCTCTGTAGTTAGTCAAAAAGCTCGATGCAAAGATCATACAAACTAATAATTACTTGTGATGTGATGTAAAGTCATTAGTGCTGAGCTGTAAAAAGATGAATTCAACGTAACAGTGATTTAATACATTATATAGAAATGAAAACTACAGTTCAATCATACTTATAATAACAAAATCTCTGAATAAACTACGTTATCAGTACACTGTGTTACGATTCTAACCTTCGTCTATTCTTCATCTAGTCTTCGTCTGATTTCATTCTAATTGAGTTTAGCACAAAACTGAGAAACACACATATAAGAATCAAGTTCTTTTCTGTAAATACTTTTCTTTCTTAGCATTTATTTATTAGTTAAATGACATTTATATGACTCGCTTTATGCTGATCTTTAACAGTAGATAAATGCTAATCAACTACTCTGCTATCAACGTGTAGATGATACGAAATAATCTACTTCGTTCATTCAGAAAATTTGCAAGAAATTCTTCAAATTACTTTCATCAAAACACATCTTCAAATTTACTCAAATTTACTCAAATTTATCAAATCAACCACTCAATCTTCTCACAATCTATCTATCTTTACCTTCAATTTCTTACAATGACACGCGACTCTGAATCAGTCAAATCACGAACAGCTCGTCTGCTTAGAAGCATTGCTAATAAATGAGTTTTTCTTATTTCTTTCAATGCTTCAGCGAGATCTCAGAATGTCGCTATCTCATGAAACATCAACATGAGTCAACAACTTCATCAATGAGCTATCAATCAGTCAGACGAGATTATCAAGATGCTGATCGAGCTAAGAGATCAACGAAACATGACTTTGAAACTCAACAAGCAATGAATCAATGTTCAAGTCAATCACATCAAGAGACTTGATGAGTTAGAGATCAATCAAATGACAATAGACACTCAAGAAGAGACTATCATTGAACTACAAGAGAAAGTCTTGAGTCTAAAAAAGAAACAGCGTTCAGCGAATCAGTCTCGATCTCGTCAATCTACTGAATCTTGAGTTTCTACGAAATCTCTATCTCGTCAATCTATCGAGAATCATACTCGACGTGAGTCATTCACTCTATTCGATAATAATCATCACAAGTCTTTCAAGTTTTCAAACTCATCTGTATTCATCGATGAAGATGAATCAACATGAGATAGTTGAAGAATCAAGATGAATGACAAGCTTCAAACAAATGTTGATCACTTCAATAATGAGAATATCTGTATTATCTATGTGATATCTAGACTAGAAGATGATGCTGTTGAACATATCTTCGCTTGATGTTGTCATGATGCTTCGCATTCTTACATCTTGATCTACGAGCTATTTGAGCATCTGAAAGAAATATACGATGAACTGAATAGAAATCAAAAGTGTTGTCGTAAGTACAACGCTCTGAGATAAACAGACAAGTTCTTCAACGTCTTCTACTTCAACTTTATGAAGCTATTCAGCTATCTAGACTACAATGATCGCATTCTGATGAACGATCTTCAGAATAAGATCAACAATCGCTTGCAGAATGCTCTGTCAGTATGCTTCGAAGACTTTGCTTCACTTCATTGTCTCAAGATCTTTCTTCAAGATGTGAATAATAAACAGCGAGTCAACTATCAGCTACGCAGTCAGCTTCGCACTGTCACTGTCAAAGTCACTGTCGTATCTGATAAATGTGTTGCTACTTCATTGTCAGTGACGACTTTGATAATCGATTATGTTAAGTCTATCTTCTCTTCTATTTCTGAGTCAGCAAGATCATCTATCATCTGCTATACTTGCAAGATCTCGAGTCATTTGTTCAAGAATTGCTCTCAGAACAAGATCAATACTTCTGCATCTCATGCATTCATCTTTCGCCTACATGAAATTGTCATTTCGAAGAATAAGAAGAATGAGAAAATGTCTTCTTTCAAAGATAGCGAGACAAAAAACTAGAGACTTTCATTAAAGACGCAGTGAAAGAGATGTTAATTTCTTCAATGATGAGCATGTCAGATGATTCTTTTGCTTCTGAATCTTTGACTACTGAATGTGTACTTTCTAGCAATGAAATTAATTACTCATTGAAGTCATTGATAGACATCAAAGCTGCTGACTATTCATTCATTGATGAAGTGATTGCACAGATTGTTTATGATCAGTTGCAAATCAAGCTTCTGACTTTGATCAAGACAAAGTCAATTCGAGAATTCGACGATCACTATGCTAAGAAACTCATTACTCATGCCATTTATTTAAATCTGACTGTTCAAGATCATACAATTGACACAGCTTTTATGTTGATCACTCGATTAAATCAACATCAAATGATTCTTGAAAAAATCTGAATGAACAAAATCGATCTAGTAATTGATATGCAAATCAATTCTCTTTGATTTTCGAATTTCACTCTCAATTTGAAATCGATTGTTCTACTCACAAGCAACAAGACAACTACGAAGCAGAAGAGTTTGACTTCTACTCATATAATGAAAAGATCTTTCACTATCTTTCAACTCAGTCTGAAATCACTCTCTTTTAATCAGTTCAATGAGAAGTCAGTTAAACTAATCAAACAGTTAAAATCGCGTGACGTGACTTTAACTAGCGTCAAAATCTCTAAATCAACGTCAGGTTCAACGAACATAGCAATGATAGAGACAGCGACATATAAAATGTTAGTCAAATGATCAGACATCAAGATCTTTGCTGTTATTGTCTTGAAAATCAATCGACTCATAACTACAGTTGAAAACAAGTTTGAAGAAGTGAATCTGCATAAGCTTTTTCACGCTGAAGTTCTCAAGCAAGTCAAGATCAAGCTTTTCTCTGAATATCATGACTATCTAGACATCTTCGATCGAGCAATGATTGATCAGCTATCATTGCATTGTTTCTATGATCACAAAATTGAGTTGATCGATGAAGAAACACTCTTGCGAAGCAGACTATATCAGATATTCAATCACAAGCTTCAGAAGATAAAGAAGTATCTGATCGAACATCTGAACAAAGAATTCATTTTCTTCAGCTTCGCATCATACGTCTCGCTCATCTTGTTCGCTGAAAAGAAAGACGAAAGTCTGCGTTTCTGCGTCGATTACAGAAAGCTCAATGCTTTGATCAAACGAGATCACTATTCTTTGTCATTGATAGACGAGACTTTCGCTCGTATACAAGAAAGCAAGTATCTGACTCAATTGAACATCATTGTCATGTTCAACAAGCTACGCATGCATTCAGATAACGAAGATTTGACTATCTTTATTATCTTTTTCGACTCATACAAATATCATGTAATGCTCTTCAAATTAATCAACGAATCGACGTTCTATCAACATTATATGAACGACGTATTGTTCAAATATCTACATCAGTTTTGTCAGATCTATCTAGATGATATTATCATCTACAGCAAGATCTTGAAGAAACACAAGCAACATGTACGATTGATCTTAAATAGACTACGAGAAGCTGATTTACAGATAGACATCAATAAA
>JAABUK010013448.1_pt1 | contig 10210 bp, 7 predicted proteins | sample 5559141 | NCBI WGS metagenome assembly JAABUK01 (sample SAMN10711869, study PRJNA513367) | rock metagenome | isolation source: Antarctica rocks | place: Antarctica: Victoria Land, Pudding Butte nord | collected 2016-01-03 | reverse complement strand
CAAAGTCGCGCTCGACCCGAAAACGCAGAACCCGCTGCTGACGCTGGCGATTCAGGACAACGATGCGCCGGTTCACCTGCGCCGCGATTACGAGTACTCGATTCGCGCCGGCTCGTTCATCGGCGAAAATTACGTCGATATTCGCACTGTCGAGGGCAAACCGAAAAATTCGGCGCCCACGACAAACGCTTCTTCTTACGCGCCTAACAGCGACAATCCCAAGGACGTTATCGCGGCGACGGCGCCCGGCGGCATCACCGATTTGACTTCGCAGGCGACGCTGATCGGCGACGATTTCCGCCAAACCCTGAACCGCTTTAATACGACATTGGATTCGCTCAACAAAGGCGTGCTGTCGACTAAAACGCAGCTTCAGTTGGCGCAAGCGTTGGAAGGCGTCGCCAAACTGACTAAGCAAGCGGGTCAGGGTTTTGGGCCGCAAGGCATCAAGGTCGCTTTGGGCGACGCGCAAACACAGCGCGCCTTGAACGAAACTTTGACCAACGCCGCGCAAGCCTCGCGCGATGCCGCCGTTGCCGCGCGCAATATCAACGCGCTGACGGAGAGTGCCAAAGGCGTGACGCGCAACATCGACACTTTGACTGCCAACGCGGGAACCGTAACTGCCAATGCGGGAACGCTGACGCGCAGCTTAAGTGGCGTCGTCCAGGAAAATCGTGGCCAGTTGCGCGGCTTGTTGACCAACCTCAACGGCACGGCGCGCAACGTTTCGGGTCTGACCGAAAGCCTGGCGTTCGTGCTGAACCAAGGCGGCTTCAAGGAAAACTCGCAGGTCGCGTTTCGCTCTTTGCGGCGCGCCGCGGAAAACGTCGAAGTCGGGACGCAGGGTTTGCGCACGCTGGGCGACCCGCAAACGCAAAAAACTTTGCGCGATACACTGGGTTCGATCCGCGATGCGACCGGCGCTTTGCGCGACACCGCCGTTACCGTCAGCAAAGCCATTGGCGACCCATCAACGCAGCAGGGACTGAAAACCACGCTTTCCAGCCTGGCCGGAACGGCGCAAGCGCTGCAAGGCACGGTTCAAAACCTGAACGAGATTTCCGGCTCGCTCAAAAACGTCGTGGCCGATCCACAAACGCAAAACAACCTGAAAGAAACTGTGGCCAACCTGAACGGAACGCTGATCGCCACACGCGCCGCCGCCGAACGCGTCAATGGTTTGCTGGGTGGCAAAAAGCCGCGCCGAGACAAAGCAACACCAACCTCGACGCCAAACGACACGACTTCAGGAACGCCAAACGGCACGCCGAACAACGCATCGAGTACTGGATCTTCGGGTAGCACGAAGCAAGATGATGGAAACAACGACAAAAAACGCGACAGGCAGGGCAGCGATTTTCCGCAGGGCGTCGATTTCACGCTGCGCCATTACACGAATGTTCGCGGCCACAACTCGGGCGTTGACGATGCGCGCACTTTCGGCGACTTGACGCTGAACGCCAATTTGTTCAAGGCGCCGTTTCGATTGGGTTTGTCGGGTTTGGGCGAAGGCAACGACCTGACGCTGCAGACCGGCAAATATCTGGGCTCGAACGCCGCCGTTCGCTACGGCCTTTATCGCTCGAAGTTGGGCATCGGCGCCGAAATCCGCAAAGGTCGCTTTTCGCTGGAAGGCAACTTTTATGACCCGAACCATCGCTCGTATAACGCCTATGCCGGCCTCCAATTGACGCCGCAACTGGAGATTTTAGCTGGCCGCGAAGAGCGCTTCGGCGTGCGCAGCAATTCGATTGCTGTTAGACTGCGGCAGTAATTTTAAGAGAAAGCTGAGATTCGACCTTCGATCTCGGATTTTAGATCTTGGATTTTTGAACGGGTGCGTTATCGAGTACTCGAAGCCAAAATCGAAGACCCAAAGTCGAAGATCCAAAGTCGAAAAACCAAAGGACGAGAAGACAATGCAAGTTATTTTGAACGAAGAAGTCGCAAAGTTGGGCGGTGCGCACGAAGTCGTCGATGTGGCCGATGGTTATGCGCGCAACTTTTTGTTTCCGCGCTCGCTGGCCGTTCCCGCGACCAAAAGTGCCATGTCGAACCTGGAAAACACGCGCCGTGTCGCCGAGCGCCGCATCGTGCGCCAGCGCGGCGCAGCGGAACAGCTCGCCACGCAGCTCAACGGCAAAACGTTGGTCATTCCAGCGCGCATCGGAACCGGCGGGCGCTTGTATGGCTCGATTGGCACGCAGGACATCGCGCAAGCTGCGACGAAAACCTTCGGTGTCGAGTTGGAGCGCAAGCAGATCATCTTGCCCGAAGCGATTCGCAACGCCGGTTTGTATCTGGTGTCGCTGAAACTGCACCGCGATGTGAACGCGCACATCACTGTCCAAATCGGCGACGCGCCCGCCGGTGGTTTCGGCGAAGCAATCGACACCAACGCCGCCGCCAAAGAAGAAGTCAAAGCGGTTGCGGTTAAGGCGCCATCGAGTACGGAATCTGCTGATGAATCGACGGACGTGGAAGCTGAAATCGCCGCCATTTGAAACTCGGGTTGCAAAATAAAAAGCGTCCTCCACAGTGGAGGGCGCTTTTTGTCTGTTTGTTACTGTTGTCCATCGAAAACAACGTTTTCAAATCGGCGCGCGGCCAAATCATCTTTGTGGAGGACAAAGTAGATTCTTCCGTTGTCGCAGTAATCGAAATCGATCTCGTCGTCACTGGAAATTTGCAAAAGCAACAACCAGTTATCTTTGTCTTTGAAGTCTTTGTAATGTGTTCCTGGTTCAGCCAAAAAGTATCGTGGGTCATCCTGAATCTCATCGGGATAACCAAATATCCAGTGCATTGAACGTGCTCTTGTGAACTCGCACCACTCAGAAATGAAAGCAATTTCCTGTTGAAACTCTTCTTCGGTCGAGGTACTACGTGCTTCATGTTCGCATTTCGTCCAAATTGGAATAACTTCTATCTGTCCACAACCGATTCCGGTTATGTCATCCAACTCTTGTGGCCAAGATTTTCGCTTCAGCTCCTGCTCTTCAAAATAATAGATGCGCCAACCACCACGATCTTCGCGGGAATAAGCACAATCCCAACCATCGCGGTGCGCGAGGAAGAAAGACAGAATACCAGTCTTCGGCAGCAAACCGTCAAGATCATAGGCTGCAACATCCGCCAAATTGATCTGGCAAAGGAAACTCAACGGGTAAGAACCTTTGTATTCTTCCCAATACGGCCATTCAAAACTTGATGGGACATCAGGGCGACCGCCAAACTTGCTAACGCCAACAGGCAAAGAATCGTCTTCTGCGCGTCTCGTTCTTAAGCCGACTGCCGGTAGAAGCGATTTGAGAAGTTGCGATTGCTGGATTTCAGGCGCGTAAGTTTCGATAATGTTTTCCGTTTCTGCGCGGGCTTGAGCGTAATGTTGAGCCACATCCATAATCAATTCCCTCAATGTTTGGTGGTTTGAATTATGACATCTTTCATATTGCAACTTCGAGTACTCGTTTTCACTTTTTCGCGTCTTCCATTAACAACCTGTGAATAAGTCGTGGGATAAAGGAAGGATACCGTTTGAAGGTCATTATTTGAACGTTTCGCGCCTTGTCAAGAGCTGTTAAGAGATTCGCTTTCGGGTTATATTGAAGGGACAAATGAATGCTTCTTCCGTAATTCCTTTCCCACAGCGCGACGACAATCGCTCAACGGCGCGCGAGCGTGTCACGCCGCAATCGGTGGAAGCGGAACAAAGCACCCTGGGCGCCATGATGATGGAGCGCGACGCCATTGCGCGCGCCGTCGAGCTGCTGCAAGCCGACGACTTTTATAAAGAAGGCCATCGCAAAATCTTCAGCGCTCTGCTCAGCTTGTTCGACAAAGGCGAACCCGCCGACTTGATTACAGTTGTCGAAGAACTGCGGCGCAAAGGCCAGCTCGACCAGATCAACGGCGAAGGCAACGGCCCGGCCTATCTGACACATCTTATCGAATCGTGTCCCAGCGCGGCGAACGTCGAAAGCTACGGCAAAGCCGTCGCGGAAAAAAGCATCTTGCGCCAGTTGGCCAGCGCGGCGGATCAAATCGCGGGCTGGACTTACGGCGATGTCGAAGATGTGAACGTGTTGGTCGATCAATCGGAAAAGAAGATTTTCGAGATCGGTTCCAAGCGGCTTTCCGAAGGTTTTTCGCACATTAAACCGCTGTTGATGACGGCTTACGACCAGATTGAAAAGCAGTTTCAAAAGAAGGGCGAAGCGACCGGCACGCCAACCGGCTTCACCGATTTGGACGACATTACTTCCGGCTTGCAACCGACCGATTTGATTATTGTCGCTGCTCGTCCGAGTATGGGAAAAACTGCCCTCTGTCTCAATATCGCGCACCATGTGGCGATGAAAGAGCGTTTGCCGGTCGCGGTGTTCTCGCTGGAAATGTCGAAAGAACAGTTGGTGCAGCGGCTTATTTGCTCCGAAGCTTCGATCAACTCGCGCGATTTGCGGCGCGGTTTCTTGCAAGACTCCGACTGGCATCGCGTCACCAACGCCGTCAACAATTTGTATCAGGCGCCGATTTTCATTGACGATCAGCCCGGACAAACCACTTTTGAAATGCGCGCCAAAGCCCGCCGCTTGATGGCCGAACACGGTCAACTTGGGCTGATCGTCGTCGATTATTTGCAGCTTGCGCATTCGTCGGGCAAAGCCGAAAACCGCGTCAACGAAATCAGCGAAATTGCGCGCTCTTTCAAAAGCATGGCGCGCGAACTGAAAGCGCCATTAATTGCGCTGTCGCAGCTTTCGCGCGCCGTCGAACAGCGCGAAGACAAGCGTCCGATGTTGAGCGACTTGAGAGAATCGGGTTCTATCGAGGCCGAAGCCGATGTCGTCGCGTTCATTTATCGACCAAGCTATTACAAGAACAAATCGTTCAAAAAAGAAGACGGCAAAGGCGGCTTTTCTGGCGCACCCGGCTCCAACGAACCGGATCCCGACGAAGGCATCGCGGAAGTGATTATTGGCAAACAGCGCAACGGGCCGGTCGGCACGATTCGGCTGGGTTTTCAGCCCGAATACGCGCGCTTCACCAACCTTGAGCGAGACAGCTATAGTAATTACGCTTTACCGGAAGCGTCTTCACAAAGGCAGTTCACAGATGGCCGCAATAACAGAGCTTTGCCAAGTGGCTGAATATCAAAGTTCTGTAATAGATTCGGCTTGGATTTCAGCCTGAATACGCGCGCCTCACCAACTTGGCGCGCGACAACTATTCCAACAGCTTCGATTGAAGATATTAGAACCGCGAAGGGCGCGAAGAACGCGAAGGAAAAAGAGAAAAGCGAAGACAATCGAGTACTCGAATGCTTTGGCTTACCTCTGCTTTTCTTCCTACTTCTTCGCGTCCTTCGCGTCCTTCGCGGTGAATTATGAAAGTTCTGGTTTTGGGAAGCGGCGGGCGCGAACATGCGCTGTGCTGGAAATTGGCGCAAAGTCCTTTGCTGACGGCGCTGTTTTGCTGTCCCGGCAACGCGGGAATCGCGCAGATCGCGACTTGCATCAGCGGCGATGCGGTTGAAGTCGCGGAACAGATTGGCGCAGATTTCGTGGTCGTCGGGCCGGACGGACTTTTGGCCGAAGGCGTTGTCGACAAACTGAACGCTGTCGGCATTCGGGCGTTCGGGCCGACACAACAAGCGGCGCAACTCGAATCGTCGAAAATTTTTTGCAAAGACTTATTGCGCAAATATGGCATTCCGACCGCGCGCGCCGAAACTTTCGACTCGCCCGAAGAAGCCAAAATTTATCTTTCCGATTTGGATGACGACTCGCCGATTGTTGTGAAAGCCGATGGTCTGGCGGTTGGAAAAGGCGTGGTTGTGGCGCAATCGAAAGCCGACGCGCGCGCGGCAGTCGATGAAGTGTTGAACATCGCGCACGCGACATCGGGCGACAACAATCGAGTACTCGTTGAAGAATATATGACGGGCGAAGAAGTGTCGCTGATGGCCTTGACCGATGGCGAAACAGTTTTGCCCCTTGTGGCCTCGCAAGATCATAAGCGCATCGGCGAAGGCGACACGGGCGCCAATACCGGCGGCATGGGTTGCTATTCGCCGGTTCCGGCCTTCACGCAGGAGATGTTTAACGATGCAGTCGAGAACATCTTGAAGCCGACGCTGGCGGGCTTGAAAGCCGAGGGCATCGAATATCGCGGCGTTTTATACGCGGGTTTGATGTTGACGCCGCAAGGCACCAAAGTCGTCGAGTTCAATGCGCGCTTTGGCGACCCGGAAACGCAAGTCGTTTTGCCGCGCCTGAAAAGCGATTTGCTGCCGCTGCTGCTGGCCTGTTCGGGCGCAAACGAGTACTCGATTGAGGATTTAGAATGCGAATGGACACCTGAAGCGGCGGTTTGCGTCGTCATGTCGTCTGAGGGTTACCCAGGCAATTACCACAAAGGCGATGTCATTTCTGGCTTGGAAGAAGCAACGCAAAATGGCGCGTTAATTTTTCATGCGGGAACAGCGCAAAAAGATGACGAAATCGTGACCAGCGGCGGACGCGTTCTGGGCATTTCGGCGTTGGGAAATGGTTTCCACGAGGCTCGCGCGAAATGTTACAATGCAGTCGAGAAGATTGGTTTTGATGGCGCTTATCACAGAAAAGATATTGGCTGGCGCTGTTTGTGACGCTATCGAGTACTCGATCATGAAAAAGATAAATCGGCGCGAGATGCTGTTGTTTGCGGTGCCTGCGGTTTTGATGGCGGGCGCTCTGGTCGCGCAGTTTCGTCCCAATGCGGTGAAGAGACTGCACAGCAATTATTTTCCGCCGAACATCTTTTTCATCGAGAATATCGAGCCTTCAACGCTGACGCCGTACGAAGTTTCGCGAGGCTACGACACCAAACTTCTGGTCGTAATGAATTACGGAGCGCCGCGTCCCGCGTGGTGGAACGTGCAAAATAGTTGGTCGAGCCAGTATCATGCGGGACAGTTGTCCTTCAAACACGGAACTCGCCTGACGCCGATTAAAAACAGCGACGTTTACGCGTGGGAACCACACTACGACAAAGAGCGTGACCGCTACATCTCACGCTATTACTTGAAGCTGGCCACCATCCCCAAGAGCGAGAGCAGCATTGTCTTGCACTCCAAATTGGGAGTCGGAATCTGGCAGAAGAAGTTGGTGTCGCCAGTTTTGCCGGTCTTTTGCGAAGTGCGCGCGCCGAAAAAAGTTGTTCGTGTGCCACTCGTGTCGCGCCAATCGGGTTTGACGCTCGAACGATTTCTTGTGACTTACCTTTCGGCTCCGGAATCGAAAAGTGGGAGCGGCGATGATATGAAGGTGCGCATCATTTTCAAGCGCGAACCAGGCGTTGCCGTTCCTGCCGACGCTGATTCACCCGGAGGTTCTCCGACCTTGACGGACGAAAAAGGCGGCGCTGTCTCCACTTCCGTCAGTTTCCCTGGACTTAAAGACGCGGTTTTAGACTGGGACAGCAGCATAAAAGCGACTCAACCCGACACACGCTACTTCGTCGTGCATGATTTCAAGTTCAGCAAGCCGCAGCCAAAGCGCCTTGCGTTCAAGAGCAGCCAATCCTTCAAGAATTTGTGGCCGCTCAGTTTTTCCGCTGTCATTCCCGCGCCAGCGCAAACAACAGCCAACAGAAAGCAGTCGATTACTCTGAGCGTGCCGTTCCAAGTCGCAACTGCCGCGCGCAAACCATAAATCGAGTACTCGATTACTGAAATGAGCCGTCTGCAGAGCAGTTCGGCGCAATGAAAAGAGCGCTCACATTTCAATTTGTGAACGCTCTTTTTACTTCTGTGACGATTGCAATACCTATTCGACTTGCGCGATCATTTGCGGCAGCGGGCCACGGCCCAAATCGTAAGATACGACTGAACTTGTCAGTTGCGTCAAGAGCGGCAGAATCGTTCCCCAATCGAGTACTCGATTCGCTTTGTGTTCGTCTTCCGGGCTATTGGCCAGCGTCGAATGCGGCATCAGCGCCAGAGCGGCGCGCGCTGCATCCAAAAGCTTCAGTTCGGCTTCACCCACGTCGTTGTTGCGCCGCGTCAAGAACACGACTGCCGTTAATTGCAGCGGTTCGGCGTTGGTGCTGTCTTGATTGGTGCCGTCGACTTCATGCGGATGAAACAGCCAGTCTTCGAGCGAAGGCTGCGAAGACGGCACGCTTTGCAAGCGTTGCCACATCTCTTCGCCCAATAATTCGCGGCTGCCTTCGCGGATGGAAACGCGCCGCGCCGTCGGGTGCGGTCGCAAATGGTTGTCGATGAGAGTGAAATCGTCGCAGTGCAGCGACCAGCCGGCTTTCCACAACGCGCACGACAGCGTTGATTTGCCCGAAGTTTTGGGGCCGACAACTAAAACTGCGCGACCCTGGCGACTCAGGAGCGCGCCGTGCAAGCCGAAGAACCGTGACTCCATTTGCTCGACCATGTGGCGCAAGGCCGCGTACTCGATGATCGACAAAGCCCCTTGCGCGCTGTCCGCCCATTCGCTCTCGTCGCGGTGCAGCGCGTGAACTTTCCACAACGCGGCTTCCGATTTCCCGTTTTCGGATGGTTCTTCGTTGGATGGTTCTTCGACACACCAGCGCAAAAACTCGACGCTTCTGTTGAAATTATCGAGCGCGTCGGAAACAGGAATCAGCCAGGGCGCAAACAGTTTGGCGGCTGACTGGAGAAAGGCAGCGTTGGTCGAGCGCACTTCGCACAGCACGTTCAGTCCGTTGATCGGGCGCCAATGGATGACACACGCCGCGCCGCCCAGCAACGCATTGTGGAGCGCTGCGCCATCATAATCACTATCGGCGTCGGGCCACGAATCGAGCGAGAGGTCGGACATTATTGAGGTGCGGCCAAGATGGCTCCCTGCTCGACCAGATCATTCGGATATTTTTCGATGTCGCAGTGCAACAGCGAGGCTTCGATTTGTGGAAAATGAAGTTGCAACTGTTGTGTTAGTTCCTCGAAAGTTTGTGGCGACACCAAAAGTTCCCACAGCAAAGTGCCAGTTTTACGTCATCACCATCGAACAAAAAGCCGGCCTTGGCACCGCGAGGATTTTGCAAAAGCGCCTGCAGCGCCCTGGCTGCCATTTTGTGCGCGAGTCGATTAAACTGAGGCGCCGCAGAAAAGAAAACCGCCCCCGATCAAGCGCCGTACAATTCGCAAAAGCGCCGCACCAACCGAACTTTCAGCGATATTTCTTAAGCGTTTTCCCAAACATCATGAGTACTGCTCAGATCCACATCACACTGAAACCGGCTCTGCTCGATACGCAGGGCGCAACTGTTCTCAAGGCGCTCCATCAGCTTGGCCACACGCAGGTGAACGATGTGCGCATCGGCAAACTCATCGAAGTGCGGCTCGATGACACGGCGCTGCCCGCGCAGCAGCAGGCGCAACTGGAAACGATGTGCCGCCAGCTTCTGGCCAACTCGGTCATCGAAGACTTCAGCATCGTTTTCAACGACGGCACAACCAATGGCCTGACGACAAACGCCGCATCGAGTACTCGAACTGCGACGCCAAACGTTGAGACGACGCCAAACGTTGAGACGACGCCTGTCGTTTTGCCGGCAACAGTTGCGCCCAGCGCGACGCTGGCACCGGCCTCAGCCGTCACCGAAACGAGCTTGACGGCATCACCGACCAATCCGGTTGTCAACGTTGCGCCGGTCGTCGTGACGCAAGCGACACCCAGCGCCATGCCGCTTGTGAACGAGGCTCCGCTGGGCAGCGAACCAACCGCCATCGGCGAACCGTTCGCAGTTTCCTACGCGACTTACGACGCGATGACGGCGGATGAAAAACTCGACTTGCAAGGCCGCGCCTGGAACCTGCATGGCGCCGCCATCCTGCGCGAACTGGACGCGCGCCACGCTGCGTGGCTGGTGCAAGCCGGCAATCGAGTACTCGATAGCGGCGTTTCGCTCGACACTTTCCCGACCGACACGCAACTGTCTTCGCTGGGCACGCAGCTCGATTTGGTGCCCTTCGTTTTTACACGCCCACCGGTCTAACGGCTCATTTCAACGGCGGGAAAAGAGGAAGATGGCCGCTCTTCATCCTTCATCACCTGCCAAAGGGCGCCCGTCCTTCATCTCTCATGAATTTTGGAATCCTTGTTTTCCCCGGCACCAACTGCGAGCGCGATTGCGCGCACGTCGTGTCGGATGTCCTGGGTCACAGCGCCAGTCTGGTGTGGCATCA
>JAABUK010013447.1_pt1 | contig 10211 bp, 14 predicted proteins | sample 5559141 | NCBI WGS metagenome assembly JAABUK01 (sample SAMN10711869, study PRJNA513367) | rock metagenome | isolation source: Antarctica rocks | place: Antarctica: Victoria Land, Pudding Butte nord | collected 2016-01-03 | reverse complement strand
AAGCCGGAGATGTTGGAGAACGCCTGAATCATGATCAGTGGAGTCAGGAGCCGCTAATGACTTTATCTTCACTTCACGAAACTGCTGTGCTCCGCGTTCTCCAACTTCCGCTTCCTCCGCAAATGCAACTTAAAGTCCTGATGGTACCTCCTGAAATCCTCCGAACCCAGAGAAGCAGTGCAAACAATGCGGCTGGCGGTCTTCATCTCAGATGCCATATGCCATCCTGTGCTCTACGCATACCCTTGGTCTTCACGACGCTCCGACCCGTCCGTCCTGCCTGCACTTGCTACTTACGCTCACGATCCTTTCTCATATGCGCCCTAACATCCTCGCGATTCCTTTGGAGTCGTCATTCGTCTCGGGAGCTAAGCGATGGTGCGAGTCTCGATCAACTCAGCCAGATGGCCCCATGGTTCTGCACATAGAAGCAACCATGCTGGAGGTAGGGAAGTAAAATGTTCTTCCGTTCCTTCATCACCTCACTGTTGCCCAGAGTCACACGTCCACTCCTGTTCCTATCTTGCGCCCTCGAAGACTGCGCTTGGCGCCGGAGCCCTGGCAATCTCGCCTTCGAGGATTTTAATGGTCTTAGCTCCAATTGCTTCGGCCTCCTCGATGGGTGGGACTCGATCCGTTGCCTTGAGCGAAGCTCTTAGAGAGTTTTGATGGTCTCGTCTTCCAACTGTTCCCTCTGTCTATTGACTCCCTCGCCGTACTGTACTAGCTTGAGCCTGTTGAGAGCTCAGGGCTTGCGCTTTGCTCCTTATCCCGGTCGACACTGTGACAATAGAGAGTGTCGAGATCCCACTGTTCATTCGATGGAACATGAGGTTGATGCACGCACAATCACAGGCACAAGTATGCTCAAGGCGGGAAGTTTCACTTTCAGTGCATTTCGTTCTTTCCTTTCGAATGAACATACATCTCCTACTTCCAAACAGAACCAAATACTACAACCTCTGATTCAATTTGACCTCTCACTTCATTCGGGGGGAAAACTGTCATGCTCTCTTCGAATCACATGCAAAACCTCACTTGTGACTCAACTGAAGTGAGAACTTCTTCTGACCCATCCACCACTGCCAAACCAACACCATCGGATTAAGATGAACGAAGTCGATTCTGCAACGGATGGTAGCAAGACTGGAGGAAAGAGGAAGATCTCTCGCAAGACTTCACCAGAACCGACTGTGAAGCGCAAGAAACTGCATGTCCGCAGCAAAAGGGATAAGTGCTTCACATCGCCTCAGAACCACGAGAACGAGCTTTGACCATTAAATCTATAGCCGCAAAGACAAACATGGCGTCCTACGACCCTATCCGCGAGCGCTTGCCTTCCAAGATACCTTTCCAGCTCGTGGCCCGAGACGTTGCGTTGAGTGTTGATCCGACTCTACGCTTCCAAGTGAGCATTCGACCATTAAAATAATGGAACGTACTGATTTTGAGCAGGCAAGTGCGATAGATGTTCTGCAGACTGCTGCTGAGGCATATCTGGTTCAAAGTTGCTCCCAGTATGAGCTCGCAGCTATTCACGGTAATCGCAAGACTATTACCAAGAAGGATATGGACTACATCCATGACCTGATAAGAGGGCATGGAGGTCGTTGAAGGTCAGAGTGAGAGGATATACAGGTGGATGGCAGTCCTGGTCAGTTGGAATAATTTGGGGGCTTTCTTGATAGAAGTACATGCTCTTTCATAAGCTACCTCATAACTTCGACTGACTATTCTGCTTCGCCTTCGCGTCTTCCACCATGATCCAACCCATTTCAGCGAACGGTATCCTCTCCTCGCCGTACTGCTTTGCCTTTTCGTTGCTTGCTTGCCTCACCGCATACCTAGAATACCAAGTCAGTATTGATACCTATCAGAGTACATTGAACTGATTCGCGCCACTTACCGTGCAGCAATGCCCTGGAAGATGATACTATCTCTGAACAGCGCAAAAGCTGACGCCCAGGCCAGCTCTACCTCCGGGATGTCGTAGCCTGCGGTCTCGGCGTACCACCGCACCGCTTCTTCTCGAGTGGGAAGACCTGGGAAGTCTTTGTTGGTAGAGTCTGATCGATTTGGATTGACAAATGCAGGATCAGCGTGTATACGAGGCCAGCTGGGTGTTGCGTTGGCTGGAAGCACAGTCAATGAGCACTTCTCGAATCGTATTGTCACAGGTAAAGCAACGTACAGATTGTCCATGGTTGGATGAGATTGGTCAGGTCAGCTAGTGGGTGTCCAACGGTGCCTGCGATCGTTGTCAGCTTCTCTTATTCATACTCGTGAACACCGAACATACTGATCTCCCAATCTAATATGCCAATGACCTTCGGCTCGGTCTTGTGGAACACCAAGTTGTCGATTTTGTAGTCTCCATGAAACAGCACTCCACGATCCTTCGGCTGGCCATTCGACTCCGAGAAGAACTGGACGAACTCGTCGCAGTGTGGCAGCTTCCCAACTACCTGCCCAGTCTCCTCATCTTTGGCTGCAGCCTGCGACTCGCCCAGACTCCCAAACGTCTTTATCTGCCTGTCATAGAAACCTGTCGGCTTTCCGAAGCTCTCCAGCCCAACATCTTTCGGTCGTACCCGATGTAGCTTTCCCAGTGTCCGGATAGCGTCCTTCCACATCTCTGTCCTCTCCTCTGCGCTCACGCCTGGGAACGAAGGGTTCTGTATCGTCCTGCCGTCAAGGAACTCCATGATGTAGAATTGTGTGCCAATAACCGTTTCATCGTTGCACATACAGATAGCCTTGGGGACAGGGACGTCGGTCTTCTCGAGTGCGTGTATTACTCGGTATTCGCGATCGACTCTGTGTGCTGTCTTCGAGAGGAGTTGACCCGGGGGCTTCTTGCGGAGGACGAAGCGTTGTCCTGTCGAGTCGGTGACTTGGTAGGTTGGGTTTGACTGTCCGAAGCCGAACTGGGAGACACCTCGTCAGCCACTTGAGACTCAGCTGGATCAGCTAGTACATACCTGTTTCAATTGCAATGGAGGCTTCACTTCCGGGACATTCTTCTCAAGGTACCTCTCCAACGATGCCTGGTCTATCAATTGTCTTACTTCGCCAGCCATCTCGACGACACAATTACAACGGAATGGGAGAAGAGAGACTCGAAGACAGGAAACCAACACACTTCTCTTGAACCTTACGTTGAATGCGATATTATAAAAGCGTACAGAGTATGTCGCCGATCGCTAGTCTACTTGGTTGGAGATCTTGGAGACCGAGGTGCAATGGCAATGTCAATCACCAGACCCGTGTGACGACGATCACGTGCGTTTCGCGTCGCGGGGAGCGGAAATTGTTTCGCGGGCACAGCTTCCAATCCAGACCTCACTCGCGCCTCCGCTACAGCAGAGCGTCTTGTCAAAGGCCGTTGCACCATTTCGGTACCTTTTCGCGGCGACTGCGGGCATGTGAGCATGTGCTCCATTTAGCCAGCTGCACCTAGGTAGGATCCAACTGAGGTGCCTGTGGTAAAGTGGTAAGCTTTCGTTTCTTGACCTCTCCTAGCCATTTTTCCTCGATATCGTCCTTTTTTGTTCCTCCAACTATCCCACAGCGCTCCGAAGCTCAAGGAAGCAAGATGGGCGGTAATCACGCCCTGGTCTTCGGTGCTACTGGCATTCAGGGATGGGCTGTAGTGAATCAGATCCTCAATGGCTATCCTTCCGAGGACGCCTTTGAGAAGGTGACCGCTTTGACAAACCGTCCCATAACGGAGAAGATGCTGTGGTCGGAGAGCAAGAAGCTGAATATTGTATCTGGGATCAATCTTTTGACGGACAAAGGCCAAGAAGGACTGGAGAAGGAAATGCAGGAGCGGATACCAAATATGGAGTCTATCACTCATATGTTCTTCTTCGGTACAGCTAGACCTCAAGCGTTAGGCGGGATTGTGCTGACGATCTTGTAGCCTATATCTTCAACGAGGATCCAGCACAAGAGATTACAATCAACATCCAGCTTCTCGAGCGAGCAGTCAACGCTTCACAATCGTTGGCCAAGAGCTTGAAGTTCGTCTTACTGCCAACCGGGACGAAAGCGTATGGTGTGCAATGCCTCGACCAGTTCCCCTTCGCGGATAAGCTTCCCTTGTCGGAAGATCTTCCTCGCATACCTGAGCCATGGCAAAGTCAGAACTTCTACTACAACATGTGCGACTGGCTGGAGTCCGAGTCGAAAGGCAAGAGCTGGACATGGTGCGAGGTCCGTCCCGACGTGGTCGTCGGCTTTGTACCAAACAACAACGTCTACTGTCTCGCGCAGACACTGGCAACCTACTTAGCATGCTATCGGGAGCTTGAAGGAGAGGGAGCAGAGTGCGTTTTCCCAGGCACAGAAGTCAGCTGGAAGAACCTCAGCAACGACTCGTCACAAGACATCATCGCTCGCTTCTCCATCCACTGCGCTTTGAATCCAGATACATGCGGACAAGGTCAAGCTTTCAACGTGGCAGACCACAGCAAGCCTACAACCTGGGGCCAGAAATGGCCGGTGCTGTGCGAATTCTTCGGCCTGAAGGGTACACCACCACCAGCTGGCGGTAGCGGCACAGCCCCTGGCCAGTATCTTTCTGATCATCTCGCGGAGTGGAAGAAACTGGAGGAGAATCGTGGCCTTACGACTGGACGGGTGGGTAACGATCGGAGCTTAGGAATCTTCCATTACTTCATCATGACGCTGTTGTCCTTCGATCGCCAGCTCGATCTCAGCAAAATGCACAAGGCGTGGAACGCAGGCGATGGCAAGGCGGAGGAGATCGACATCAAAGCTGCTTGGTGGACGTCGTTCGAGCGGTTTAGAGAAGCTAAGATTATACCATAGGCACTTCGTAGATATATACTCGACTCCGCGTTGAGTGGATCAGCCCTCCATGACCCATTGTATACCCTTCGCCGTCTTGTCGTAGTACTCATCTCGTAGCTTGTCCAGATGAGCCGATGGGAATGCGAAGAAGTAATGCGGTAACTTGGCGTATTCTTCGTATTGGTTAGGGACGCTGAGATAGGTGCAGAGTCAGCGAACTGCAAACAGTATGTAGGAGAAGCTGTCTCACCCGTTCTTGTCTAGAAGCTCGTTCATCAATCTTGCATCGTCTCGCAATGTGTCTGCGCCGCAAGCGTTCATGTACGTTCTTGGTAAGGCCTTGAGGTTCTTGTGTAGGAGACACCAGATATATGGGTCATCCAGTGGTGCGCCGTGAAGCTCTATCTGTTGTCAGTCTTCGATCGCGGGCTGTATCACGACTAGTCCTTACCATAGAATGCCAGCATGCCTTTCTTAGTGTTGATGGTATTCTCGGCTACAACCAGCTCACGTCAGCCAACGTCTCTCTGGTCGTAGTTCTCAATCGCCCGTTAGCTCACCATTCTTATCGTAGCTTGTGTATCTATCCTGGAACTCTGCGGGCACCGCATCAGGATGGATTGTGAGAGGCTGGCAGGGTACGAGCCCAAGAACATCGCTACCACGACCCTCATCGATAAGCCTGAGTGCTGTTGCGAACACCAACGACCCTCCTGCACTCTTGCCAGCAATGACGATCGGGCCCTTCTTCGCACCGAGACTCTCCACGTTCTCGACGCACCACTTTGCACCTTCGACACAGTCATCCAACGGGATTGGATGCTTGAAAGCTGGAGATAGCCTGTACTCCACGCTCACGAAGATACTCCCTGTTGCCTTGGAGAGTAGGTCACAGAAGCGGTCGTCCAGGTCGACAGAGCCCATAGCGAAACCACCTCCGTGAATGTAGTAGACCAGTGGCTGCCCCGGCTTCAAGGTATCCGGCTTGTAAGACTTCAATCGAATGCTGGACGACGTGTTGTGCTCTGACTTCTCGACGGAAGCGTCGGGTCCAGGAAAGGTATATTTTGCCAGCATTGCCATGCCATTCTTCGTGTCTTGGGCCACAAGGTCATCGTAAGTCGGGCCGTGCAACAATGGCAAGAAACCAAGTTCTTCTCCAAACTGTTTTGCTCGTCAGATTGTTGTCAAAACCATTGACAGGAGACCACTTACAGCAAGCCATTCGGGCCTTAGTGCATCGACTGACATTGTTTCGTAATTGCTGATAGAAGGAAACACCGAACCAGACGGAAGTAGAATTTCTGATTTGGGCGAGTGGCGAAGGTGAAGCGGAACAATGTTGTGAGGACTTGCTCCTTCCAGCACTCGATAGGTATGATGGAGCCGATAGAACGCCTTTAGGGTTAGGGTTAAAGCTCGCCCACGAGGATGCTGCGCATTGGTCTTGCGAACGCATTTGAGAAACCACGACGATCAATATTTTAAATTCTCCAGGACAATACTCATGCAGAAGTAACTGGTACCGCAAGCTATCACCATCAATCCCGATACATCAAGATGGAGAAGGCCCGCTATGGTCAGAACCCAGGCTTGATATGGGCAAACTCGAAAGTAACGAAGCCCGTCAACTTGTCGAGACAGAGCTTTTCAGACTGGTACAAGGATACCCACGTGCCAGATGTCCTCAAGACCGGAGCCGTAAAGGAGGCCTGTAGGTACGAAGCGATAGATCCGAACGAAGAGCAATTCCACCTAGCGCTTTACTACGCCGAGAATATGGACAGGTTATACGACAAGGTCAAAGGTAAGCTCACGCAGTACAGTAAAGAGCCGTGTAGTAATGGCTGAGTTCTTCAAAAGCCGTTCCCCAGGATGAGAAGATCTTCGATAACGCCTCCTTCGATACACGCTTCTATAAGTTCACGCAAATCTACGAGAACAAGGATGCCAGCACAGGTACTTGTCTCCCTGCTTCCTCCCGAACTCCTCTTATGTTACTAATGGGTCGTAGATCAACCGAGCATATGCTTGAGCACGGAGATGAGCCCTGGTGATGTTGAGGACTACGACCGTTGGTACCGGGAAGAACATCTCCAAGACGGATCGAAGGTCAGAGGCTGGCAGCGAACGGAGCGATACGAGCTTTTGGAGGCATTACGAACGCCTGATGCCCCCAGGTTCCTTGTTCTGGTTGGTTTTCCCTGGTCTTATTCCGGAGATGACATAGATGCTGACCCAAGTAGTTCTTCCTCGACGGTGATTCCGTGCCTATCGAAGATATGCAAAAGGCTGGCGGAAGCGAGTGGACGAAGAAGATTGTGGGTGGTATGAAGCAGTTCCGCAGCGTAGCTTTCAAGAAGGCTAGTCATCATGTTGCATCGCATCTATAGCGCGAGAAATTGAATTGTTTCCGACCTTCAGTCGCCCACGGAGCAGAAGAGTAATAGTCCCAACAAGCGTCTCAGCCTTTTCGAAGATTCCGCAAAGTCACAGAGCGCAACATGGACTCGGATCGTATCTCGGAGAACCGATTTACCCATCGATCCTTGCCTCGGACTGCGCTGTCAATCACTTCTTGCTTATCAATACTCCTGAGAGGATCATCTTGACAGTATGTAACAGTGTGCTGTGGTAATTGAGAACAAATACTGACTATCCTGTTGGAGTTGTGTACATTGCTCGTGCCCTCGTCTCTCAGTCATAACCCATACTAGTGCCCGAAGTGCTGCTGCACGACCTTTGGCGTATGCTTGTTCTCCTTTCGCCACTGCTTGCTGTATCGTACACCGAAGCCGTGGCGGAAAACCTCGCGGATTGCCTCCAGAGGCATTCCCTTGACATCTGGGTAGCAGAAGATGATGAACAGCCAGCCCACGAAGTAGATTCCGGTGTAGAAACCGAAGGCTCCTGTCGGTGTGAGACCCTTCATCATGCTCAAGAATGTCGATGCGCTGGAGAGTGGTTAGTCTGCGTCTCAAGGTGAAGTTTCCGCGTGTCTCGGGGATGGGTTCGAATCCTTTGCGCTTACATTATGATGTTCGTTGACCAACAAGTTACTAAGCGCTTTTGTCAGATTTCGAGGCATTCATGTCTGTGAGTATTGAAACTTACCGGTGTTCAACATGGTGCCAAGGGCTCGGACCTCCATGGGGATGAGCTCGGTACCTGAAGATGAGATTAGTACAGATACTTATTGTAGTCAGGTTGTATGCTTACCGATCCAGGCAATGGTCGCAACACCCGAGCTGTAGAAGCCGACGTAGAGGATGATGCAAACGAGTACCAATGTGCCAGGCCATCCCACAGTGTCAGACTGCACCTCGAGGGTCTTCAAGTCGATCGGGATGAACTGGAACGAGACAGCGGCGATCGAAAGCGTAATCGTCATGCCGAGCAGACCAATGATCATCAGAATGCGTCGTCCGAACTTGTCAACCAAGGCAAGATTGACTATCGAGAAGATGAAGTTGGTTGCAGAGACCGTGATGGCGACAGCAGTGGCGTTGGAGAAACCGACGATGGCGAAAAGCTTTGCCGAGTAGTACATGAGCGTGTTGAAGCCGCCCAACTGCGAGATAGCCATGGTGATACAGGCTACGGCGACAGCTCGTGCGGTGGCGGGTGTAGTGAAGATGCGGCGGAAGGTGCTCCATAGAGACTCGCCAGCCATGCTGGATGTTGCTTCGTGGATGGACATCTCGATAGCCGTCTTCTTCGCTTGTCGCTGCTCGTGAGTGGATGTTGGGTAGATCTTGAGGAAGACCTCTTCTGCACGATCGGTCTGACCATGGGCAACGAGTTGACCTGACATGAGAAGGACCGGTTAGCAGATGTCTCGTAAGCCTTGACCTACGAAGGCAAGAGTGTACTCACGAGGTGACTCCGGACACCACAGTAGCATGACTGCGAGGGCGATCGCCGGAGCAGCACCAATACCCACTGTTCCGCGCCAGCCTTCGCCCTTGACCTGCGCAAGGCCGGCTCCAATAGCTGAAGCAATAAACTGCAGAACAGAGGAGTATAATCAGTCTATGTCTCAAAGATAAGTTGTGTTCCTTTGCTTACCTGTCCGAAGGTGACACTGCAATTGCTAAATGCAATCATACGACCCCGATATTTGGCTGGTGCGATCTCTCCGATACTAAAGATCGTCGTTAGTAAGAATGATTGTGACAGAAGCATCCCCTGAACTCACTATAGAGGCACGATCTAAGAACCGAAGGGTAAAAGGGTTAGCAGTGTCTTATAATCGGGCGATCGCAGACATATGTCAATGGTCACCCTTTTACCCATCAAAAACTCACCATAGCAGCACTGCCGACACCAAGCCCAACGATAAAGCGGCCGACGGCGAATTGAGCGACGGAGTGAGCGGCTGTCTGTAGAACGGTTCTAATCACGAACACGGCGCATGCACACCAGATGGGCCAGCGTCGACCAAACTTGTCTGCGATCAGGCCAGCGAATATCGCGCCAACGAGAGCACCGCCACTGGTCAGGGAGGTGACCATTTCTTGCTCAGAAGAGCTCAATTCGTGCCCGAGTGAGGCGCCCAGAGTCACCAGGACTGACGAGATTTATCCGGTGTCGTAACCTAAGCACTTGTCAATTGGAGTCTTATCGTCACAGTCGGAGGCAAGATACCAAACAAGAAGTTGCCGAGGGAGATGGTGATGGTGATGAGCCAGGCTGCCTTGGAGGCTGCAGTGTCCTCAATCCCGCTGAGCGCGGTGAGCTCGTCTGCTGTACTCATACGACGGCCAGCGTCTTCAAGTCGTTGTGCATCTTCGCTGGAGTTGCGCAGTGGCTTTTCATCGAACGTGGTCTTCTCATCGGCGTTACCCATGGTGATTTGTCGCAGAGTGAGGTCTCGAGTGGCGTATGGCGGAGGTGGAGAGCATTGCGAAGTCAATCACAGCCAAGGGATGTTGGTGTAGAGCCTTTGTTGTCAAGTAGGAAGTTGCTGAACGATGGAGATGAGTTGGACGTGGATGAAGCCTCTATTTGTATTGCCGTGTCTGAACCCATGGACCGGTCCAGAGACTTTGCCATGCTGATGCCATGCAGCGTCCAACCCTCAAAGTACTTCGTACCACGCGAAGTATAGCAGCACATCCAGGACTCGGGAACTGCAGGACAGAGTTCAGCGCAGATCTTGCCATCCCGCATGGACACAAGCAAGAATGCGGAGAAGTCTGGGGTTGTGGTGGTGTGAGTGTTCGGGTATGGATCCCCTGTCGTCCTCCGGGGGCAAGTGGATCCCGGTTCCACCTTCCTATCCTGTTGGAAGAGGGAAATCGCCAGGCTCAACACCATCTCAACTTCACGACGAGCCCGGATCAGAAGAAATAGATTGGCTGACAGTAGTGATCCCTGGGTAGTCAAGCGTG
>JAABUK010013445.1_pt1 | contig 10211 bp, 13 predicted proteins | sample 5559141 | NCBI WGS metagenome assembly JAABUK01 (sample SAMN10711869, study PRJNA513367) | rock metagenome | isolation source: Antarctica rocks | place: Antarctica: Victoria Land, Pudding Butte nord | collected 2016-01-03 | reverse complement strand
TTCGTGGCGGCGCCCGCCTCGGCATCGACCGGCTTCTGTGTCATGGGCATGAGCAAGATGATCCTTCAGCACCCTCAAGGCTAAACTTCCGGGGGGACGATGTCTCATCATCATTGGCACGGAGGGCTTGCGATGCGTGCGGCCGCACCGGGCACGCGCGTGCTGGCCATCGATCCCGTGATCCACGTCGTGCCAGGTCAGGGTAAGGGACCATGACAGGGTGCTACCCACACCCGCGCGCAGTTCGAGGCCTGGGACATGCTGGCCGGACGCAAGGCCCCTGAACTTGGGGGTGGCCCGGAGATGCTCGATGTGCTGGGGGCAAACTACTACTGGAACAATCAGTGGGTCCATCGTGGCCGCGTCCTGGCACTCGCCGATCCACGACGAGAGCCCCTCAGCGAGCTGCTCACCGCGCTGCATGCACGCTACGGCCGTCCCTTGTTCTTGGCTGAGACAAGCGTCGAGGGCGATAAGCGCACAGATTGGCTGCACAGCGTCGCCGCGGAGGTGCACGCCACTGTTCGCGCCGGCGTTCCCATGGAAGGTATCTACCTTTACCCCGTGCTGTCGCATCCTGGCTGGAGCAACGGCCGCATGTGTCCCAAAGGCCTGTTCGAGATGCAGCCGCGGCACGGCTTGAGGTCGGTTTACGGTCCCCTGGCCGCCGTGCTTCGCCAACAACAAGCCCTCTTTGAAGCCTTGTTCCAGAACGGAGAAGAGCCACGCTTGTTGGTCAGCGGTGGGTGTCAACGCTGATCAGCGCAAAAGAACTTTGAAAAATGCCTAGTCTTCCTGGGTCCGGCGCCCGCACCGATTCACATCTGTACACGGCTCCTCTCCCTCAACCCCGATCTCCATCAACCTCAACATTCAAGCCACGCATCCACCCTCGGTCAGAGAACGGACGCGAAGATACCCGCTCACCGCCGCACCCCCAATCTTGCTACGGTCCCTTTGAATGCCCCCTATTGTCCTGAGCACGGCTTCAACAAGCCAGCATGCCAGGGTCCGCTTGGCCGCACTCAGGCCATCCATGTCACAATCGGTAGCCGTCTGGTAGCTACCTCCTAGTCACTCGAAAGCTCTAGGCTCAACGCCTGAACCGCATGTTCGAAGGCCTCGCCCAGCACCCAACCTTTCCGGTCAGCGAGTGCATAGAAGAGATCAATGGTCTCCTGCTTCACCTTGAGATTGAGCTGAACGTTGCGCCCGGTCCGGTAGCGCCGCACCTCTTGCCTGGCGGGAGGCACATTTAACTCATTGACAGAAATCGGTTCCCGGCTCCGGAAATCCGCTTTGGCCGAGACCGCCCTCACCTGGTCCGAATTGATGGCCGACTTCTCTTTGCCAGCTTTCGGTTCGAAACCGCTAACATCGAGCTCGTCGTCCCCGCAGAACATAGGCGCGCGTTCCACGCTCATGCAACCTCTGCCCGTACGTCGACTGAGGCACGCTCATTCACCGAGGTCAGGCGGAGCTCGGAAACGATCTCCGCCGCCAGGGCGCGAGCATTAGTGATCGCGGCCGGAAGGTTGGCCACCTGGTTAGCCTCAAGCGTCGCCAAAGTACCGCCGAAGCTAAAGATCGCCCGGAAGGCTTCCCGCTCGTGCATCTGTGTCTTCAGGATCCTGACCCCTGCCCTGTCCAGCTCGCTCCGGATATGCCGTAGCGTGCGCGGTCGGATGGCTGCACTCGTCCGGGTGAACAGCACGACATGGGGTATGGCACGAGCGAATGCTTTCTCCTGACGCCTGATCAGGCGGATGGCCTTTGCGGCCTCAGCTGCGTCCAACTGGCTCCCCTGGACCGGTATGATTACGAGGTCAGCACGGCTGATTGCATAGGCCACTGTCATAGAAGCTGTTCCCTCCAAGTCGACGACAACGAAGGGTGCTCGCGCCGCTGCGTCCTCGATCTCCTCAATGATGCTCTCTTCCGTAACCTCCGAGAGCACCACTAGACTACCCGGCCTGCCGGGCCGGCTGGCCCAGGCAGAAACGGGCCGATTTGGGTCGGCATCTATGAAAACAACCCCCGCCCCTTTTTGAGCAAGCTCGGAAGCAAGTACGACGGCGCTCGTGGATTTTCCCGCGCCACCCTTGGGACTTGCAAACACGATCGTGGGCATTTGTTAGCTCCCGAGTAGCGAGTCGATAGTGCCAAGATAGCTAGTGGGCAGTCAACCGGTTGCTACCTGGTAGCTACTTGGTATCCACTTTCCCCCATCTTGGAGTTGCCGAAATGCCACAACGGTTGCATACAGCAGCCCCTGGCCATCCAGCGTGCGCTCTGCGCCCCCTCGACCGCTGCTTCGCAACGCGCGCCCGTGAAGCATGGTGAACACCGCCTCCCATACGATGCACAGGCTTTATGCCTAGATGATGCCGACCCAGATCGATCGGGCACATTTACCCGATTGCCCTCGAACCGGACTGTTAAGGATCACCTGTAGATAGCTGCCCGGATGCAAACAGCTAGAGCCCACATAGACGTCTGATAGCCTTACGTCAGCTACCGAAAAGCTACCCGAATGCTATTAGAAATCTTTCGAGTAGCTCCTAGATAGCTATCTAGTAGAAATCAGCTGGATTGTGAGGTTTGATCGAGCACGGGTCGGCCACGGCGTTCCCTCACAATGCGCTGTTGCGAACGCGGCGTCTTGAACCGTCTGGATAGATTAGCCTGCTGGTTGGAGCCTCAAGAGTAGTTTTGAACGTGTGGGCGCCGCAGCACGAAGGACCTGTTACTGGAGGCAGGCAGCGCAAGAAGCCCAACGGGGCCTGCTTCGGCGGCAGATCCTACAAAGGCTATGAAGGTTAGGTCGCTTCCCAGTACCTATCTAGTAGCTATTAGCTAGCCAATATCTATCCGGGCACTGTCTGCCCGAACGTCTCTGGAACCGTCGTAGAATTAGGAAGGTAAGGACGTCACACTTCATTTGGCGTCTTCTGCCCAAGAGGCCGGAATCTGGAGCGCATGCGCGTGCTCCGAAACCATGAACTGCTGTGCGGATTGGCTGATGTCCAACCGCGCAGGTCCGTCGCTTAGATTCGGAACATCGCGGACACGCCTTGGAAGCTGCAATGCAAAGGTGGTATCGGAACATCGCGGACGCTAGCATGCGGAGCAGATTCGGAACATCGCGGACACATCCATGCCCGACCAACAGGTTGACCTCTTCCTCGACAGCTTGGTCGGGGTGCCGCTCAAGGACGACCGCGCGCTGATGGAGTTTCCCTTCTTCAGCTTGCAGAAGCAGCCGCGCATGGAGCCGCTTGTCTACGACGACGGCCGGACGCAGATCAAAATTGAGCCTGGGCCTAGGGGCCTGGCAACGATCTGGGACAAGGATGTCCTGCTATACGTGGTCAGCCTCCTCAACGAACGCATCGAACGTGGCGTTCCCGTTGACCGGACCATTCACTTCTCAGCACACGACCTGCTCCGCGTGACCGGCCGTGGTACAGGGAAACGGAGCTACGAGCTTCTGCTCGACGCCCTCTATCGCCTCAGGTCCACAAACATCCTTACCTCGATCGAGTCGGCCGACCTCCGAGACAGGCGCGGTTTCGGCTGGATCGAGACGTGGCGAGTGATCGAGCGAAAAACCGCGACGGGCCGGAAGATTATGGCTGCCATCGAGATCACATTGAACGACTGGATGTTCCGGGCGCTGGTCAAGGAACGGCGGGTTCTTACCATCAATCCGGCGTATTTTGACCTTGAGGGCGGGCTCGAGCGCAGGGTTTACGAGCTGGCACGCAAGCATCTAGGCGGCCAGACGATCTGGAAGATAGGTTTGGAAAAACTGGCCCGAAAAATCGGCACGACGCGCGACCTTCGCCGGTTCAAGCATGATCTGCTGCGGGTGATCTCGCTCGATCGCATCCCAGACTACCAGCTCAGCCTGGAAACACAGGCAGACGGCTCGCGGCCCGTTGTGGTGATCGAGCCTCGTCCGCGATGTTCCGAACCATCAAGCTTGGATTTGAGTGTCCGCGATGTTCCGAACACTGTGCCTCCCACACCGGCAACAAGGGCTAAGCGCTCTACGGCAAGAGCAAAATCTAAGGCCGCTGTGGACAGTGCGTGAGTTGCCTCGGAACATCACGGACCGACACTCGGAACATCGCGGACGACGACGCTCGGAACATCGCGGACGCATCCTCGGAACATCGCGGACGCGAATCCAGCCTAATCTGCTGATTCCATGCTGAATTCGGTAACCCTAACTGTCTAACTAAGATTCTTAACTAACCTTGTAACAGTAGCTCCGCTATGTGGAAATTCCGAAAAAGCAATAAATTCCCACTCGCATATCATGCGCAGAAGCCCAGACATTTCCTCCAACCGGTCAGCGATGACGTGGACGACTTCACCCTCTCGCTGCACAATGCCATGGGAGCCCAGCATGGTAGCTAAGAACACCAACTGACGCTGTGCCACATAGCGATCCGGCCAGAGCACCAAGTTCGTGACTCCCGTCTCATCCTCCAGCGTGATGAACATGACACCCTTGGCTGAGCCGAGCTTTTGTCGTACTAGCACGATGCAGAGCACGGCCAGGCGCCGGCCCTCACGCAGGTGCGTGAGATCAGCGTATTCCACCATGCCCTAGCGACGTAGGTCCTCACAGGGGAAAGCAAGAGGATGCTGCCGCAGGCTCAGGCCGGTGCTGCCGTAGTCCTCGACAATCTGACAGCCCTCCTTCATAGGGGCGAGCAGGGCAGGGAATTCCACAATTTCCGGCATTGACCGTTGCCCCTGCATCTGCCGTGGCGAATAGTGGCAGCGTGGTGTCAGCCAGCCCTTTCATATCCCACAGAGCCTGGCGCCAGTCCAACCCCAGACTGCGAAAGGCGTCCGCCTCTGCAAACCGCTCCCGTGCTGCAGCCGGGATGCCTGTCCGGCGCCAAACCCCCTCCAATTCCTCGAAGGAGTGATCCCCACGGTGCGCGACCAGCGCTGCCGCAGGCTCGTTGGCCGAGCCCTTGATCAACCACAGTCCGGGCCGAGTCACAAGACCAGGACGCCCGTCCCGCCACGGCTCCAGCGTGCAGTCCCAGCGGGCGGCGTTGACGCATACCGCCTGACCTCCACCCCGTGCTCCTGCGCGTCGCGCACCACCGGCGCCGAGGCGTAGAAGCCCATTGGCTGCGAGTTCAGTAACGCGCAGCAGAGCACCGCCGAGTGGTGGCACTTGATCCAGGCCGAGGCATAGGCAATTAGCGCGAACGATACGGCGTGATTCTCGGGAAAGCCGTAGCTGCTGGAACCTTCCAGCTAAGAGAAGGTCCGCTCGGCGAATGCCCGCTCGTAGCCATTGTGGACCATGCCCCTGATCAGCTTGTCCCTGAAGTGGCTGACGCCGCCGGTCAGCTTGAAGGTGTTCATGCTCCGCCGGAGCTGATCGGCCTCGCCCTAGGTGAAACCGGCACAGTGGATAGTTACCTGCATTGCCTGCTCCTGGAACAGCGGCACGCCCAGGGTCTTGCCCAGCACGCGGCGGAGTTCGGGCTTGGGATAGCTGGGCCGCTCCAGCCCCTTGCGCCGGCCCAGGTAGGGATGCGCCATGTCATCTTGGATTGAGCCGAGCCGGACGATGGCGACCTGCACCATAAAGTTCTAGAACGTTTTGGGCTTCAGCCGCGGTAGCATCGCCATCTGCGCCCGGCTCTCAATCTGGAACGTGCCCAACATGTCGGCCCGGCGGATCATGGCCTAAGTGGCCGGGTCTTCCGGCGAGATGGTGGCGATATCCAACCGACTGCCGCCGTGCTCGTCCCGCAGCTCGAAGCAGCGGCGCAGGCAGCCCAACATTCCAAGGCCCAGCACGTCCACCTTCATCCAGCGCAGGCCGTCGATGTCGTCCCTGTCCCACTCGATCACCTGACGATTGGCCATTGCCGCCGCCTCGACCGGCACCAGCACATCCAACTGAGTCGCGGTCAGCACGAAGCCGCCCGGGTCGGTGCTAAGCTGGGGGGGGAAAGCCGACCAGCTCCGCAGACAACTCCAGCGCCAGCCGCAGCCGGCGGTCGCCGAGGTTGAGGCCCAGTGCCGCAGCGTGATCTGCCATGATCTACTCCCCACCCGCTGACCGGCCGTCCCGGCTGCCTCCTAACCCGCCCCAGACCTGGAAGGCGAGCGCGCCTGTCACGTCCTCGGTCAGCCCGAGCACCTTGCCCACGTCACGGATGGATCCCTTCGGGCCAAAACGCATTATCATCGCGCACAGCGCCGCGCGGTCGCGGCCGTAGTGCTCATACACCCACTGGATCACCTCCTCGCGGCGCTCGGCCTCGAAATCGACGTCAATGTCGGGCGGCTCGCGCCGCTCGGCCGAGACGAAGCGCTCAAACAGCAGGCCCGAGCGCACCGGGTCGATGCTGGTGATGCCCAGCACGTAGCAGACGGCGGAGTTAGCGGCCGACCCGCAGCCCTGGCACAGGATGCCCTTGCTGCGCGCGAAGCGGACAATGCTGTTCACGGTCAGGAAGTAGGGGGCGTACTCCAACTCCAGTCTAACCCAACTCGGCCAGCGGGCCATCAGCAAGGCTCGGGACGTACCGGAACGGCCGGCTGCTCCCATCCGTCCGCCCCTGCTGCCGGCAGCCACCGCGGCCCTGCCGGACTGTCCGGACCAGCCCTTGGCGGTCCCGCGCGCCTCTATGCCAACGGCCAGCAGCCCGGCACCCGCACGCCGCCCGACGCTCACACCAGGCCAGCCCTGACCTGCACGAACCGCAGATGCCCTGCTGCCGCTCCCCCCGATGCCGCCATCCGCCACCCTGCCGCCTGGCCCTGCTTACCGTCAGACCGGCGCAGTGCCTGGAACGCGAAGCTCGCCGCGGCCTGACGCGAGACAGGCCGCCAGTCCGGGTCCGGGGCACTCCGGGCTGGCGCAGCACTTGTTGCGCCACCTGCGCCTGCGGCGCTGATCCCGGGCACCGCCCCGCCTGCCACCCCGCCGTTTGCGCCACGCCAGACGACGATGGTGGGAGATGTCAGGAGGAGGGATGAATGGGGGACCTACAGCCGCCGTGGATCGTGCCGCAAGGGTGCGTCGCGCCAGGGCGCTCCCGTGCTGCGCACGCCCTTGCCCCACGCCCCGCGCCGTCCGTCGCCGGTGAGGGATCAGGACGGAGAGGAGGGGAGGGGGGATGGATCCCGCCTGGCTCCGGCTCCGCCCTGCCACCTAGCACGGGAGCACGGAGATGAGCGGAGGGGATGCGGAGCTGAGCGAGCTGCGGGCGGGGGTGAGCTGCGCGCTGCTGCTGGAGCGGGACGGCTACAGCCTCGACAAGGCTGACAGCACGCGGCGGTGCCTGAAGTATCGGCGCGGCGCCGGCGAGGTGCTGATCGTCAACCACGAGGGCCAGGGCTGGTGGGACCCGATGTCGCAGGCCAAGGGCGACGTATTCACCCTGGCGCAGCACCTCGAACCCGGCCTCAACTTCGGCCAGGTGCGCAAGCTGCTGCGCGGCATGGTCGGCATGGCCCCGTCCTACCCCGCAGCCGAGCGCCTGCGCCTACGCGAACGGGAGGAGCCCATCGTGCCGCCGGCCGAGCGCTGGGCTGGGCGCCGCAGGTTATGCCAAGGCTCGGCGAGCTGGGCCTACCTCACCGTCACACGCGCGCTACCGCCCAGCATCCTGCAAGCGGCCGACCTGTTCGACGCCGTACGCGAAGGGCCGCGCGGCAGCGCCTGGTTCGCGCACCGCAACCACGTGGGGGCGATCACTGGCATCGAGATGCGCGGCCCGGACTGGCGCGGGTTCTCCAAGAACACCGACAAATCCCTGTTCCGCCTGCCCGGCGGCACGGGCGCGCCCACGCGGCTGGCGGTGTGCGAGGCGCCCATCGACGCGCTCAGCCTGGCGGCCCTGGAAGCCTTGCGCGCCGACACGCTCTACCTGTCCACCACCGGCGGCATGGGGCCATCAACGTTGGCCTGCCTGGAGCAGCTGCTGCGTGAGATGGCCGCACGCCCCGGCGCGCTGCTGGCCGCAGCCACGGATGCCGATGAGGCGGGGCAGCGCCATGCCGCGCACTTGGCCAAGCTGGCGGCGGCGGCCGGCGTGCGGTCGGAGCGCCTGCTGCCGTCGGACGGCCGGCAACGACTGGAACGACATGCTAGTGGCCCGGAGGAGGACGCCATGAGGCCAGAACGCGCCTTCGTGCTGCTAAGGTCTGGACGTAGGCTTGACCTGTTGGACCCACGACCCGGTGCCTGGACCGACAAGGACCTGGCCATGGGCCTGTCGCGCACCTACCGCTGGGGTGGGCACTCGCGCTGGGAGCTGCCGCTGTCCGTCGCGCAGCACACCTTTGAAGTCCCGCAAAACTGGACAGCAGATGTCGAAGCCGCCCATCTGCGGGCTTTCCTGGACCGGGAATTCGCCGCCGACCGGGACGTGGCGGACCGGTTCCACGCCTTCACGACGGAGGTGTCGGCCGAGACTGACCCGATGCCGTGCCACGAGTGCGGCAAACTCATGTTCATCGAGGAGAACGGCGTCAGTCACCACGCGGGCGACACAGCGGACGGGATCGACCACGGCCGCGACCTCGACCATGTGGCTGTCGCCGAGAGGGAGGCATAGGTCGTGGGCGAGGCAAACCTGCCGGTGCTGGTTTGCCGGCGCCGCTCTCGCCGCCGCATTCCCGTGCAGCGGCATCCGGAACAATTGCACGTCGTCACCTTCCGCACGCTGCCGACCGGCCTGCACCCGCAGTTCGCCACCATCCTGGTGCGGGGCAAGATGGGACAGCATATCGCCATAGACCTGGCTTGTGCGCAGGCCAGGCCAATGGCGGCCGAGGCGCCACTCCTGACCGACATCAGCACCGTGCCAGCGCCGCGGCCGACGCCCTCGCTGGACGCGCTCACCCGGCGCCACCATCACTCGCACTGCGGCCCGCCAATCACCTGGCGGGGTGGGGCCGCAGTGTTCAACGGCACCCAAACCATGCTGGGCGTCGTCATGATCGGCAACCCGGTAGCGCGGGCGCTGAACGGGCGCGGCATCGCCGAGGTAAACCGGCTTTGCGTCCGGCGCGACCTGGCGCCCATGCTGACCAGGGACGCCTGCAGCACGCTGTATGCCGCGGCGGCCAAATGGGCGGCACGGGCTGGGTTCAGCCGCCTCGTCACCTAAGTGAGGTCCGACGAGGACGGCGCCAGCTTGCGAGCATCGGGCTGGGTGCCCGAGGCCACCGTGCGCGGGCGGGGCTGGCACAGCGCGCGCCGCGCCCGAAGCAACACCAACGCGCTCGTGGACAAGGTCCGGTGGGGCCGCGCGCTACACCCGAAGCCGGTCAGCAGCGGCCTGCGTTCGATGGACCCGGCAGCCCCTGTGCTTCCAGACGGGATCATCGGGTTGGGCGCACCACAGGTGTCAGCGCTGTTCTGACTGCCGGGACAGGCACCGTCCCGCTACGGGGATGGCCCGACATGACCTGACCTGATCATCCGTGTCAGGGGACCGGCTTGGTGCGCTGGAGCCACCACCTGACCGATTCCGGCTCCTTGGCCGGCGTCAGCATGTGCCTCTCCTTGGCCGCGGCCTGTCTCCGTTCGGCCTCGGCCTGCGCCGCCGCGGCCAGGGCCGCCTCCCGCCGCGCGCCCGCCAGCTCGCCACGCAAGCCGTCCATCGCCAGTTCGCGTTCCTCGACGGCCTCCCGTGCCGCCTTGGCTGCCTGTTCCGCGCGGGACAGCGCCATCTGCAGGCGGGAGATGCTGCCATGGGCGTCGGCCAGGGCCTGCTCTGCCTGCTGCCGCGCCGCGCGCTCCTCGCCCAGCTCGAACCCGGTGTCACCTGCGGGCCTCGCCGGCCGCGGCACCCGCTCGACGGGCACGTCGCCGTCGCGCACGAACCGCTTGCGTGGCAGCAGCCCGGTGCGGGCGGTCGCCGCGGCACCGTTGGACTTGTTGCCTGGTCCGCCTCCCGTCGGGCTGGTCCGGGTGCCCAGCTGCTCCAGCGCCAGGCGCATCTTCGTCTCGGCCGAGGCCGTCTCGGCATCGTTGGCGTCATTGCGCCACATCGGCGCGTCTGTGTCGTCCATCGGGTCGTTGTCCTTCACCGGCCAGGCCGGGCGGCTGATGCGGGCAGGGCAGGGGCCGGGTTGATAGGTGATTGCTGCCCTGGAGATGGGCGCTCCCGGGCCTGACTACACCGGAGCCGCGGGAAAGCCGCAAGGGCCGG
>JAABUK010013444.1_pt1 | contig 10211 bp, 4 predicted proteins | sample 5559141 | NCBI WGS metagenome assembly JAABUK01 (sample SAMN10711869, study PRJNA513367) | rock metagenome | isolation source: Antarctica rocks | place: Antarctica: Victoria Land, Pudding Butte nord | collected 2016-01-03 | reverse complement strand
TATCTTACTCTCTATTTAATAATACTTTATCCTCTTCTATTATTAAGAATTTTATAAATACTTTAATTATAAATTTAATAAAAAAGGGTAAAAATAAACCTTATTATATCTTTTAATATAAGTAGAAGGATAAGTAATTAGATTAATAAATAAAGATAGTATAAGTTATTAAGAATGAAATAAAATCTAGTTATAATTATTATAATATTTATTAGGATAGGATAAAGAAGTCTAATAAATAAGAATATTTTTATAAATATATCCTTATCTTTAGTAGAGCTTTATAACTTATTTATTATTATTATTATAATAAGGTTATTATTTACCCTTTTATAAGTTATAATATTAATAGTATAAATATCTACTTCTTATTTAAAGGATATATTAAGAAATTAGGTCTTATTTCTTTATAATAGATATTAATTAATAATATAAATCCCTAGGCTTTTAATAGGTAAAATAATAATTAGAATTAATATATTACCTTCTATCCTAAAGGAAATAGGATAAGGATATAAGGTTAGCGTTAGGTAGGTAGAAATTTATATATAAAGACTTCCCTAAGTAATTTTATTATTAAGTTATAATTATAAGTATACTATTTAATATTATTAATAATCTTAAGATATTATAACTCTTTTACTACCTTAATCCTATTCTTTAATTAAACTTAATATCTACTATTAAGAATTGTTTGATAATAAAGATTAAAGAGATTAAATAGAGTCTTTTATTAAACTTATTAATAGATAGTATTAAAGTCTCCTTATTATTTAATCATTAATTAGCCTTAAATTATTAATTATATATAATAATTATAACTTTCTTTATTAATAAGGATTAAATATAATATAAGAAACTCTTAGGCTTTAGATATCTTAAAGGTTAATATAATAGCCTATAACTTATAATAGTTATAAATCTAATTATTAGGTAATATAAGATTAAAGATTAACTTCTTATCCTTATTATTAATTATATAAGTAATAATACTTTACTATATAATAGACTTATTAACTCCCTTCTTATAAGCCCTTTTAATAAATTTATTAATTAAGGAGAGAATAATCTTAAGTATCCTCTAATATATATTTTATATATAGTATATATTATTTAATTAGCCTTAAAAGAGCTACTTAGAAAAGTTTATATTAATTTAATTAATAAAGAGTTTTAGAGAAATTAGGTTAATAATAATAAATAGTAAGATATTTAAATAGTAAAGAAGGGCTTATTAATAATCCTAGCTAAGGTATAATCTTTATAGTTATTATTTTAGTTATCTTATAGCTAATTAATTAAAGGTATAAAAAATTATAATATTTATTAATATAAGTAATTAATAAAAGGAGTCCTTTTTTAAAATATAGAAGGATTAATTATAGAAGGATAGTATAATAATAGTCTTAAATAATAATATATTTATCTTAGATAAGAGGTATAAGTAAAGATACTCTCTTAAGCTCTTTTAAGATATTAAAACGCGCTGGGACTTAACTTATTATATATTAGAATAAGCGTATCTACTTTATATAGATATAGAATATTACTTTAATAAGAAATTACGGTACTTCCTTAAACTTATTAATAATAAGTAGTTATAAGTTAGATATTTAATTTAATTTATTAGGCCTTTTTATATATTTATATTATTAATAAGTAGAGGGAAGGAGGCTATAATATATAATATCTTTATTATTTATAATAGGCTCTTTAATTATATAAAGTTAGAAGTTAGGTAACTAAGGTATAAATAAGTTATATAAAAAGTTAAACTTCTTAAGGCCCTTAAAGTAACTTATTAGAAGCTTTCTATATATTATAATTAAATATAGTTAAGTTTAAGATTTCTTTATAATTAAATAATATTTCTTTATTTAAATTATAGGGATATAATATTTAAGGGTAGGAATTACGCTATTAAAATTAGTTAATAGTTTATAAGTAGAAGTCTATTAATAAGTACTTAAAAGAACCTTTTAAAATTATTAAAATTATAAAGAGAATAGTTAAGATTAAAGGATTATATTAATAAAGGATTATATTACCTTTAGCCTTAATAACGCCTTAGAAGCTCTATTAAAGAATTTAAATAATATTATAAAGGATTAATTAAAATAGTATAAGGCTTATAATTTTTTTTTTAATAATAATAATAATTATTATTATTATTAGTTCTCTAATATTCTTATAACGCCTTTTACTTACCTAAAATAAAGGTCTATTTTAAGTAATAGAAGGCTTTAGAGTTCTAATACCTATTAATTACCTATATAATACGCGATATCCTCGCTACTATAATAGAGGCTATTATATATAAGTAATACTTCTCTATAATAAAGAGGTATTATATAAGTTATATATATTATATACCTCCTATATTTTATACCTTAATAATAGTCCTTTATATTAAGAATTAATAGAACCTATTTAAATAGATAGGACTTAATCTAGAGGCTAACTTTAATATATCTGATTAGGTAAAAAGGGCTGATAGTATTTTATATAATATATAGGTAAAGGAAGGTTATCTTAATAATAGTTTTATTAATAATAGAGATAAGGATAATAAGGATAATTTAATAAGTAGGTTATAAGCCTTATAATATACTTTAAGAAATAGTATTAATACTTAATCTAGTAGTTAAGAGGGCGCCTTTATAATCAATAGGAGTCTACTAGTAATAATATAAGTATATTAAAGAGGTGGAGGTAGGACTAATAATTACTATTTATAAGGGTTTAAGTAATACTATCTAGTAGAATTAGTATATTAATACTCTCTATAATTATTATAGAATAGAATAGGAGGGATAAGTAATAGTAGCTAGTAGTAGGAAGGTTTAAGAATATATTAGCTCTATTTTATTAGTAGTAGAATTTCTTATAAACTATATTATAGAGATAAAAAAAATTAATATATAAGTAAACTCTAGAAAAACTTTATAGTTATTAATCTAGTTAGTAGGTTTATTATAAAGAGTAGATTATTATATAGATTAATCCTATCTAATCTATAATTAAGTAAATAGGATATCCTATAAATATCCTATCCTATTAATAGGTCCTATGAATATCCTATCTTATTAAATTATCCTATCCTATACCTATTCTATATCGTTATAAAGATATAGGATCAGGATCTTATTTTCCTATATTATATCATAGTCCTATACCGTCCTACGTAGGATATCCTATAGGATATCCTATACCTTTCCGGCTAGTAAATATAGTCTTAGCGTCTTTAGATATACTTACCTCTCTAGTAAGTTCTTAGTAGTAGTAATAGTAATTTACTAAGAAGCCTATTAAGACTACTTAATAACTACCTAATAATAAAGATAATACTAATAAGGTAGACTTAATAAAGAGGTTATATAAAGGACCTTATATTAGATAATATAATATCCTAATAAGGTAATACGGAAGCGGGGGACTCTTAGTAGATTAGTACTATAAATAACTAGTTAGTAATAAAAACTATAAATAATAAGCTTAGTTCACCGGATATTAATACTATTAAGTAAGATATAATACTCTATAATACTAATTAGTATTACTACTATTTATTAATAATAAAGATCTAGTTTATTAAATAGTTAAAGGATAATTAGCTATCTATAAGATAGAAAGCTACTAAGTAGTATTATCAAGGTAAATGCCTTAATAAAGCTATTATATTATAATAGAAGATTATATTATTCCTTGAACCTTAATATTAAAAATCCTTAAGATAGTTAAATAGGTATAACTTTAATTTAAGCTCTTTATTATTAAAGGATATATCTTAATAAGAGAGTACTATCTTAAAAAGCTTTAAAAAGGATATATTAATATCCTTACTAATAACTTAATCCTAAATTATTAAAATTATTTATTATTTTTAGAAAATTATATATATAAGGTATTGATTATATCTTATAAATTAATATTTAATAAAGGCTATTTAATAATACTTAAGGGCGTACTTATCTTAAAGAATAATATTAATAAAGTAAAATTAAAATAGATTTAAAAGGCTTACTACCTTTAAGCTTAAAGAGATTATAAAGAAATCCTTTAAAAGAAAGATCTTAATTAAAAGATCTTACTTAAGTATAAACTTATTATTTTAAGTATTAACCTAACTATTTTAATAAAGAATATAAAGGCACTAGGTATATTAAATTAAGAAGAGAGTAAGGCTAAGATATAAGAGTTTAATAGAGAGGAATAATAATAATAAGGCTATATTTTAATAGTAATCTCTATATAATAGCGATATTTTCTTAAATATATACGTATTAATTATTTATAGAGAATAGAGGGAGTGATAATATTATTATTTAGGGATGATACTACTATAGCCCTACTAAAATAGCTAATTATCTCCGGGTAGCAACGGCATATTACTCAGGCATCTCGAGTGACCGTCAATCTCGTTACCCCGTCATCTACGTTACCTGCTGGCGGCAGAAATGTGGGGCTATCTCGCTTTCATAGACGATGGCGCTCCATGACCGCATCTTCGCCGCGGTCTTCCCAGCCCCAACCGAGGTTGATGTCCCCACTCCAGCTACCACCCCAGCGCTCGGCTCATCTGCGTTCGGAGAACCGTTCGGCTCACCAAGTCTCTCGCAGCCAGGTGTTGAGTCTGGCGCCGCAGAGCAAATCAGGTGGGACCGAGCTTGGCATACGGTGACGACCTTCCTCACTCTACCCAATGTGTCCATTCAGACAGATCAAGATGAGAAGACCTTGAAAGAGAAATGGATTAAACCATGTTCTTCGCAGACGCAAAAAGCGATTCAGTATGTTGTATCCGCGGATTCACGAGGACGTCAATTGCGAAAAGACAAAGATGATTTACTGCGCTGGTACTTTGAAGAGGTGGTTTTGGGGCATTATGTGGAGTTCATGCTACCGGGTCTCGTCAAGGTATATCAATTGATATGTCAAAAGCATAGGATATGTCTGATGAGTGCCAGATCCTAGAGGGTGCGGAGGTCCCAGATGCCTTATTCCAGGTCGGTCAAAGATTGCACATTGCGCAACTTGTATACCTCTGGCCTTTGGAAAACCACATTGCACAGGTACTGCCAGACGGCGGGAAGCAAGATATCATGCAATTTAGGGCAGATATGCATGGGCTTTTTAGACATACTCTGCCAAAGCAAGACATTTCAAAAAATCTTAGGGGTTTCTTTGCACAGGAATGTTCACTCATACTGAATGTTGTTGGAGAGAACGGGATTCAATATGCCCTGGACTCTGTTCCGAAACCTCGGCAAAAAACGCTCAGGCTCATGCGAAATCTTCAGAGTGTGGGACTTGGGGGTCACCAGGCTCAAAGAATATTCGCTGAGGTCATGTCGGATACCTTGATATCGCACATTAAGACGACGTACGGTGGCCAATGGACCTCGCAGTCACTGGTGGTGGAGCAGCTGCATGATTGGATCGAGAACACATTTGCTAGGTTTGTGGTTGAGATACTCGCATCCATGAAAGAGGAAAATGTATTGGCAGCCGATAGAGTGACCGAAATCACGCATACCGATGTCGATAGATGGCAGGAAATGGGCATCAATGGATTGGGTGTTCTTCGTACCGATGAGCTCTTCAACATCATCGTTGACTGGAATGATAGCAGAGGCGCGATCGAAGACCTCAAGCGCTACGTGACACTGCCATCGTCCAGGATGTACCTCACGAGTACCTTTTCTACCGTTGTGTCGCATCGACTGCTCCAACCTGGGGCTTCCACAAATGAAATTCTAGAAGTTTATATATCGATCATTCGGGCTTTCACTACACTTGATCCGAAAGGAGTGCTCTTAGATCGAGTTGCTCGACCAATTCGTCGGTACCTCCGCGAAAGAGATGATACTGCCACCATTGTCGTTGGTGGTCTTCTTGCAGATCCCGAAGACGAGGCTATGGCGGGAGATGCCTTGACAGAACTTGCGGTCGAGATGTGCAAGAGCACCAGCTTGAAAGGAGCGGACGACGCTGATGATGGCGAGCTTGACTTTGATGACATGAACTGGATGCCGGACCCCGTTGATGCCGGCCCGGAGTACAAGAAGTCAAAGAATTCGGATGTCATAGGCTCCTTGATCAGCTTGTTTGAGTCTAAGGATGTCTTCGTCAAAGAGTTCCAGAATATACTGGGGGAGCGCTTGCTCAAGAAGGAGTACGAATTCGACCGAGAGATCCGTGTGATGGAGCTCCTTAAATTACGTTTTGGCGAGGCGGCGCTTCAAGCCTGCGAAGTCATGCTTCGAGACATCCAGGATTCTCGAAGGGTTGACACTGTTATCCACAAAGACCAAGAGCTTAATCCTGGGGACGGATCTGCCTCCCAACTCCACAGCCGCATTCTATCTCACCTTTTTTGGCCTTCCCTCCATTCCGAAACCTTTTACATCCCACCCGAGATCTCTATCCTCCAATCACGTTATTCCGCCGGCTTCGAAACCCTCAAACAGTCCCGCAAGCTGACCTGGCTGCATGCTCTCGGCCAAGTAATCGTTAGTCTCGACCTCGAAGACCGCACCGTAATCGAAGAAGTGCAAACGTGGCAAGCATCCGTCATACATGCCTTTCAACCGTCACCCACAGAGGACCATTCCCGTCCCGTAACCCGCACCTTTGATACTCTCCTCGAAAGGTTAGAAATGACCGATGCCCTCCTCCAAAACGCCCTCACATTCTGGATCGGTAAGCTCGTTCTCAAACAAACCTCCACCTCTCCACTCTCCTACACCGTCCTCGAAACCCTCTCCGACGAAGATGCCGCCCACCCAGGCACGCTTTCCGCCGCGAACGCTGCAGCCGCCGAAACAGCAACGGCAACAGCGGCGCCCGCGGTGCTGTCAGAGCACGAAGTGGCGCAGGAGAAGATGGAGGTGTTTTGGCAGTATGTGGTTGGCATGTTGACGAACGGTGGGCCGATGCCGTTGCAGCAGATTGTCATGATGCTGAAGTTGACCGTGCCGGGGGGTTTCCCGTTTGGGAATGAGGAGTTGAAGATGTTTTTGGAGGAGGCTGTTAGGGGTGGGAAGCTGGACTTCTCTGGTGGCTTGTATAAGATCAAACACTGAACGATCTCAAAGAACATCGATGTTAGTGGGGTGTTTTAGGGGGGGGAAAGAGCGAAATGGCTGTGAGGGCGGTGAAGCTCTGATACAGTTCGAAGTGCAATGCTTGATGCTTTGTATTCCCAAGCCTAGACGTCTGAGTTCGAGGGTAAGACACAGTCCATCTGATTAATCCCGAAGTAAATTTACTAATTCGGCATTTCTCCTGCGTAGCCAGCGAAGAGCGGCTTCAAGCGAAGACGAGGTCATGATCACGCTACCATTTACTCTCCAGCGATGATTCACATGAAGGCGATAGTACGATGAGCATGTCGTCATACGGCCACGATAAGTACATACATACATAATGAACAACGGATGTCATCATTCAAATTACACATATCTATTCTCATTATGGAGTCCCAACAACCCCCACATCGTGGCCTCGCTCATGAATATCGAACACCAGGCTTTACACCATCCCAAACATCCCAAGACATCTAGAACTAAAAAACAGTGCTCCTCTGCTTCGTCAACCGATTATTCTCACCGCCGCCCCCACTCCCTCTGAGACCCCAAAAGCTACTCTTCTTCTTCGGCGCAGCCGGCCGAGGCAAAAGACTGCTGGAGCTAGGCCCAACATAACCCTCCGCCGCGCCCACATCATACGCAGGCTGCAAGTTCGACGCAAGATACGGCGCCGGCGCCGCACTGTGCGGCCTCGGCACCGGCGCTGGGGGATAAGCAGTGACAGCATACCCCTGCGGCGGCGGCTGCAGGTTACTCGGAGGCTGATAACCATATCTGCTCGACGGCTGGGGTGCCGGTCCATTGTTCAATCGTGGGGGACCCTGTCTTTGGTCTTGGGCGTAGAGTTTCCTCAGTCGTTCGGTCTCGCGATCGATTTCCTTTCGCTTCTCGCGCGCCTTGCGTTCTTCCTCTTCGAGCATGCGTTTTACGCGCTTTGTTTCGGCGTGTTCGGATTTGCGGCGGGCGCGCTGTTCGTTTTCTTGCGCGGCGCGGAGGCGGGCGGTTTCGGCGTCGAGTTCCCATTGGGAGCGGGGGTCTGTTGGGGGCGGGCGGGAGGAGGTGGAGGGTTGGGTTTGGGATGTGGCTGGGATGATTGGAGTGGAGACTGTGTGGGCGTGACGGCGTGATGGGGGCGAGGGGGCTGTGGATAAGCCAAGAGGACATGTGCTATTGTTGTTTTCGGCGCTGTTGCGACGGGAGGATTCGGTGATGTTGAAGGCTTCGCGCATGTTGCTGCTGAAGACCTCTCTGATGACGATGGCGCCAAGGAGAAGGACAACCTCCAAGCCTTTCGGGTCTTCCATGTCAACGCGGGAGAGATTGGGCTCGTAGATGGTGATTTCTTTGAAGTGCCGGAAGAGCGCTATGGTAATGTCTGGTTCTCTATGCTTCCTTTTGCTGCCGTCCGGATTCGATGATTTGCCTGATAAGGTGCACACAAAATCTTTGGAGAGTTTGCCATCTTTTCTCCATCTGAAGCCGAGTTTGGGCGTGATGTCTGAAGCTGCGGGGTCGCTTTGCGTTCGATCGAGCGCTGATGTCGATGGCTTCCGAAAGCTTTGTTGTGGCATCTCGAACTCCCAGTACGCATCCGATCTCCAAGTCCCTACATGCCACTTGACCACCACCTGCTGATCTGGGTTATATAATTGTATGGTGAACTCCGTTGGAAGAACTGGCTGCGGTGGGGGTGGTATGCCGCCATTTAATCGTACTTGCTCTGCAGTTGGGTTTGGTTGAGTCCACTCTGGGATCATCAGGACCTCGCCGAACAGAATTTCGGGATTGTAGCTGTCGTATAGAGCGGCGGCATATCGATTCTTGGATCCTGGGAGGGAGGGATCAGGATGGCGGAGGGAGTATTCGGGGAGAGCATCAGAGCCGTGATGGGAGAGGAGGATAGAAGCGTTGTGCTTTACGCCGTCATTTGAAGACCGAAGGTAAAAGGCTACGCCTGGTCAGGAGTGCAACATGCTGGGGATGTGAGGAAGAGCATACTGGGCAAGTTCTCGTCCAACATTGTAATCTTGCGGTCTGCCGATGAAGAGATTCTAGACACGTTCTGAGCGCATAAAGTTATAGTCTTGAGCAAGTCGGATCGTTATGAAATGGAGGCATTAAGACCTGCGGTCGCTGGTGACGAGGCAGGCTCGCAAGGCACATTGATGAGATGAAGATTAGCGTGGCGGAGCAGTGCATTAGCTCCCGCCTCCGAGGCCATTATTAGCATTCTGGGATGTTTCAGCCTTTTGATTCGCTACTTCGTAAACATAGAGTGGCTTCACTTTAATGGCTTCTTATTGGGCGATCCAGGGGATGACAAGACAAGGGGGCTGTCAAGAGCAAAGTTCTACACCTATGCAGGCTGTTAGTGCTCAATCAGTCGGACTGTATACACATATTGGCTGGCCAGTCACGACTACACCCGCTCTAAAGGTGATCATCTTTCCAAGATGTCGTCTTTATCGCTGTCAGGTCTTCTCAAAGCAGGCCTGCTACATGTCATCTACTCCTCAATGGTATCTTTACTCTTTGGACCTCACATGCTGGTGGGCACTAAAAGCAAGGGTCCCGTTGTGAGCCAGAGTACGCACGAGTGCTGGCAGCACGGTCTTTCCTATCCAGATGAAGCAAAGTCTAATCGGACGATGTTAGCTTTACCTGATGTTGACGTGCCGCTACAACACCGCTGTCTGATAGATATCGATGCACAACAAGAGCCAGAACGGGGTAGTGTCTGTTCGAATACATCTCCATGCTCATCAACGCGAGGTTGGCGGCATGTATTGGCATACCCGTCGGTTGGTTAGCTCTCTGAAACGCCTGACCCAACTCCCCCTCGTCCAGTACTCCTTGTGATGGATAATGATCCTCGGCTTGCAAAGAAGATGCTCATGGCATAATCGAGCAATTACAGATTCTGCAGACTTCAGCGATTGTCAGATATAGAACTAGGTGAGAATAATGAGATGTTACGGAGTAGCTAAGCTATTAGGCGGACTTTCATAGCGCCACAATGTGAGGCTGCTTTAGGGGCTTTTGCCGGGGGCCCGAGGGTCGGTGTCAAAAGTCTCTGCCGACCTTTTCCCGGATTAGGGCGAGAAAGTCGGCAGAGACTTT
>JAABUK010013442.1_pt1 | contig 10215 bp, 11 predicted proteins | sample 5559141 | NCBI WGS metagenome assembly JAABUK01 (sample SAMN10711869, study PRJNA513367) | rock metagenome | isolation source: Antarctica rocks | place: Antarctica: Victoria Land, Pudding Butte nord | collected 2016-01-03 | reverse complement strand
ACGGGGAGGGGGGCGAGGGGGGCTGTTGTGTAGGGTGGGGTTGTGGAGGGATGGGGAAGGGGTAGGGAGTATGATGAGGATTTTTGGGATTTTGGGGGAAGTTATGGATGATCATGCGAGGGCTTATGAGTTGATGAAGAAGGGAAGGTAAACATACGCAGTGTTTGGGATGATAGCATTCAGAATATTGGTCCACTTCAGAAAACCTCCACCGGTGGCCTTTACGCGACTCTCGGACGCGTGAAGTAGGATAGTGCTGCTGCATTTGTGTTCGGCCAAAACCGAGAGACTCAACCTCTGAACTACGATCCTCTTCTTCCCTGCCTAGGCTCCTGATCCCAAGGCTGACGTTTCTTCACCAGCGTCCGACTTTCCCTCATGTTCGACGGCGAAGTGTCCGCACCTAGCTCGAAATCGAACCCAACATCCGAGAGCGACTGTTTCCTCACGCTCTCGTATGACCTCTTTGCCACCCTCATCGTATTACCTTTATTCATATTAGATCGCAGGACGGCGTTCGCCGGCGAAGGCATCAAGGAGTAGCGAGGCCGCTTTGCTTCCGTAGGTGAGATGCTGGAGTACGCTCTGGGTCTCATGGGTCTTGCATCCGGCAAGACGCACTGTTGCTGCCCATCCGACGCGTCGTTGTGCTTCTGCTGTTCGTTTCTTGCATACATCCAGAAACCGGCGGGTGGCAATGCTGGCCTTGATCCCGGCCGCAATGGTTGACCGCCGTTGCGCAGGCTGTGGCTTGGGTGACGGTATCTCGCTGGTATGGCTAGAACCTTCGGTTTCGACGACTGGATCTTGGGGGTCAGGGAATGAGAGCGAACCGAACCATCACAGGATCCATTGCTGAAATAGCTTATTTTGCTTGAGTCGCGAGAGATATCTGACACAGAGGTTGATCGGCTATACACCGAAGAAGATGCTGTGCCAGTTACATTGCTCCGATCGAACCAAGGATCGCTGAAGGTCCTCGATCTCTGGCGGTAAGGTAGTGCATTTTGGTCGATCGATGTGGGCAGAAGGGGTGTTTGGGTACGTGGGAGAGTCAGTCGCTCCGCATTATGTTGTAGGGCTGGATGCTCGCTATCCAGGGGTGGTTGAAATTTCAAAGGTGGGAGCCACGATCTATGAGCCCGAGGTAATGGTGTCGGACTGGACGGCGAAGAGTAAAGGCTGGGATCACAAGAAGGCAGAGAGCACGGCTTTTCGCTCGGTACGTGCTCGAATGTTGCGAAGGTGAATTGATTTGATAGTTGCAGCTCCTCTTCAGCCTGACGATTCGCGTGGATTCCAAAAAGAGAGGCGGCAAAAGGTCTATGGGATGTTTTGATGCCGTAAAAAAGCAAAGACGAATTGATACTGCGGTCATTCGTCAGTCCATGCCACCCACATCCACGAGATGCTTACACCGCTATGATAGACCCAGCAACACTCGCTCGCTGAATCCTACAGCCTGTGACACTCCTCCACTCCAACGTCGCAATTGCACCGGCTTGGCAGAAGGGCGCTCTTGCAGCGGCCATCAAGCCAAGGATAGAAGTTGCCAGCCAAGCGGCGATCACAAGTACGCAGGTCCTCAAACACATGGATTGTAGTCTCTCTATGCGGTATGGAACCATGTATGTGCCACCTTGACAATATCTCCATGATGTGATTTGGTGAAAGATAAGGTAGGCGATGGAGAATATCAGCTATCATGGACGCGATCAGTTAATGCTATTTTCATCCGCACAGAGTCAGGGCAATCACCGTCGCTACATTGACCGTGTTACCTACAACGTTGACGGTGTCTTCCGGACCTGATATGATGAAATAAGTGACTCCCGCTATGCCAGTCCCGATTGATATCAGTAAAGAATATTGAGCAACAAAGATCGACTTCGGCGATCTTGGGCCAGAGTCTCGTTTTAGACCCGGCCTTTCCCGAGTTGTAAGCATCTTCGCCGTAGCATCTATGGTCTGGCGAGGTAGTTAGTTAGCAATGCATCTGCAAAAACCCAGGGATATTTAATGTACCGATATATACGATCCAAGAAGTTCAATGGCTGGCAATTAAGAAACTGAGGTCATGTGGGGTTGGCATACGCATAGCTGAAACATGATGGAATGGCACTGGGGATCGAACAAGATAGGTTAAAGTAGCAATTCGAAGAGAGGCCCTAATGGGGATTGTTGCTCACTTGAGCAGCATTCCCCACTCTAATTATCGGAATGCTGGGGCTCTTGACCACAATTGTGATTGAGCAATCTTCAGATCTTGCGACGCTTCCTTGGCTCCGGCGTTTGAGTGATTTCGATGTCTTGTTCCTTCTCAACGGTCTTGTTGCTTTTCCGTTTCGATGGTGTTGCAGCAAATTTTGTAGGCTTGGCTGAAGCTTTGCCAGTCTCTGTAGAGGCAGCAGCAGTCTTGGGTAAATTCTGAGGCTCAGACCAGCCACTCCATTTTGCTGCCGCCTCATCCGAGTCCCAAGAAACGGTACCTTCGGTCAAGCGCTCATTGGAGTCATCCTGCCAGGTAGCCACTATGGCACCTGTCATTCTCCCAACCTCCTGGGTCCCAGATTTGGGCTTGACATTCATCCCATGATCTGCACCGTTGACCACAGCTTTCCAGGTTTTGCACTTCATTTTCCGGCGCACTGTCTCGAGTCTCGTAAGATCGCACATGTGGTCAAGATCTCCACTGATGAAGATGACTTTGATCGAGGCGGGTAGATCGAGCAGTATTTGATCGCGGCTCTCTTTGCCAGTATGGAGCGGATAGCTGATCAGCACCAGGTGTGTCGTTTCCGCAGTGGCAGCCATAACTGCTGCCCTGGCCCCCATGCTTCTTCCCCCAAGACAAGCCGGACCAGTCTTGATCGTGGGCTTGAGCTCGGCTTCTCGAGCTTCAAGGATTGCTTTGAACATTTTGACTCTCGATGCCAGATTCATATTACCTTGAAAGCATAGCAGCGTGGGTTTGGCACTGGAGGTAACGAAACCGTGAGTGAAGTTTACAACTGCGTCTGCTTTCAGTGTACCGCCAGCGCCATGGGTGAATATCAAAGCAGTCTTGATCCACACAAGATCGTCTACATTTTTGCCACTGTAGAGACATTTGATTAGAGGCTTGTTGGGGAACGCGACGTCCAATTCGCGGTGGGCTACGTCAGGATCCTCGTTCATACTGATTGGCATCGATGAAATTTTCGACGAAGACCAGTCGGCCGAGGGGCGCCAGGACTTGGCGTCGTGACACGTGACGCGTCTCTCGGGTAAACCTCGGCGGGAGCATCTCTAGAAGTATAGTAAAGTACCATCCCCGAGTCTAAGTAAAGCTATGACCACGGAATGCATGTCTATCTGCAATATGTGAAGATTAAGGAACTTAATGGGTTCCACGACATCATAAAGCCCCTCAAGTATTATTTTACCCTCTACAAAACCAAGCGACCCTCCTGGGGACGATTTGCACAAGGAACTTTCCCTTGAGACTTCCCAAACCAAGAGACATATCTTTCATGTCTTGCTCCAGGTCCAACCCCTCTCCTTCCCATGGCCGTATATCGTAGCCCATGACTAGAATTGCAACGAAAGCGGAAATTTCTCCACCGAAGCCCCGAAACGCTTTTGATGGCACTTTCTGCGCATTCGACGCGTTGAGAGATCTCTGCTAATCAAAAGCGTTGACCGAAGGGCCCCAGATTATGGTCCAAAAGGCCGACGGCACGGAGGTGGGAAGAATAGCCAGGCCGCTCACATACTCTAGTCGGGCAATATCCGCCAGGTCGATGTCATTCTTGAGATATTCTAATTAAACCTGTTGTAAAGGTGATCTGTCGTTGGAAGCATGTAAGGCAAAGTATCTGATCTTAAACGCAACCACGATCTTCTCTCGTCCTGCCAAACTTTCCCCACGAGTGTTCTCGAAGATGCACCCGGAAGCAACCACATTGTGTTTCTCATGAAGTCCCTGCAAAATGTAATTAGGCCTGATGTAGCAGCGGCTCACATCGTCCGAGAACCATTTTCGATCTCAGAATCTCTGTCCGGATTTCCTAGGCTATCAACAGCTACCGTGGTATATTTCGTGATTTTGTGATCGACTCATAGCCAGAGATCAACTCGATGGCTAATGTTCTGAGTCTCAGACGATTCTATGGCCTCCACCAATGTCTGACTATCTACCAATACCATACTAATGACGTCCTCGTTAGGTACCATCACCAGGTGGATCGCATTTGAATTCTCTTTGCCTTTCGATATCGTGCTAGATTCCTATGAATGCAAGACCAACATAGAGACGAACGTGTAGCTTTCCGGAGATGAGCGCTCGAGTCGATGGCCCAAGAGTAGAAAATTGCACTGAACTACGACTGCTTCTTGCTCACCGATTTGCAATTAGCAAGCCTTGCAGCCCAGCCATCGTTTTCCAACGACCACTGCACAGCTTCGTGTACGCCCAATTCAAAATTGGAAGTGGGATTGTAGCCCAGCATGTCCCTTGCTTTTCCTATCCGATAGGTATGCTCGAAGCAAGAGTACTCAACCTGCTGCTTGCTCAATGTGGTAGGACGCTTTTGTCCACGTGTGAAAAGCCAATAAACCAACCCCAGGAAAAACGCTATCGCTAGGAGAAAACTTGGGGGCAGTCTTATTGCCTTATCCTTTGCGGGAGCTCTCCAGCCTGCAGCTTTCCATGCTATCCGCGGGAAATCCCAGAATTTCTGTCTTTGACCGTCAGTGATATTGAAGGCCTCGCCATCAACTTTTAGCGCGGAAGGATTGACAGTACGTTTCATCAATGCCACTGCTAAGAGATAGTGAGCACGAGCGGCGTTCTCTGCGCTGGCAAAGTCCCAAAGATCTGAGCCGTCGCCTAAGATGACGTTTGTCTGGTTCTTCTCTAGCGCACCAAGACAGCCAGGAATAGAGACAAGATCTCTCTCTCCGTAGACGATGGGCAGCCGAATGCAGGCTGTTAAGAGTCCACCTTCGCCAGCATTGGGATCTGGCGCATTCACGCTCAATACCAATTTGTCAGCGATCGCCTTGCATTTAGCGTAGGGGTGACTCCGAGGATCTGTGTCGGCTAGTGGAGTTGTCTCGTCGACATCGATATGTGCAGAGCCTGCGGCCATAGTAGCCGACGAAGTGTAGATGAACGCCTTGACTGACTGTGTTCTCAACGCGATCTCGAGCAGTTTTCTTGTACCCTCCACGATAATCTCATGGTAAGTCTCGGCGCTAGCTGTTGTCGCCGGCGGGCATGCAGCATGAATGATGACCGTGGGGCTGATCCTATCTATTATTTGCTGCAGTTCTGACGGGCTTGAAACATCTCCGGTGTAATAAGTAACTCCTGGGAGGATGTTGCGCCGTGGACTCCGGCTCAGAACAGATATATAGAGGTACAAATTGGCTGTCGGAGAAAATATTGTGTCATGTGAAATCCGACAAATCCAGAGCCGCCAATAACAAGGACAGAGCCAAGCTCGGCTCCACTCCTGGTATTCATGCCGGGGAAGTTGTTGAAATCATTGCGCTGCGAGGAAGAAAGCGCTGTATCAATATCCTTGGGCATTGCACGTAAATTTCCCACTCCCCGTCTGTATGAAAATCTGTACCGCAGTCAAATATCCTAGTGATATGAGTCTACACTGTGATAGAGTACTCGTGCCAACCACATATAAGTCCCGAGGCTAAATATAGAGAGCGGAATTCCGTTGAGACAGGCTACCTTAGATCTTGGTCAGTAGAAAATAAGCGATCTGACTCACTTGTGGTTGATATGAGTAATATAAAAGGTAACTATAACGCAGATTTACACAGGAATCGGGGTGTTCAGTGCCAAGCCATCCCAAGGATTTGCACACGCTAAACTTAGGGCTGATAATGGCAACCAACATTGAAGCCTGTCTCGTCTTTATATAAAGTAGCATCATGGTCTCCCAGACCCGCCAACGAACAGAGGGGTCTTTCGACTTTAGCGCAGACGCTCTTTTCGAGGCTTGGGGCAATGGCCAATGTTCAGTTCCCCACAACGAGGACTTCCGGTCCTCCATCATCGCAACATTCAATATTCCCAAGGACGACAACTACGTCTACCATGCCATTGCGAGCGTCACCTTAGCCCAGGTCCAGGCTGCTATCGATCATGGCGCCGAGTCTGGTCTCCACGGGTGGTACCTCGACAGCGAGGGAAGACCGGTAACAAGCCCCTAGTTGATGTAGTTTCGCGGATCTCAAGAGCTTGACGTCTGATTCCTAGGACACATCTCACGTACCTTAGCTACCACCTCCTTCCCCATCTGATGTGAGAGCATACACATCCATTTTCGCCCCGCATACTTCCCCTTCAAAAGTCCTTACTGGCTTCGCTGCCAACGCAAAGAAGGACTCGGTCCGCTCGAAGACCGCAGCATATCTCAAATCTCGGCGCTTGATCCCATCGACTCTCAATATACCCAAGAGCAAAAAGCATACCAACCCTTATTATGACTACTGGGCTTGGGCCTGCTTAAACTTGGAGTGGGTGGGGCCAGAGGAGGGTACTGAGAATGTGAAAACAAGTCATCATATTCTGCCCGTTTTCATGCATCATTTTGGATGCGCCGTACCGAGCTACGAGTCCTTAGAAGTCATCAAGCAAATTGCTAGTGGAGATAAAAGAACAGGAAGGGAGAAGAGAGTGATCCTAGAGATGGGAAGTGGCAATGGCTACTGGACGTACATGCTACGCAGGATGGCTGTTGAGGTCACCGCGGTCGACAATGAACAGAGTGCATGGCGGACAATGTGGATTGGAGACACAATCATTGCCGATGGGGAGAAATATCTGAAAGAGAACAAAGGCTGTAGAACAGCAGTGCTGTTAATGGTATATCCGATCGTCGGCGCAGATTTTACGGCTAAGATACTCAGCGCTTACATAGGCGATACTGTGGTGGTTGCTGGAACCCAAAACAAGAACGGGTACACTGCATTCAAAGACAGAACTATCGGTGAGTATATGGAAGCCGAGAGGCCAGAGTTCGAAAAGATCGTGCAGATACCGTTGCCTTCATTTCCTGGCAAGGACGAGGCTCTCTTCGTTTTCGAACGGAACTCTGGGAAAGACTAGATATGGGTATCCTTGGGATATCTGTGTATTGACTAGCGTGAAAAATGCCACATTTCAGAATTGCCATCGGCTTGACCATGTGTTTTGGGGAGCAATGATCGTGAATCGTCCATACCTGAAGACCATCGCGTTCTGCTGATGAAGCCAATTGCTTCAACGTCAATTTCGTGGACTCGTCATTTGTTTATAAAAATTATCTCAAAACCTCTTAAGTCACTTCCCAACATGCGCGCTTTCACGAGGCCCCAATAAGCTACAATCGCATTATCTTCCATCTGCTACACAACTCAAGGTGCAGTCTTGGATACCTCTCCTATCAATGGGCTTGACGTCGCTGTCCTGGGATGCGAAAGCATCCCACCAAAATCTTCTCCGCTCCCCACCGAATCACAAGGTGTGAGCGGATCTCGACCCTTCCGCCTAATGATGACGCAAAAACCAAGGCAAGGAGCCGACGCTCGTGGCGAGCATATTCTCAGTATAGATCGCCGTTGTCGCTGTGGTCGTTGATCCCTCCTTCTCGTGTACTGCCTAAGTCTTGCAACTTATGGTCTCGTTGCCGAAATTACGCTCCCAGAGATCGCCCACGGTTGGACATACTCGCTCTGGCAATTGCCGATGAAGCTTTTAAGTTAAAGATCGTGAAGAAGGTGGCAGATTTTCCCATATCGAATGATTGAATTGAGATTTTGTTACGAGATGACCTTATGTGTCAATCAGGGGTTTAATTGACGTGGTTGGGATAGCGATTGGATTTGCTGATGGAGGCTGAGAATTTCCACTGCTGGTCACTTTTCAATAGGATGCGAGACAGTAAGAGGACTGGCATCGGATCCCTCAGATCATTATTGAGGCTGGATCTCCACATCACCATCCTTGATATTCTGACTGGCAGCATGCGGCACATTTGAAGAATTCACCACAAGATCCCGAATTCAAGTAATCTCCTTCGTCCCATGATTATCGTGATTTGACATACTCTTCACAAACTTTCTTCCAATATATTCAGCGCGGTTGATAGCATGCATCTCTTCAAGCGCCAAATTGCTTAGCAAAAGTTACTGCGATCCGGTAGCTAGCATTTTCCTGTAAGAAGTGCGCATAGCGGCCATCTCTCTCATGGTGGGGTTCTTGCGTGGAAGCTGTCTAAGGCGTTAACAACACGTTCATTGCAGTGCGTATCTGCTCGTGTTCTGTTAAACTTGAAAGAAATTCTTCGATCTCTTAGTGGCCGCCGTGAATCCTGCCCACCTCTCTTTGTTGCCCAGCGATCGGAATTCCGGAGTTGGCAAGGCTGTTGGTTTTGGGCTATCGGAGGGAGCGGCGATGAGGATTTCTCTGAAGTGGATAGCGTGAAGACATGATTGAGTTTGTGAATGGTATACTTGTGCAAACAATCAGAAGAGGCGCGAATTTGGATAGTAGCGGGAAGCAGGAGCGCATATGAAAAACGGAGTATGCGTAGACTTATTCTGAGAGTGTAGATGTAATCGCAGATACGAATGCAAACACCCCTCTTTGTGATCTTACAGATATATCTACCTTACAGATACTCCCGCCCATAGTCCTGCATATAGCCATGCAGACTCGGAGTGGAAGAAGCCTTGCAAATGGAGAGTGATGTGTTTTCATGTTGGTTGCATACATATTATTCTCTCGAGATGGTGTTCCCAAGATAGAAAGAATATCCCACCATGTCTGTGGCAATAACCACTCTTCCTGCACGTTCTCGCAAAGGGCACAACTGTAACCCGTATCATGCCACAGCCTTGCAAAGCCATTTATTACACCGAGTCCACCGCTAACAGAAATCCAAGACTCGTCTAGATAGAGAGGGAAAATTAGCAGGAGTCGCTAGGGAAGCAACTACAACCGTTGATCTGATGTCAGCGGTGTTGTATAGAATAAAGAAGGCTAGCTCAGACGTCGAAGATGGAGACTGAAGATAAGGATTGACGTCCTCTTGAATAGGATCAGTATGGTGGTGGGATGTGTTTCTGAATGTTCTTTTGTAGGATGAGAGAAGAGAGGCATAGCATAGAAGGTATCAACATGGTTTAGGCGATATATATGTAGAACACCTCCTTTCCTGCTACCCAGAGTCGTCGCCACGGGCTTAGATATACTCCAGCCCTAGAAAAAGTAATGAATTGGCAGCGAGACAGCATTGCATTAGTAGGCCTTTGAAAAGATTCTCCAATTGGATGCGCTTGTGCACTCTGGGTATGTATCAACTTTGGGAAAGCTATGGCACAGGCAAATCTTGGGTATATTGTTTCTTTAGCCATCGTAGGATTCCGCCCTGATTGTTTGGCTCTCGCTCATTGTTGGTACTTGTGTCACTGCTTGTTGCGGCTTCACTTTGCCGATAGCTCGCCGACAGTCACTCTGGTCGCTTTTCCCCTCAACGAGCCAATCCATACCTCTAAGAACCTCAAAGCTCCTCCTCGGCTTCCTCAGGCTCTAATCGCTCCTCCTCGGCTTCCTCGCGCTCTACTCGCCCCTCCTCGGCTCCCCCGGGCTCTACTCGCTCCTCGGCTTCAGCTCCCGGTGTCACAATATAGGATGAAGGCTCAAAGAACAGCTGTCCCTCCCGCTTCATGGTTACGGGATCCACATAGAGTCGCATTCCTATGTTATCCTGACCGAGATTAAAAACTCGCAGTATGATGTAAATATCTGTAGATGGATTTTCTGGATTCAGGGCCATACGTTGCATCTAGTCACACCAATGATTAGCGATTGACTCAAATAGGCCACCTGTAGATGGATTGGAGACAAGCTCTAGGAATGTGCTCACCCTGTGATACTGTGCCTTGCTGACGAAGAAACGGGTCCCGCACTCCTTAGTCGTGGTTTTCACCTCAAGATAATACTTTAAGTTTGGCCCGGGCTCTAAGCGGTTTCCAGGCAGATGGCCATTGTCAATGAGGAGTCTGGTAAACTTGTAGTCAGGGGACTGATCTTCGTAGACGATATCCGCCGTTTCAGCTCCTTTCCACGGTGGCATATCACTATATTTGTCATGCACGCAAACTTTCTTCCGCACTGTGCTCATCCAATTTGCCCGTCCGAAGTCTGGCAAGAATTGTCTCAACAGC
>JAABUK010013441.1_pt1 | contig 10215 bp, 9 predicted proteins | sample 5559141 | NCBI WGS metagenome assembly JAABUK01 (sample SAMN10711869, study PRJNA513367) | rock metagenome | isolation source: Antarctica rocks | place: Antarctica: Victoria Land, Pudding Butte nord | collected 2016-01-03 | reverse complement strand
GGCATCGGCCTGCTGCTGGTGCGCGACATCCTGCGGGCCCACGGCTTCGCCTTTCGGCTGGAGACGCTGGGCAGCGGGCGCACGGCCTTCACCTGCCGCCTGGCACCGGAAGCAAGTGCTTGACTAGCAATAGTAAAGCCATCTGTTTTAGTGGGGTAGGCAGCCGTATCTTTACCAGGCTATGCCGCCTGGCCGGCCTTTTTGCTACCCCCGGCTACCGGCCTCGTGGCGGCGTGAGGGCCCGTGGCCCCGCAATTGCGGGGCGAGGCAGTCCGGCCAGCCCCGACGAGCCGTATGTTTTGCGCCCTAACCGCCACCTTCTGGAAAAAATGATTATTGCCAGCGGCCTTCGCCCGCGTTTGCTTCTGCTAGTGCTCGGCGGCCTGCCGCTGCTGGCCCGCGCCCAAAGCGGCGCGGCCGCGCGCGGCGAGGTGCACGAGGCCGGCGGCGCGGCCCCGCTGCCCGGCGCGGCGGTGCGCTGGCTGCTGCCGGCCGGAGCCAGCGGCCCCACCACCGCTACCGACGGGGCCGGCGCGTTCGTGCTGCCGTTTCCGGCGCAGGCGGGCCACCGCGTTATCGTGAGCGCGCTGGGCTACACCGCCGATACGGTGGCCGTGCACCACTACTGCCCCCTACCTGCGCCTCAACCTGCGCGGCGGCGCGGTGCTCGGCGACGTGACCGTGACGGCGCGGGCGCTGGCCTACTCGGCCAGGTCGGTGAGCAGCTTGCAAACCATCAGCGCCCGCGACCTCACCAAGTCGGCCTGCTGCAACCTGGCCGAGAGCTTTGAAACCAACGCCGCCGTGGAGGTGAGCACCGCCGACGCCGTGAGCGGCGCCAGGCAGATTCAGCTGCTGGGCCTCGACGGGGCGTATTCGCTGCTGACCATCGACAACCAGCCGGCCCTGCGCGGGCTGTCGGCGCCCTACCGCCTGGGCTACCTGGCGGGGCCCTGGATTGGCAGCATCGATATCATCAAGGGCACTAGCTCGGTGGTGAATGGCTACGAGGGCATTTCGGGCCAGGTCAATATTCAGCTCACGAAGCCCGACCTCACCGACCAGCTTTTGCTGAATGCCCACGTGAACGACCTGGGCAAATTTGACCTGAACGCGGTGGCCTCGCAGCGCTTTACTAAGAAGTGGAGCAACGTGCTGCCGCCGCACCATGACTACCTCGGCAACCGCGTGGACCGCAACGGCGACGGCTTCCTGGACCTGCCGCTGGCCAACCAGCTCAACGCCTACGACAAGGTGAAGTACAAGTCGGGTACCGGCCTGGTGGCCGGGCTGGGGGCAGGGGCCATTCGGGAAACGCGGCAGGGCGGGCAGCTGGGCTTTCGGGAAGGCGTGACCGACGCCTACCGCGCCGCCTACGGCACCAGCCAGACCACCCACCGCTACACGGCTCAGGCGCGCACTTCGTACACCTGGCCGGGCCGGCCGTTCCAGAGCCTGGGCCTGCTGGTGAACGGCACCAGCCACGATTTTACCTCGACGTATTCGTTTCGGCAGGACAGCGGGCCGCGCCAGTACGACGGCCACCAGAATACCGGCCAGGCTACCCTGCTGTTTCAGAGCGTAATCGGCGATACGCGCCACACCTACCGCCCGGGCCTGAGCTTTTTGTATGATGATTACCGCGAGCACCTCGGCGACGGCCGCTCGTACCTCACCGACACGCCCGCCATCGTGGATGCGCGCGAAAACCGCCGCCGCACCGAGCGCGTGCCCGGCGCCTTTGCCGAGTACACCTACAACAACGCCCACAACCTGACCGCCGCGCTGGGCCTGCGCACCGACTACCACAACCTCTACGGCTGGCAGGTGACGCCGCGCTTCAACCTGAGGTACGACGTGGCACCGGCCACCGCGCTGCGCGTGTCGGTGGGCCGCGGCTTTCGGGTGCCCAATCCGATTGCCGGCAACGCGGCCCTGCTGGCCAGCGCCCGCGAGTTTTACATTGGCCCCAACCTGCGCCCCGAAACGGCCTGGAACCTGGGCGGCTCGCTCACGCGGTACGTCCAGGTGCTGGGCCGGCCGGCCACGCTGGTGCTTGATTACTACGACACGGTGTTTAAGAATCAGCTGGCGGCCGACATGTACACCAGCCCGCAGTTTATTATCCTCGATAACCTGGAGCCCGGCGCGCGCTCCTTCGCCCGCAGCGCGCAGGCCGAGGTGCAAAAGGCCTGCGAGTGAAGGCCGCCTACAAGTCGCTCGACGTGCGCGGTACCTAGACGGCCAGCTGCTACCCAAGCCGCTCACGCCCCGAAACCGCGCTTTCCTGAACCTGGGCTACGCCTCGGCCTTCGATAAGTGGCGCGCCGACCTCACGGTGCAGTGGTACGGCGAGCGCCCGCTGGCCCACCTGCCCGAAGACGGCAGCAACCTCGGCCACGCCCACGGCATCGGCACCAGCGGCCTGGCCTACGCCCCCCGCTACGCCCTGCTCAACGCCCAGGTTGCCCGTGCCTTCAAGCGCCTGGAGGTGTACGCGGGCGTCGAAAACCTCACCAATTTCCGCCAGCCCGACCCCATCCAGAACGACGCTACCCCCTTCAGCAGCGGCTTCGACGCGGCGATGGTCTGGGGACCCGTTTATGGCCGGCTGACTTACGCCGACCTGCGCTACCGCATTGAGTAGTAGCACGAAGCTTCCGCTTCGCGCGCGAGCGCCAGCGGGTAGCCCGCGCCTGGGTTGTCCGGGGCCGCCTGCTCGCTGTGCTCGCGCACGAAGCGGAAGCTTCGCGCTACCGTACGCAACTTATTTCCTGCTTAATTTCTTTTAATTCCAATGAAAGCTATCGCATTTTCCCTGCTCACGCTGCTGAGCACCGCCGCCGCGGCCCAAACTACCCCGTTGGCCGCCACTACCGACAAAAAAGGCACCGAGATGGTGCAGTTCAGGACCTCGGCCGTGTGCGACATGTGCAAGGCCCGCCTCGAAAAGAGCCTGGCCTACGAAAAAGGCGTGCAGGCCGCCAACCTCGACGTGCCCAGCAAGGTGCTGACCGTGACCTACAACCCGGCCAAAACCAACGCCGACGCCCTGCGCACCGCCGTGCAGAAAACCGGCTACGACGCCGACCAAACCACCGCCGACGCCCGCGCCTACGACCGCCTGCCCGACTGCTGCAAAAAGACGGCCGCCACCCACTAGCCCCTGGCCCCGGCCTCGCGCCGGCCGCCCATTACCGGGTGGCCGGCTTTATTTTGCCCTATGAAGCGCTCCCCTACCCCCCCGCCGGCCGGCAAAGACCAGCTGCACCCGCGCAGCCGCCACCGCGACCGCTACGATTTTGCCCAGCTCGTGCGCGGCAGCCCCGCGCTGGCCGCGTTCGTGCGGGTCAATGAGCAGGCGGAGGCCGCGCTCGATTTTGCCGACCCGGCCGCCGTGAAGGCGCTGAACCAGGCGCTGCTGCGGCACTTTTATGGCGTGGCGCACTGGGATATTCCGGCCGGCTACCTGTGCCCGCCCATTCCGGGCCGGGCCGACTACGTGCATTACCTGGCTGATTTACTGGCCAGTAGCAACCTTGGAATTATTCCGAAGGGTAGGGCCGTGCGGGTGCTGGATATTGGCGTGGGCGCCAATTGCATCTATCCCATCATCGGGCACCGCGAGTACGGCTGGCGCTTCGTGGGCGCCGACACCGACGCCGTGGCCCTGCGCGCCGCGCGCCAGCTGGTGGCTGCCAATCCCGGCCTGGCCGGCACCATCGACTGCCGCCTGCAACCCGACCCGGCGCACGTGCTGACGGGCATTATCAACCCCGGCGAGGGGTTCGACGCCACTATCTGCAACCCGCCCTTTCACGCCTCGGCGGCCGAGGCGGCGGCCAGCACCCAGCGCAAAGTTGCCAACCTGGGCCACACCCGGCGCCCTACCCCCCCGCGCAACTTCGGGGGCCAGAGCAATGAGCTGTGGTACCCCGGCGGCGAGGAAGAATTCGTGCGCCGGCTCGTGGCCGAAAGCCGGCAGTTTGCCCACCGCTGCTACTGGTTTACCACGCTCATCTCCAAAAAGCTGACGCTGCCCAGCATTTACTACTTCCTCCGGCAAGCCGAGGCCGTGGAGGTACGCACCGTCGAAATGGCGCAGGGCCAGAAGAAAAGCCGCTTCGTGGCCTGGACTTTTCTCAGCGAAGAAGAGCAGGAAACCTGGCGCGCCACGCGCTGGGCGGGCTTACTTAGTTAAAAGTTAAAAGTGAGGAGTTAAAACCCTTTCGGACTGTCTTTTAACTCTTCACTTTTAACTTTTAACTTCCTTAAAACACGTACACTGACTTGGAAATCGCTCTAACCCTATTTGGTGCGCCAGAGGCGCCACCAGGGCAGGTAGGGCTGGTCGTGGTGCTCGTAGTGGTAGCCGAAAAAGTAGCAGCTCACGAAGGCCCAGACGTGGTGCCGCAGCTGGCTGCGCGACTTGTGCTGGTTGCCTGCTTCGTGCTCGCCGCGGTGCGGCAGGTAGGTGCCGAAGATGAATAATTGCAGCGTGGCCAGCACCGCCGGCACCATCCAGAACGCGATGACATTGGCCTGCGGAAACCAGATTTTGAGCACGTTATACGTGGCGGCCATCAGCAGCACCTGCCACCAGGTCACGTAGTTCCAGGCGAAGCGCAGCAGCCAGGGCAGGAAGCCGGGGTGGTCGGCGGGGTGAAAATCGGGGTCGGCCTCGGTGCCCACGTGGCGGTGGTGGTCGTGGTGCTTGGGCAGCTGCCTGGGGAACCAGTTGTAGGCAAACAGCAGCGCGCACGCCGTACCGATGGCATTATTCAGGCGCTTGTTGGGGCTCACCACGCCGTGCATGGCATCGTGCGCCGTGATGAAAAGGCCCGTGTATAAGTGCGTTTGGAGCAGCGCCAGCAGGTAGGGCGCCGGCGAGTGCCAGTCGGGCCGGTAGCCGGCCAGCAAAAAAGCCAGCAGCCCGCCCCAGCTCCCCATAATGAGCGCCGCCGCTACTACCCCCTTGCCGGCCAGCGGCGCGGGCGCCACGCGCGGCCGCACCGCTGGGGCCGGGTTTTGGGCGGGTGCGAAGGGGGAAAGTGTGGGCATGAGCATCAGCTGAGACAAACGAACAACACGCGGCGGGCCAAAAAGTCCGCCAACAATTCAGAAACTAAAATTAAGGTGGGCAGCGGCTACGGCGGCCGGCGCGCAACGGCCGGAATCGGCGCGGATTAAAAGAAGGTAGGACTTACGCACAAGACGTTTGTCATTGCGAGCGAAGCGCGGCAATCGCACCAGAACGATGGACGAACAACTGGCGTGGGTATCGTTTTGGTGCGATTACTTCGCGCTGCTCGCAATGACAAACGATTTACGTAAGTCCTAGAAGGTTCTTTTGGCCCCTCCCTACCCCCGCGCGGTGGAGCGACGCCGCACCAGCTCCGCGTTCAGCACCACGCTTTGGCTGGCTAGGATGGGGCGCTTCTTTTCCACGGCGCGCAGCAGGATGCGGGCGGCCGCGCGGCCAATGTCGTGGGCCGGTTGGGTGATGGTGGTGAGGGGCGGGTTGAAGAGCGAAACGCTTTCGAGGTTGGAGAAACCCACGATTTTCACGTCCTCCGGAATGCGGCGGCCCAGCTCGCGGCACACGTGGTAGGCGCTCACGGCCAGGCGCTCGACCGGGGCGAAGATGCCGTCGATATCGGGCCGGCGCCGCAGCAGCTCGCGCAGCAGCCCCACGTTGTGCTCATTATCCATCGTGCCGGGCAGCACCAGGCCGGCATCGGGGGGTAGGCCGTGCGCCCGGAGCGCATCGGTCTTGCAGCGCGCGCGAAACCGTGGCGATGGACAAGTGCAGCTCCTCAGCCAAACGCTTGAGGTTCACGGGTTTCATAACATATAATGGATAAGCGAAAGAGAGCAGGCAGCAGGCTAACGGCCGCGTTTTTGGGCGCGGATAAACACCTGGCAATATAAGCGCCCAACCCGCCTTGCCGGATGAGCCAGGGGCCATTTACCGAAAACGTTTACGTAAATAAACCCCCGCTTCCGAGTCTGAATAAGGCGTGAACACGCTGTACTTCGCAGGGCAGACGGCCTCCGTGGCTTCTCGCCGCGCCCTTCGTTGCCAGGCCATCGCGGCGGGCCGGCCACGCGCCCCCGATGGGACAGAGGCCACCGACTGCCGCGTTTTCAGTACCCATTTCCCACCCACTTCTATGACTGCTCCTCTACGACTTACCCCGTGGCGCTACTTTCGGCCCTTGGTGCTGCTGCCCGCGCTGGGCATTGGCTTGCCCTGCTACCTGGCGGCCCGGCCCCTACCCCCTGCCCAGCAGGTGAAGCACCCGGCGGCCGACGTCACCATCACGGGCACCGTGCTGGATGAAAAAGGCACCGGAATGCCCGGCACTACGGTGGTGCTCAAAGGCACCTCGCTGGGCACCACCACCGACGCGGAGGGCCGCTTCACGCTGCGCATCCCCGACGGCACGGCCGCGCCCACGCTCGTTATTTCCTCTATCGGCTACGTGAAGCAGGAAATCGTGGTGGGCAGCCGCACGACTTTCACCGTGAACCTGGCACCTAACGCCCAGGACCTCAACGAGGTAGTGGTAGTGGGCTACGGCACCCAGAAGCGGGCCGACGTGACGGGCTCGGTGGCCTCGGTGCCGCCTCGAAAAGCTGCCCGTGTCGAACGTGGCGCAGGCGATTGAGGGCGCCGTGGCGGGCGTCACGGTCACGTCGGGCTCCAGCGTGCCGGGCGCGCAGTCCAGCATCCAGATTCGGGCGTGCGCTCGATTACGGCCAGCACCGACCCCTACATCATTCTGGATGGGGTGCCGCTGTTTCCGGGCAACCTCAACGACATCAGCCCCAATGACATTGCCAATATTGAGATTCTGAAGGATGCCTCGGCTACGGCCATCTACGGCATGTGGGGCTCCAACGGCGTGATTCTGGTGACGACCAAGCGCGGCAAAACCGGCAAGCCCCAGATTCGCTACGCCGGCTACGCGGGCCCCGAATACCTGGTCAACAACCTTAAGCCTATGAGCGGCGAGGAGTACCTGGCCAAGTACAAAGCCTACACGGTGCAGGCCAAAATTACGCCCCAGCCGACACCCTACTCCTCGGAGCTACCCAACTACAACGCCGGCATCACCACCGACTGGATAAAGGAGGTGACGCGGCAGGGCTCGATTCAGGACCACAATCTGTCGATTTCGGGCGGCACGCCCGACGTGAAGTACTTCGTGTCGGGCGACTTCTTTAAGCAGATTGGCGCGGTGAAGGGCTTTCAGTTTCAGCGCATCAGCCTGCGCTCCAACCTCGACGTCAACCTCACGCCCTGGCTGCGCGTGGGCACCTCGGCCTTCTACGCCAACTCGAACGACGACGGTGGGCGGGCCAGCCTGTCGCTGGCCCTGGCGTCGAGCCCCTACGGCCAGGTGTATAACCCCGACGGCAGCTACAACATCTTCCCCGAGTTTCCGGAGCGCAACTTCGTGAGCCCGCTCATTGACCTGACTACCTCGCGCCTCAACCGCAACAACCAGCTCGTGGGCACGGGCTACATCGAGGTGAGGCCCACCTTCGTGGAGGGCCTCACCTACCGCCTGAACGCCAACTACACCTACCGGCCCTATTACACCGCTACCTACCAGGGGCGGGCCGCCAACAATAACAACGGGCGGGCTACCATTACCAACGACCTGCGCACCAATTACACGCTCGAAAACATCCTGACCTATAACAAGGACTTCGGCAAGCACCACTTCGACCTGACGGCCCTCTACGCGGCGCAGCAAAGCAGCTTCATCACCACCACCGGGAACGGCAGCGGCTACATCAACGACGTCACGGGCTTCAACAACATCGGCGCGGGCAGCATCCCGGCCACCATCAGTTCCTACGACGAGCGCCGGGCGCTGCTCTCGCAGATGGGCCGCCTCAACTACAACTACGACAGCCGCTACCTGCTGACACTCACGGCCCGGCGCGATGGCTCCACCGTGTTTGGGGCCGATGCCAGCAAGTACGCCATCTTCCCCTCGGCGGCCATCGGCTGGAACATCGCCAACGAGGCTTTCCTGAAGGATAACACCATTCTCAACCAGTTGAAGCTGCGCGCCAGCTACGGCCTCACCGGCAACGAGGCCATTGCTCCCTACGGCACCATCACGGGCCAGGGGCTGCTCAACTACGTTTCGGCGGGCACTACGGTGGTGGGGCTGCGGGCCGGCAACCTGGGCAACGCCCGGCTGAAGTGGGAGAACACGGCCAGCGCCAACGTGGGCCTCGGCTTCAGCTTGCTGAAAAGCCGCAGGCCTGAGCCTGCGCGTGTTCTTCCAGACGGTCCAGGGTGTGCTCAAAAACAACGACCTGCTGAACCGCGGCGACTACGCCTGGAAAATCAACCAGCCCGCCAAGATTGGCTACTGGACGGCCGAAAACATGAGCAACGACCGCCCTTCGCTGACCTACACCAACACCCGCGGCTACGGCTACCCCCAGGATGCCAGCTACGTGCGCCTCAAGGACATCACGCTGAGCTACGCCTTTTCGCCGGCGCTGCTCGACCGCCTCAGGCTGGGTAGCCTCCCGGTATATGTGAGCGGGCGCAACATTCATACCTGGACCAAGTGGATTGGCTACGACCCCGAGCAAAACTACGCCCAGGGCTACGGCGCCGGCAACACGGAAGGCGCCTTTGGCGACGTCCCCGACTTTCCCAACGTGTCGTCTTACGTGCTCGGCCTCAACGTCAGCCTGCGGTAGGGTGCGGGGCTTGCCCCCGCCGTTGAACAGCAGTAAGCAATGGACTCAAACGTCCGGGCGGGGGCAAGCCCCGCACCCTACCCCCCTTCCCACCCTCGATTTTCCATGAAACGATTCATTGTCAGCACTGCCGCCCTGCTGGGGCTGGCCCAGGGGTTCAGCTCCTGCAAAAAAGACTTTCTCGACGAAAACCCGCAGTCGCTCTACGCGCCCCAGACCACGCTGGTCGACTCGCTCGGCTTTGAGGCGGGCATGGCCGGCCTCATGTCGGTGGTGCGCGACCAGTACACCACCACCGAGCCCCAGGGCACGCTGGGCGTGATGCAGGTGGGCACCGACGTGGTGATTCCGGCCATGCCGCAGGGCGTGGAAGTGCCGTACTACAACTACGAGAAGCTGCAATCGCGGGGCCCTGGCTCGCTGTTTTACTGGAGCGCGGCCTACCGCATCATCAACAACGCCAACGTTCTCATTCAGGCCGCGGCCGCCGCGCCGGCTACCCTGCGCCAGGGCTACAAAAACCGGATTAGTGCCGAGGCCCGGTTCTACCGCGCCTACGCGTATAATTTTCTGGCTACGCTCTGGGGCGATGTGCCGCTGGTGGACCAGGCGGTGACCACCCCGCGCACGGACTTTACCCGCACCCCGGTAGCCGATGTCAACGCCTTCCTCATCAAGGACCTGACCGCGGCCACCCCGAGCCTGTTTCTGGCCAGCAAGGCCGCGTCGGGCCGCGTTACGCAGGGCACCGCCCAGCAATTGCTGGCCGAGGGGTACCTGCGCACCGGCCAGCCCAAGCTGGCCGAAGACCAGTGCCAGGCCATTCTGGCCAGCAATCAGTACAAGCTCATCGCGGCGCGCTACGGCGTGCGGGCCGGCGCGCCGGGCGACTACTACTCCGATATGTTTATTATCGGCAACCAGCGCCGCAACCAGGGCAATACGGAGCTTATCTGAGGCATCGAGCAGCAGCTGAACGTGCCCGGCTACAACGTGACCTCGACTACCAACCAGGGCGGCCAGCAGCGGCGCGTGTGGGTGCCGGGCTACTACAATATTCCGGGGATGCTCATCGCCGACTCGCTGGGGGGCAGGGGCATCGGGCGGATGCGCCTGAGCCAGTGGGTGGACTACCGCCTCTACCCGCCCGGCGACATGCGCAACTCGAAGTACAACATTCACCGTAAGTTCTTCTACAACGACCCCAAGTCGGCCAACTACGGCAAGCGCGTGGTCGTGACCGGCTCCGATACGCTCATCCGCATCACGCCCTACACCACGAAGTGGAACATGTACAACCCCGTTGATGAGTTTGGGCTGGCCACTATTAAGGACCTGCCGATGATGCGCCTGGGCGAAACCTACCTGCTGCTGGCCGAAGCCCAGTTTAAGCAAGGCAATACGGCCGGGGCCGCCGCCAGCATCAACGCGCTGCGCACCCGCGCCAAGGCCCCGCCGGTGGCAGCCAGCGACAGCGAC
>JAABUK010013438.1_pt1 | contig 10216 bp, 5 predicted proteins | sample 5559141 | NCBI WGS metagenome assembly JAABUK01 (sample SAMN10711869, study PRJNA513367) | rock metagenome | isolation source: Antarctica rocks | place: Antarctica: Victoria Land, Pudding Butte nord | collected 2016-01-03 | reverse complement strand
GTCGCGGCCTTCATTTTCATGGCTGTGCCTGCTCCCTGCACCAGACCGCGATTGCGCGACTCGTTCACTCCCATAAAAACGGAAAGACCCGCCATGCCTTCATTTCCCGCCATGCCCACTTCGAGCAGCTCGCGGTCATCTACCGTTGAAAGCAAAGAAATAATAGAGTCGTTGGGAAAGTAAACATGCCTTAGCGTCTCGCCGGGTTCAAATAGAATGTCGCCGAAGGTGAGCGGGACGTGTTCCAATTGTGGCAGTAAGCATTGATATTCTTTTTTGGGGAGAGCAGCAAGCAGACGGTTGGCGAGCGGCGCATCTCGTTTTGTGGATGGCATCGTAAAACTCCTTGTTTGGGTCACGTCGTGAAAGACAGCCGACAGCACAAGGAAAATGGTTGCTAAACAGCACCCGATGCCGAGAGATGACTTAAAGATCAAAAAAACATCGTCAGCGTATCGCACAAGAAGATGCGTGTATGTGTGCCAACACACTTATGCGCGGAAGTTGAGGTAGAAACGGGAGGATATTGTTAGCCGAACATGGTTAGCCGAGAAGACGGTCGTACTCGCTTTTGACGACTTGGTAGCACTCGCAAACTTCCGTCTCCAAGCCCTGCCGGTCAAGGAGCGTGATGGTGCCGCGCACATAAGAGATCAGTCCACGCTCTTGCAGCTTTTGGGCAGCTACCGTGATTCCTTCGCGGCGCACGCCGAGCATATTGGCGATCAGATCATGCGTCATTACCAATTTGTCTGTGCGCAGGCGGTCGTGGCTCAAGAGCAGCCAACGGCAGAGTTGTTGTTCGACTGTGTGTAGACGATTGCAGACGGCTGTTTGCGAGATTTGAGTCATCAGCGCCTGCGTGTAGCGCAGCAGCGAGGTTTGAAACATGCCGCCCCGCGCGAACTCGGCTTGCAAAGCCTTTGTTTTCATCCTCAAGGCGCTGCCCGCGCTCTGCACCACCGCCCGGTTCGGCATCGTCTCGCCGCCCATAAACAGTGCGATGCCGATCACGCCTTCGTAACCCGCCACGCCGATTTCGGCAGTCCCGCCATTTTCCATAATGTAGAGCAGAGAGATAATGGCGCTTGTCGGGAAATAAACGTAATCAATATGCCCGCCGGATTCGTAAACGACCTCGCCCAGAGAGAATGAGATCGGCTCCAGATCAGCTAGCAGCCTTTGACGTTCTTCAACGGGCAGAGCGGCGAGCAACAGGTTCTCTACCGACGCAGAAGCAGATGAGTTTTGCGATGTAGATACTGACACGTTTCCTGTTTCCCTTCGCTCTGAAAATCGTTCGAGAAAATCATACACCAGTAGAGCATGAAAATAAATGTTTATATGTGTGGTAACGCACGGATGGAGAAAAGCGATTGATTTATAAAGCTGTTTGCCAGTCTACGAAAAGGTTTGCCGGGATTAGCAACTTAGAGTTGGGGACTCTGGTTTGCGGTGCGAATTCCGGCAGTCGATGCCTTTGGCAGCACCGAGCACAGCAAGGGGGAAGAGGGGTGGGGTTCAGAAGATCGGGCTTCATCCTTTGTGCTCTTTGTAAATTGATTCGCTCTACATTCAAAATCATCAATTCATTTCTCAATTACAAAATGTTACGGGAGGACTACGGCTCATGTCTTTTGCCCCATACATTATCGAAGCTCCTTATTACGCTCCCGATCAAGCGTTGCGCGAGGAATTCAATGCCGACAAACCGCTCGTGCTCGTCGTAGAGGATCACGAGGATACGCGCTTCATGCTCAGAACGATGCTGGAAATGATCGGTTGTCAGGTGTTGGAAGCGGCGGACGGAGCGCGTGCAATCGAAGTCGCCCGACGCGCGCAGCCCGGACTTATCCTGATTGATGGCAACATGCCGCTGCTCGACGGACTTTCTGCCAGCGCCTGATGCGTGGATATTCCGAACTAGCCGATGTGCCGATTGTGGCTCTGTCGGGACACGCGAAGCCGGAATTCCACGCGGCGGCGCTTGCCGCAGGCTGCGACGATTGTTTCGTCAAACCGATTGAGTTTGAGCAGATAAAAAATCTCATCAGTGGTCTCTTCCACATGTTTCCAGATGCGGCCCGAAATTCTACGGGCGCGAGGAACCAGCACTATGCAGATGCTACAACGCACATCACAAGATGACTTAACAGATTCTAATCTGATACTCAGGCAGGGAGCGGACGAGATTGCACGACGCTGGTTGACAGCCGTCCGCGCAGATTATGCGATACCATCAACCGAGGGCGTGGAAGAACCATTGCTGCTGGACGCCTTGCCGCTGGTGCTCGACGAAATACTGCGGGTCACAGAATTAGACGACGGCAAGATCGACCATGAAAAGATTTGCAGCGCTGCGCGCCATGGGCGCGAGCGTTCGCGCCAGCATTTCGATGTCAGGGAACTCGTGCGCGAATATCAACATTTGCGCGAACACGTCATTATTTACCTGCACGAGCATCATCAGCAATTTGCCGTGCGTGATGCGGGTGAGATGCTGACCATCTATCGCCGCGTCGGTCTCGCCATTGACGAAGCGATGCGCGAAACAATCAATGCCTACATTGAAGAGCACACGGGACAGTTACGCCACCTGTCACGCACAGACAGCCTGACAAATCTTTACAACCATCGAACGTTTTACGAGCGTCTCGACGAAGAACTCAAGCGCGCCTCGCGCTACGAAAAACCGCTTTCAATCGTGCTCATCGATCTCGACAATTTCAAATCCGTCAACGACACGAACGGACATCAATTCGGTGATTATCTACTCGTGAAGTGCGCCGAATGGTTGCGCCACGAATTGCGCCAGACGGATATTATATGCCGCTACGGTGGCGATGAGTTCGGCGTCATTTTGCCGGAAACACAGCGCGAAGACGCGCACGCAATGATGTGTCGCTTGACGGTTACGTTTAAGAAACTCGGTATAAAAGAAGGCACGCCGCCTTCGTTCGGCATGAGTTTCGGCCTCTCCTCACACCCGGAAGACGACGGCACAGTAATTCATCTCGTACACGCCGCAGATGAACGTTTGCTGGCGAACAAGCATGTAAACAGACGGGAAACGGAATCTCAGTGCCATTGATACGGTGACAGTATTTCACCGCCTTTGACATGTAGTCTTTCATTTATCCAGTAAATGTCGCAGCCCCGCATCCAACTGCGGATACTGAAATTCAAAATCATGCTGCTGTAATTTAGCAGGCAAGACGCGTTGGCTTGCCAGCAGCGCCTCGTCCGCCATTTCGCCGAATGCGAGACGCGCGGCAAAGGCAGGCACGGAGAAAATTGTCGGACGCTCCAGCACACGTCCGAGCGTTTCCGTAAACTCTGCATTCGTGACCGCGTTCGGCGCGACGATGTTCACGGCTCCATTCATATCATCTGCGCCGACGACTTTGTAAATTGCCGCAACCGCATCGTCAATCGCCACCCAACTCATCCATTGTTTGCCTGAACCCAACTTGCCGCCCGCGCCGAGTTTGAAAGGCGTCAGAAGTTTTGCGAGCGCGCCGCCATGTTCGCTAAGCACGATGCCGAAACGCAAATGAGCGACGCGTATGCCTGCTTCTTCGGCGGGCGCTGTCGCCGCTTCCCACTCGCGGCACACGTCTGCGAGAAAACCGTTTCCCGGCGCGCTTGCTTCGTCGAGCAATTCATCACCGCGATTACCGTAAAGGCCAATCGCCGACGCGGACGCGAGCACCTTCGGTGGGCTTTCGAGTTGACCGAGCGTTGCCGCGAGCAAGCCTGTTCCATTCACGCGGCTGTCGCGTATGCGCTGCTTTTTCTCGGGCGTCCAGCGTCCTTCCGCAACGCTTTCTCCTGCGAGGTGAATCGCCGCGTCGTGTCCTTCAAATGCGTCTTTAATTACCACACTGTTTTGATTCGGATGCCATTCGATCTCGCTCGTTTCCGCGCGTGGTTTGCCGCGAACGAGACGCGACACCTGATGCCCTTCCCTTTCGAGCAAGGAAACGAGCGCCGTGCCGACAAGTCCGGTTGAACCCGTCATAAGAATTTTCATTCGTCGCTCTCCGGTCTAAGAAACTTTTTCATCGAAAATTTTTCATCCACATCATCAATTTACGCTCGCTGAAGTCGGCACACGCGAACTCAGAATCCTTTCTTCATATCAAAGCGCGCACTTGATCCTTGCTTTTCGCCGCGCAAGTTGTAGAATGACGCACATCAATTTTTGAACGCAAGCGGCGAGTGTCGTTTGCCTCTCCTGCTCTTAAGCTTTTGCGCAAGCAATTCATCTTAATTGCTTTAGCCTGACTACGAGGCGCTTCATCCGGCTCTCGCACTGCGGCTCGCAGAATTTAATTTTCCATCTGTGGCCGCTCCACGCGCCGGTTCAAACTTGAGCCGCCCGAACAACGTGGCAATCTTACTGTGCATCGCCTTCGCCAATTCACCACTACTCTTTGCATAACGCTGCTGCTCGGCGTTTTCACTCTCGTGATTGTGCGTTCGCAGTCAGGGGCGTTGCGCCGCGTTACCAACACCGCCGAAGAAGGCATTTCAATTAATCCTTCGCTCAGCGGCGACGGGCGGCGGCTCGCTTTTGAATCCACAGAGGACATCGCAAACGCGGGCGGCAACGATTTGTTCCGCTTTCTCCGCGCAGACCTCACGGGCAATTCGCAAACCTTTGCCCAACTCGGCGCAACACGCGCGCCCGCCGCTGCTCTGTCGCAAGACGGCTCCTTCATCGCTTTCGCTTCCAAAGATGATCCGCTCGGCACGAACACGGACGGCAATTCGGAAATATTTTTCTACGACGGCGTGCGCCTACGCCAGATCACCATTACTTCGCCCGCAGACTTAACGACACGCACGCGCGATGGCAATTTTCAACCTTCGATTTCCGATGACGGGCGCTTCATCGCTTTCGCTTCTAATCGCAATCTTGCGGTGGGCGGGAATGCCGACGCCAACCTCGAAATCTTCGTTTACGATACTTCAGCGGGAACATTTACACAGCTTACGAACACGATCAATACCATCGGCGCAACGGACGCTAAGATCAGCGGCGACGGTTCGCGTATCGCTTACATCAATGACAGCAGCGCAACGACGGGCGCAACGCAGCGCGACATCATCTTACAAGACCGCGTCGGCGGCACGCAGCGCATCGTCAGCGCCGTCACTAACATCGCCTTTACTTATGGACGTGCCATTAGCGACGACGGCACGCGCGTAGTTTATGCCGCCGATACCGCCGCCAATCGCAGTCAGGTTTTTCTGTATGACGCGCGCGACAACTCCACCAGACAGATTACAGCGCTCGCCGCGCGCACAGACGACGTGCCGCTTCATCCGACAATCAGCGGCAACGGTTCGCGCATCGCTTTCGCCACACGCCGCAACGTCAACGGCGGCAACACGGACTTGAGCATCGAAGTCTACGTTTACGATTCGCCGACCAATCAATTCGTGCGCGTGACGGATGCTCCGGCAACTGCTTCGGGCTTCGACGGCACAACGAGTTCTGCGCGCAGGCTGGCAGAAGTCGTGTCGTCTTTGAACGACGACGGCTCAAGCGTCGCATTTAATTTCCCGCGCACTTTATCCGGCACAGTTTCAGAAACGTTCTTTGCCAATAACTCTGAAATTTATCTGGCGTCAATTCAAACGCCGCTTCCCACGCCCACACCATCACCTTCTCCTACACCGAAACCTTCGCCGACGCCGAAACCTTCCCCCATACCGACGCCGACGCCATCGCCGACACCACAGCCGACGCCTGCTCCCGGCACGCTGACCATCGTCAACGGCGCATTCTTCGGCACAGAACCGGCGACTACAAAAGCGATTGCGCCCGACAGTATCAGTATCGCATTCGGACAAAACCTCTCGGACACGACGACGCAAACCACACGACAAGCGGACGGCAGTTTCCCGCAATCAGTCGGCGGCACAACGCTCACTGTCAACAACCGCACCGCGCAGCTTCTCTTCGTGTCGCCGACGCAAATCAACTTTATCGTTCCCGCGCAAACCGAACCCGGAACAGCGCAACTCCTCGCCACCAATTCAAGCGGCACACAATCGCGCGGCAGCATTACGATTGTTCGCGCCGCACCCGGCATCTTCACACAAAGCAAAGACGGACGCGGCGAGGCCGTCGCACTCGATGCCGATTCAATGATGCGCAGCCCCTTTGATCCTTCGAGTGGAACACGGCGCGTCGTTATTTTCACGACCGGACTGCGCAATGCGACGCAAGTTTCCGTGACCATCGGCAATCGCTCCGTCACAGTCGAACGCTTTGCCGCTTCACAGAACATGCCGGGCATGGACGAAGTGCAAATCCTGCTGCCCGCCGATCTGCGCGCAGGCGCGCAGAATCTAGTCGTGCGCGCAGATGAACGCGACAGCAACACTGCACGGATTACCATCGGCGGCAACGCAACATCGCAAACGCCCGTCGTCATCAGCGAATTCCGCACGCGTGGGCCAAACGGCGCGAGCGATGAGTTCATAGAGCTTTACAACAACACCGATAGCGCTGTTGACATTAGTGGTTGGAAAATCAAAGGCTCTAACAACACGGGAAGTTCCGTAACAACGCGCCTGACCGTCAACGCCAGCACGACGATCCCTGCGCGCGGGCATTTCCTTGCGACTAACTCCGCAGCCACCGGCGGCTATAGCGGCGCGGTTGCGGGCAATCAAACTTACGGCGTCGGCATCTCGGACGACGGCGGTATTGCCTTGACCATGCCGAACGACGCCATCGTGGATCAGGTCGGATTGAGCAGCGGCTCGGCATTCAAGGAAGGCACGACGCTTCAGCCGCTGACGACCTCCAGCACTAATCAGAGCTACGAGCGCAAACCCGGCGGAGCGCAGGGCAGCACGCAGGACACAGACGACAACGCCAGTGATTTTCAATTGCGCACGCCGAGCGATCCGCAGAACCTGAGCAGCGCGCAAACACCCGTGCCGACGGCCACGCCGACGCCACCTCCGAGTCCGTCTCCGTCTGCAAGTCCGTCGCCATCTCCAACGCCACAACCGACACCAACCCCGCAACCGACGCCGATACCAGCGCCGTCTCCGACTCCTAATCCAAGTCCAACGCCGTCGCCCGTGCCTACACCGTCACCATCGCCTACTCCATCCCCGTCGCCCGTGACGCCATCCGCGCTCGTCATCAGCCAGATTTACGGAGGCGGCGGAAATTCCGGCGCGCCTTTGCGTTGCGACTTCGTAGAGATTTTTAATCGCGGCACTGCCACGATCAACTTTGCTGCCACTTCTTTCTCGTTGCAATACATGAGCGCGACAGGCAATTTCGGGTCAAGCGCTGTCTCCAACAAATTCGATTTGACAAAAAGCTCGATTGAGTCCGGGCAATATTATCTGGTGCAGGGAGCGTGCGGCGCAACAGGCTCCAATCTTCCGACAGCAGACGCCGTCAGCAGTTTGAGCCTCGCCCAGTCCGCAGGCAAAGTCGCGCTTGTCGCAGGCACCGCGCCGCTTCCGGCTGTGCCCTGCCCGACCGACGAGAGCATCGCGGATTTCGTCGGCTACGGCACGACCGCCACTTGCTTCGAGGGCACTAACCCCGCGCCCGCGCCGGGCAGCACAACCGCCGACATGAGAAACACAGGCGGCTGCACCGACACCAACAACAATGCCGCAGACTTTTCAACCGCCACGCCAGTGCCGCGCAACACTGCATCGCCATTGAACTCGTGCAACGGCACTCCATCGCCGACGCCTACTCCGTCGCCGACGCCCATACCGAGTCCGTCTCCGACTCCATCGCCTACTCCAAGTCCATCTCCGTCGCCGTCACCAACTCCCACACCGACGCCGAGTCCGTCGCCATCTCCAAGCCCGACGCCATCGCCGACACCGAGTCCGACTCCTGCGCCCGCACCGACCGTGTCGAGCGTGACGGTGACGCCGTCCACTGCGACGATCAATCGCGGCGCGACGCAGCAGTTCACTGCCACGGCCTTTGACGCAAACAATAACGTGGTCGCAGACGCAACCTTCACCTATGCGTCGGGCAACGCGGCTATCGCCATCGTTGACGCCAACGGTCTCGCGACAGGTGTCGGCATCGGCACGGTGACGATAACGGCGATCACATCGGACGGCGCGGGCGGCACTGTTTCCGGCACTGCGCAATTAACAGTGCAGATACCGCTTGTCATCAACGAAATTTTTGCAGACGTACCGGCAGACAACTCTTCAACCACTGCTATCGAAGGCGATTCTAACCGCGACGGCGTGCGCAACAGCGATGATGATGAGTTCGTCGAATTATTTAATAACTCGAATCAGCCCGTTGACATCTCCGGCATCATTATTGCGGATGCAGTGAGCAATCGTTTCACATTCCCCGCCAACACTGTGCTTGCAGCAGGGCGTTCGGTCTTGGTCTTCGGCGGCGGCGCTCCGCCCGCGAATGACCCGGCCTTCGGCGGCGCGCTCATCTTCACAACCGGTTCATTAAGCCTCAACGATACGGGCGACACCGTGACTGTCAAATTGCCCGTCGCAGGCACGGACACAATTATTGCCACCGTCACTTACGGCACAGGTGGAACTGCGCCCGCGCCGAGCGATCAGTCACTAACGCGCTCGCCCGATGCGGAAATCGGAACAATGGGCGGTAACTTCGTTGCTCATACAACGGCAACAAATGCCGCGAGCAGAACTTTCTCGCCGGGCACGCGCGCCGACGGCACGCCGTTCGGCTCGCCCGCCATCACGCGCATCGAAATCACGCCCGCGCAGGCTTCGATCAACACAGGCGCGACGCAATCGTTCAGCGCACGCGCTTTCAGCAACGCAAGTGGCATGGAAGTCGAAGTTCCGAATGTCTCATTCATCTTCGATTCGAGCGTTACGACCGTTGCGACAGTCAATCCTTTGACCGGCACGACGTCCACTGCGACCGCCGGGATGAACCCCGGCACAACGACGATTCGCGCACGCGCCGGAGGCCAACAAGCCACCGCCACGCTGACGGTCAACCCTGTCGTCGCGAGCATTGATCTTCAACCGGACACGGCCTCGATCACCGTCGGCGCTTCGCAAACTTTCACTGCCACAGCGCGCGATGCGAACAACAATGTCATCACGGGTCTTACTTTCTCTTTTTCCTTGCGCAACCCATCGCCCGCCAACGCCGCGACAATCACCGCGACAACGGCGAACACCGTCACAGTGCGCGGCGACAACGCAGGCTCCGTCTCCGTCGTCGCAAACTATACGCAGCCCGGCGGCGCAACCTTTGAAGACGTTTCCACATTGACCGTCAACGCGCCCATTCCGACGCCGTCTATTTCCATCAACGATGCGACGGTCACAGAAGGCAACACGGGCACGGTCAACGCCGTTTTCACCGTCACACTTTCCAATGCGAGCGATCAGACCGTGACGGTAGCCTACGCGACTGCCAACGGCACAGCGACGGCAAGCACGACCGGGACGCCAGCCACAACGGGCGACTACGAACCCGCCAGCGGAACATTGACGTTTATTCCGGGCGAGACCACCAAAACAATCGCTGTAGTAATTAACGGCGACACGACGATTGAGCCGAACGAAACTTTCAGCGTCAATTTGACCAGCCCTGTGAACGCGACGATTGCCGACAATCAAGGCATCGGCACGATTCTCAACGACGACGTTGCGCAATCCACCATCTCTATCAACGATGTTTCCATTACCGAAGGCGACACGGGTTCTCAACCTGCCCAATTCACCGTCACGCTCAATCCTGTAAGCAATCAAACCGTGACTGTTGATTACACAATCGCCAACGGCACGGCGACGGCGGGCGCAGACTACTCAACCGCGAGCATGACGGGAAGGCTTACTTTCAATCCCGGCGATTCCGCGAAGACGATTGACTTGGCGATTCTCGGCGATCTTCTGGACGAGCCGAACGAAACCTTTACCATCACGCTCTCAAATCCGACAGGCGGCGCGGCAATCACAAAAGCGACAGGCACAGGCACGATCCTTGATAACGATCCGACGCCGTCACTCTCCATCAACTCCGCGAGTAGCGCTCCCGAGGGCAACACGGGCGCAACTAACACAGTAAACTTGTATGTTGACGGATGTGTGCTGAAGCCGCAAGCTTCAGCCACATAGGATACCGGAGAAGCTGTGCTCGAATTATGACTTGCAAGTCAGTGGGTTAGAAAAGCTCCCGGTATCCATCCCTTGCAGC
>JAABUK010013435.1_pt1 | contig 10218 bp, 2 predicted proteins | sample 5559141 | NCBI WGS metagenome assembly JAABUK01 (sample SAMN10711869, study PRJNA513367) | rock metagenome | isolation source: Antarctica rocks | place: Antarctica: Victoria Land, Pudding Butte nord | collected 2016-01-03 | reverse complement strand
TTTACTAGCGCTTTCTAATAATGCTATTTATAGTATGCTAGCTAGAAAGCTTATTCTGTTATAGCTGATTTAAGTTCTTTTTATCTTTTTAATTTGGTGTTCTTAATGTCAAGACTGCACTCAATTTTGACGCTAAATGCGGCAATACTAGACTCAAGATAGAAGGTTCATTTGCCAGTGATACAAGAGATATTAACTATTTGAGCTAATTTGTCTGATAGTTATAAGCCCGAAGTTGTTTTCTATAAAATAACACTTATATTACGAAATCTTCCGGAACAGAAAGATTAGTCGAGTCACGTAACTTAAGACTTAGCACTAGATCAGTGCTCACTCAGGCTCACAAGTGAGCAGTCGTGAGCAATCAGTTAATGCTCACCCAGACTCACGAGTGAGCAGTCGTGAGCAATCAGCCAGTGCTCATTTAGACTCACGAGTGAGCAGTTGTGAGTAACGATTTTCTTTGAGTATATAAATAACGTTATATTTTATAATTCTATAATTCTATTCTTCTTTCGTAGTTAACTTATATTATTAATTGCACTCTGTCTTTAATTCTTTTATATAAGAATAGTGATTTCTATTTACAACTCTTTAATATCTAAATCTTGTTATAGCTAAACTTAGCAGTTTTTAATATTTTGATTATTTATCATTAAATATTAGTCACTCTATCACGATAAATCTCACTACCGCGAGTATGTCACACTCTAAACGTGAATAATCTTAGAAAGATATTACTGATATAAATTATATCTCTTTTAAGATTAACACTTCTGACACATTTTATAGAGATAGAAAAAAGCTTAAAACTTTCTTAATTTAAGTTGATATATATATTTAATTCAATATTCAGAAGCTGAGAATCGCCGAAGTTAAAATAATATTCGCAGTCACTTATCTTAGAAATAGAGTCTTTAATTAATTTAAATCTCATCTAATAAATCATTTAAAGAAGTTTATGAAAAACAAAAAAATCAAAATTAAAAGAATCTTCTTTAATTACGCATACTTTAAGAAGTATATCTAATAAATATATAAGAGAGTGAACGAAGAACGAACAGCTGAATAAGAGATTCAGAAACTCTAATAAATAGACTTAGTAATAGAGTATGTATTCAAGTTTTAGCAGATTATATTATAGATTAAATAAGATAATGCAGCGCTTATAATAATATATTATTTAGAATTAAAAGATTTAATTAAAAATGAGCTGGCTTAAATTAAAAGATTAGATGAACTAAAGAGTCTAGTTAATATATTTATTAAGATAGATAATTATTTATACAAGAGATAGATAGAAAAAGAATAAGAATAATCTTAAATATTCATTTCCGAAAAGTATCGCAAGAGAGAATATCAATCTAAATAAGTTCGATATTCTCGAGAAATAGAGTTAAATATTATAAATTAAAGAAAGTTCGGAAAGAGACTTAATTAAAATAAACTCTCTTCGACTTAATAAGAGAAGTGAATAAAAAAGAATTTATGTCTCTATTATAAGAAATTTAGATATTAAGTTAATGATTGTCTTAATAAATAATAGTTGCACGCGATTTCGGAAGAACTAACGAAATAAAGAACGAATAAATTAGATAATATATGAGATATTAACTGCGCTAATATTAAGATATTATTAATAAAAATAGTTGTTAAATCGCTCGAATAGATTCGCGATTAAAAAATCATAGAATTATCTCACACCTATTTATCTTGAACTGTCTGTTATAATAATTAATGCGTTATTTACAGATTAGATAAGAACGATTTCGGGTGATATCTTAATAAATTCAGATAGAAAAAGACGAAATAATTATTAAACGTCATCTTCAAAATATCTTAAAAGCGAGTATTAAATAATCTCAAGTATAATGAGAATTATATGAAAATAATTATTAAATTCTAGAAATTAACGCTGTGTATAAATATAGATTGCGAGTTGAAATTGCAATATTAGTATAAGATATATATATTCGAGAAAATATCTTAAAGAATTAAATTGAAATTATAATTATAGATATATCGCACAGAAAGCTGTTTAAATTAAAATTAGAGATAGATTCATTGTTATTAAGATAGCAATCTTTAAAAAGTAATTAATTTGTATAAGATTAATATCTCTATTTATCTCAAAGAGATTTAAAGTATAAGTATAATATAAATCTAAGAGTCCGAGAAATCAGAGATAATAAGAATGATTTGCGATAAGAAATATCGCATCTCTTATAAGTTATATATATACTTTTCGTGCGATAAATCAGAATATTACTTTATAAAGAAGAAACATACTCATTTTAAAAATTATCAACTTAAAAAGTTAAAAAACGAGAGAACTCTTTATATTAAAAATCTAATAAAGAATCTTCTCTCAGATCTTAAAAACTAATCACTACTAATATTAATTATATATAATATATAATCTTACAAAAGCATATTAAATAGCAAAAAGCTAAGATTATAATAAACTTTAAAGTTATCGAAAATTATATTTTCTCAGCATATATAACTCGCTCCCGTTTATTTACTCAAAAAAAGAATAAACTCTATCGCTTAATATTAATAGACGAAAGCTTTATCAAGCAAAATTAAGAATGAATTAAAACAAAGACTTATTCGCTTAATCTATCTATATAATAATATATCGAAAAGATGATGTTAAATATTGTGAAAATTAAATATAACATGATTCTGAGTATTTTATGACTGAAAGTTCACAACTTAATAATTAGCTGAAAATAATGAATTATTAGCTTTTCTAATTATATTTGTGAGATAATCACAATTACGATATTATTTATAAAGATAGTATGAGTGAAATCTGATAATAAATACTTAGTAGAAATAATAGAGAAACTTCTGAAATATTTATCTAAATATAATAAATTTAAATATTTGTTTATTAAAAATAAAAGCGCATCTACGTTATCTAAACATTAATTCTGAGATTACAAAATCTCGTTAAAATTTAATAAGAAACTTACGTACAAATCTATCTATTCTCTTTCTAAGAAAGAACTTAAGATTTTATAAAAGTATCTTAATAAAAATCAAAAAAAAGAATTTATTCAATTCTCGACTTTATCTGTAGAATACTTAGTCTTATTTGTCTTAAAACTTAATAGAGAAATGTGTTTATATATTAACTATCGATAATTAAATAATATAATGATAAAAAATTATTACGTATTATCTCTCATCTTTAAATTACATAATTGTATTTATGAAGTTAAGTGATTTATAACGCTCGATTTACGGGGAGCGTATAATTTAATAAGAATGAAAAAAGGAGAGAAATAAAAAATAATATTTCGAACTTATTATAATTATTATGAGTACTTAGTTATACTCTTTAAATTAATAAATGTTTCGATCTTCTTTTAATCTTTAGTGAATAATGTTCTTAGAAAATATCTAAATCAGTTCTATATCGTCTATTTTAACGATATTCTTATATACTCTGAAATTAAAGAATAATATATTAAACATGTTCGAAAGATGTTTCGCGTCTTTCAGATGAAAAATCTATTAATGAAGATTAAGAAGTGCGAGTTTTATAAGTAAAGTATTAAGTTTTTTAAATTTATTTTAATAATTATAAGAATTCAGATAAACAAATTTAAGATTACAGTCATACTTAAATAATTATAATTTATATTAGTGAAGGAATTATAATCGTTTCTCGGATTTATTAACTTTTATTAAAGATTCATTATAAATTACTTAAGAATAACCGCTCTATTAATATAAATAACTAAAAAGAAAGTATTCTTTATTTAAGAAATAGAAGTAGAGTCTTCGTTTTAAAAGTTGAAACAGAAATTCATAACAGTCTTTATTCTCGCAATATTTAATTTCGAGAGATAGATTGAGCTTGAGATAAATGTATTAAACTATATTATTAATATGTGTATAAGTTAATCTAATAACGAAGAATGATTGAGGCTCATCATCTTCTATTTTAGAAAGATAATTTCAGCGGAACTTAATTATAAGATTCATGATAAGAAACTCTTAGTTATAATTACCGCGTTTAATAAATAATGAGTATACTTAAAGAGATCTAAGTACTCTGTGAAAGTTTATATAGATCACAAGAATCTATTATACTTTACTACTATTAAGATGTTAAATAAACGCTAAATATAATAGTTTAAGCTATTATTAATATATAACTTTAAGATATTCTATTGAAAAGAAAATAATAATGTTAAAGTCGATGCTTTAAACTATTAAATAAATTACGCCCGAGATATTAAATTCATTTTATAATCAATTTTATATAAGAACTCAGACAGATTCATAATATATAATTACGCTGTAATCGCTTTAATATTTCGGATCTCTAATTAAGATTAGAAATGTTAAATTATCAAATTATATCTAAACAATTATTTATTTCAAGAGATTTAAAAGAACTTCGAAAAATACTTAATCTTTTAATAATAGAATAGCGGACTGATCTTGTATAAAGAACTGATATACATTATAAATTAAGTGAAAGAAATAATTCTTCGATAATATTATAAGAAGACTTCTTATAAGTATTAAGAAATAGAAAAAACTCTGAAACATATTTTTAGATTCTACTATTTTTCTGAAATAAATAAAGCAGTTCGACAGTGAATTATTAACTGTGATATTTATTAAAAAACAAAGCACTCCCGATATAAATTATATGAAGAGATGCAGTTATCAAAGATATTAGAAGAAACTTAGAAATCTATAATGTTGAACTTCATTATCAAATTACTTTTGTTCAAAGATTTAATGACAAATATCAACTATAATAATATTTTGATTATTATTAATAGACTAATAAAGTACGCGTATTTCATCAACTATTTAAAAGCATTTAATGCGGAAAATCTGATCTACACATTTTTGCGAACAGTATTTATTAATCATAATATATCAGCAGAAATTCTTTCTAATCGAGATAAACTGTTTACTTTTAAATTTTGAAAGTTATTAATAAATTAGCTTGAGATTAAATATAAGCTATTAATCGTCTATTACTCATAAATAAATAAATAAATTGAAAGAATTAATTAGATATTGAAACAATATCTATAATATTACGTGAACTATCGTCAGAATAATTGGGTAATACTTTTATTGTTAACGCAGTTTATATATAATAGTGTACTGATAGTAATCGAAGTGTCACTATTTTACGCGAATTATAAATATGAATCCGTTTCATATAGATAATTAAGAGAAGTGAAACAACTTACACAAAAATCAGTTATCAGCGTACAACTATTAATTAGTTTATATTAAGAATTAACAAAAAATCTTAAGTTTATTAATTAAAGATTCGAGATCTATTATAACTTTAAGAGAATTAGCGAATTAAATCTTAAAGAGAGAAATTTAATATATCTACTTCGCCGAAATATTAAAATCAAAAGATTTAGTGTAAAATTAAATTATATGAAACTCGATTTCTACTTAATTTAAAGAGTCTTAAATAAGTCAATCTACAGACTCAAACTTTCAAATATTATAAGAATTCATTCAATATTCAATATTTCCCTCTTAGAATCTGCACTAAAGAATGTTAAATAAACTTCGATTTATCTAAATAATTAAAATTAGAAGTATGAAGTAAAACGAGTGCTGAACGATTAAGAGATTAAAGACAAAATTCACTATCTAATAAAATAATTAGAATATAACATATCAGAAAACATATAAGAATTGAAAACAAATCTCAATCTTGCGATTCTTAAGAATTATCATCGCCGAAATTTCCGATATAAGAAGAATTAAAGAAAGCAGTCAGCTGCGCCTCATTAAAAGTGATATTTAATTTTACATTAATTAACAACTCTCTCTTTCTTAAATATCTCTCTTTTTAATTAAGCTTATTTAAAGATTTAATCTTCTAAGATATTATAATCTTCCGCGCCTTTTTTAGAGATTTAATTCATCTCTAAAGACTTATAATTTCCGCAGTCTTCTTTAAAAATCTTTTATAAGAAGCGCGAAGAGTTAATTATAATTTCTTCTTCTCTCAATTTAACTTATTAAAGTTGTCATTAGAAAAGTTTTTATTATAATAATAATCGCGATAAATGTATTCAGAGTATTTAGAAAATTACGCAGAAAAGATGTATAGAATATCTGCGAGAGTATAACTAAAGCAGAATATTTTAGCAGAAGAACTCAGCTTTAACACTCTCTTTATTAAAGTCTAATAATAATAGAAAGAAGACTTACTCACTTAATAAATAAATATAGTGAGAAGAAAGAATGATGAAGAACTTCTTTTATAAAAACTCTTAACTTTAACTCTTAATCTTCGGAATAAAGATTAATTAAGAGAGAGATAGTGTTACGAAACCTTTCGAAATAGAAAGATTAATCAGGTTATATAACTTAAGACTTGACACTAAATCAGTGCTTATTCAGGCTCACGAGTGAGCAGTTGTGAGCAATTAGTCAATACTTACTCAGACTCACGAGTGAGCAGTCGTGAGTAATCAGCCAGTACTCATCCAGACTCACGAGTGAGCAGTCGTAAGCAACAATTTCCTTTAAGTATATAAATAACACTATATTTCATAGTTTTATAGTTCTATTCTTCTTTCATAATTAACTTATATTATTAATTGCACTCTACCTTTAACTCTTCTATATAAGAATAGTGATTTCTATTCATAACTCTCTAATATCTAAATCTTATTATAGCTAGACTTAACAGTTTCTAACAACTTATTTTCTGATTCATACTCGCTTTTCAACTTAATTGATCTCAATTACAGTCATCAGAATAACATTCATTATCGTTCTTATATTTCTAGTTATTAAAATGATTATTATCTTTAATTCTTTAAGAGATTAAAATGAATAATTATTTCTAATTCAAAGCAGAATTAGAGATAATAATATACTGTCGTATATTAATACTGATTTGATCTTAGAATTCTTAATATTTATTAAACTCTTAAATTTAAGATTAATAAATGTTAATTAAATTATTAAGTTTATTATTAGTTTAAATCGAAATAAGAGAGAGATATATAAGCTGCTTTAGAATAAATATAGAGCTGAGATGACTATATATAAGAAGAAATGTGTAGTACTTAATAACTTACAGAGATTTATTACTGAAATTATCACTCATATAAATCTAATCTTTATTATAGATCTTGAAATAATATATAAAACTCTTTAAACTCTTAAAAAGAGATTAATATCGATAGATAAAACTTATTAATTAAAGTTATTTTAATAATATTAAGCGTTAAAAAAGATTTTAAGAACTTAACAACTTAAAAAGTGATTATAATTATAAGAAAAAATGTATATAAACGCGAAGAAGATAAATCTATTTAATATTTAGAATGAGAATTCTTTATACAACTTTATAATGATTATTAAAAGCGTTAATTCTATTTTCGTTAATTTATATAAAATAGCTTTAAAGAGAGATATTTATAAAAATATTAATATATCATTAATATTTAATTTAATTAAGTTATTTTAAAATTATCTTTAAATTAATAAGATTATCTTTAAAATATTCTCTTATACAGCTTTTATAATATTATAAGAAGAATTTACAAAATCAGTTATAATCACTTAATTCTTTATAAAATCATATCTACTTTCTTATTCTTATCTCTGTTCAGAGCTTTATTTCTTCTTTATTTATTTCTATATTATTATTAGAAAGCATTAAGACTCAATCTTAATATATAAATATAAGCTGACTGTAGAAGTAAATCTTTATAGATTAGCAATCTGTTCTTATAATATAAGAGAGTCGTTATTATATATTTACTATATACGCTCTTAGTATATCTTTCGCATGCTACTCGCATGCTTATAAACTTCTATATCTCGGATTCTTATATATACGTGAAGAACATCTACTGCCCGCCTGATTCCGGGCAGTCTTCTTAATATTCAGATCGCTTTATTTAATAGATTATTTAATAAAGATTCTTCAACATAATAATAAAGATGTGAAGCGTAATTAGTATAGTTAATGAAGATTAAGAAAGATTAATTAACAATATAAATATTGATTTAATAATAAATAAGCAGTCTACACCTTTTATTAATAATAACGATAAATAGAAGATTATTAGATAGTGTTATAAACACTTGCGTAAGTAGATTTAAAAGAAGAGAATACGTGAAGACATTACTGCGATAGAGTTCGAACTCGCAGGCGAAATATCTGCGAATCTTATAGAAATCGCAGATCTATTTATTTATTATAAATAAGTCGCTTTCTCTACTTATTCTTACACTTCTTTATTACATCTGATTCGCATTATTAAACCTTTATATTATTCTATAAAGAATCTTAAAGACGCAGTTAATTATAAGAATGATTGAAAGATTTATATACGCACGTTATTATCTATAAATAAGATTAATCTTATTAATTAAGCGGCAATCTATTTACGAGATAAAGCGCGCAAATTTTAAATTAATAATATAATTTTAATTATAATTTAAGATAAATATATAAAGTAATATTAAAGTCTGATTATTAACTTTATTAATCGCATATAATATATATTAATTTAACTTAAGATTATTAAATAATAATCTCAGTAATCAGTTCGAGATATTATCATTCTTATTAAGAGTCTTGAAAAAGATATTTCATTAATAATTAAGAAAGAGTATAAGATATAATAATTACTTACTTATCTTATATTAGAAATCCGCAGAAAGATCTTAAAAGAAAATAAAATTATTATATTTCGCGAGTAAATCATAATTATAACGCAGTAATAAGAAGAATTAATTCAAGAGTTATCTTTAAAAGATAAAGATAAGTCTTATACTAATTCAGCTAATATTATATTAGATAGAAACGCACGCGGAATATATACTTCTCGCGAGCGTTTTAAACGCGGATATAAATTCAATTATAATATGAATTATTGTTCCGATCCGACTTTGATTGAAGTAAACTTAACATCTGCTAAAGATATAAGAAGTGACAGCATAATTTACTATAATTGCGGAAAGTCTGATTATCTCTCTTAAAATTGTAAAGCGTTAAGAAAGATTAATTTCTTGTTAATATTAATAAAAAAATAAACTCTAATATTATAATAGTGTTTATAATATTAAATATAAATTCTAAGAACATAAAGTTAATATAATATATAATCATTAATATCACACTATAAAATAAGTATAATGTTTATAAACTATTTACACTCTTAAATATAAATACTTAAGAATGCTTTTTATTATAGAAAGTAATTATTAAAGAAGATATTTAAACAGACTCTATTTCTATAAGCGCGATAATCTCGAATAATTAATTCATTATAATATATAACTAATATATAATTAGAGCGAACATAATAAACTTAGCAGAAGTATTATAATCTTATTAAATAAACTTTATAACTATAGATATTTAAAGATATAATATTATATTAAGCTAATTTTAAATCTTTAATATAAATTTAAATTATCGTTTTAAGTAACGCGAATAATTTTATCGCGAAAATGAGAAGAGTTGTGAAATAAATATTATAAAGATATTAAAGCTTAAGAGAGCTAATATTCCGATTTATACAATATATATCACACCTGCGAGAATCATATCAGAGATATGCGAAGATTTAAAGAGTATCATGCGAGATATATATAAAGACTCTTCGAATTTAGTACAGCATTATTTTATAGATCTTTACTTTATAGAAGTAATTATTATACAGCTATTGAAAGAGCTTAAAAATTATATTGATGTATTCTCAGAAGAGAATACTGCGAAATTGTTTAATAATACGCGTGTAAAACACGCTATTCTTATTAAGAAAGATAAGAAGATATTATACGAGCTCATTTACTTCTTATTTATAAATAAGTTATAAGTATTACGTAAATATCTTAGGAGTAGTATCCCCTGTGTCATTGAACTGATTGCATTTCCTTATTGAGCATAGTAGCTTAGCGAAATTTTGCTGCAGCCTTGGCAGAAAAATTTCGCCAAGCTACTATGCTCAATAAGGAAATGCAATCAGTCTAGTGACACAGAGAATAATAAAAGATTAAATAAGAAATTCGGAATTATCTGTAGAGACTTTAATTCTATTTATTCTTAAGAAGAACAATAGTTTACACTTATCTCTTGTGTCACTGAAGTTGTGACATTTCCTCATTTGGAATAACATTCCCGCGTTATAGTGTTGAAATTGAGTACAGCCTTGACATTAAGAACAACAAAATCAAAAA
>JAABUK010013434.1_pt1 | contig 10218 bp, 9 predicted proteins | sample 5559141 | NCBI WGS metagenome assembly JAABUK01 (sample SAMN10711869, study PRJNA513367) | rock metagenome | isolation source: Antarctica rocks | place: Antarctica: Victoria Land, Pudding Butte nord | collected 2016-01-03 | reverse complement strand
AGAGGCTACAGATTGTGAGTTGGCGCAGTTCCAGCGCCCCGAACATCAGTGAGGGGCCGAAGTAACAGCGACTTCAGCCCCTCACTGATGTTCGGGGCGCTGGGGTGTAGCGTCTTAATCGTTAATCGCTGCATCTCGCCCGTGAAAAAGGCGACTCTTTCTGTGTAACCGTCAGGAACACGAATGCCGTCGCGGACTTTGTGCAAACTGTTGCTGATGGAATTGAATGAGACAAGTACTGAATCTTATCTGCAAAGGGCGTTTGCCTTATAACAGCAGTTTCATAACAGCAGTTTTAGCGTTTTGTCGTCAGGTTCGCCTTGATAGAGCTTATCGAGCAGGCGCTCGAAGGCAGAACCCGAAGGCGATACCTGCGCGAACAGAGTCACGCACGATCTCAGTTTCAGGTCGTCGGGCGAACCGAATACCTCTTTGGCGGAACGATCTTCAATGTTCAGCACTGCCTCGACGCACGCCAGCAACCTCGCGCCCAGGATAGGATGAGCGAGGTAGGCTTTGGCCTCTTCGAGGCTCTTGATTGAATAGAGTTCCGCAGTCGCGCTGAAAGCCAGTCCCCGAAATTGCGGAAAGATGTACCACATCCAGTGCGTGCGTTTTTGGCCGCTCCTGATCTCCGAGAAGGCTCGCTCGTAGTCGTTCTGTTGCGCTTGAAGAAAGCGGCTCAAGTCGTATGGGTCGCCTGGGCTGCGGGTGTCATTTGAATGGGTCATACCTGTCTCCGATCCTTGTCGATTATCCAATGGCTTCTGTGAGATGTTCGTACCTTGGCTTTTCAAGCCGTGGATTCATCGAGCGGAACGAGTTCGTGGCCGCAACGCGCGCAAAACCGATCCGCGGCGGCGGCTTCTCGACCGCATTGCGTGCAAAAACGCCGCGACGAAATCTCACGCTGAGATGGAATCTCAGGCTGAGGCGAAATCTCAGGCTGAGACGAAATCTCACCTCCAGATTGCAGCGGCGCGGGGTGTTCGGATGCGTGACGTTCGGGCGCAGGACGTTCGGGCGCAGGATGTTCGATTTGCGAAGGTGGCGTTCCCATGCTCATGTGCATATTGCCCATCCTCATCTGCATCGGACGCATCGGCTTCATCGGCTCCAATGATTCCATAGCCTGCAGCGGCGTCATTGTCGGTTTGGAATCGGCGTCGCCGGCAGATGTTTTTTGCAAGTGCAATGTCTCGGCATCGCGCAAAGCCGGTGCGTCATCAAGGCGATGAACCGAACTTCCCTGCAATTGAAAGTAGAAACGACCTTGCGCCGCTTCGATTTGCAGCACCAGACCACGAGACGTTTGAAACAAAGCCGGTGGATGCGTCCACGCGCCGGTCTGAAAACTGTTGGCCTGACTTTGCTGCTGTCCGTGACCGCCACTGTTGAGCGCGATGCGGGTTTGTGTGTCGTTGTTTTCGACGGAAAGAAGTTGTCCGCCTGGCAAATCGCTTTGGTAGTTCATGGTGCGTTCCCGATGGTGATAACTGCACTGTTGAGGGTCAAATCCCTATGACTTCAAACGACGAAGACTTTCGCCTCAAAGGGTAAATATTCAGGGTATCGAGTACTCGATTTGCGCGTGCTTTATACTCGGGAAGAACAACAGAGTACCAAATGCGGACGCTGAACGTGGGCGCTGAAAAAGGCGCGCATTTCAAGCCGGAAAGTTTTTCAAGTGCTCGCGCAGCCATTGCGTCCATTCGTCGCGCTCCATCTCGCCCGCCGCGACTGCGAGCACGGCGGCTTCTTTCTCATCAACGCTGCCTTGAGTTGTGAATCCAGCCTTTTCTTAGAAAAGGAGCATTGCAGCCAGTCCAATACGTTTGTTGCCATCGACAAACGGATGATTGTTGATGAGCGAAAAACTGAGTGCGGCGGCTTTTTCGACCAGCATCGGATAAAGTTCCTGACCACCGAAACTCATGCGCGGTTGGGCAACTGCCGACTCAATAGCACCTGCATCGCGCACGCCCTGCGAACCGCCGGTTTCTCGAACCAGAAGGTCGTGAAGTTGAATAATCTGCTCAAGCGTGAGATGAATCATCAGGCCAAACGCTCCAGCACAACGCGATAATCATTGACAACACCGCGCGCCAGCATAGAAAACTGCTCATCGCTCATCGTGTCTTGGCTTCGAGTACTCGATGTTGCCGCATCAACTTCTCGACGCAGCTTCAACATAATCCATTCTTGCAAAGGAAGATGCTGCATCTTCGCTTCAGCTTCCAAAATTTCTACAACGGTTTCCGGCAATTCCAAGGTGAATGTCATTGTTCTCTCCCAGAGGTCATGGTTCCAGCAAATCTCTAATCGCCAGGTTTACATCGCCACTTTTCATCAAACTTTCGCCAACCAAAAGCGCATTCGCGCCGCAACTGCGCAAACGCTGCGCATCGGATCGAGTACTGATTCCGCTTTCCGCGACAACTGTGACGTTTGCGGGCAGCAATGGTCGCAAGCGTTCGGTCGTGCTCAGATCGACTTCAAAAGTTTTCAAATTGCGGTTGTTGATGCCGACGAAATCGCAGCCGTTGACCAGCGCGCGCTGCGCTTCGGCTTCGTCATGAATTTCGACCAGCGCGTCCATGCCGTAACGAGCCGCGATGTGCTTGAAAGCGCGGATTTCCCAGTCGCGCAGAATCGCCGCAATCAGCAAAATGCAGTCGGCACCCAGCAAGCGCGCTTCGGCGATTTGCAAGTCGCTGATGATGAAATCCTTGCGCAAAACCGGCAAGCCGCTGACATCGCGCGCTTGTTTGAGATAATCGTTGTGCCCCTGGAAAAAGTCGGGTTCGGTCAAGACGCTCAGGCAATCGGCGCCGCCGTCGCGGTAAAGCGCTGCCATTTTTTCGACATCGAAGTTGGGCGAGATCAAGCCTTTGGAAGGCGACGCACGCTTGATTTCCGCGATCAAAGCCAAGCGACTTTCGTGTTTCAAAGCCGATTGAAAAGGTCGCGGTTTGTCGTCCGTCATTTTCTTTTCGAGCTGCAGCAACGAGTACTCGTCTTTAAGCAGGGCCACGCGTTTTTGTGTGGACGTTACAATATCATCGAGAATCATAAAAGTTGAAAAATAAGCAAAATTTGAATCGCTCAGTTTAACGGCAGACATTGCGCAGCGCAGAAGCAGGCTCTTTGGTGCAATGGCCAAAACTCAATACTCGATTAAAGGAGTGTCCGCGTGATGCCGAAAAATCGCCTTCAACATTTCGTCGTGACAAGTTGTGTGCTGTTGGTGCCGTTTGCTTTGGGTGGATGTGTTCCTGTTGTTCCTATGCTGTGCGTTGCGGTGCGCAATATGAGGCAGCCATCAGTCGGTGACAGTAGTTCGCAACCGTTTGATACTGGCAACCAAAGCTTAAGGAGTTTAAGTTCTCGCGCTGACAAGCCTGATTTGCGCCAGACAGCGTTGTCAACACCCGATCAAAACCAACTCGCGCAACTGAAAGCCGCGCAAAAAGTGGCGGCGCAATGGGCGCAGCAAACCTTGAGTGGCGCCAATAAACCGCTTCCGAGCGGACCGGGAATTGTGATTGGCGAACCGCAGCTATCGAGTACTCGATCTGCCGAATTGGGCGACTTTGGCGCGGGTTGCGCGCGCTGGCTGCAATTGACGGTAGGCGGGCAGGGCGCGCTGGGCAAAACGCCGGCGTGGGGACGTGTCGGCGATACGCGCGATGAACTGCAAAAAGCCGATTGCCGCTGGACGAAAACCGATCTTCCACTCGTCGCCCAAAATACGGGCGCAACGCACCTGGCGCTGGGAACAATAACGGGAACAAGCGATAATTGCACCTTGAGTTATCAAATGTGGGACGCACGCAGCAACAAAGCGGCAAGCTCAAAAGCGACAAGTGCCAAAGCCGTCGGAACGCTGCTTGTGATTAAAGGCACGCGCGAGCAGATTGTCGCGCAGTTGCCGAAAATGGCGCAAATGCTGAGCGCCAGGCTGCTTTCGAGTACTCGATTGTCGCCGTCTGCCCCAATTGCCGCTCCAAGTGTTTCTTCTGATGATTTGCAGTTTCTGGGAAGGGTTCCGTGGAAGTCGGATGACCAACTGCTGCCGGAACAGGAAATTCGTTTGCGCGCGCTATCGAAGAAGACGGCTTTGGCGGGCGTCTTGTGGATGTACAATGCCGCGCGCGGCTGGGACGAAAAAGCCTTGTGGCGCGAAGTGGCCAATGATATGTCCGCTCAGGCGCCGTCGAACACCTTGGTGCTGGCGACAATGGCGCGTCGCGTGGCCGGAATCTTTGCACTTCATTCGTCGCTGTTGGTGCAGGCGCGCGCCAAATTTCCCAATAATGCGGCTTTGTTGTCGGCCCAGTGGAGTTGGCAAAACAGCGAAGGCCAGATCGCAGCCAGCACGAAAACGGCTTTGCGGCAAGTTGCTGCCGCGCCTGAGAGCACAACCGCGTGGAGAGATTTAGCCGACAGTTACGGAGCGCAAGCTGAATCTATCCGCGAAAGCAAATACTACGCGCAAATGACGGCGGAAGAACAGGCACGCGTCGAGGATATTTACCCGCAGCAATTTCTGGCGGGGCTTCAAGCAGCGCTCGTTGCTCCGCGTTCGGCCTTGGCGTGGCTCAAACTGAGTGATAGCGCCACTTTCGTTAGCGCGCCGGGCATCGCCGATTTGGCGTTGTGGAAATCGCTTTCGTTGAATCCAAACGACCGCAATGCTTATGGGTGGGGTTTGCAGATATATCAACCCAAATGGTTTGACGATCCCGCCAAACTGCACCGAGTCGCTACGTTGCTTTTGCGCAAGCCTATTCTTTATTCGCAGTTGACGGACGCCGTTTACCAGGCTTTTGAAAAGACCGATGGTTCGCAAAATCAAGTTTCCGCAATGACCGACAAAGCTATCGCAGCGTTGCAGGCAGCGAGCAAACTTCAGCCGCGACAGGTCGCGTATCATCGTGCGTTGGGCAACATGCTGAAAAGGCAAAAACGTTTTGCCGAAGCCGTTATCGAGTACTCGACATGGATGAAATTGCAACCCGACAGTGCAATTCCCGTTTCTAATCTGGCGGATCTCTACCAGAACTCGCTGAAGGATTTGGTGAAGGCTGAAGACATGTATCGCCAGGCCGTTGTGATTGATCCTCAAAATGCTACCGCTGTGGACCATCTCGCCGATTTCTATGCCGACACGCAACTGGATTTCAATCGTTCCGAGCCGCTTTATCAGCGGGCGATGAAACTGGATCCAGAAAACGCGGCGCCTGTAATCAGCTTGGGAGATATTTACTGGTTCTTGAAAAATGACGAGAAAACCGGCGGCAAATACTACGTGCAAGCCACAAAAATGAAGCATAATAACGGCGCAGCGAATGTTTCCTACGCTTGGGCGCTGATGAAGCACGGCAAGCGAGAACAAGCCATCATCGAAGCGAAAAAAGGGTTGGCGCTGGGCTACACCGACAATCCCGTCTTCAAAGAGTTGGGCTTGCAGTAAGTAAGACGAACAAAAAGCCCTCGCATCATTTCCTTTGGCGCCAGGGCTTTTTGTTTTTGCGCAGCCTTTCAAGCCGCGTTCGAGTACTCGATCATCTGAAACAACTTCTCGCGCGCGGCCCCACTGGAAGTACTGGCCCGCGCCAAGCTCAAGCCTTCTTCGATATTTAGTGAAATTCCGGCGACAACCAGAACTGCCGCCGCATTCAAGCACGCGATGTCGGCAGTTGCGCCATTTGCATCGTGCAACAATTGCTGAATAATCTCGGCGTTACGAGCCGCGTCGCCGCCTTCCAAAAGCTGCGGCACGGCGCACGAGACGCCAAAGTGGTGCGGATCGAGTACTCGTTTGTGCAGTTCGCCATCTTTGACTTCGATGTAGTAAGTTTTAGCACACGTCGAAAACTCGTCCAAACCGTCCTCGCTATGCGCGACAATCGCGTGCGTTGTTCCCAGCGCCAGCAGCACTTCGGCAAGCGGGCGAATCCAGTGCGCGTCTGAAACGCCCATGACTTGCGCGTGCGCGTTGGCGGGATTGGCCAGCGGCCCCAATAAATTAAAAACGGTGCGCACGCCCAGTTCGCGGCGAATCGGCGCGACGTGTCGCATCGCGGGATGGTGGTCGGGCGCGAACATGAAACCCAGACCGATTTCGTCGATGCCGCGCGCAATTTGTGCGGCGTTCAGCTTCAGATTTATGCCCAGCGCTTCCAGCACATCGGCGCTGCCGCAGCGCGAACTTTGCGCGCGGTTGCCGTGCTTGGCGATCTTCGCGCCCGCGCCCGCCGCGATAAAAGCCGCCGCCGTTGAAACATTGAAAGTTGAGATTCCATGTTGCGAATCGCCGCCGGTGCCGCACGTATCGACTAATCGAGTACTCGAAGCGCAAACCGGAATCATGTTGTCACGCAGGGCGCGCGCAAAACCGGTAATCTCCTGGACGGTTTCGCCGCGCATCCGCAAAGCGCCCAGCATCGCCGCAATTTGCAAGCTTGAAGTCTCGCCGCCCATAATGTCGTTCATCGTGGCGCGCGCCTGCTCTTCGCTCAAAGTCGCGCCGGACGTGATGGTGCGCAAAGCTTCAGAAAGTTTCATGGAAAGGTGAACCACAGATGAAATGAAAGGATCGAGTACTCGAAAGTAGCAATCACGTCATTCTGAGCGCAGCGAAGAATCTAACTGTAATTAGATTCTTCGCTGCGCTCAGAATGACAAACTTGCAGTTCCTACTTCCAAACTCATCCGTGTTCATCTGTGGTTTATTTTTTGTGTTGTTCGACGAAGTTGCGCAAGAGTCGCTTGCCGTCTTGCGTCAGAATGCTTTCGGGATGAAATTGCACGCCTTCGACATCGAGGGTTTTGTGGCGCACGCCCATAATTTCGCCTTCTTCGGTTTCGGCGGAAATTTCCAGGCAGTCGGGCATCGATTCGCGTTCGATGAGCAGCGAATGGTAGCGCGTCGCGTCAAATGGCTCGGGCATGTGGGCGAAGACGCCTTTGTTGTCGTGATGCACCGGCGAAGTTTTGCCGTGCATCAATCGCCCTGCGCGCACGACTTTTCCGCCAAATGCCTGGCCAATCGCCTGATGTCCCAGACAAACGCCCAAAATCGGGATTTTGCCGGCAAAGTGTTCAATCGCAGCGACGCTGATGCCGGCTTCATCGGGCGAACATGGGCCAGGCGAAACGATGATCTGGTCGGGTTTCAGCTGCGCGATTTCGTCCAGCGTGATGTCGTCGTTGCGGCGCACGACCAATTCTTCGCCCATCTCGCCCAAGTATTGAACCAGGTTGTAAGTGAACGAATCGAAGTTGTCTATCATCAAAATCATAGCAGTGGAAGTTTACGAGAAATGCCGGATGGCGAATCGAGTACTCGAGGCGTGACAGTCGTGGGAGTTCGGCTCAAGGGAATGCGGTTTTGCGGCGATGCTTCGCGCGTGTTAGCTTTCAACCGTGTTAGCTTTCAACTCAGGCGCACGCGCGGGTCAATCAAGCCGTAAGCCAAATCGACCAGGATGTTCATGGCGACGACGACGAAGCTGGTGAACAAAACGGTTCCCATGATCATCGGCACATCGTAGTTGGTCACGGAATCGACGACCAGGCTGCCGATGCCGGGCCAGGCGAAAATCTTCTCGGTGAAAATCAGGCCCGACAGCAACGACGCGAACTCCATTCCCAGCACCGTGACCAGAGGAATCAAAGCGTTCTTCAAAGCGTGCTTGACGAGTACTCGATTTTCATTCAGGCCACGCGCGCGCGCCGAACGCACAAAGTCCTGGCGCAAAACGCCGCGCAGATTGGCGTGCAAAAGTCGCGCATAATAGGCCGCGCCGCCAATGCCCAAAGTCAGTGCGGGCAACGGCAAGTTCCACAAGCTGGCGCCGCCGCCGACGCTGAAGATGTTCCACTGATAACCCACGTACTGTTGCAGCAAGCGTCCCAGCCAGAACGTCGGCAGCGACAAGGCGAACAATCCCAGAAACAGTGTCGCGCGGTCGAAGCCACCGCCCGGATTTTGCGCCGTCCTCAATCCCAGCGGAATCGCAACCACGAGATAAATCAGGATCGCGGCCATCGCCAAAGCCAATGTCGCGGGAAAGCGCCGCGCAATCGCCGACATTACGCGGTCGCCATTGCGATAGCTGCGCAGGTTGTTAGTCAAAGCGTCGCGCACAAACATCGAGTACTGGATTGGCAGCGGCTTGTCCAAACCACGTTCTTTTTTAATGTTGGCGATGGTTTCCGGGTCGGCGTGCGCGCCCGCAATCGTCATCGCCATCATCGTGGTGGCGGGATCGTCGTCCTTCATTTGCTGTTGTATCTTCGTCGCGTCATCGCTTTTCACATTGCGGTTGCGGCCAAAGCGCGGCAGCACGAACAACAGCAAAAACGTGATGACGCTGACGCCCCACAACGTGACAATGCCCCACAGCAGGCGCTTCAACAAAGGATGAAATCGAGTACTCATTTGTAGTTATGGAATCTCAACTAACCGCGCACGTAAGTAAGCGGACTCCAGTAAGTCGCAATAAAGTCCACTTACTTACGTGCGCGGTTAGTTAACTCGTGAGAACTATCGGCGTGCGTCGTCAACGCGCACAAATTCGTAGCGTTCGCTCCACATCGGGTGCAAGGTGTAATCTTCGATCCACGGCTGATGCAGCTCATAGCGTTCGGTGTGATGCAGAAAAACCCACGGCGCGTCCTGCACGATTTGCGCTTCGGCATCTTCATACATCTTCAAGCGCCGGGTGCGGTTGGTTTCGGCCAACGCTGCATTCAACATGGTGTCGACCTTCGCGTTGGAATAAAACGCGCGGTTCTTGCTGGAAATATCCGAGATGCTGCTGGAGTTGAACAGGTTGTCCAGAAAGTTGGACGGGTCGGGAAAATCCTGCGCCCACGCCAGCATCGACATCTCGATGTTGTGGCGCTGACCGGCTTTGGCTTTCAATTCGGGATACGTCGTCTGCTTGGTCGAAATCGTGATGCCGACGCGCCGCAAATCTTCCTGAATCGATTGCGCCGCCATCGGAATCCACGGACTGGCGTTGGAATACCACAACGTCAAAGGGCGCGGAAAACCATTGGCGTAACCGGCTTCACGCAGCAGTTGCTTCGCCTTTGCCGGGTCATACGAGTACTGGAAAAGCTGCGGATTGTAGGCGGGCATTCCGGGCGGAAGAGCGCCGCGCGCTTTGGTGGCGCGCCCGTTTTGAAAGCTGACGATGCGGTCGCGGTTGATCGCGTAGTTCATCGCCTGTCGCACGCGAACGTCATCGAACGGCTTCATTTCCGTGTTCAAGCACAGATAGCGCACGTCCATTTCGGGCGCGTGCAGCATCAAGGGCGCCCACTGCGGGTTGCGCTTCAAGCGCAAATATTCCGGGCCGCTGGCCGTGTTGAGCGACAATAAATCGATGCGGCCTTGCTCGAACAACATGGTTTGCAGCGTCGGGGAAACGCCGATTTGCATTTCCAGGCGGTCGGTGCGCGGCAGATCGGGATGAAAGTACCGGGGGTTGCGCTTGAGCTTGAGCCACGCGTCATGCACCCAATCGTCCAGCATGAACGGGCCGCAGCCGTCGGGATGCTCGCCGAACTCTTTGCCGTATTTTTCGACTTGCTCGCGCGGCACGGCATAGGAAAACGGCAGCGCCAGATAATTCAAAAACGTCGCGTTGGGCGCTTTGAGATGGAAAACAATCGTGTTCGCATCCGGCGTTTTGATGCCGCGCACATGGACATCAGCTTTCTCGTTTTTGGTTTTGGCTTTGGTGTATTCTTCCGCGCCGTCAATCATCGTGTATTGCGACAATCCTTCGGACGCCGTCGCGGGATCGAGTACTCGTTCCAGCGCATATCGAAAATCGTTGGCCTCGACGCGGCGACCGGATGTGAAATAAACGTCGGGGCGAAGTTTGAACGTGTAGGTTTTGCCATCGCTCGAGACGCTGCGGCTTTGCGCGACTTCGTTGGCAATGTTGGCTTTTTCGTCATAATCGACCAGGCCGCGATAAAGCACGCGCACAAAAGGCAGCGAATCAGTGTCGTAAGCTTTGGCCGGATCCAGCGTTTGCGGATCGTTGACGGTCGCCAGCATCAAGGTTCGCGGCGCGCGTGTCGCCTGATTGCAGCCACCAAGCAGCGAAATTGCGAGCAGCGAAAACGCGAAAATCGTGGCGAAACGAAACGGCAAAGACGAGAACTTCATGTTTTTCATGGTGTCGTTTTCAA
>JAABUK010013433.1_pt1 | contig 10218 bp, 9 predicted proteins | sample 5559141 | NCBI WGS metagenome assembly JAABUK01 (sample SAMN10711869, study PRJNA513367) | rock metagenome | isolation source: Antarctica rocks | place: Antarctica: Victoria Land, Pudding Butte nord | collected 2016-01-03 | reverse complement strand
GCGGCGTTCGGGTTCGGGAGGAGGATGTGCCCTGGGACGCGGATGGCGGAGGAGATGATGGTGTTGGCTGTTGCGTGGGTTGTTGCGAGTTGTGTGGTGAGGCGGAAGCGGAAGGGAGCGGGAGCGGGAGCGGGAACGGGGGAGGGGAAGGGGGGGTTGGAGGATTTTGAACCGGTTCCTTGGTCGGAGTATGATGAGGGGAGGCCTACTAGGCCGACCGGGTTTGAGTTTGTGCTGGTGGAGAGGAAGGGTTGGAGGGAGAGGTTGGGGTGAGGAGGGGGCTGTGTCGCTGGGTGCGCTTCTTCGGGAGTGAGATCGAGGAGGAGGAAAGTCGTCTGCTTCTTCGTTGGCGAAGATCTACCCTCGCCTTACCTATCGGGTTTGACTTTGTACTGGGGGAGAGGAAGGGTGGAGAGGGAGAGAGAGAGAGAGAGATTGAAACGAGGACAGGATCTAATTTCCAGTTCATTTCATTTCGGAATTACATTCTGGTTGCCCGGTTCGGAAGGCTGATAACATGGTTGGGAGGATTGGGCGAATGATGGATAGGATGGGTAGGAAGAGAAAACCAAGCAGGAGAAAGACAAGGAAAAACCAATCAACCTTGCAGGTCATGCCGGACATGTATGTATTCCATAGAATGAAAGAATGTCAACGCCGAGTGTCTGCCATTATGTAATTCCTTCCGAGCCAAGGTCCTCGCTAGTTAGCCTCCAGGAATGATACATGAAAATGTCAATTCTTCGAGATATATGGTACTCGTTAGAAACATATCGAGTCGAATAAGAGGGAAGGGGGGGAGCAGAGCATTGACCAGAAACACTTGCAAAGCCCGTCGAGATGAAGAGCAGCTTCTGAATAGGTTAAACATTTGAGAGGAGGAATAAATGGTTGATTCCTGCGTTTAGTTGTGGCTCGATGAAGCAAGGCTAGCGAGCACAGCAGATCTGCCAATATCACCGCCGGGTCTTAGGACGCTGCCTTGGGGTATCTCTGACACTTCTGATCCAATTCCAGGACGCCTGGCGACAGATGCTTCAAGATCAGCAACCTCACAGAGTGCAATGCCCAGCCAAAACGCCTGCCTGGTATGCAAATCACGACGCATTAGCCTGTGGTTTCTTCATCTTCCAATCTCCCGTCCCATTTTCCTGTTCAAAGCCCCCCGAATGCTCCATCAGTCGATCCATATCATCCGACATTTCAGGCATTGCACTCTTAGTTTCTCTTGCGTACATCTCGGCGAACGAGCCGAACGCCTGCATCTTACCATTGAGTACTTGATTCCCGCGTTGGACATTTTCCACGAATTCGCGGGTATAGATGTCCGGATTGCGACCATTGGCAACGTAGTCAATGACTTCGGGTGGGATGAGGATGTTTCGGATTGTTGGAGCTGCTGGGTGGGTGGAGCTGTCTGCGGTAAGGTCGGAGAGCGCGGCGAGAGAGTGGGTGAGGTCAATGCTGTTTGCATCAAATTCATCAATAGAACATCTTGAGAAGCTGTTCGAGGGCTTCCAGAAAGGGCGACAGAATATGAGATATGTCGCTGGAACAGAAACAGAGCGCTCACCTCTTCTTGATCAATGGACCATGAGACTCCGGCAGATAACCATGAGTGATGCTGCCAATGTCGTAGAAGTTCTGGATCACATCTTTGAAATGATCTGGCCGGTTCCCAATCAATATACATGCCGCAGGTAGAGTCCTGCGCTGAGATCTTACCATCAAGAATATCATGGGGGTTTTGGTCCTTCACTGGCGCCATTTCTGCTGGCCTATGCTCCGCAGGCTCTTCCGCCTGCCCAGCAGGTCCTTGTACAATATCTCGTGCGAGAAGCTCCTGCAGTAACTTACGGAGCTTCTCCGGTGAAACCCTCAACAACACCTTCTTTTCCGGGGCGGCAAACGACTCAAGCAGCGGACGAAGTTTTTGTGGAGAAACTGTCAGAACAACGACTTTCGACTGTGTGACCGATGCGGGCGCGCCACCAGCTTCACTAGGGTGCCCTGCTTCAAAACTGCTCGAACTGTGATCGACGAACACTCGGTTGCTTCGAGTACTTGTTGCGGCGTTCTGGCGAACAGGTGTTTGTAGGGGAGTAGTCTGCTTCTGCGGAGACGAATCGTAGGTGCTGTCTTCGTTCTCGACCTGTGCTTCTAGGGTGGTATCATCAGGAGTAGCGGCGATACCCTCATCGACAGTGTCTTCATGCTGGGGTTGTCTACCCGTGGGCAGACTTGTAGTCTCCTCTCGGTCCCCTGCAGCAGCTCCCCTCTTCTTCGGTCTAGCCATTCTCGGTCACTCTCGTCCACAGGGTGGAGGTGACTGGGGAAGTAAGAGTGGGGGCCGAAAACGAGACTGTCAAATGGGTGCAATTCGAGGGCAAAATCTAGGTGGTAGCAGTAAGCAGACTGGATGGTGAGCATTTCAGGCACGTGTTTGCAGAGGAACAGTGGTCTTCTCTGCCAGGGAGCAGCAAGTCGCGGCTTCTCGAGGAAGGATCTTCACGAGCGCCTCCACGCATGTCTACAAAAGGCTCAGACACAGGCATATCTATCCAAAACTTGTTGAGCAGAAGAACAGTGGAGCTGTTTGTATGTCGTTGAATTTCTAGAGTCTCTACACCTCCTTCGTCCGAGCTGCAGCAACCTTTGGTCGATCAATCTCCGTCTCGACCATTTCCAAACCAGACAGACTGGGATACCGTTTGCTAAAATTGGCTTCCCAGTCGTCAGTAGGACTCGTCGCCGACTTGGCATTGACAGCGCCAGCCCCAACAGGTTGAAGAGCGGCCTCCCCAGTCCTCATCTTCTTCGGCTTGGGTGGAGCAGCCGGTCTTGGTGTTGTCCGCGGAGAGGTAGCATTCACGGGAGCATTCGAAGAAACACTTGGCGGTGAAGTGACGGTAGATGGAGGTTCGGAATGCGACTTTTCCACGAAGGAAGGTGCTTTAGCAGCGGTACTTTGTATCGCAGGCTTTCGAGGTGGTTGTTTCGTTGCGGCATTTGGTTGCGCCTCGAATTGCTTCATCTGCGAAGAAGCATCCAAGTTAGTAAAACGCCCATAGCCAGCAGCAGTTTTCGTAGACGGCCTTTCATTCTCTTTCAGAAGGGACTGGACCTTGTTTTGAATAGAAACAGCCCTTGTCGGGTCGCGACCTCTTTCTCCACCCTTCTCCGCCAACCTCTTTCTGTACTCTGCTGCCGCATTTACCACTCTCTTCTCCTCGGCTGACAATCTCCGTCGTTCCAGCTCCCTACGCATCTCTGGAGACAAGTCTTCCGTTTCATCCAGACCATGCCGCTCATCACTCAGATCAGTTGCTTCCGATCCGGCTATAGGGGTCAAGACAGTGAGGGGATCTTGCGAGGGGGGAGGACTTCGACTTCTGCGGGTTGATCCATTATTGCTAGCCTCAAATTTTCTGAAGGCGTCACCAAATCGGCCGGTGAGGAGATTCTTCGTGCCGGACAGCGATATTGACGGGAGACTCCCTCGCTTCTTGTGCCCAGAACCATTACTATGACGCTTGTGGCCCTTCCACCCTTTCTCTTCCTCCTCTTTCGCGCGTAAGAATTCCACATCTGACGCGATGTTCCTGTCCGATTCCACGGCGGTCAAGGGCGGAAGGTCTTCCACAGGCTTCTCGGCTGCAGTGATGGACGGCTTACTGGATATTCTTCCACGGTAGAATTCCATTTTTGAAATGATATTCATGCTTGCAGGTCGTACTTTGGAGTTGATAGATCTGGATCTACTGACGCTACTATCAAGTTCCATCATAGACGGTCTCGAACTCTCAAGGGAAGGTCTAGAGGAGGAAGGTGATTTTGGGTGGGCCAATGCGGCTGGCTGGGACTTTGCCGCATCGTGGCTGAGCAGATTGGATAGCCTGGAACCAGCCGTGCTAATGCCCGACATAGGTCTGCTGGCTTCCGACGAGCGAGGTAGGCTAGAAGGACGTCTAAAATGGGAATTGGTAGCGGAGCGATGGAATGGTCTATCGCTGGAAGACGGTGGCGGGGAAGGCGAGGTCATGGTCCCTGTGGAAACCATCGAAGGCCTCTGAGGGGCTGGAGATACAACGTCGTCTTGCTGCCGAGGCATATCCTTGGCTTCATACGACTTCTTTCTGTCAAGAACGACACGAGACGAAGGACTTGTCACTAGAGGGGCTGTCTTCGTTGGCTTCGGCTTTTCGGGTGACGGAGGTCGTGCAAATGCATCGTCTGCGAGAGCATTCATAACCCGTTGAGAAAGGTCAGGCTTTTCTAGTTCAGGTTTGCTAGTGGCGGATAGTTCGAACTCAAACTTCGTGCCCCTTTCTGTGAGAAGCGAGAACTGGTCTAAGCTTGGGAAGCGTGATGATATTTCATCCGCCTCGGTCAACTTACTTCCATCAAGTGCGGCAAATGGATCCGCCTGGTCCATCATGCGTAGAGGTGAGGGACTTGGCTGCGCGGACCCATGATGTGATACTGCTTTTGTTGGTCTGCCTCTTCTCATGGGGGCAATATCCGGTATTGCGATCGGCTTCTTCTGCGACGGAGGAGACAACATGGCGCCAGCTGCCGCAGCATCCGACTCGGAGGAGGCAGGCAGTTGTCGGCTCTTCCGGTTCTCGGACTGGCTTCGACTCGTGTATATGTCGCGCACTGGAATTTCCTTTCCTTGCATTGAACAAGCCTGCTGCAGCACTTGATATATATTCGGTCGCTTTGCTGGATTCTCCCTCAGCATCGCTGCTATTAAAATCTTAAGCTTGTCGGAGAAAGACGGATGCGCAGGATATTTAAAGCTTGCATTGAGAATAGCCATCTGCCCGACCTCTTCGAAAGGCGTTGTGTAGTAACAGAGCTTGTAGAGAAATACCCCCAGTGCCCAAACATCGCTCTTTTCATCGATTGGCTGTTTTCGATAGACATCAATCATCTCTGGACTTCTATACTGTAGGGTCGTGTGTCGTTGAATGTCGTCCTCGATGAGTCGTCCCTCTGCAGCAGAAGTTGCAGCGGGTCTAGGTGGAGCAGTAGAACCAAAGTCGCACAATTTATATGTTGTTGAGGAGCCAGAATTAGATATCAGGACGTTCTCGACCTTCAGATCTCGATGTAACAGAGGCGGACGAAGGTAATGCATGCACGCCACTCCTTCCGCAACATCAGAGAAGATCTTCAGAATCTCGGACTCGATCAATCTGTTTCGTAATCTGGTGTTCATAAAGTCGATCAAGCCTCCTCCCGAGCAGTATTCCATCAGTAAGAAGACCTCGTACCCCCCACCCTTCAATTGTGACGCATGCGAGTCGATGTACCTGACGATATGTCGATGGCCCTTCAACTTCTTCATAGTCTCCACCTCTGTTCGCATGTTTGCCAAATGCTCCTTGTCAGGAACAGCCACTCGTTTCAACACGGCCAAGTCGGAGCCGTCCACCGGCTTGGGTAGGCGGACAACGTAAACATGTGCGAACCCGCCCTCTGACAGGTATTTCTCAATCACAACTCTATGGTTGCCAACATGGACCTTCGTACCAGGGGCAAAGGTGCCAACAGGAGCTCCATGTGCATGGACTGGAGCAGGATGGCCAAACGGACCTCGGGGCGCTGCTTGCGAATTGAAGGCGGCCATGGTAGAAGGTGGTAAGGAGGAATTCGATGTAAGGTGCGCTACATAGCAGCGGTGACAGAGGAGAATAGAAATTAATGAAAATGCACTTGCATGACGGCACGCGAAAGGAGAATACGCCTCTATCAAAATGTCATATCTTTGTTGTTTGGATTGAGTACCATATATCCTCGACGTCTTCCCATGACGATCGCCTTGGCCAAGAATTCACGTTATGCGGGAGAGCCTAAATCCGGGACAATCATTCAGTACGTACTGGACACTTTGGGCACTCACCCCTGAGAAGCGCCCAGAAAGGCCTGTAAGAGACTGCCGATGGGATTAGAAGAGTGCCTAAATACCCGCCCATACGGGGGCTGCTTGGGGGACGATTAGGCGACGCTGATAAACCAAGACACGTCGACAAAGACGAGATCCGAAGCCTTGCCTTAGATTTCTTCTTTACTGTCTCATGATAGTTAACGTCCTGTTACTAGTGAGACTGGTTCATAAACAGAGATATCAGCCAGCTTGTGGGGTAATATGTTGGGACATTAATATCATGATATCAAGACGAAGGCTGCCAAACATCAATACTGAGAAATTTTGACCCTGAGCTTCGCGAGGTTCTATCTCACTGTAACCGTCACCCAGATGAGACCTGGCCTGAAGAAGGGACTTAGCCTATCCCTGTGTCCAGTATTTAGTTTTCCCCTTTGAACCGTCTTGTTCACGCCAGCATACCTCATGGCTTTTAAAATGGCAACGCCTACTACAATAATGCCCACTTCACAATTCACTCCACACGACTCCGCCATGCGCTCTACCCTCTTCGACCCCGATCTCCCACCGTCCTTCAACTATTCGATTTCAATACCAGATAGCGCTTCGATTCCAAGCTCCCACACTTCTCAGCAGCCTTTTGACCACTTCCCGTGCCCGTAAACCGCAAACTCCTCGCCAAGCGGCCCATGAACGCCTAATCTCCCACTCTCACCACAATCAAGACCGCTATCCAAGATCCTTCATCCAGCATCGAGGCTCATCCGAGCTACGCCCCCACGGCCATATCAAATTTGGCTAACGCTAGATCCATACTTCGGTGAGTGTGGCCATGGTCCTTTTCGTTCTAATTGCATGTCTGGTGCCTCTTCAGTGGGCAAGTGGTAAATATGCGTCAGGACCAAAGTGTAGCATTTTGTACGTCGAGTGACAAAACTTGATAATTTGTTCAGATGATTTTGTGAAGTGTGGGGGAATTAGGCGAACTGACAAGATTCGAAATGCTAGCTCAGGCTACCCGTCAGCACAGTTCGAATTAAAGTTATATAGTTCCTAGATATCGGGAACCCGTACACAGCAGCTGGGAATGCGCTGCGCCCCTTCTACTTTGGCTTGGATATTCTGGCACCCTAACGAGATTGTGATGATGATGTTGGGATGACTTGGCGGTACGTTTGTTGCTTTCTATCGAGGGACTAACTCGACTTGAGGTCGCACCAGCAGCAACTCTTGGGCTAGTAACCATCGCTACCCCTTGCTTTCCTGTCTCGTCGAGCTCTAAGAGCTGAAATGCAGGTGAGGCACGGGGGGCTGAACGTGTCTGGATACTGTATTCACACCAATAAGTATAGCGACAGCAGACGTTGCCTTAGCACACATCATTTATCTATTCTCCCAATTCTTATTGCATGCCCATACAGTACTAGATCCATTGCCTTGTAAGTCTCTTCTAGAGTCGGAGGTCGAGATACGATAGGAAGGTGCGGGGCCAGGGGTTTGACGGCGAGACTCGGTTGAGCTTTAAGAGATTAGCTGGAACGTCCCGCCACCAGTTATAGAGAAAGCCAACTTACTGGCAGATGATAGTGGAGGTAAGGACGTGAAGGTGTCAGCGCGAGGAGACGGCGGTGGTGTTAAGTAACTCTCTTCATCTGTGTCTCTATCTGAGTATCCGAAAGGTGGTAGCGTGTCGGCGAACTTCTTCCATATCGTTGACCTTTCGAAAGATTGTTCGGCCTATCTCCTGTCCTCATCTGTGACACAAAAAGCGTGTATAGCAACCATCTTGACGACTTATGGGGAAGTACGGAGTAGAAGAGGAGATGTTGCAAAATAAGATATTGCTAGTGGAAAGAGAGGCAGGATTAATACGACTGAATTGGTGCTTAGCCTATCACCCGCTCCGCTCCGCTCCGGGCCAGGCTGAAGGATCACCGATCGGAGAAATTGATTTTCCGAGTCAACTTTGCTTACCTGTTACTACTGCTTCTGGTGGCAGAATTCTAGTTCTACCTTCTCAGTCGTTTGGGTCCTATTTTTACTTGGGCCACATTTGGACGTGGTACGTTTGGCCTGGTATGGGCAGGAGCGGACCCAGAAACCGGAGGACCGATAGCGGTGAAGGAACTGGCTGTAACGAAAAAGATTGATCGAGAACAATGGATAGCAGAGGTGACAATTGGCAAGGAGTTACACTTCTCACCAATCGCCCTCAATGATCTTGATCATATCATCAGCTGCATTAGCCTCTTCAACTTCATCATCATTATCCCAGCCGAATTCACCCTCGAAGTAATAGGCGAACCCTTCGCTTGATGTGTCCGAATCTCCGTGAAAGAGATGGATTGGGTCGGAGGGATCGCTTGTGACATACTCAGTCTGAAATTGGTGGCAGAGGATCAAGAGGAGCAGCTTAGGAAATTGAGACGCAAACTGGCAGAAGGCAGAATCGGGAACGCGGGATTAGCAAGAAAGGGAAGAAGAAAAACTGTTGTTGAAGCTTTATAACCTGGTTCTGGTACCCGCTGAGGCGATTTACACAGATCTTCGTAGACTTTGTATAGAAGGAAATTCTCTCGAAGAAAGTAAGATCAATTTGCCGTAGGAAAGTCAAGCCAGACCTCTAATCAGAGGTTAGGCAAGCCTGAGTTGGTCCCATCTCGCAGAAGCTGGAGTCCAGGATACCATGATGGAAGGCTGATCCTTCGAGAGCCGGAGACCGATAGGTGGAGCCGCATCGTTTGGCAATGATCGTTCCACGTCTCTCCAACGATCCAATCGAAGCATAGGCACCAGTAGTAGATGTCGGAGAGTAGTCGCTTGTGACGGCATGCTGCTCCTTGCGTACACATATGCCAATATGAGCGCCGAGACAGGAAAGCCCAGGGACGTGTCCGGCACGCCCCATCTATTTAGGCGTAGATTTTAATATCTCAAGCTGCTCCTAAATGCCGTTCGAGGCGCGATTGGTTACGCGGATCTCCCCACATCAGACTTAAAGCTTGCCATTCGTGATTGACAAGTCACTAACTAGTCTGCACCTTGTTTCTTTGGACCCATCTAGGAAAATCTTACTTGCCAATAGTGTGAAGATAAATTTTAGATAGAGCGGTACGGAAGGCCTGTTGTAAAAAAGGAAATGCAGTCCATGACTAACAAATTCCCACCTTAGTTCTATACTCTGGAAACCTAAGGATTCCGAACATGAAACCCTAAGCGGTCTGTGAAATAATGGCGCTGCACTGAAGGTGAAACAGATAGTGGAAGGAGATACTCGACCACCTCACTGTGCCCGTTGCTTTCTGCAAGCTCGAGCGCGATTTGTCGCCTCGCGTTTGGGATCAGGGGATCCGCGCTTCTTTTGACCAAGTGCTTCACGACGTCCAACCGTCCGCATTCTGCGGCCTTATGCAACGGTGTTCCAAGGCCAAAAGCCATCTGCATTAAGTAATCCTGGACACGGTTTTGGTACATGACGTCGTTGATAGGCGCACCGCGGTCAAGGAGGAAGTCTAACACTTCGAGGCAATCGGTTTCCTCTCGATATATAGCGTACTGGAGGAGCTGCCCGTGTCGCGTACTTCCGCCGTGATCGAAAAGAATTTTGATTATTGTGAATGGGGCCCGCATAATCGCAAAGGAAAGGGCAGTGCAATCCAATCCACCGGCTTCGGCGTCAGGCTTGGCCCCGCGAGCAAGAAACCATCTGGTCAATTCCTCGTCCTCAATTGCGTATCTAGGAGACCGTAAGCCGTTCGTCTATTAATCAGGATGAAACGTACTGTAGTGCGGGAGGTTCGATCCTTCCCATGGGCGTATTGATATCCCATCCGCGATCAAGGAGGAGTTGAAGCATGGGATACAACTTCTTCTTCGTCGCCCATGCAAAATCTAGGCCGTTCATATCCACGCCTTGGAAAAGCAGATACGACACGACAGGGCCATGATTGTTCTCGATTGCCGCTGACAGTCCAGCATGGAAGCGGCGTTTAAGCTCGGGATTATAAGAATGTTTGTTCCATTGCTCAACGGCAGCTTTAACAGCATGCAGGTCTCCAAATGCACTTGCTGCTTGTACTTGTTCGAACTCTGGCGGGGTTGGCGGCCGTCGGAAATCAGGATCAAAGGTAGCAGGAAAACCACCAACAACCAAGTGAGAGAGATCCATCTTTGAGGAATAGCTGGAGCTGGAATCTTCGAGGCCTCGAGGTGAAAAGAAAGTGTTGTAGGTCCTCCTTGGCGGCTTACTCAGCAGAGACCTATTTCCTTCTTCCTTGCTAGTCTGCGTAGATAGCTTCTTCTTCATACACTCATTCATCAGGTTA
>JAABUK010013432.1_pt1 | contig 10218 bp, 1 predicted proteins | sample 5559141 | NCBI WGS metagenome assembly JAABUK01 (sample SAMN10711869, study PRJNA513367) | rock metagenome | isolation source: Antarctica rocks | place: Antarctica: Victoria Land, Pudding Butte nord | collected 2016-01-03 | reverse complement strand
AGGAATCTCGAACATAATGTATGGTACGAAAAATATTGTGAGGGCGACGTTTGACTGGTTTCCCGTTAGGTGCAGGTCTTTCGGGAGGCCCAAAGTTAGGGCATTGCCAATGTTGACTCTGGCAACGCGTCAGTGATTATGAGTCTAATAAAAATAGGCATCTCAACATACCGATCCAGGAAGGCGGCAAGGTAGATAATGAACAAAACCGGTAGCACTCGCCCATCAATCTTCCTAATCAGAGCTTTCTCGTGGATGGAAGGCGGGCATTGAATAGCCGTTGACGCTTCATAGTTGTCCGTTGAGCCTTGCGAGTCTGGCGCGTGCCGAGAAACCTCCACTGCGTGTCCATCTTAAGACAGCGGCGTTAGCATCGAAGAACGTAAGGGAAGTTTGGAGTGGATGACAATGGCAAGCAGCTGTGACGGGGGAATCGAGGGCGGCATAGGAGCTGGGGTATATCTAAGCAGAAAGGGAAGTAGTGATGCGGAGGTCGTGAGATATACGCGTGAGTGAGACAGGAGCTGTGCTGGCTAGGGACGGTGGTTACCTACCTTGCTTTTCCATGATCAAGTTGACAAATGGTCTTGTACGTTGAACGCAGAAAGTTCACAAGACGAATTTGTGAGCGAAACAATGATCAAATATTGCATGTAGACACACTATGAGGCGGAAGCCAAGAGAAAGAAAAGTAGAAAGGAAAGGCTACGGAATAATGGTTCCCTAGCGGTGAGAAAAATGCGCGCAAAGTCCGAGGCAGGTTACCTTGTCATCTCCGATTGGATGGGTCCAGAATACATTGGACCGGATAGTGAGCGCTTAGGCGGCACAGGAGAGGTCTAGATGGAGTAGGGATCGCTGCATGAAAGCTGAATCATTGAGAGTGGGACGGGGTGTATGCAGGTTGTCCCGTGCATGAACGGATGGTAAGCCACCGAGGAGTGGTCTCGTGTCATTTTTCAAAGGTACAGGGGGCTTAGAAATGCGCAAGTCAGACAGCTTAGCTACGCGACTTCAATTGTCTCGAACGTCGAAGATAAGTCAGAACCCTGGGATGACAGGCCTTCTTTGAATGAAGGAAATGGGTTCAGCCTTCAACACATGGCGCAGTGCATTAGCGGCGGGGCGAAAGATGGAAGGCAAAACCAAGTAGCAGCTAATGCAGTCTTCGACCTCCTCAGCTGCTTCTAATGGAACGATCCGAGATCAAATCCCTATCGGATGTCATTGATTTGGGTTGACATTGATATTGCTATGGTTGCAATGGTTACGGAGATTATACCAGGAAAAGTAGAAGCTGACATTGACCCTTGGCAACGATGCTCCAATATGGCTCGGATCGTCGACGGGAGCCAACGAGAATACATCCCAAGATCCGGTTGGCTTCTTAGAACAGGCTGGCTTCTTAGAACAGGCATGATTGGCATTTGCGGGAATAAGCTAGGCCGCGGGTTGTATCTCGATATCCTCTCTCGGGATCCCGTCAACCGATAGTTCTGATTGGCTCTAAGTCTCAGCTTCTGACAGTGGCTCGCATGTCGCCAATGCACCTCCTCCACGTTTTTTGGTGCCTTTTATCCTCCTGCGAAAGTCTTGTAGCTAGATTTTAGACTATGTTTAAGCGTCCGCTGATCTCCGCACTCTAGTACTGTTCTGTAGTAGTAGAAATTAGAGACGCGAGGAGTAAATAAATAAACTAATATAATTTAATTAAAAATAAAATATTACGACCATCGCGTTCCTACCTATTTATATATATCGTTATCGCTAGCTCTACCCCTCTCTCCCTCCCTCTCTTATTATTAATATCGTTATTATATATATTATTATCGCTATAGATTCTTTTAAGCTTAACGATATCGCTATCGTCGTAAATTATACCCGGTTAATAAAACGCGTTCGCTTTAGTAAAAATCTTACTTTTATTTTTACTTCTATTATCCTTTAAATACCTAAGAATATCGTTATCTAATAAAAATATTTTTTCTACCCTCTTACTATTAAATAGTCTATTAAATAAATAATAACGGAGTTCTTTATATACTAGTTATTCGTCGATAATATTTAATATAAATATTCGCGCTCTAAAAACTATAAAAATTATATTATTAAAGAGTATTATAAATATTTATTTAACCCGGAATCTCTAAAGGAGAGCGAGGGTACTAGGGAGTATAATAAATAAATTTATATTATTAATATTTATAAAATAAAATTAAAGTTAATTAAATACTACGATTTATATAAAGATAATATAGAATCTCTTTTTTACTATATTTAAATTTCTCTTTATAAAATACGAGGTAGCGATCTTTATAAACGATATAATTATACTTTTAATTATATAGATTTAATTAAATTTAATTCTACCCTTAAGAGTATTACTAGTATTAAAATCGTATAAAGTTATAAAGTCTCTACGATTAAAAATAATCTAAAAAGTACTAAATATATTATTAATTACTAAATTCTTTATAATATAAATAGTATTTATATCGACTTATTATATATTTATAATACTAGCGCTAGCTAGAAGAGAGTAAATCTTAATATTAGAATTTAAAGGAGTAGAGTTAAATAAATATAATAATAATAAAAGTATTTATATAAGAGGTAATAAATTAATAATAAAGTTATTAATATTACCGCTCGTCGTAAATACGATAATAAAACGTCTTTTACTACTATTTAAATAAATCTAGATAAGAATCTTATTTTACTTTTTAATTATTATTTATATTAATAATCTTAAAATATTTATTAACCCTAGCGCGCTATAATTACTTTATAATTATAGATTCTATTTATTAAATAAATAAACTAGGCTAGTTTTTATTTATTACTATAATCCGCGATAAAAGTAACTCCTAGATTCTATATATTAACTTTTTAAATAAATATAAAGACGATAATATTATAACTATTATTCTAAAATAAAGTAAAGAATAGTATCGTCTTTATAGAGACTGGAATCTATATTATTTTATTACCGACGACTCGGTAACTAAATAATATATAGTTAAATTTATTTTTCGGGGTCTTATTAATAACGAGACGGAGTATTAAAATATATATATAGAATATATAATTTTATTAGTTTAGTAAAAGATATTGATTATTTATAGAGGATTTGGTTTTAATATACTAGAATCTAACTAAAGCGCTAGTCTTATTATAAAAGTACCGAGGTTTAGTTTAATAATATTTATACTAGAGTCTACCCCGTAATAGAATACTTATTTAAAAAGAAAGACGTTAACGCCCTCGTTAATACGCGGATATAGGGTATCGTAAATAATAACGCAAATAGCGTCTATATATAGAAAATTAATAAAGTAGGTAAATATACTAGTATATCCCTAGTTTTTAAATAGTCGGTACGGGGTAACTACGGGAGTATTATAGAATTTTAAAATTTAATATAGAGCCGTAAAGTTAGTTAAAATCGCGACGGCGAGGTAAAACGATAAGGAGGTATAAAAATAACGTAAATAACTAGCGATAATAACTATAGTATTAATAAAATAGGGGTATATACGTTTAATATTATAAAAGTATTAGTATTAAAGAACTAGGGCTCTAAATAGTCGGTTTCTTTATATATAAAAGTAAAGTCTTAACGCTAGCTAGTAATTTTTAAAAATAATTATTTACTAGTATTTTCGAAGTTAAAACTATTTTAGCGCGGTACTAGTCTAGATATAACTAACTTCTAGGCTTAGTCTTTAACTATAATTTAATAAATATTATATTCTAGATTATTAATATCGTTACCCTCTTCGTCTACTTCTAGTATACTATTATAGGCGGTATATTAATATAGTATAACGATATAGATAGTATTTTAATATAGCGAGTCGTAATAATTACTAAATAACTTCTTATCGAATAGTTTATTATTAAATAACTTATTAAATCTATCCTTAAAGGGTTTATAGGGTTTATTATCGAGTAATTTCTAATTCTAATTATTTTATTACTATTAATATCGGTAAATTTTAAAAGTAAATATTAATATACTTTAAATATTATTAGCTCTATTAGAAAGCCGTCTACAAATTTATATTAAAACTCTATATTAAATACCGACCCGAGGTTTAGTAGGATTAATAAATTAGAGGTCCGGGTAAAGTCCTATTAATAAATAGTACTTATTATTAGTAGGTTCAGTAACTCGATAAATAATTAATAATTTAAATATTAAATAAATAGGCCTATTATATACCCTATAGTATACGTATTTATATACGTATTAGTATACGCTATAGTATAGGTTATAGTATAGGCTATAGTATACCCTATAGTATATATAATAATATACGCAGTTTACGTATTGTTAGGCTATAGTACCTAGGGTGTTTATAATAATATAAAAGTAAATATGAAGCCTTGGTAGGAAAATAATCTTTATATTCAAATAATAGAATTAATCTTTAAAGAGTTAGAGCGAGGGCTCCGAGCCTCCTATTTCTAAAGGGGCTCCGGAGTACCGGAAATCATAATATAATATTATAATATAAATGGCGTAACTACGCCGTATACTCCTTATATAGGATTTATATATTATATTTAATAGTTATTATAAAGTTGGTTTTAATATAGTATAATAATTACCTCCCCTTCTAGGGGTTTCGCCCTCGAAATTAATAGGTATTAATTTAACGTTTTAATACTCCGACGAAAGAGTATAATATAGGAGAATCTAAACTAAATAGGGTATACGCGTAATACCTACGCCTTTTATTTAATTCTATTATTCTCCTATCTTTATAGTAGTAATATATTAAGAAAAACCTCTAAACCTAGTAGGAAAAAGAGAGGGAAATAAATTATATCTTAAAGTTTAATAATACGTCGCGTATAGTTCGTAATCGGTGTAGTTATATAGTCGTAGATTATATTAAGTATTTAATAAAAACCTTTAAACCTAAAGGGAAAAGTAAGGGAAAGAATATTATAATTATTATCGAAAACTATAAGCCTTTACTACTAGTAGGGCTTTAGCGACATCGGCGGTAGAGTAAATTATTTTACTTTATTATTTAGGAAGAACTCTAGTTATAAAAATAAATATATACGAGTAACGGTTTTAATATAAATATAAAGCCTTCGCCGACCTTCTAACTTTTCTTCTTTTATAATATCCTACTATCTTTTATATATATAAACTCCTATATACTACTATCGATAACTATACTATATCTAGACTTTTATTAAATTATAATAATCTTGGTCGTATCTTTAAGCTCTTTTTTTAAGGTCGTAAATATTATATATATATTTAAATAACTTATTTTATTTTTGAATAAGGTGTTTATTTATATTTTAAAAGAATTAATATTATCGTAATATTTATTTGATTTTTAAATTATTAATTCTATACTTTATTTTATTAGCGATACGTATATAACTAGATTATTTTAATATTTAGTATATTAGTTTAATCTCTATAATATATAATATTAACGATAATATTTAGATATTTAATATATTCTTAACTTTTACTCCCCGTAAAATAACCGCCCGCTTTATTTTTACCCCGCCTTTATCCGTATTTTTATACCTCCGTTACTTTAAGCGGATAAACCTAGATAACTACGTCCTATATAATAAGGTACTATATATAAAATATATTTATTACGTAAAGAATAAATATTTATATAATCTTATATATCGTTTATATTCTAAAATCGAATTATATTAACGTATCTAGATTCCGTCTAAATTTTATACTTTTATAAATTTTCTTTTTAATCGTTTAAAACGTCGAGGCCTTAATAAACGTCTTCGCGAGCGGGTTATTAAATATATAAAAGATATTATAACCTTCCTTCGGGAGATTAAACTTAAAAACGGCGACGTTAAAAGAGGGAAGGATATATTATAATTAATATCTCGATTTATTATAAACGTCGAGGGTATAGATAATACCTTTTATACTCTAGTAAATTAATATAATTTAGATATAATTCGTATATTAATAATTTTTTTAGGGAGGGATTATTACCCGGGATACGGGTACGCCTTAAATTAGGACGATATAATATTAATTTAACGATCTTTTCGAATCGACGGACGAAGATAAAGCCGACGATAAAGATAAAGATAATATTTATATTTATTATATATAAAACGCCTTTAAATACGACTCTTCTCCCGGCTTTAATCCCGCTACCGATTAATTTAAAATATTTATTATTAATAATCTCGATATTATCGATCCTACTTTATTCTCTAGCGGTATATAAAGATTAATATCTTCTCGCGAGGCTTCTAAGGAAGAAGTTAAAGATAAGGTTAATAATTTTAATCTTAATTCTATTTTTACTCTTTATTTTTTAATTCGACTTCCCGCCCTTAACTCTACTCGTAAATAGCCGAGTTTTAATATTAAGAAAGTTAGCCGTCTTAAATATAAACCGGCCCGCGAGCGCCCCGCTAGCCGTAAGGATACGTCTCGCTCGAAATCTATTAATAAGAAATAGTTAGTAGTAGCTAGTAATTAATAATACTTCTTCTTCCTACTCTTTACTTTCTATACCTTTTCTATTTTTATATTCTTATCGAATACTTCTCGTATTTCTAGCGCGTTATCTAAAGTATTTATATTAACTTATTTATTAAAGGTCTCTAGTTATCCTAGTTATTTTATAAAGTAAAGTACCTCGCTCTTTATCTTTTTCTTTTTTAGTACCTCTTCTACTTCTTATTTATTCGTATTATTTATTAATTCCGGTAGAGGTATATTAAGAATCGAAATATCGCTTTACCGTTAATAATACGGCTCTAGAAGCGATATATAGAAAATATTATAAATACGATAACTAGTTAATAATCCTAGGTAGTACGCTTATATTCCGATAGTATTCAAAATCTTAAATAGTTTAATTACTTTATAAGAGAGCTTTTTATTTAGTTATTTTTATATTAAGTTTTTAGTTAATAATAATATAAAGTTATTTATATTAAATGATTTCGGTTTATACCTTTTATTATAGTTATATTTCTACGCCTCGACCGCGATAGCCTACGCTCTTATTAAATACTCTCTTAAAGTATTTAATTTTTTAATTCTTTTTTATACCGACGGTACTTCTCCCCCGTATATCTCGCCCTCGAGACGCGGTTTAAGAGAAGGGTTATAATTATATATAACTATAAATAGTATCTATTTTATTATTATATACTGCGTATTATAGTATATTTATTTTATTATAAATAAAAGTACTACCTAGTTATTTTACTCGCTTAAGTAGAAGGTTCTTAAATAGTATTCTAGAGTTTAGTTTTAACGTTTTATCTAGTTATCCGTCTACGGATAAAATACGGTATTTAGGCGCCTTTTAATTTTTATTAAATAATATACCTCTAATTAAAATATATTTATAAAGATAGAACCTCTATTAGAAATAATTTTATTAAGAACTCTAAACTTTAAGATAATTTCTTCGAACATTAACTTTATTAACCCCGTAGAGTCGATTATTTTAGTAGTTAAGATATATTATAATATCTTTATATATTTATTTATAATTATAAAGACCGTATTATAAACGCGCCCGTATCGTTTATTTAGAGGTAAGTTAGTAATAAAATCTATTATAATTTCCTTCTACGGCCCCGTAGGATATAGTAGAGAATTAATCTCGTTATAAAGGCGGTATCGATATACCTTAACCCGCTAGTATATATCGTACGTATCGATATACTCCCGTACGTTAGCTTTAAAAGTACTCTAGAAATATTTTCTAGTAAATAACTCCGTTATCTTTTTAACGCTAAAGTACCCCGTTAATATATCGTTATAATATCGTTCTAGTAACTCTTCGCGGACTAATCCTTCTTTAGATATATAAATCTTATTATTATATTTAAGAATTAATATAAAATCTAAAGTTTATACTCCGGCGGAACGCTAGTAATCCGCTTATATAATTTCGGCGATTTTTATTTACGAGAAGGAATTATCCTTTTATAAAGCGCGAATTATTTTAATTATTAATAAACTTTTAGCGTTATAAGCCGTTTCGTAGAATATTATTAATTTAGTAATAATACGTAGAATAAATAGTTTATAACCTATAGTTCTAGCGATAAAATTAAATAATTTCTTTACTATATCGTAATCGATTTAAATAAGTATCTCGTTTAAATTTCTTAGAATTTCCCGTCTAGGTATTAACTCCCTAGGCCTAAATAAATATATTATTAAAGGATATACCTTTTTTACGGTAAGCCTTAAAGACTTTAATAACGTAAATTTTACGTATACTAGGTTTTATATAACGCCTACGGATATATTATCTAACGCCGGCGAAGTACTATTTATATCTAGATCTTTTATATTTACGAACGTATTTTATATTATAACGAAAATAGGGCCTTAATTATTACTTTTTAAATTTAATAACTTTTATTATAATATAAATAATATATTATTTAAAAAGCTATTTTAGTCTTTATAATTAAGACGACGTAAAGAGTTATCGGCTAGGTTATTCTTTTTAGAATAATACGAAATTAAGAAATTAAAAGATAAAAGTCTTATTACCTAACGCGCCTAGTAGTTATTTAGTTATTTAATATTTATAAAACCCCTTAAGTTATTATAATTAATTAAGATTTCTACTTTATATAAACTACCCTCGAGGTAGTATTATTATTATTTAAATATTATAACGATTACGAGGAGCTCTTTATTATAAGTCTCGTATCGAATTTTTAAACCCTATATTTTACGGGACTAGAAAACGACGGGATATTATTCGTTATTATTTTATAACTACGTTAAAATCATAGCTACGATAAAATTAAAAATATTTATTTTAATCCGAATTTTTAATTCTAGATTAAAGTATATTAAAATAAGTATATACGAGAATAAATCGCGAAGTAGGTAAAACGTTTATTTTACCTCTTTAAGTTATTTAAATAAACTAAATTTTTTATTATCTTAACTACTTTTTAATAGACCCGTTAATAGGCCTACTATCTATAAATAACGATAAATAAATTAATAATAAAAATTAACGAAATCTAAAAATACCTATATATTATAAAAGGACTTTGGTTTCGGCTAGGACTGAATTATATTAATCCTACGTTCGTTTATCGATATACCTTCGGTATTTATAATAAACTCTAGAAACTTAACTAACCGAGTAAAGAACTCGTATTTCTTAAGACTCGCGAATAAAGAATATTTTCGTAGGCGTTCGAGTATTTATCGTATATAATTAATATACTCCTCTTTTAAATTTAAATAAATTAGGATATTATCTAGATAAACGACGTAAAATCTATTTATTAAACCCGTTAACGATTTATTAATATAGGCTTAAAAAGTAGTAAGTATATTCGTTAAATTAAATAGTATTATTATATATTCGAAAAGACTATACCGCGTATAAAACGTTATCTTCTATTTATCGCCTTCTTTAATTCTTATTTAATAATAAATATTTTTTAAATTAAACTTCGTAAATTATATAGCGCTATTTAGGCGGTCTAGCGTTTTATTAATTAAGAGTAACGGGTAATAATTCTTAATAATAATTTTATTAAGACCTCGGTAATCGATATATAGTTATAGTTTATTATTCTTCTTTAGAATAAAAAGGATAAAAGCCCCGGCGGGGTTTACGGAGTATTTAATCTAACCCTTCGTTAAGGCGTTATCTAGGTATCTCCTTAACTTTATTAATTCTAAGTTTAATAAATTATAAAGAGGCCCGTATAACGGGTTACCCTTTATATTAATTATATAGTCGCCGCCCTTATACGATAATAATCGACCTACTTCTTTATTTAAAAAGATATCGTTAAAATTTATAAATTTATTAGGAAGCGTAGGCGGTACGATAACGGAACTATTAGAAGATATTATATTAACGGTAGTATCGCCTTTCTTAATCTTATTTTTATTAATAGGATTTTAATTAAAGGGACTAGCCTTAATATAAATTAATATATATATAACTAGCTACGTCCTTAATAATTTCGTAAAATCCTTAAATAATTCTAATATATACGTATTCGGCGCGATACCGAACCGTTAGGTACGTATATTATAGTCGGTTTAAATCTTCTCCTTTTTTATAACCGGTATATTTATAATAATAAGCGAGCCTTTCTTATTAATAAAGTAAAAGATATTATTATACTCCCTAGTTTATCCTTATAAATCGGTTAACCGGTAGATAATATTATAAATATTAT
>JAABUK010013430.1_pt1 | contig 10219 bp, 14 predicted proteins | sample 5559141 | NCBI WGS metagenome assembly JAABUK01 (sample SAMN10711869, study PRJNA513367) | rock metagenome | isolation source: Antarctica rocks | place: Antarctica: Victoria Land, Pudding Butte nord | collected 2016-01-03 | reverse complement strand
TGCCTGGCCAGAGGCAACTTGTGTTTTGCATCAGTACCCTCCAAACAGATGTCAGTACTTTGCAGAACTGGCGTCTATGCTTGCGTCCCTGGGGGTTTATGGTGCAGCTGATGTTGTGCAGGTATGACAGCATGCAACAGATTCCTTTGCATGAGCAAAGCACACTGGGATCATGTGCTGGACAGATTAAAGTCTGACTTGCTCTCAGCCACAATCACAAGGTGCCACGCGCATGCAGGGACAGGCTTCAGAACAGCAACAGCTTGAGTTCTTTGATATGCTGACTAGCTTGGTGGAAGAGACGCAAAGCATTCATGACACACAGCAGTGAGTCCCAAATGCATTGTACAAGTGCTCCATGGCACCTCAACAGCACTAGCAGTGCCATTTCACTTGTACTTCTTTCTGTCAGGAGCGAGACAGAGATGCCAGAAGCACGGCTGCTGGCTGCTGCTTGCAGCCAACTGGACCCAATACTATCCACTGACCTGAAGCTTTTGGAACTTACTCCTAGTCTACAAAAGCTGTACAATCAACCCCAGAGGTAGCCTTCTGCACTTTGATTTTGCATGTGTTTTGTCTGAATGATGCAGCGCCACAGCTGACCTTTGTTAGCTCCTGCTTTGCCATTATCAGAAGAGTCCCATTGTGTCACATTGTATCAGTCTAAGACATCCTGCAGGCCTGATGCAGTAGCTGAGCTGCAAGGCCAGCTTCAGAAACTGCATCAAGCAAGCACAAACCAGTCAGTTGAAAGTGGCAGGGGCCAACAGACCCAATGCTCTGATGCTGGTGCCAGTCAGCTGGAGGGAAGCCTGGACGCCTTCCTGACAGCTGCAGAGGATTTCAACCATCTCTTTCATACGGTACACCCTCTGGTCAACTCCGCAGGACACAGCTTTATGCGTTCTCTGCTGTTCAAATCATGTCTCAAGGTGAATGTTGAGCATGTCAAGTATCCTGGCATGTGGCCAACTTGCTATATGTTCTTGCTCCGCTGATTCAGGTCCTTCCTGGAGGCCTGGTTGCAAACTGTCAACTTTTGCAAGGTATACTGACAAACTCTAAATGTGACCTGACTTTATTTCAGGAACTAGAGCCATGGACCAGCACTGTGGCACAAGCAGTGCTGCATGGGATTGGATCAATGGCTGTTGAAGTAGATGCAAAGTACTCACAGCTGCAAGATTTACTGACAGCGCTCAGTTATACACACTCCGGACACAACAAAATGACCGCATTCAAGAAACAAAATGCTTTGAGCACGCATAGTGGCAACCTGCAGAGCTTGCTGGATGATGTGGCAACAAAGCACAAATGCCTAAAGCTGCAGCAACAGATGCTGCTGACTACAGAAAAACGCCTGGCTTTGTCACAGGCACGGCAGCCTCAACTTGCTGATCTGTAGCATGTTTGACAAATGCAATTTCTGTGTGGATGCTCATGATGCATGTTTGCAACACAGGAAGTAAGCAGACTAAGTGTGAATCTTTCTGTCAAGGTGCAGCAGCCACGGCTTGCTCGGCATGTCTTATTGCTCTCAGATGTCACATCTGTACTGCATGGTGACTGATGCGTGGTTGCAGCATAAGCGCTCAAGTACATGATACTCTATGCCTGACTTGGACACTTTTTTTTCACAGCATTGGATGTAAAACTTAGGCAAGGACCTGTTGTTGTAGGGTAGAAGCCTACATTGCGCACTAGCTGCCCTTACATCTGTCACCTTTGGTTGGTCAAGGGTGTTCTAATGTGTCAGCCAGTTGTCTGTGGCTACAGTGCTGTGCAAAATATTCTTTACACTTTGCTGGTAGTAAAAAGAGATGATGCCGTTGTACATTGCAGCAACCTGGCTTATGCTGTACTGCATTTGGGGTTGTCCTACGAACACAGGCCTGGGAGGAGAGTGTTTCAGACTTGAGTATCATCATCAGCATTGACACCTTAATTCTCAGAAAAGTTCCAAGTCAATTTACGCAGTATGTTCAAGTACTGGCATGGAGATTTTGAGCACGCTGCACCCCTTCATGCATGTGAGCAAGACAAAGTCTAGCTGGACTTGTGTTGAAGTGTACAGTTTGGCTCTCTATTGCAAACCCTCAGGCCACCTTCAAGCAGTCCTTATGCCTATCAACTATGACTGTGTGAACGGGCTGACTGGCCCGGTCTATTGGCACATGCATGTGCCATATGGGTTGCATTGATAGGCCCTCTCGCTCTCTGAGTCAACACACTCGATATGGTTGAGGTCAGCAAGCGTTGCGCAACTGGTCACGAATGCAGCTTGTCAAGGTTGGGTTGCGCATTGTATTGAAGCCGAAGCGGCGTTGACAATGGATACACTTGATTTGTCAGGTCAGCAAGCGAGCGCTGAGCAGTGATCACACGGCATGTTGCAGGATGTTCTTTGAACGCACAAGTCGTTGACAGCTCAAGCATGATATGCAATCTCCCAATGTCCATCAGGTTCCAGCATGAATCCGCTCTGGCTTCCAGACAGTATGTTCTGAAACTCCCGGGTATATGCAACGCCAAAGCTGTGCGCACTCACTGCGGCCCCTGCCCTGAGCAGCGGACAGTGCGCAAGCCCATTTCTGGGGTGCATCGACCGCGTTCACAAACATTTTCGCAGCCACAAAGCTGCTCTCCGCAAGCCTATCCGGCAGCGAACAAGCTCCTTCACCAGTCTGACTCACACCAGAGCCTTCAAGTGGCAGTGGCAGGTCAAGCTTGGGCAAAGGCCACAGGCTTGCTCTCACAGTACACACAATGTCAGTTGCCATCACTGAAGAGATGGGCCGACCAGTGCAGAAGCGTAGCAGCTGTTTGTGTCTCTTGTATCGTAAGTCTGCTGGCACTCTTGACACCTGTGCAGTGTCCACTTTTGACACGCAGCTAGTTGCCATGCTAAGAATCCCTGATTGCCGTGTTGCCACAGGTATTGCTGCTTACCTCGCCTGCAGACTTTGCTGAAGCACGCACCAGATTGACTCAAGATGAACTCAGCATCACCGAATTGTTCCGGGAGAACACTCCTTCAGTGGTCTTCATTACCAACATGGCCAGCAGGTCAGTGCGTCCTCACCTCAAAACAAGCAGCACCACTGGCAGCTCTCATTTTGACAGCTTGCTCAGTGTGCTCCATAGCATGCACACAGTGCTCTTGCACGTGCTGTTCTGTTTGAATCAGGAAAACAAGAAAGTTAACGCTTTTCAGCGATCATACCGGGAGCCTCCCAAGGCAGCAGCCCGCATCTTTTGTACTTTGTTTGAGCTTGCTGCTGTACATGCACAGGCGAGATGCCTATACTCTGGACATGCTTGAGATCCCACAGGGTGCTGGCTCAGGACTCATCTGGGACATGTCAGGACATATCGTCACAAACTACCATGTCATACGCGGAGCATCTGAGCTGCAGGTATGACCTCCCTGCCTTCTCTACCCACCAATGAAAACGTGCCCACGCTCTGCGCGTTGTACTTGGGAGGCTGTTATGTGCAGACCTGATTGACACACAAACAGCTTTTGATTGTATGCCAGAATCAGAAGTGTTTCACTCTGCACCAGATACTAATTACTGGATTTCATGAACAGGACTGTTGCCACCCATCTCAAGACACCTGATCAATGTAGCCGTGTGATTAATTGTGCAACTGCATGTCTGTCAAGTGCCTTGATGACAAAGTTACACTTGGCTGGTGTGGTGCAGGTGACGCTGACAGGCGGCGCCGAGCATCCTGCAAAGATCGTGGGCTTTGACGAAGACAGGGACGTTGCAGTCTTGCAACTCATCATTGAAGATGGCGATCTGGTCAGCATCACACCACCTGTTTGGTATACCAAAGCAGCAAACCTGGCTTTTGTATGTGCAAAGCAAGGCGTGCGTGCTGCAGCTGCTGAGCTTGTGATGAGTAATACAGAGTCATGCTTTGACCAGTGCTGAGTGGTGGCTAGCTTCAGCAAATTGCCAGCATGGCAAGAGCTGGATGCAGGGGCTAATCAGCTGTCAGTGACCTGTGCAGCCGGAATCTGCTGCTGCTCTGCTTGCCTCTTCCATTTCATGCAGGTCACTACTCTGTGTGGGCAATGCATTCTCTATGTTGCTTATCAGTCTGCACCTCACATCAATGAGATGAAAGTCCCATGGTCAAGCTCTGCTCACCTGCTGTTGTTTGCGATGCGACCTGTGTTGCAACAGGCTGTGCACTTGCAGTACTGACACCCTATACCATCTGCTTTGTCTTGCTGTCTGCAGCCATCGCTGCACCCCACAAAGCTTGGTGACTCTGCTGGACTGCTTGTGGGTCAGAAGGTGTTTGCGATAGGCAACCCGTTTGGTCTGGACCACACCTTGACCAGCGGCATCATTAGTGGCACTGGCCGAGAAATCAGCTCTGGCAATACCGGCCGTCCCATACAGGTCACCACTACATCTGACTGTGCAACCCCTTTGCACTGCATTTGCATTTTACGCTACATTGATAATATTAATCTACAGTCGTTCCAGCTAATCGTTCTTGCCAGGTACCTTACATTACTTTGTACATTGATTTTTGCGGTCTCTTGCAGTTGCAGCTGATGACTGCATTTGGACATCATGTTGAGCTGTACCCCCTTGTAATCCAGCAATGCTGGGCACATCAGCTTGTGTATTGAACAGTGTGAAGCAGCAGTGCATGTGGCATGAGACTGCCCTTGATGAGTGGAGTGCTGTTCTTGCAGGATGTGATTCAGACAGACGCTGCCATCAATCCTGGCAACTCTGGGGGCCCTTTGCTCGATAGTGATGGCAGCTTGATAGGTCAGTATATACCTACTATGCACATGCAACACATCACAAATTGCTGGAATGTGAGACTGGTACAGGCTTATGTGCTTGAGCTGAGAGGCAACTTGTGCAGACAGTAGGGCAACAACCATCCAACTCATACACAACATCCTGAGCAATCGAAGTGTGCAACGCAGAATTTTATCACACAGCTTATTGTCTACTCTCAGCCACATGTATCTGCCCATGTGACCAAGACCTCCAGTGTTGCATGCCTGCATAATTGTAATGCCACTGCCAAACAGAGCCTTTGACACAGGCATGCCTGGCAAGGTCTGAGTGTCTATACAGAGCAAAGGAACCGTGGTCTGCAGGCATCAATACAGCTATTTACTCACCCAGTGGAGCTAATAGTGGTGTGGGCTTTGCCATTCCAGTAGACATTGTGCGCAGCAGTGTTGACCAGATCATCCGGTTTGGGCGGGTCATCAGACCCATTCTGGGCATCTCCTTTGCCCCTGACCAGTCCAGTGAACAGGTCGGACCAGTCAGCTCATACCTGCTGCCCCTGCCGCTGACATTGTGTGTGCTGCTGGATTCAGCCAGCTGCCAGTGTAGTGCTCTGCTGGCAGCTGACAGGCTGACAAAAGATGATATACTGTCTATTTGACCTGGGCCTTGACTGACTGTCACTGCCAGCCTGCTTGGATTCATCTCTGAAGCGCAATCCCACAGGAGCTTGGGAGCCACGCGTGAGGATGCCTTGAATTGCTTACAATGCACTGCATGCAAGCATCAGCATATCTCTGTCTGGCTGTGCTTCTGGCTGAGCTGTGAGTTGAAAAGTGGTTAGGTTGTGTTATCAAGTGACTAGTGACATGCAAGAAGTCATTGTTGCAATGATGGTGGTGAGACATGGGTTGCACAGGGCCTGTACATGCTGCTCACTCTAGCCAAATTGTGTACCTGTAGTTGGGCGTCCAAGGCATACTTGTGCTGGATGCTCGCAAGGGTGGTCCTGCATGGAAGTCGGGCATCAAAGGCACCTCCCGTGACAAATATGGTAGACTGGTGTTGGGAGACATCATCACAGCCATGAACAGCAAACGAGTCAGGACAGCCTCAGATCTCTACAAACTGCTGGACAAATGCAGCATTGGAGATGTCATAGACATGGAGGTATGGTCTGCTGTCTTGTAACACTTCGCTGTCCTTGTTTGTTGTGACTTGCACGGTGCTGAGGATAGCTCAAGAGCAGAGCATGCTTGTATCGTTTGCACATAGATTGATCTCAAGCACAACTTCTGCTTGTCCTATTCAGGTTTTGCGAGAGAATAACAAGGAGCATGTTGCAATTACTCTGGAGTCTAGCAGCAGTCTGCCTGCACCACAAATGCAGCCTGAGCCTGTCAAAGAAAAACCCAAATGAAGCCTTCTGGTCAAATTGGCAGGTTGACATGTTGCAGTTTGGATACTTACTGGGTGTCTTTCCACTTCTGTTTGCAAGCCTGTGTTTCCTGGTCATGCACACTTCGGCTCCAAACCATAATGTCTGCTTTACAGGCCAGGTTTTCAAACAGTGACAGCATTTCAGGCGCATCAAGCGTGTTCTCTCAACCTCCTCAGCTGACTGTTTTTACAGTGTATTATGAAAACAACCAGCCTTCATAGACCAGTCTGTATTCAATTTATCAATTCAATTTTCTTGCAAGGAATTTCTTGGAAGCATTCCTTTGGCCAAACATAGGCAGATTTCGCCCCTTCTGTATTGTAATCTACATCCAGAAATGTAGACGTGCTTTGTGATGCATCATAGGTTGGTGACCTGCTGCATTATTGCCAATTGGTTTGCAAATAGTATCACCGCTAACTGTTACATTGATGTTCAAACACTACTTCAAGCAAAATCAAAAATTGACCAAACCCACAAATAGGGTTGATGCAGGTCTTCCCAAAGGAATGAACTTGAGCAACATGCAAGCAACAAACGAAACGTCTTGACAGAGATGAGACTTCAAGCTTTGTCCAGCAACTTCCCACGCTGCTGCTGGTGCTGCTGCACACATGAATGCCAACTGCCCAAGTGACATGATATGCACATTGCGCACAAGCAAAAAGCTATGTCACAGTGACTTTGATGTAGGCAGGTGATGGCACAGAAGACACTAGAAAATATGGTACACATGCTGCAATGTGACCTGCAGTATTTGTCACATGACATTGGCAACAGTACGGTTGCATGCAGCTCTGCAAACATCCTATTCTTCTGGGGCAGTAGCACTGCCATCAAGGTCAAAGCCACAGATTTGGGCACTCTCGCCGATCCAGGTTCTGACCTGCATGACCACATGATCTGGTCAACAGATACTCACGTGTAGTGGTGTACAGTGAGGTAAGACATGTCAAAAGTCGTGACATGCATGCATGCGCTGTTGCTGCAGTCTGCACTGTCATTCAACCGTGCAGCGCAAAGTTTTCACACAGCCAAACATACTATGCAGTAACTTCTTGCAGACCAAAAGGCATGAAAGCAATGTAGGGCAATGCTGTGTGAATGCATTGCAGAGGTAAGGGTGCCCTTACATCCTCAAAGCTTTTGATGTCTCGTGTCTTCATGTCCTGGTAGTGTGCATCGTGTTGCACCATCTCTGTCAAATACACTTTCAAAGATCCACACTTGGGGGTTTTAGTCCTGATGCCTTGGCAAACCTCTTCGCACTTAGATTTAGCTTCTGCAGCACTGCTGCACCAGTCCATGTAGCGGCTCATTTGGTTGATGCAGACCAGGGTAGGTTTGCCCATTGATGCAATCTCAATGATCCTGTCTTGCATAGTCTTGTCAAGCCTTCCAGACCTCGATGGAGTGAGGACAATGACATACATGGCCATGGCACCTGCATGCAAGCTGACAGTTTGTCATAAAATATCGTGATGGTTCCAGGCTTGGACAATGACACTTGAAACAGCATATGGAGCAAGGTATGCCAGTCAAGCAACACATGACGACATGCAGACATGCCATATGAAGGCAAGATAGTTCAATGCATCTTGTTCATCTGTTACTTGTTGCACTTTGTGTAATATAGTAGGTGACAGACGGCACTCACCCAGATAGCGAACAGCGGTATCTGCAAGCACGCTGTCTGTGTCAAACATCCCAGGGGTGTCTACCAGCATAGGAGATGCAGGCAGCTCTGCTAGCCCCTTAGCTGTGCGCATGGGCATGGCAATTGCTGTCACATCACGAGTGGCAGCTTCAGTCAGATGACCCTTCTCCTCAGGTGGCAAGCCAAGCAGTGCTCTCACAAGAGTAGTCTTGCCAGCGTTTATATCACCCACGCATCCAACCAAACAGCTGTACTGGACTTGCTTACGCAGCTGCGACATTGCCCAGATCTGGTTCAAGTGTACAGACAGCATCTGCATCCACAGACGGCCCTCAACATTGAGAGCTACTGCATGCCACTGCACTATAGCCCTTGGCGTCCTTCAATGCCATGTCAACATGTGATGGAGACTGTCCACAGCAGTGCAGCAACAGCGTCATCAACAAGTCATCAAACAAGCCTGGCGGAACAGGACAAAAATGATGCCCATATGACTCATATTCCAATACTGCAGACTAGCTGCAGGTGAGGGCATGTTGAGCATGTATGGGTTGTACTGCAATACACAGGCTCACCTGCTTACAGCTGACAGTTGGCCGGCGTCTGTTAGGCAAGTACAACTTGTTCCTCTCCTTCTCCAGCTGGTGCTTCCTCCACAGTGTAGGCTGAAATGCTCCAGCAGGCTGGTCATCAGAAGGCCCCGTCAGCAACTGCCCCATCGCACTATCATCAGCCACCTGATCGCTGCAGTACTTGTACAGAATGTTCTCCATTGTTGACACATCTTGCTGAGGCTTCTTGTTTGGTGCAAGCAGCTCAACAAGCTCTGTCAGCTTCTGCAGGCCAGCAAGGTGTTGTATGTGTCAGCCAACAGTGCACTTCAGTGCATTGGACCAAATGGACTTAGCTGCAGTCCACATCAGGTGGGGCAAATTATGGCTGGTGCATGACATGGGCATGGTATGAGACCTAGCAAATGTGAAGGCAAAAGAGTGTGTTCTGCTAACAGCTTCAGCTGTTTGAGTATACTTGGCAAATTTGCACAGGCACACGGGTCACATTGCACAGGTCAATTGGCTGCATGACAAGCTGCAGCCATGTGAAGGTATAAACAGCGTTGACTGGAGTGTGTGTAGGGACTCACTGCCAAATAAGCTACATTATTCTTGTACAGATCTTGCAACCAATCAAGCACACCTGCACAGACAGGTCATCAATAAAAAGCTATCACAAAGATTGCCACATGCATTGCTTCAGCATCAAGAACAGCAAGCACCATGGGTCAAAAGCAATTGCAATCCAAGGCTGCAGATGAGCTACTCAAACAGTTGTATTCATCAGGGAAGTAAGAAAACAACAAATTTATGCTTTTCAGCTATCATGCGGGAGCCTCGATCATGAAAGTCTCCTACACTCTTTTGACCTTGATCTAGCTGATTCTGGCCGAGAGACATGGTTTTGTGTTAAGTGGGGGCAATCATCAACATGTTGTTGCAGGTACACCATGTGTCAAAAAGACGCAAGCAGCAGCAATGCGCTGCAGTTGAAGCAGCGAGTTTTTCGTACCAGCACCCAGATATAACACTGGGGTGGATATGGTAGCAAACGCGGCGGAAGCTGCCAGGGCCTCGCCTGCCAAGGCACCCATGCCAACCAGGGGCAGAAAACACATCAAGACTGTGGCCCCTATGACCAGAGACACCTTGCCAGCCTGCTTGAGTTTATCTGTCTCATACTCCACCAGCAATGGGCTGGCCAGAACTGTTGCAATACTTGTGCGGTTGCTGTCCAGTTGCGGCTGAGCCGCACTCAACCGGCTGAAGACTTGCGCACTGCAATCTTGCGTGTGGTCAGCGGCTGCCTGCGCCAAGCAGATCTTGACAGTCAGTTCTTGCTCCAGCAGGCAGGGCGATGCTGCCAATGTCTGCTTTGCCAGCTGGCTGTGGTGCATGAGTTAGGAGAGGAGAGGAGAGGAGAGGAGAGGAGAGGAGAGGAGAGGAGAGAAAAAGCTTACGCCTTTCGGCGTCAATTTAATGAGAAGCCAAGTATTATATTGGGCTGCCCAGTGTGCACGATTTACTTTACGCATTGAATAGCATACTGGCGAAGCCAAATGCAAATGGCAGTCACTTGGATAGATGACCAATCACTTCACTTTGCAGAACATATGGAACAGTAAAAGACAGTAAGGTGGGCAGGCAGACAAGGAGACAAATAGACAAGGATGTCTGCATGCACTGTTCATGTGTTGCTGCAGCTGACCTGAACACTCTCGCTGCAGCAGTGCTCAACAATCTGCTTGATTCGTGTGGCATGCCAGGAGGTCTGCGCCTGTGTCTTGCT
>JAABUK010013429.1_pt1 | contig 10220 bp, 1 predicted proteins | sample 5559141 | NCBI WGS metagenome assembly JAABUK01 (sample SAMN10711869, study PRJNA513367) | rock metagenome | isolation source: Antarctica rocks | place: Antarctica: Victoria Land, Pudding Butte nord | collected 2016-01-03 | reverse complement strand
ATAATTATTAGAACTAAGCTTATTAATCTAATTAAAAGTAATAATATAAGAATTAAAATATTCTATAATTATTACTTTTAATTTAAAAGTTATAAATAATAGTAGGCCTTAAAAATATATTTAATTTAAAATATCTACTTTAACCTATTAAACTTAATTAAGGTAATAATTACTTATAAAATAATTAATAATCTTAATATTCCTAATAGGTATATTAAATAATATTATAAAATATTAGGGAAGACTTTAATAAGTATATTGATTAATAAAATATAATTAATTAAGGTAAAGATTACTTTTAGGAGTTATATCATAATAGGAAGTATAGAAGTAATAAAGACCTTATTAATAATTATAATTAAACTTAGGAAATACCTAATATTAATTTTATTATAATATAAAGTTAAATAGATTATATTTATTTATTATGTATTATTATCTTCCTATCTAGAAATAAGCTTTTCTATTATTTATATAAGTAGTATTAAAAGGTATAAAAGCCCTTATTAAAGGCTTTAATACTTATAAAGTCCTTTATAAGCTATATACTATATTAATATACTACTATTATTAGTAGAATTAACTATTATTTTAAATTAGTTTAAGGTATTAGGCTATAACTTCTAAGGATAGAAGTATACTACTATTAATATCTCTTAAGGAGAAACTAATATAAAGTAGAGTAATGTTTACTTAAATACTAATAATTTAATTATATTTATTGATTATAATTATATAAAGAAATACTTTTTAAATATTAATATTAAGAAGATATCCTCTCTTATATTAATTTATAAAATTAGTAATAAGATTATTAAGACTAATAAGTATATTATAATTTAAATATATATTACTAGAATTATTAGAGAAATAGTGATATAGACGTGGCGACTACCTTAGCAAATGCTTGATAACTACCTGCGGGAGCCTTCCACAGGCTTAATAGCCCCTTAATAGACTTTATAAAGACTTTCTCTACTAACTAATTAATTAATTTATATATATTAGAATTAATACTTATTAAATAGTAGTAATACTATATTATAGGCTTTATAATACTATTTAATTATCTTGAATTATTAGACTTATTAATGCTACCCTTATAGTATTAATAATCTAACTAAGTCCTTTAACGGGGAGATTATCATAAATCCCTTATCTATAACTAACCTCCCTACCTATATCTAAATAATAATAATAAGGTCCTTAATAAGTAGTAGGATTATATAAATACCTTTATACCTTATAATTATTATTTATTAAAGCCTTTAATAGCTGGGATTAGATTATACTACCTTATATAAGTACTACATTCCTTCCCTATTAAGACTATTAATAGTTTTTCTTAAAATTATTATTATAACATCTTAATACCTCTTAATTAAGACTTTATTACTTAAGTTAATTAAATTTATAAATTTATTAATATTATTAGGTAATCTTATAAGTATAAACTGTTAGAGATTATAGGATATTATATTAATTATATTATTAAATTCTATAAATATTTAAAGTAATTAGATATCTTAGAAGCCTAGATTTAATATTTTATATTAATTAAATTACTACTCTTTCTATTTAATTAGGCTATAGATAGCCTAATATTCTAAAGAGCTATTAAACTATTTATAAAGGATATTAAGTATTACTATAACCTCCTATAATTATAAATATACTTTATAAGGTATTTAGGCCCTATTTTAATAGTATTAATAACCTCTACCTCTCTTAATAATAGGAGTATAGTTCTATTTAATAAGACCTTAGATCCTACTACTACTTAAGATATGTTAATTAAGGAGGCTATTTATAAGTATCCTATTAGCCTTAAGCGTTTAATGATAGGTAATAATATTGGATTTATTAAAGTATAGTGTATTAAGCTTTATGAAATAATTATTAATATTATATTATATCCGCCTCTATTAGATCCATATAAATATAGATAATAGTATATTAAAGTTTAATCTTAATAATATTAGCTACTTTAATCCTTTTTATAATAATGAGTTATTTAATACTACCTCTATTATTATATATATTAGGAAGGTAATATACTTTTATAAAATATATATATTTATAGATTAAATTAAGGATATTATTTATATAAAAGGTAATATTATTTATTAAAACCTTTAATTATATCTTTATAAATTAGCCTTAAGCTAGTATACCTTAAAGCTTAAAGAAAGTAATAAGTGTCTTATTACTTATAATATTAATAAATAGTATTAACTATTAATATTACGCTAGAAGACGCCTTATAATATTAATATAAGTACCCTTATTTATAAGAAGTATACTTTATAAGATACTTCACGTTATTATAAACCTTATAAATTTACTTAAGTTATAATAAGAGCTACTTAAGATATAGAATTAGGTATAATTAAGAATTATATCTTACTTATTTAATATAACCTAGATATAGAGTTTTAATATAATATCCTAGAACTTAATAAGACTACTAATTATAATAACTTCCTTTCCTTATTAAATAAGAGAAAGTATTAATAGTAGACTTATATATCTTATTATATAAGACCTTAGTAGTAGTAATAAAGATATAATAGGTATTAATCTTAATCTTAATTTTAGGCTTAGTTATAATAGCCTTCCTAATAGTTATAATAGCCTCTCCCTTAATATTAACCTTATTAATATAATAATAATACTTATAATAATAATTAGTATTAGAAGCCTTTAATAGGCTATTAACCTTATTACTTAAGTTAATATTAGAATTAAGGCGTAAGCGTTTATACTCTATTAGTATAATAGATAAGGTTATAAATTATAATATTATTATTAAACACGTCTAATTCTTAATATAATAGATAATAAGGTCCTTAATATAGATAAAACTAGAATTAAAACTAATAAGGCTAATTCTTATTTTGGTTAAGGGGTAATTAATAGTATTACCCTTAGAAGGCCTAATAAGCCTACTAAGCTACTATTAAAGATTTTAAGAATTAATCCCCTTAGGATTTAGGGGAGTATAAGTAAGAAGCCTATAATATATTATTATTATAGCCTTATAAGAGTAATTAATATTAGGAGGAAGGTACCTTTAAGTAATATATAAATAAACCTTTATAATCCTATTAAGCGTCTATTATTAAAGACCTTAAATAGTAGGATAAAGTCTTTAATAATTACTTTATAGCTATCCTAGTCCTATCCTTAGATTATAAATATTAAAGATACCTTTATAAATTTATATTTAAGAAGAAGCTATTTATTTACTTATATAATTAATACTAGAAGTCTATTAATACTCTAGTATTATTAAAACTACTAGGTACCTTAATATTATTAAAGCCTTTAATAAGGACCTTATTATTAGTAGTAATAGCTATTAATATATTAAACCCTTTAATAGATAACCCTCTAATTATATACTCTTTAATGGAAGTAGTCTAAGGGACAGATTATATATTTAAGAACTACTATTACGCTATTACCTTTATCTATTAGATAGCTAGTAATAATAATATTAAGATATACTTTAATCTAAGATATATAATATTAATTATAGATTCTAATTTTATATTAATAGGTATTAAAATTAAGGTAATATTTATAAGTATCCTAATTAAAGGTCTTAATTTTAAAATATATTTTTTAAATAAATTCGCTATTATTACCTTCTACCTTAAGGGTAGAGTTAATAATAAGTAATTAACTATTACTTAAATTATTTAAGAAGTCTATATTATAAATAACCTAAAGGTTAAAATACTTATAGGAGTAGATATTCTTACTCTTAAAAGTATAGTATTAGACTTTATTAAGTAGTAAATTACTATTAATAGCTATAAGGATATTATTATATTAATAAGTACCTATATATATTCTATTTTAATAAAATATATTATTAAGAGTAAGGTTAAATTTATAATCCTTATTTATTCTACTACTTTAATATTTATAATATATTATAGTTCTCTCTTAAATAATAGAGACCTTCTTTTTAAATCTAATTATAATCTTAATCTTAGCTATATAGGAGGAGTATTTACCTACGTTATTAATACCTCCCCTAGGGATATCTTTATTAAGAACAATATTAACGCGGATATAATTATTCCTAGGAAAGTAAGACTAAGAATTATAAAAGAATTTAATAATAATAGATACTTCCTTATAAATACCTAATACGCTAACCTTGCTACTATTAGATAGTAAAATACTTAAAAGAGTAAGCTTATTAAGGTAGCTAGATTAGCTGCTATAATAGTAATAATAGTTATAATAGGTAGTTTATAATAGGCTTTTATAGTGCCTAATAAGGGTCTGAATACCCCTTTTATAAATATTATAATTAATCCTAGCCTTAAATATATAATATTTAATGGAGTGAAAATCTATGGCGAGTCCTATATAGTAGAGTAATTAGTAGATATTATTAACGCCTACTAAGACTTATTTATAAATAAAGACGAAACTGTTGATATACTTAAAGAATAATAGATATTTATCCTATTAAAGCCTAATATAATATCTAAACTCATACGCGTTTATCCCCTTAAGTAAAGAGATAAAGATATTATTAATAAGACGTTTAATAAGCTTTAGGCCTAAGGTAAACTTATATAGTTAGATTAACCGACCCTATTTAACTATCTATACTTTAGAGTATAGCGAGATATACTTACTAGCTAAAAAGGTTAGGTTATTATTAGTATATAAGAGCTTAATAAAATTATTAATAGTAATACCTACCCGCTACTATTATAAGCCGATATAATAGCCCTAGTTTAGGAATATTAGTATATTACTATTATTAATACTATTAAATAATTCTATTTATTCTATATTTAAGTTAAAGATTATTATAAGCTTATAACTATAAGTTATTATAGTTAAGAGTAGTCCTTAGTAGCCCTTATAGGTTATAAGGGCTCTCCCTTATATATATAATATTAGATTAATATTATACTTTAGTTATATTAGGGCTTTATAAAGGCTTATATTAATAATATTATTATCTACTCTTATACCTTATAAGAGTATATTAGGTACTTATATAAGGTCTTTAAATTATTTTATTAAAAGCGTATTAATCTATTCCTTATAAAATTATATATTAGCTACTTATTTAAAATACTACTTAATTAATATATTAATAGTTTAGGAATATCTATTATTAAAGAGAAGATTACTATTATTATAATAATATAATTTTTATAAAACCTTAGAGATCTTAAGATATTCTTTAGTCTTATTAGCTAACTTTACTTATTTATTAAATAATACGCTTAACGGGTAGACCTATTATAGAAGTAGAAGGTTATACTTAATAAGGGCCTTAATATAAGCGTAAAAAGCCTTATATAAAAGAGGTATATTATATGCGTTATCTTTTATAAACTTATACTTAAAGAATTATTAGTATTTTAAGACTTATAAAAGGCTTTTAATATATTATACTTTCTAATTTATTATAACTATAACTAGGTATTATATATAGACCTTAATACTTTAAAAGTTATCAGTCTTATAATTATAATATATTATATTAAGGGAGACCTAACAGAGCTATTAAAGCCTTTTACTAGAGTTAATTTTTAATTAATTATATTTTTTAGTAGATACCTTAATATTATTAAATAAAATTATTAATTAATAGAGTTAGAGGTAGTAGGAGTTTTCTAGGTTATAAAAAAGGTTAGGTATATAATTAAGTTTAATTTAAAGCTTCTTATTATATATATATATAGACTACTTAGTAGTTATACTTATATTTAGATAGATGACCTTAAATATTATAAGTACTAATAAGCTTAATTTATAACTTATTAGAGCCTCTTAATACTTATTATTATTTAATTTAAAATTATATTATAAGGCTAGTAAATCTAATATTATATTAGATATATTATTAAGATTATATACTACCCTTATAAGTATACCTAATTTAATAGAGGGTAAAAGGACTATTAAAGCCTTCTTTAATTTAATTAAGGACCTTAATATTACTATATATTATATAATACTAATAGATATAATAGATAACTTTAAGTCTAGGCTATAAGTAGTATATAAGATTGATAATTAATAGAAGAAAGTCTTAGAGATATTAAAGCCTTTAATAGATAATAAATAGCTTTATAAAGCTAATAATAATAGTATCCTAGTAATCTCTAAGTATATGAAATTAGGACTAGCGTTTATCTTTTATAATAATCTTATATACTACGTTAACGGTAAAGGAAGATATAAGCTATATATACCTCTATTAATAGAATAGGAGCTCTTTAAATAGGTATATAATCTTTTTAATTATAATAGCTACTACTAGTATTATAACTACCTCTTATACTTTATATATATATATATTATTTAGTAAAGAATCTTAGGATATATATTACTTATTACCCCTAATATTAGCTTAATTAGATATAAAGGTATCTATTATATAATGCTTAAGTCCTTATATTAACGCCGTTAATATTATTTTATATTATTATTATAAACTTTATTATTACTTTATTAATAACTCTTATTAATATAAATTACCTCCTTATTATTATATATAAGTTTTTTAAGAAGGTCCTTCTTTTACCTAGTTTGAATATATATAAAGCCTTTAAGTAGGTAGAAATTATACTTTAGGAACTCTTATCTTATAATTAGGGAATTTTATAAAGTATTATTAATAATAGGGACTCTTACTTTATATTTAACTTTCAATAGGAAGTATTTAAGTATCTTAATATGAAGTTGCTTATAATTATAATATATTATTTATAAATTAATAAGTAAAATAAATATATTAAATAAATTATAGAGATTATAATATAATTTTACTTAATATATAATCTTAAAGGATAGAATAAGTAGGACCTTATATTATTATATATTTAAGTTATATTAAATAACTCCTCTTTTACTATTATAAGCTTTACGCCTAATAAGTTATATTATGGATTTAAGGTTAATAATATTATAGATATATTAGTTATTAATATATCTATAGAAGCCTTTAATAGGCTATATCTTATTAAACGCGAGGAGGTAGAAGATTATATAACTTCTATTAATATTATAATAAAGGTTTTACCTTTTATATTAATTTTACTTTAAGTATAATATATTTAAGCGGCTTTACTACCTATTATTTTATTTAATAGGTAGTTAAAGCGATAGCTATAAGTACTAATAATAGGGACATTAGTCTTTTATTTGTTTTATCGGTATATTGATATAGACGTGGCGACTGCCTTAGTAAATGCTTAGTAACTACCTGCGGGAGCCTTCCGCAGGCTTAATAGCCCCTTAGTAGACTTCATAGAGACTTTCTCTGCTAGCTAATCAATTAATCCATGCATACTAGAATTAATGCTTATCAAATAGCTATAATTATATTAATAATTATAAAGGTTTATATTATAAAGGATCTTAAGGCTAATATATTAATTAAGAATAATATATTAAAGCCTTACGGTATTATCTTAAATTTTAATAAAGAGATAGTTACTATTAATATATATTAAAATCTTATTATAATAATTAAAATTTATACTTATACTTTATCTTATATTAAGTAGACTATTAAAACTAAGTTAGCTATTATTATATTACTATAAATTATTATATAAGTAATTATAACTTATAAGGGTAATATATTATTTAATAGAGACTTCCTATTTAAACTAGAATATTTATAAGATTTTAACTTAAATAGTAATATCTTTACTTATATAATTAATTTTATAATATCCTTTATATAAATATATAATACTTTTACTATATTAGTCCGCCTACCTTATAAGGCGCGCTTAAGTTCTCTTATTAGATATAATTAAGATAGTACTTATCTTATTACTTTAATATATACTCTACTAATAATTAATAATATTACCTTATAAAAGATAAAGATTATTAAGGGCCTTTTAATCCTTATTATTACTTATAAGGTAATAATAAAGCCTTTTATAAATATCCCTAAGCCTATTATAATAAGGGCCTTAATTAATTTTACCCTTAAATATATGTTACCTATTAATATTATTATTTATAATATATTAAAAGTAGCTAATAATTTTATTATAATAGCTACTAAGTTTCCTAAGATCTAAACTAATTATAATATAATATTTAATATTATTAAGGAGGAATACATATTTATACCTTTAAAGCCTAATATAGCCTTAAGGCTATTACGCGTTTACCTTATAAATTAAAAAGATAAGGATCTAATTAATAAAACCTTTAATAAATTTTATAATTAAAGTAAAATAGTATAAATTAATTAGCTAATCTTATTTAACTATCTTTTTTATTTATTTAAAGGGATACGCTAAGTAGATAAAAAGGAAGAATAGTAGTTAATATATAAAGTCTTAATAAAATTATATTATTAAATAATTATTTATTACCCCTTTAATTTAAAACTATATTAATTATTATTAGCTATTTATATATCTCTATTATAAATAGTATAAGCTATTTCTACTAATTTAATATTTAAAGATAAGATTAATATAAATTAACTATTATTTTATATCATAATTAAGAATAATATTATATTATATTAATAGGATATAAAGGATCTCCCTTATATATTTAATATTAAATTAATAAATTACTCTATTTATATCAAGGCTTTATAAAAGCTTATATAAATAATATAATTATATACTTAAGAATATTATTAGAGTAATTTATTTATTTATAAAAGCTTTTTAATCTCTTTTAAGACTAGCGGGTAAGTCTTAATCTTAAGAAATCATTCTTAAGATATCTATTAATTACTTTATTAAGCTAATAAGTAGATTTATTAGGCCTATTAATATTAGAAGAGGAATTAATAGTTATTAATACTTTATACTTTCTTATATTATTAAGGGACCTTAAAATCTTCTTAGGCCTAATAAAATAATTATATTTATTTATCTTATAATATACCTAGTATATTAACTTATTATAATAATATAAGACTAAGCTTATTAATATCCTGTTAAAGGATATAAAAGGCTTTATTAAAAAGATATAATCTATTTAAATAATATATAAATTAATATAAAAAGAGTAATAGGCCTTTAAAGATCTTATAGCTATAATTAAAAGTTTTATATTTCTTATTTATTTTAATAAATTAAGGACCTTATTTATAAATTTTAATATATTTAAGCGTTAGGGCTTTATTATAATAATATATTATATTAAGAGAGACCTTATTATAGGCTTTCTTAAGATAGTAATATAATTAATAATATTCTTAAATAAAATATTTAATTAAGTTAAGAAAAACTACTAGCTTATTAAATTAAAAATAATAGATATAGTTCAAGTTATTAAAAGGATAAAGTATATAATTAAATTATTTAAATAATTACTTATAATAATTTATATTAATAATTTAATAGTAGTTCCTATTTCTTATTAAATAAGCTTAATATCTTTATTTATTAATAAACTTAATTTATACCTAGTCCGCGCCTTATTATACCTTTCTTAATTTAACTTAATAGTAAAATATAAGTTTAGGAAGTTTAATATAATACTTAATATACTATTACGCCTTTAAGTTATTTTATTAAATATAAACTTAGTTAATACCTTAAACGCCTTATATATTAAAGCCTTTAATAAAGTATATATATTTAATTATCTTAATAAAATATTAATCTTTTATATTACTTTAATAAAAAATATCCTTAGATTATAAAGAACGCCTTACTAAGGCTTATTAAGAGGATAGTTAATAAGCTAAGATTATAAAGTTATTTAAAGAAGCTTCTTATAATAAGGATCTTAATTAAAATAATAATAATAAAGTAAGAAAAATAAATATCTACTTTAAACTTTATAAAGGATTATTATATTATATTAATTTTAATAATAGATATAAATATCTTTATATCCCTAATATTCTAAAAAGGATATCTTTAAACTTATCTATAATAGATAATATTATAATAGGTATTATTATACTTATAATAAAATTATAAAAACTATTTATATATACTACTTATTAAAGTACCTTTATACTTATATTAAGTATTATCTTAATTATTAGTTAAATTTAATTAAGTATTATAAGCTTTATAAAAGTATAATTCCTATTAATTAACCTTTAATCCTATTTTATATTATAGTTATAAACTTTATTATTATTATACTATTAATTATAAAAGGCTTTAACAGCCTATTTATTATTATTAATAAATTCTTTAAGTAAAATCTACTATTATTTAGTTAAATAGTTT
>JAABUK010013428.1_pt1 | contig 10221 bp, 14 predicted proteins | sample 5559141 | NCBI WGS metagenome assembly JAABUK01 (sample SAMN10711869, study PRJNA513367) | rock metagenome | isolation source: Antarctica rocks | place: Antarctica: Victoria Land, Pudding Butte nord | collected 2016-01-03 | reverse complement strand
CGATTTCTCGACAGGGCCGAAGCCACTATGGCTGAAAAATTGGCTTTGGAACCACAGTTGAAGGAACTTCTGCTGAAAACACACTTGATCCGCAATCTTGGCGACGACAGTGGCATCCCTGATGAGCGGTTGCGGGCGCTTTATGCAGCTGCATTCATGTGAGCATAGGTTTATTTGTGAGCACAGAGGAGTCATGCGCCTGTGATTGCTGCTGCTGCTGCTGTTGCTGCTGCTGCTGGCTGCTGCTGCTGCTGCTGTAACATTACATACTTGCAAGTGTCAGCAGAGGCCCAAGCGTCATGTGCATGGCAGCTTTACTTGGTTGCAACTGCTCAAGCAATCACAATGGCAACTTTCAGGTTTACAACATAAATCCAGCAGGAGATAGTTTCCTTGCAATGCAGACAACGCCTCAAAGATTGCAGTCAAGAAAGTCACCGACAAGATCATCTCTGGCCTGGATGGCAATCAAATCCCCATCCGCATTTGCCAGCCTGCAAATGCAGTGTCTCAGAAGCAGGGTCTCCCAATACTCATATTTTGTCATGGTGGAGGCTTCTTTGCTGGAAGTCTGGATACACATGATGACCTCTGCCGCAACCTTGAGAGCAGATCAGAGTACATTGTATTGTCAATGGGGTACAGGTAACTGTTTGACTGCTCCACGTCAAAGGCATATGATTTGCTGAGCGCATCAGCTACCATCAAGCGTGCTACCATCAAGCATGCTACCATCAAGCGTACCAAAGCACAACTTTCTGTTGACATATGCTGGTACATCACATTCTGTTTGGTGCTTGGCAGGTTAGCCCCAGAGCATGCCAGCAGGGCATTGTGATGGCTATGCAGCCACACAATGGGCACATGACAATGCATCTGATTTCGGAGGGGATACCTCCCTAGATGCAGTGACTGGGGACAGTGCTGGAGGACATGTAGCTGCTGCTATCTGCGACATGGCACGCGATATGGGTGGTCCAAAGACTGCTTTGCAAGTGCTCGTGTACCCCATGATGCAACCCACAGTGCTTTACAGCAAGCCACAATTGCAGTGAAGGTGCCTTCTGACGTCCAAGCAACCTTGTTGTGCTCCAAGTCTGGACTGTTTGGTCTTGTCCAAAAAGGATATCACCGTGCATCTGCTTGGGTCAGTATTGTCAGTTTACATTCGAATTCTGCAGACTGCTTCAGAACACGTGTGCTCATAATGCAACAGTCTTCACTTTTGTGAAACAAATGTTTTGCCTTTAGTTTTGCACACAGTTGCTGCATCATGACTTGAATGATCTTTGACAGTCCCCTGCCAGGGCTTTCAGTGGCTTTGTTTACCTGAGTATCCATACCCATGCAGTAACTGGTGATTGTATCCTATACAGCTTGCTGCTTTGCGTTCACTATGGCCAATCTGTCTGCAGCAACCAAGTCCATGAAGAAGCTAGCATTCATTGCACCTTTCCTGTCAAAGAAAATGCTGGAAGTAACATGGGACAGACTACTAGAGAAGCCTGAGGACCAGAGGAGCGGTTTGGCAGATCTAAGTCATGCGCCTGACTTGATGAATCTACCCCATGCTTATATTGTTGTAGCAGAGTTTGATCTGCTGCAGGATGAAGGAGCGTACTATGTATCCAGGCTCTCTGACCATGCTGTGCCTGTGAGTACTTCCCCCTGCAAGAATTGTCTAGAGCAAGTTGTGATGAGATTAGACTGAAGCAATACAAACAGCTCGTCTGGCTGTTGCTGACAGTGCTATATCAAGCTAATGTTTCTTGCAAGTAAATGTCCTTACAAAGTATGGCATATCCAAGCAACTCAGCTCACCTGTTGACATGCTGCGTCTGTGCTATGAAATTTTGTTTCCATGAGCGCATTGCCTGTCACATTTGTGATCATATTATGGCAATGAATCCCTCTGTATATGAGGAGGGGTTAGTGCTGAGGCGGCCTCATTGCAGCAAGCATGTGTGATCAGCTGCTGTGAAACCATCACTAGCGGGAAATCATGTCTGCACGTCGTCAATTTTTTCTTGCTTGCATCCTTCTAAGCATGAGTCACTGATCAGTAATTTGCTTTTGCTGTGTTGCAGACGACCTTGAAGCGCTGCAGCGGTACATGTCATGGGTTCATCCACTTCAACACATTGACAGTGTACATGCCCTCAGTGGTGCAAAGTCTTACATGGGTGTCCTGCTGGCACAGTGATGCAGAAAAACTTGATGAAGAAGAGCTTGATCAGCTGTCCGCACATCAAACCTAGCTAGCCTTGCAACTGTGCACAACTGCAACCACGGTACCTCAGGCGCTGTGCATGCCCCACATTTCAGCCGGAATGCATATGTGATACCAGGATGCTTTGCTGCTGTACAATTTTGAAGATGATTGTGAGTCAGTGGAACCAATCTTGACTAGGTTGAAGATGCATGATATGATGTGTTATATGACTATGAATTAGTAAAGCAAGTGCATTGTTCTGCCAGAGTTGGCGTTATGCTTTGCACCTTGACGCCGGACTGAAGTCTTGATAGACGCAGTCAGCATGGCTGGAACAACTGGTGTACATGATGTGGGCGGCATGTCAGTTGACGCGGCCATTGACGTTGCGTCAGGTCACAAAAAGTATCAGCTTTGGGAGCTGCAGACGCATTGCCTTGTGACTTTGCTGTCTAAACGCGGGCTTTTGACAGTAGATGAGGTGTGTCAATCTGTGGGCTTTGATACCACCAGACGTATTTGTCTCTCAACCATATCTGGTGCGTACTTTGTTGACATAGTAAATCCATCTGCGGTGCAGCTCCGAAGAGGTGTTGAGGGGCTTCCAGCTCCTGCTAACGAGGCCATGAGCTACTATGAGCGATGGGCTGCATCTGTTGCTGCCATATCCATGGAACGCGGTACCATACAACAGAGGGACCTTGATCACTATCTGGGTGTTTCTGTAGAGGAGCCTTTGGCCAGGTAGGTGGTGTTTTGCAAGACGCTTGATTGCACCCAAAGATCTTGCTACGCATCTTCAGAGAGCGTCTGTACAGGTTTGGCAAAGGAGACTTTGTCCGAGTCCGGCTGGAGAATGCTGCCGTCAGAACCCGGAAGCCCCACTTGCGCACACCTGGATACATTTTTGGCCTTGTTGGCGTGATAGAGAGAGAGTGTGTTGGCATGGCTGACAATCCTGAGGGCCACGCATTCAGACAGGTTCTACCATTCTGTGCACATGTCATTGCAGATGTGATCACTTACTAAAGTTGTTGCCCTGATTGAGAATAGTGACACCTTGGCCCTGGTCTTTTGGCAATCTGTTGTGCAATCAGGGCAAAGCCTGCATGACATCCAAAACAGCAGAAGACATTGCAATCAAACTTGCTGCCAGGCGGCTTGTCGTTCAACTGTCGCTCTTTTGCCTGCAATTCAAAGGTGTCACATGGCGCATTGAATGTTGTTGCATGCTCAACCAGCAATGGTCTATGTAGTGCTGCATTAGCCACAACAAAGGTTTGTCAGTCATGGCCCGCCAGCCCTGGTCATCTCCGCACCTTTGCAACATTGCTACACATTAAAGCTGGTCTGCAGATTCATGGCGTTGGGGCAGAATTGTGTAGAGTTGTGTGACTTTCCAGGCAGTGTAAATCAAGCTCATTAGCAGCTCAATGCATCCTGATTCAGCTCGCAGGCAAGCATTGTGTTTTCTGTTTTGATCAGAAGTCAACCAGGCAACACTGATGAGGTTCAATTCACAACACTGTAAGCTTGTCACAGCACATGCAGCAACCTGCTACAGTGCATGTGCAGGAGTTACCAAGACAGCCGCTGTACCGGGTGACCTTCCAGCAGGGCCATGTATGGGAGGGCTACACAGGCAGCAACCTGGACACAATAGATGTGGAAGTGTACCAAGCCTGGTTGGAGCCCGCTACCAAGGAGCAGTTACAGACTCAGCAGCAGGGCAAAGACCATGCACATACACATACACATGCAACTGCTGCCCAGCATGGTCATGGTGGTCATGGACAGCAGCATGGGGATCCCCAATCGGTAGACCATGGTGATCACACTCACGAAGGCCGGTCTGTGGTGGAGCAGAACGCCATTGACCTTGAAGGTGAGGATGATGTAGAGAGAAGCCGCCTCACAGAGGCTCTCATCAAGGTGACTGTGCCTGCCTTGACTTCTGTACTTTGTCCACATGATAGGGAAGCACACATTCTACAGAACGCACCTGCTGCTTTAAGTGTTGCAGTCTTTCACCTCTGTGTCTTTTGCTTGGTACTGTTTTTGATGTCACTTGCAATATTGCATAGCAGCTGTTGGTACATATACATATGTGCATGCACAAAGGATGCAGCTTCAAGCCATGCTGTGCCTGTACGTGCATTGCAGCTTCTCCTGGTATGTGTGCTTTGGTCCCTATCATGCACTACGCTAAGACTGCTAATGTGTATCTGTTCTGGAATAGAAGCAAGTCATAAGCTGTGCGCAGCAGCTATGCACAAATTCTGTTTCACTGTGCTGATTATGCCACATTGAATCAGACAGAGTATTTATAATCTATCAGCTATTGCCTTTGCCTCAAGCTGTGCTGCTGAGCAGGTGATGAGCACTTTGCGTAATGCAGGTGTTTCAGGACAAGAGTATCATCAGTGCTGAGCAGCTGAGGCAGGCTGTGGAGGACCTAGATGGGCGTGGTGAGAAGAGGCTAGGCCCCAAGCTGGTTGCCAAGGCCTGGACAGACCCAGCCTTCAAAGCTAAGCTACTGAGGAACGCTGGGGATGCAGCTGAGGAGCTGGGTATCCAGTCTAGCAACTTTGCGCCCAAACCCAAGGCTGCAGGTGCATACCACATCTCACAGCTCTCACCTCATGTCCTGCTGATATGCCCCACCTCAACCCTGCTGAGCTTGTGCCCCACCTGGCCATATGGCTTCGTTCATTGTGATAGCCAAAAAATTGGCATGCATGCTGTTTTTTGCCCCAGACTTCTGCTGGCTACCTTTGCCAGCGCTTGACGCTCAAATTTCCCATTGCACTGTACAGCATTTGTGCTGCTTGTAAACGGTTGTCTTTTGTGTGATGGAGTCAGTTTTGCTGATGCACAATGTGACACATGACACAAGCAAGCACGCGAGATTTCAATCAAGCAGGTGATCAGTTACTTGTGTGGCGTGCAGACCCTGAGGCTGATCAGAAGAAGCAAGTTCCCAACCTGACAGGCACCATTTTCACAGCAGTGGAGAACACAGACAAGGTTCACAACCTGATAGTGTGTACTCTATGTAGCTGCTACCCTCTGGCTGTTCTTGGCATGTCACCTGCTTGGTACAAGAGCAGAAGCTATCGGTCTAGAGCAGTCAGGGATCCTCGCGGGGTGCTCAAAGACTTTGGAACAGAGATTGCACCAGATGTTGCTGTTAGGGTTCATGACTCTACAGCTGACATGCGGTAAGGTCTTGAAGTCTGTGCTGTATTGTATGTCGGTGCCATGCATGCTTGCAAGTGTGGTGCAATGCAGTGCATGCTGCCACCTTGAGCAATGGCAAAAGTAGCACAAGCAGCCATGCACTGTACCTTGTTGCATGCTTCAGCATATTTCTGCATAATGCAAGCCACTTTGCACAGCAGGAGAGTCTGCAGTCGACTGCAGTCGACTCACCGAGATTTGTATGTGGGCCTGCACCTGCAAGCCAGCAACAAACGGCTCTTGGCATGTTGTGCCTTGCATTGCTGGCATTGTGATAGCAATTGTCAATTGAGAACTTGCAGCATGTCTGCAGATACATGGTATTGCCACAGCGCCCCGCCGGTACTGAAGGCTGGAGCGAGGCACAGCTGCAAGACTTGGTCACCAGAGATAGTATGATTGGTGTCACCTTTGCAAAGCCAGCCAACTGAATGCTACTTCTGCTGGCTTGACTTCCAGAGCCCTAAGACTCAGACGCTGCAGTGACAAGAGCAAATTCTCATATGCATTGTTGCCTTGACTCAGCTATGACATCATGACCTGGTCTGTTTTCAAAATAGTGAAGTCAGCAGCAGAGTAAACCAATTCAAGTCTGCCTCGACACCACACTGCTCAGGGTAGTCAATGGCCTTGTCCCAGCACTTGTCTCTTGCGTTGATGTGTCCATGAGACATGTACATTGCACCGGACAATCTAACATTGCCAATGATTCATTTCAGACACAGACGCAGTGCGCTTTGCTCAGTAATGCATAACCCCAGAGGCCTCGACTTCACTATTGTTGCTGGACTTCCTTTCTGGTGAATTGTGGTGCAACTTTGTTTGGTTTCTGCAAAATGTTCATGATATGCATCAAATCCGTCGATGAACGTACAAGCGACGCACTCCGTTTCTGCAGATGCAAAAAGCACATGCCGGTCAAACATGCATGAGCCTGTCGCCAGCTTCTCGTCGCCAGCGCGACGTTCATAGAGTCTCGAGGCGTATGCGGCTTGCTGACATACTGACGATGCCAGCGTCCTGAAAATCCATGGTCCTTGTCGGATATGTCTAGACTTCGAGGTGCAAAGTGTGTGTGCCAATATTGGAGACTGAACGGCATTAATCGTGTCCCTCTGTCAGCTCACTTGGCAGTAAAGCTTGGCGACGACAGTGCCGTTGCACCTGACAGCTCTCAAGCAGGTCGGACCCACAGCCACTCCGATCTCCGAGCAGCATCTGCTCGCGCTTTCTCACGGGGCTTTGCCTCTGCTGGGATCAATGATAAATCTACAACAAATAACAAGCGTACAAGCGATGCCATGGCCGTGCTGAAGGTATGTAGCGCCTGATGCCTGGCACTTGCCTTGCCCTGATGCCTGATCACACTGCTGTGTCTTGCAGCATGCAAAGCTAGGAAAGCTGCGAGATCACCTACAGCAAGCATCTGAAACGGCCCCATATGTCACCAAGGCCGCATTGATGCAGATGATACAGGACAGGTACTGATCTGACCCTGCATGTACTGGCAACAGTAAAGCTCCATCGTCCATGTGGAAGACCAGCGATGTACCTTGACTGCAGCGGCGCTGCTGACACAGTGGAGGATGCTGAGCAGACCTGTTATGCGTTGAGCAACTCCGGCCAAGTTCTACTGTATCAGGACAAGGCATACCTGCGCCCAGCAGAAGTTGCCGAGATGGTGCTGCAAGCTTTGCCTGACACCACCAAAGACCTGGAGCAGAAGCTGTCAGTTCTGCATCAAGAGCTACAGCCTCTGGAGGCACTGAAGGCTGATGTGGACAAATATGCACATGCGTGAGTGCATCATGTTCCACCTGGGTATAGCAGTCACTGTACACGTCACCTACAGGCTCTGAGCATGTACATATGTGATGCACCAAATTTCAACAAGCTGACATTCAGCTTTGACAGTAGCAACAAATGAAGTGAGGGTGTGCAGGAGGTCAAACATGCTGCTGTGGGGAGGACTGGCCGGTGTGATGGGTGTGTGGGCTGTATGCTTCAGACTCACATTCTGGGAGCTTAGCTGGGATGTGATGGAACCAATCACATATTTCATTGGATCTGGCACAGGTACAGAAAGCTAGTTTCTCGCTTCACTGACGGGACAACTGCAGCAGCTCTTTGCAGACTTGACCTGTGGTGCTGAAGTTTGCTGCTTGCCAGCCTGTTTCAAGCAATGTCTTATGTGCCAGGCCATCTTTGTCTGTATGAAATTGACACTGGCACTGAGTTGGAGAGGCCTGTTAACAGACCACTGTAAAGCTGCATTGTGCTTGCAGGCATTGCCTTCTATTTGTACTTTCTGATAACACAGAGAGAATTTGCTTACCGGGAATGGAAGAATCAGATGATGACAAACTTGCAGGTACCCCACTACCAAAGCTATGCAGCTTTTAGCTATGCATGAGGAGTCCAACCTGCTAAACGCCATACACATTGGCCAACATCTGCATACAGTGAAGCGTCATGACAACAATTGCATACATTGTAGCATATGTCTGCAATGCCCTGAAACTCAGGCTGTTTGTATATACAGGTTGAAGGTTACAAGAAGAAACACCTGGACCTCACTAGATATCAGAAAATCAAGAAGGATATTGAGCGATATAAGCGTTACTTGAACAGTGACACAATTGCTGAAGATGTCAAGACCAAAACTGCTTGAGTCGGTACACAGCTGCTGGTCAGATGATCAGCTGTGCATGAGGATGCTGACTGACATGCTGACGCTTGACATGCACCAGATTGTAAGCAGCATATTGTGTTGGCCTCTCTTGTTTGCCAGCGCTGAAATGTGTTAAGTTTGATTTAAGACCATCATGCATGTGGTCAAATTTGAGATGTGTTGTATGACCACCACCCGCAGCGTGTGGACTTGAAAGTTTGTTTCTTTCAGCATGCAACTCTTGTATGGAAGTTGAGATTTTCATTATGATTGTTTGACTTGAATTGTCATGCAGACACTCTACACTATTGGTACTGAGTGGCTGCGTCATGCTGGCTTGTGCTATACATGCGCACTGACTGAAGTTGACTGGCCAGTCGGCAATTTGGATGTTACTTGCAAGATTGTCACGAGCAGGATGTACAGAAGCAGCTAAAAGCTTGTCAACGGGCCGGTTGTTGATGGCCACTTATTGATCTTATGTCAACACGAGGAGTCAGAAATGAGTTGTGATGAGCTGCCAGACTACCAAGACAGCTCCGGCGTGGATTGTAGAAACCTGATGCTGACAAGCAGCAGCTCAAAAGTGAGACACAGAGGATCCTGTTCTTCCCAAAAGCATTTGTGGCCACATCTGATGATTTTATTGAGCAGCCCAGTCACAGGCAGTTGCCTACTTGTCCTTGGACTCATTGAGTGTGCAAGTGCGGTTGCATACAAGCTTGCCACCCTGGCTGTCAGGGTCCACACAAAAGAAGCCCTGCCGCTCAAACTGAAACCTGCAGGTCACATTTCACAGTCGAGGCAGAATTGCAAGCATGGCACTGCTTTCCCATGCACATGCACTCTGACTGTGACAGCCTGCATGGTCACAAAGACAAATGCGCTGCATGTGTCCCTTTTATGTGCAGAGCAGCAGCCGTGTAAGTATATGCAAATCTACAGTGGTTTGTGGCAAGCAAACACTGGGCACAGAGCATGAGGCATGCCTGTCTCCTGGCTTAGCCTTTGCCAGGTGGATATTTGCCATGCAGCCCTGCACCACTGTCCGTGAACTAGGATTGAGCTCGTTCAGCCAGGAGTCTCCTGCCTTCTCTTCCTCATCCTCTTCTTCTTCCTTTTCTGCTTCCCCTGCACATCAGGCTTTATTGTCAGGATGCTCAGGAGCCACAGGATCAGATTGAGTCTGTCAGGAATGTCTGTATAACAGATGCTTTTGTACTGATGAAGTTTACAAAACCCTGAGATCAACAAGCAGCAATGGGATCCATGCAATGCATAGAGTAGGAGCTGCTTGACCTGTTGCTGCAACAGGGTCTTGGTCATCCTCGACCTTCTTCTTCTTACTGCCCGGAGTCTGGGTAGAGAAGAGGCGGTCATACAGCCTGGCCTCAAAGCGTGCTGGCTCCTGTCCTGCCTTGGGCTGCCCCACCCAGTGCAGTACCCCCTGCGTGCACACACTCAACCATCATCTCCAAGTGCCCACATGTACACACAACATTTCCTAAGAAGTGCATCAATCCCAAGCTTTGTCACACACAGCCTGCTCTGCGCTCAGCAACCTGCAGCAGCAAGACACTGGAAAGAAAGAAAAGAACAGAAAAGACTACGCCCTTGGCGTCAAGTTAATGAGAAGCCGAGTGTTATACTGGGCTGCCCAGGGAACAAGACATTGCCTGGATTGTGTGTCGTGCTCAACAGCAGGCTGGCAGACAGTTGTGCAGTCAACAGTGAGAAGGTTGAGAGTGACCTTGGGAGGCTTCTCATCATCTTTGACCTTACGCCCCTCCACATGCACCTCTGTCACTCTGTCGCCCTCCTTGCGGAAGTCTGTACAGGTGATGACATACGCATACCTGCATCATACAGCAGCCAAACACTGGTGTCGCTGTTTTGCGTACAGAACATCACTAGCATGGGTACAACCAGAATCAGCCATTGTAGGTGCTGTGACGGCAGCTGTGCAGACAAGCCTAGAAGCAGGAGGTTGAAGCTCTCCTGAGTGTTGGTCATGATAGCGTTGAGCAGGTATGGGACATGCAAGTGGGCAAGCAGGAGAGTATGAGAAGTGTGGCACCTGAGCAGCACAGACTTGCCG
>JAABUK010013427.1_pt1 | contig 10222 bp, 4 predicted proteins | sample 5559141 | NCBI WGS metagenome assembly JAABUK01 (sample SAMN10711869, study PRJNA513367) | rock metagenome | isolation source: Antarctica rocks | place: Antarctica: Victoria Land, Pudding Butte nord | collected 2016-01-03 | reverse complement strand
TAGTCCTACCCTAGGACTATATCGTAGCCTTCGAATACTCTAGCCTAGAATATTTAATTACTAGTTTTAGCTATACTAGTATAATTATAGATAGTAATATCTATACGATACGCTTTATAAAGCGTTATATAGTTATCGTCTAGGAAGCGCGCCGTTAGCTTAGCTAGTATATAGTACTCTAGTAGGTTATATATCTATACGGTACGCTAGCTAATTAGGTTAAGCTAAGCTTCGCTATTAACGAGGGCCTAGAGGGTTATAGGGGCGCCTCCGGCCTATATATATACTTCTACTACTACGCGTTTCTCTCGTCCTTATATTTTAGGCCCTAGCTATAGCGAGGACAACTAGGTAACTAGGGCCTCTAGTTTCCTACCTAGTACTATCCGTACCCCCTATAGGGCGGCGTCGTATTAGTACTAGACGCGTGTCGAGTCTCTATATAGTCGTATACTATAGTAACGACCTAATCGGTATAGCCTCTATACTAAGGCGTTCCGCGATCCCTACGGCTACGCCCTTAGAAGCCTCCTTATATAGGGTTTTACCCTCGAGGATTAGGAGAGTTACGAGCTTAGCTACTATCTCCGTCCTTTTCCTTCGAAGTCGAGGAGGCTATACTAGCTATAGTCGCCCCTAGGATCTATTCCGCTACGTACGCTTTAGATATAAGGTCGTCGACCGTCTTTACTTATAAGAAGGCGTTATTATTAATAAGCTTATTACGTAGGTAGCCTAGTAGCTTAGCGTAGTATATATTAACTTTAGCTAGGCTACCCTCGATCCTATATTCTAGCTCTACCTCCTTATCTAATAGGTAGCGGAAGAAGGCCTATACTAGTTACTTATCTCGCTATATAGCGGTATAGTAGGCGTACGCGGTATTAGCGCGGCGTACCGCCCGCGGCGTACCGCCGGCGGCGTAATAGCGTCTTCTATAATATACTTTATCTCGCCCTATAGTAGGTTACCTTAGGTATATTACTATAGGTAGCGGCGGTTAAGGATATTATATACCTCTTTTAACTACGCGTTACTTTAGTCGATAGTATCTATCGTAAATATAGTCCTCTTTAGTATATCGTAGTACTTATACGAGAAGATAGAGTACTAGCGTTTAACTACCTAGGTCTATTCTAAGAAGGCGCTATAGCCTTTCGTTCTTAGCTAGGGGAGGTAGGCTTTTTTAATAAGCGTCTTAACCTTCTAGTCCTCTTCCGTAAGCGCTCTAGGGTTAGTACGGACCCCGACTATCTTAGCGCGTTTACGCTTAAGATTAATATTACTAGCGACGATTTAAGTATATACTACTAGTTTACCGGCGTATATCTATAGCTCTTCGAGCGTTATATCGTCTATAGACTTAAGCTATAGCTCCTCGAGGTATTACTTAGCTATCTTTAACGCTAGGGTATTAGAAGTAGTCCGAGACGAGCTAGGAGTTATATTACCTAGTATAGTACCGAGCTAGGGCCGCTATAGACTAGCGGTAGGCCCTATAGGCTCTATATCGCTACTATTATCTCTTTCTCTTACGCCTTCTAGCTAATTAGCGATAGCTTCGTTACTAGCCGTAGTAGCGCGGTTATCGATAGGGCCTAAGGCCCCCTTATTATCTTCTATTAGCGCGACGCGCTAGCGCGTATTACGGCCTATTATAGTTACGATAGTAGTAGTACGGTAGAGCTACTAGGTACCTCCGTACTCGAACTAGCTATTCCTCGTAGAAGAGATAGGAGATATTCGACTATAAGGGGAGTTATAAATAGGTAGTATCGATACGAGTAAGTAGTAGTTTCGAGTAAATACGAATATCTAAGGAGGAGAGACGGTTATAGGGAAATAGCGCTTAAATAGTAGTTAGCCCTAGGGGCGGTACTAGTAGGCTAGCGGGGCTAGCTTATTACGTATAAGCTCCCCTAATAGTATCTCTCTTTACCTTTATTAGTTTAGTCGAAATAAGTATAAATAAGTTAGATAATATAGTAGTATTAAGCTATATAGAGTATCTTTACTTCTTAAACTAGTTCTTATTTTAGTAAAGCCTACGACTTTACGTCTACTAAAAGAGTAATATTAATAGTTTTTTAGACGTATTTAAGGCCTTAAAAGAGCTTAGATATCCCTATAACTCTCTTAATATAGGTAGAAATTAGTAGTATATTACTATTAAGGGTAAATAGGATCTTAGCGTCTTTTCTATAAGTACCGGAGTAGTATAGCTTATAGTCTTTAAAGAAATAAGAAACCGTATCTTTATCTATTAAATTTAGTTTAACGTTATCTACTTAGTCTCTAGGTTATATAATACCTAACTATAAATATACTTAGTAAGATAACTATCCGCGTTTATCGTCTTAATTTTAACCGCTATTACTCCCCCTACTAGTATTATCGGGATTATATAATAACTTATACCCTATATAAGAGTAGCGTAGTCCCGCTACGTTATAGTATTTATAAGATTTCTAGACCTCTAGTATCTCTATAACGGTATTAGATAATAGCCGATCCTATACTACTAAGCGATAGACTATAGGAGCGGAATATATCTAAGGATATTAAGGCTAAGTAGACTCGTTACTTTATAAAGGTAACTAGGAGCGGTATACCGTAGTATATTATATCTAATATATAGGTTTACGTATAGGACGCCTAGGCCTATAAATCCTATAGAACGTACTTAGATATTCCCTTTATCTATAAGATTATAATTAAGCCTAACTAGAATAAGGTAGTTAAGGAGTTCGGTTAGATATAGCTAGTAGTAAGCCTCTTCTCTAGAGCTACGCGCTTATATTAATACTATTTACTTATTAATATAGTATAAATCGAACCTTAAATAGGTAGTAAAGTAGGTTGGGAGACTAGTACCTTCCTTTACGGAAGGCTAGACTAAACGTCTTTCGACTCGTATACCTCTTTAGAAGACGAGCTAAAATCTCTAGAAGTACGCCGTAGAGTATACCTATAGATAGTTTCTCTATATTAAGTCTAAATAAGAGATAGTATCGTTTCCTTACGTACGAGGAACGGGAGCGCCCTAATATCTCTAGCCTCGGTCTATTCTAAACTAGCTAGAAGGTAGAGTTAGCTTACTATATAGCTAACCTACCTCTAGTTTAATTAGTTATTATTATAGGAAGTAGGATAGTTAGAGTAGCTACTCTCTATATTATACTAACTATACCTTATTTAAGACCCTATTATATAACCTATATCGTTTATAACCGTTCCTTATCGTAGAGATATATATCTTTAAAACGATAGATATTAAAAATTCTTCTTAAGTATACGTAACTCTATATCTATAGCTATAAATATAAATAATATAAGTCGTCGCGCCTAACGTAAGATTTTTAAACTACTTATATATCTACTAACTACCTTATTCCTAAAGGTATATTCGAAAGTATAAATAGAAATAAATATAGTATATATAAAGTATAGAGAACTAGATATAGCTTATATTTAGGGAAAGGGGATAATAGTAACGTATATAGTCTAAGTCTCTTTCCTAAGAAAACGAAAAAAGTTATATAGAGAAGAATATTATAATCTATTAAAAGTAAAGAATAAAGTATAAATAGTTAAAGATAGCGCGTTACCCGTTCCTCCTCTTATCTAAATATAAACGCTACTTACATATATATAAGAGCGTCCTACTTACATATATATAAGAGCGTCCTACTTACTACTACTTCTTACTATCGTTCTATAGGTTAGGTATTCGTATCTAGTAAGAATTCTTTCCCTCTCCCTTATAGCTTTAGGTTTCCTAACTAGGTAACGATACTATAGTTTATTTCGACTATATAATGTTTTTCTTAGGTTTTTTTTAATAGGTATAGGAGGTATTAGTAAGGAAAAGGAAAGGAAGAGGAAAGGAAGAGAGTTAGATTACTCTTAATAAGAAACTCTTTAAGGCTAGCGCTTCTAAAGAGTAAAAAGAGAAATAAGCTTTACTATATACTTAACGAATCTACTATAATATATTCCTATAGAGGCTATTTCTATCGCCCTCCTCGCCTACGGTCTTTCCTAAGCCGTTTAAAAGGTCTACTATTACTTACTTTATTTATTAAAGTATTTAGAGTAATTTTTTAAGTATCCGTAACGCTAGACTAGTCGTTAGCTTACGCCTATATAGATCTAAAGCCTACGCTAGACTATACTAAGCCGTAAGCGTTAAGTCTTATAATAATCTAGATTATTAAGTAAAGTAAAGCTTAGACTATTATAATAGGTCGAAATTTATATTAGATAGGAAGATATTAATAGCCGAGTAGATCCTCTTAAAGTAACTAGGTATCTAGATTTTATAGATACTTATCGTAAACTTATATACCGTCTACTTATCCCTACTATTAAGAGCTATAAAATTAAAAGTATAGATTAGATATTAGTAGTACTTCTAAGCCTTTCCTTTAATAACTACGTAGTAACCGTAGATCCTTATAGATTAGTAGTTATATAAGATAGAGAAGGCGAGGATTTCCTAATCTAACTCCTTCTCGCGGCCTACGTAACGGAAGAGCTCTATAACTACTTATACTATAAGTATTATACTATAGACGTTTTAGTAGTTAGCGATATTAAGCGCTATAGTACTATACTTTACTTTATACGTTGGGAATAGAAAGTATATATAGTACGTAGCTTTAAAGTAGGACTCGTTACGAGAGTCTATAACCTCCCTAACGAATAGTTAAAGTTTACTAAGTCGTTCCTTAGTAAATACCTCCCTTTAAAAGCTAATAGTATAGTCTAGCTACGATTAAGTCTTTATTATAGGGGTAGAGTCGTTCTAGCCTTTATTAACGCTCTTAATTAGGTAGTTAAGGCTATCGGCGCTATAAGTAGCGAGTATCTTAGTAGATAGAAAAATTAGCTAAGTAATATCTTATATAACTTTAGACTCGTTCCTATCTTAAACCTTCCTATACGTCTTCTTAAAGATATTATCCTAGAATAAAGCTATTTAAGGAACTTTCGTTTCGTTGTTAAGGAGTTTAGAATATTCCTATTAACTCTTTTTAGTAATCCCTATATCTAATTCTTCTATAAAGCTACTAAAGGTTTATAGCTATACCTTATAGCGTAGGTCTTTATACGGTATACTTTTTACCTCTCGTTGTTGCTTATTGCTCGGAGTAGTAGAGTTAGGCTAAATAGAGCCCGTATCTAAGTTCTTACGCGAAAGCGAAGTCCTTAACCTTTTCTATATAAGGATACTATTTATTTTGTTACTCTACTCGAAGTATTCTTTAGGCTACCTTCCGTACTCGCTCTAGTATTTAATCGGTTTCTAGTCGTCGTCGTTTAAGGCATTCGCCGCGCTCGGCTTCGAATCTTCTTCGATAGGAGTAGCAAGAGCTAATGTTCGTACTCGCTTGCGCCGCTCGTCCGCTCGATCGGGCTCAAATAGTGCTTCTACCTCCTATAGTCGTCTCCGTTTTCGATGAGACGCCTTCTAAGGCCTCTAAGGACAGTTTTGCTCCTGAACTACTCTTTCAAATACTAGTTTGTCCCGGCTCTTTTCCAAGCGCTTGCTTCTACGTAGATGTCTTCCAGGCTCACTTTTCTTTACTCTAGAAGTGCTTATTCCTAAGAGAAGTCAGCTAAAGCGGAACCAAATCGCGACACTTAGGGTAGCATACCTTTGTCGCTTCGTGCAGAGACATGCCGCGTGATTATTCAGACCTGTTGCAGCCCATGTCGGCCGAGACAGACGGCATACTAGAGGTATTTATGTTGCGGTGCAGGACGCAGGTTTGAGTTCGCGCCGTGTAGCCAACTTGAAGTAACGGAACTCGCCATTCGGGCCGCACCTCATCGCGTCATCCTCATTGGCCCTTGTAATTAGCTCCGTCAGCTCCGACTAGTCCTGTTATCCGCTCAACATTGAAGCGGGACAGAGCTCCATCGGATTCTCCACAGCTGTGGGTAGCAACATGCCAACTACGCTTCTCTATTCTCCTTCTGCATTGTCTTTAACAGGGTCAGATCTCGCGATACAATACGGAACAAGGACTTTAGAGCCTATAGATCTTGCGAACGTACCACTTGAAGCCGCGAGAGGCGTTTTGGAGTAGGCATATAGCAACGCCCTCAATATCCCGTAGAGAACTCTGTCGGAGCAGGCCGTAGAATACATCGTAGCTCACCTAGGTTTGACCTCGATTCAGATTTGCTCTGCTTTATTAGTAGTCTGTCTAAGCCTACTTGCCTCGCCCGTCCTTACCTAGATCGGTTTCAGCAATATAGTACCTGTAGCTAGTGAGATGAGCTTGCCCTCAGCTTCAGCCTCCAATATGACTAACACTACGATCTCAGGATCGGCTGCCGCAAGCTATCAGTCCATACTCGGTGCGACGTAGGCATTCAGCGGCATGCAAAGCGCTGCTATGTAAGGCTATGCGGTCCCGATCGTCCACGGTTTCGTACAGGGCGCTTCAGTCGTGAACGCTAGGGTTGTCGAAGTACTGAAGAGGCAGTAGAGAGGGTCAAAACTAGAAGTTCGGAAAGATTACAGTGCAGCCGCTACGTCATATTCTCGGGGAATCCGTATACATAGGAAGATATAACAGAGTGCTGTTTGGAACTTTTACTCTGCGGGCAATGTAACACTCTCGTTCGGCTAGCTGTTCTGCAGCGACGCTATGTATAAATCAATGTTGTCTGCCGTGCTCTTTCTAGGGCCCTATGACCATGAAATTGTAATGCGGTACGCATCTGGCGGTCTCTGCCATCATGTGCTTATTTCCAGCTTCACTAAACAACAAGAATGTAGTCGTCGTAGGATCGAGAGAAGGCAACGATTCGAGACCTCCTGCCGCTCGTCTACCAGTGGCGTCGTCACGCCAATGTAAGATCGAAGGTCATATCTAGACATTTGGTTCATCCTACTGTGCGCTAGCAAATACACTTCCATACAGACGACAACAACGTGCAGCGGCTAGCAACTCGACAATCGGTATGCTCCAGCAGCTACTTTAGGCAAGTTAGTTTGCCACAGCGTCACGTCGTTCGCGATTGTTTCAGCAGCTCGATGATCTCCTTCTGCTATGCCAACTAACGCTCTATCATCTCCATCTGCTACTTTTGCTCCTCCATTTGCTAGGCCATCTGCTGCTTTTGCTCCTCCTTCTGCTAGGCCATTTACTGCTTCTGCTCCTCCTTCTGCTGCTTCTGCTCCTCCCGGTTCGATACGTGAGCTGGTGGAGCGATCGGTTGGACGAGCGTGGCCCATATTCGCGCACGCCCGGTGTGACGAGGCGAGGCGGCTGCAGGACCGGCAGCGCACAGCACGGGTCGCGAAGGGCTAATGTACCCGGGTAGGAGGAGCAGAAGATTGTGAGCAAAAAAGACTAAAGTCGTCGAAGCGGCCGCGGTCGGGCTTTATACCAGAATGCCGCGGAGCGTAGGCGACCAAACTCAAAACGGCAGCGGGGTAACCGCATCGGGGTGCGTCCGTTTCCCGACGCGGCTTCGCCGTGCCCGCCTTTATCCCTTCACTCCTGGTAGAGGCAAGGCTCCGAAGAACAGAACATCTCTGGGATCATCCGGAGAGCTGCTCTTACTTTACCTTATCATAACTTCCAGCTCGCAGCCGTTCAAAGTATCCGCGCGCGGTTGAGGATGTGATTGCTCAAGTTGCTCTATACCTCGCGTGTACGGAGATCGGCCAGTCCCATCCTGTTGTTTCGTTTGGGATGATTGATAACGACCCGTCAACTACAACTATTCGTAAAGACAATGCATCGACCTAGAATGGCTTTAGTAGTTCAGAGTGGCTATATCGCTTGCGGTTACAAGGAAATCGGTCAAACCTATCCCTCTAGCTTAGAATGATAGGTCTTACGTCAAATACATGCCCTGCGAGAAGTTTGTCACTTTCCTCGACAATAATGGAATCGAGTATCGTGGGCCGAGGTGCTTGTGCGATTTATTATGCCGCCGGCAGGTATCCGGGCTATATGCAAAGACTAAACCACGTGGCATGCATTACGTCTGCAGCGTTAGTCTCTGCGACTACTAGGAACTAGATACGAATGATCGGGGCGAACAGCAAACTCTAGATGAAAAATCTTGTCGACTTGTTCGTAGCTTTGGAGTTCATTTCATGAGTGGCAGAAGTAGTTTCATAGCTCACTTCGTGGTGAAGAAACCGTCTCGTACTTGACTAGTGGGAGATATTCTTCTACGCTATATGCTGAGAGATCATACTGCTTGACCTTACAACGAATACTCGTCTTTTCGAATAGGAGGGTTGAAGTTCTTGCGACCAGCAATGGCGTAGTAACAACCAGAAAAAATCGCAACCACTCCGAACACCAAAATTGCCCAGTTCGTGTACGCTGGAGTAGGGTTTGGGACAGGCGGGAAACTACGCAATATGTGGTTAGCAAGTCCTTCAATTGATCGAATGTTAGACGTGGATGCGGTAAATAGGGGCCAGAAAGTGTGCGGTGTTAGAAGTACATACAGGACCAGTACCGTGAGCGGTGCCGTGCACCCCAGTGCGACAAGGTTGATAAGCATCCCCCAGGGTCGACCAAGTGAGAAGCGCTCTTTCGGGAGTGGCTTGCCGAAACAGCGACGCCAGATCAACGCTGCGATGCAAAAGCTATACGAGAATGTAATTGCGATGATTGTCAGCGAGACAATCGCGTTGAAGCCAACGACCGGGCCAAAATTGATAAGAGATATAATGCAGGTGAATATAATAGACACCCAAACCGCTCGGCGAGGCACGTCGTAATCATGGACCTACATTAAATTCTGATCAGCTCTTTGGCAACGACAAGTATGCTTGTGCATCGCATATACGTACAGGAGCAAGCAAGTGCGCCCATGGAACTCCCCCATCTCTTGCGAAGGCCCATAGCTGCCGACTTGCTGTTGCCAGTTGGCTGACCAGAGCGGACCAGAAAGTAATAATGACTGGCAATACCATAAACACTGTTCCGGCCCTGCTCTTTGTCGAATTGAGAAAGATGACAACAAAAGGGGTCAGACTGGTCTCGGCTGTGACTTGGTCGACGTCGCCAACGCAGAAAATCAAGGTGATGGCCATAACAAAGGCGAGAATGGCATTCGTCCCGTACGCTGTGAACAGCGAGTAGGGTATGGTTCTGGAGGCGTCCTTTGCGTTCTCCGCTACGCACAAGATTAGCATTCCCAAAAACACGAACACACCGACATGATCGAACGTACTCATGTGTACTGAGCAGTCGTATCCCACGAAAACACTCCAAGCTGTGAGGACACCAACGAGGCTCGCACCTGCAGCAGAGCCCCACATGCCGCCGTCGGTAAAAGTAAAAAGAACCTCGGAGGCCTTGCCGCGGGGAGAAGTCACCCAGAGTGTAACTACAATAGCAATCCAAGCCGCCCAGTGAATAAGGAGCATCATCCCCTCTAGTACGGGGAACTTCCTTGTTACTAGAAGTAATGTCAGCTTATTTGTGCATTGCTCTTACAGAGGCAAACCTCAGGTACGTCCGGGAGGATGCCTACAATAAAGGTTGAAGATGCCACCGGCCAGCAGAGCAACGATGGCGAGAAGTGTAGGAAACCATTGTGAGCCTATCGCCGTGGAATCGGGGTGGTATAGCAAGATGCAGTACTTGGTCAAGTTCCCAACAATGACGCCGCAACCTGCAACTGTCGTGTGCCAACCCAAGACCAACAGCCAGCCAGTAATATAAGCAAGCAGGTTGCGTGCAGAGGATGGTGCGCACTCAGCCTAATAGAGGACAGCGTCAGTCAAAACCGACCTAAACACGACGGTCGAAGTGAAAGCTCGTGAAAGCTGGAGGATCATACCACCCACTGATATTGGCCACCGGCAGTCGGGAAACTAAAGGCGCGTCAGGTCACTGCTCACAAAATCGTGACATAAACCGCAAACTTGAGTCAGATATACCTAGAGCTTAGCTCACACAACGTGAGATACAAAAACAACGAGGCGATTAAGGCAAAGATGAAGGTCCAGAAGATGCCGCCGGTGCCGCCGTCGAACAAGCCGAAGCCGAAGTTGGTCAAGGTATTCTGCCACGCCACTACGACAGTGCTGCTGAAGCCGACCATAGCAACGAACTTGAATTTTCTCTTGAAGGCGGGAGCAATACCCAACGCATTCATGTCGCGAATGTCGTATGCAGTCGCGCCTTGCTTGGCCGGACTGTCGAACTCCAGCTCGTGAAGCTCGTTGTCG
>JAABUK010013424.1_pt1 | contig 10224 bp, 12 predicted proteins | sample 5559141 | NCBI WGS metagenome assembly JAABUK01 (sample SAMN10711869, study PRJNA513367) | rock metagenome | isolation source: Antarctica rocks | place: Antarctica: Victoria Land, Pudding Butte nord | collected 2016-01-03 | reverse complement strand
TAAACCCTAAACCCTAAACCCTAAACCCTAAACCCTAAACCCTAAACCCTAACCCCTAAACCCTAAACCCTAAACCCTAAACCCTAAACCCTGAAGTTCCAGCTTGAGCTGAGCAGTTTAGCATGGTTTATGGGTTTTTTGTATAACTGAGGGCATGTGACATGACATTTTGTGGCGCCTGTGATTTGAGGCAGGAGCCAACTTTTGGTGCAGCACAAGTGTCAAGGCCCATGCACGTCCATGGTGCCCATCAGCACCTGATTTGGCCAGCGCAATGTGTGAAGCACGCCAAGATGTAGCAAGCATTGCATGCAAATGTTGCGCTATGAAGTCTGTCCTAAGTAATATCAGGCTTTGCATCATTTTTGGCTGCTTCGCCTATACAGGTTGCCAGCCCCAGTTGAAGGCCCGCGGCTTCATTGCTGGAGGGCTGCAGCCAGCTTCCTATCAATCTGTTGGCCTGGTCCACACCACTCACAAGGGATGTAGCTATTGTGGAGCAAGGCGTGATCTGGACAGGTGTGACCAAATGCAAACTCTGTCACATCAAAAAACACGCTTGCGGTACATGTTGCAGAGCTGGTTGGTTGCATGGGTACATCATTCAACGCTGTCCAGGTTGTCAGACACTTTCCCAGTTGTGAACACTTTTGACTACCACTGCGGGCCTGTGTAGCCTTGAGAAATGGTCATTAATGTTGGTCTGAGCTAATGACAGTTCTCACCTTCGCTTGCTAACCCATGCCACACAAGTTCTTCTACCTGTCTATATGATGCACGTATATGCTCACGACCACTTTTGTAGTGTGCAGCAGTCAGCTTGCATGAGTAAAGCTCCTTGACAGACACGCATATGTCATATGTGCAAATGCATAGTGTTTATGTGTATATATATAGTGTTTACAGGCAACAACATAAGCAAATACTGCAAGTCATCTTGCACAAACACTAGCAGCCATGCACGCCAGCAAGACATGTTCCTTGCTTGCCGGCATTGGTGAACTTCAGCAACTGGATGACCTTTTTGCAAGTTGTTTGCATATGTATTTGCAGGCAGCAAGGCATGTGTATGCAGCTGAACAAGCAATGGCAGCCCTGCTTGTCAGCCAGCCATGCACTCTGCTTGCAGCGTCAGTTGACTTGTTGCTATTACTAAGCATGCAAAAGCAGGAAGACAGTCTGCACAAGCATCAACAGCCTTGCTTGCCGGCCAGCCATGCACCCTGTTTGGCAGCATTGGTGGTCTTGAGCAAGTACAAGACTGCTTTTTGAATTGTTTGCAGCTGTGTATGCAGGCAGCAGCACATGCATGTGCTGGAAGACATGTCTGCACAGGCAATGGCACCCAGGGCCCTGCTTGCCAGCCAGCCATGTTGTCTATTTGCCAGCATCAGTGTTCTCTTCAATTGAGCAAAGACATTACTGATCCTCACACAAGGAATGAGGAGATTGTGTTTGAAGCTGCAAAGGAAAGGAGCGCAGCATGAAGCATTAAAGAAAGCTACCAAGGACACATAGTATGCACACTATGTTATTACTGTGCCTGTAATCCTAGCTGTGGGCTGAAATGTCTAGTACCAAAACTCTTTGTGTACGTACGCTCCATATACGCATCCATTGACAAACCTAGCTAAAGACAGTTGCAATGTTGCAGATGCGTGTACGTAGATTGGACTCTGCATGCACGTGACTGCAACAGCCCTACCCTTTTATTGTGGTCCATTGATGATATCTATAGATCTAGCTAGCAACATGTACAGATGTTGCACTTGCAGCCTGGCTAGCATGAAGCTAGCAGTAGCACACACGCAGACAATTAGAAACCACACAGTAGATGTGTTCAGCTGTCTATCTACTGATCGGTACAACTAGTGAGCACGGTAGGTGCACTGGCGCATATGCAAGTTCAAACATATATGTAGTCAATATATAAAGTCATATGCAGATAATGCTTTGGACTCTAAGCATGGCTAAGACTTTCAACAGTGCAATTATTACTGACACCGAATTGCATCTTGCTGAAAGCTGATTGGTTTGCTGACCTATACAGGTGTATACATACATATTGTGCCCATTGAATGTTGCCCGTTCAATATTGTGCCCATACAATTTGTGTGGCTAAATTCGCTGTCACAACAAGCCCGAGCGTTCTGTGACACCCAAGTGTTGCAGCAGGTGCTGGTACAAGTCGGTCCTCCAGGTGATCCCCAGCAGAAGCATAGTTATGCGGCTTAGGCTGTCAAAGTTACCCAAGAATGGTACCTGTTCACGCATACGATGTAAATTTCAAGTACAAACTATGAGCAGCACGCAGTCGGACTGCTCGACATTAACATACCTCATGGGCACACATCACGAGTGACATGACATTTGGTTTTGAGACTGTGGCTGCGTATGCGATGTCGACAACGCCCGTGGCACATGGTTCCTGCAGGTTCCAAGCTCAATTGGAGCCTTGTAGCGTGGACAACGCATGGAATCATGCAGCCAATCGAGTTCGAGGGTGCTCACCTTTCTTGTGTCTGTCTCGCTGCCTGAACGGATTGTCCGCAAGACTGCTGATACCGTTGACGAAGCACATACGCCAGCGTCAGCATGTCCACGAACACCATCGCGGTTGAGTATACAAAGTTCTGCGACAAAGTTTACTCTTGAAGAAGCCGAGATATGCCGCAGCGATACTTTTTGCAGGCATTGTGATGCCTTGCTCCTGCTCCTTCTGCTGCTTTCACATCGTTACGTGCGCATTGACGTCAATGGCTTCCTTGTTGACTAAGGTTACAGTAACTTCAGTGGACTGCAACCCAATTACCGTAACCTGCTTTGACTAAAGACGAACAAAAGGACGGGGATGACCACCAAACAGCAGCGGAGGTGCTGTTCCCAGCGGAGGTGCTGTTCCCAGCGGATGTGCTGTTCCGTGAGAGCCACTCTGATGATACGCTGAAGTCTTGGCATGTCGCCTATTACGATTGCATTGACCTAAACTTGCAATGGTCTTCATCGGGCAGAGGTCAGCTGTCTGCTTTCAACAAGACTGTGGGAACTATCACATATCCGCTGCGACTTGCAAGCCTGCTCCGGTGGCGAAGACAAAGGTAATGCTATTCAGGATTTTCTTGTTCGGCCGCAGCATGCTGGCAAGTTTAACACACAGGTGTCTGCCCTTACAGACCTCGTCACAATGTGAGCAGAGCAGAGCCCGACAGCTTTTTCAGTCTGACTCTGCACAATGGGGCATTGAAGAGAGGAGAAAGTCGAGACACGACAATGCGACTGCTCAAAGTTTTGCTGTCACAGCTATGGAAAGTGCTCAGCTGCGCCACCGGCTACGCTTGCAGCGTTCCTCCAACACACAGTCACAGCTCTCAACAGTGGACCTGGACACCTCTTGCTTTGGTGTGCAGCAAGCAGAGTACACTTTCTTCACCATCAGCATGCTCAAGCAGCAATGTCACAGTCAGCCACAGCTCAGCAGGTGGGGCATGACTTGTACTGCTTGCTATAACAGCTGCATGCGTGTATGTAATGCATCAATAGAACAGGAAACACGCTGCATCTTTGGTGAGCAGTCCTTGGTGTCAAGTGTTGCCTGCAAGGAGACCTGGAGCAAAACCTTCTGCAGTGATGAATGGGACTCTGGCTGATGCTGAGTGAAGTGCAGGGATGAAGAGATGGACCTAGCTCAGACAATGGCCAAAGAAACCCATTTGGGGTTGCACCTAAAGTCCCTGCAGCAACAACAACAGGCAGCTCCTAGCGTCTTCCCATCTACAAACCAGTACAATTTGGCATTACAGGCTATACTGCAGCGGTTGCATGCAGCGCAGGTCAGAGGCTTACCTCCTTATTGTCCCTGGAATGTTCACAATATGATGAATTGTGGATCTATTGCACAACCTGTACAGTTGAAGAAATATGCTAACTAATGACTCAGCCTTTGATGACAGCTTCCCATATGTTGACCGTTGTCAATTCAAGGCATCAACTGCTCCCTGATATTGCAGGTTGCCAGACGCAGATTGACACAAGCCAATCTGCACCTTGTGCTAAAAGCTGTTCTGGGTTACAGTCAGCAAAAGCAGGTGGACATGCAAGACCTAATACAGGCCGGTATGTATGGGTTAGGCAGAGGCCTGGACAAGTATGACCCAAGCAGGGGGAACAGGGTATCCACTGTGGCCTACATGTGGATTAAAGAGGCTGTTGGTCGTGTCTACAATGAGTCTGCACGCACCATCACCATCTCAGAGAGGACACTCACCAATGTAGGTCTAGCATATTATCCAAGCTGTCTGTGTTCTGCTAATGCCTCGTCTTGATTTGCACACAGAATTCTGCATTTCCCGCATACAGTTGCTGACAAGTATACATTCTGCAAGATGAAGCATGTTGCATGAACGACAACAGCGCATATGCACAGCAACAGTCAAGCTGTCTGATGCATATATCCATCCGCAGCTTTATGAACTGTGTATGGATCTGCAGATGCGAAAGATCGCTGCAGCTCAAGAGCAGCAGCAAGAAGCATTGGCCTCCACTGCTGCATCAGCAGATCAGTTACAGCAACTGACAGGCTTGAGCAATGCAACATTTGCAAGTACAATGAAAGCATGCAAATTGAGGGAGAGGTCTCTGGAAGCAGCCATCGAGTCCGGATCTGCTTCAGGCAAAGTGCATGGAGGCAGCTCCCCTCTTGACCAGATCTGCAACAACATCAACGATGACAGCTGTGCTGCAATGGACAGCAGTGCCAATGCTGCTGAATGCTTGATAAATGGGGCCTTGCAGCAGCTGCCTGATGCTGAGGCTACAGTCCTTCATCATGTCTATGGTCTACAAGATGGCTTGCCAAAGTCGCGTCATCAGGTCAGTGGTGCGGTTAGCAGCGTTTTGCTGTCTGCCTGCTTGTGACCTTTCAGTACAAAGTTGGCACCACTCAGAATGCTGCTGCTGCAATTGCTAGCCTGTGGTCTTTGTCAAATTGTTGTTTCCATGCATTTTGCAATGTCTGTGTGGTCTGCACCTGCATTTGCGCCTGCATCTGCATCTGTGTGATTATACAGATTTGTGTGATGTGTTTGCGCAGGTGGCAACACTGATGGGCATGGGACTGCATCACATACGCAAGCTGGAACAAAGGGCATTTGCAATCTTGCACAGCCTTCAGCTTCTCAATTTCGACACTATATCATCCCTTTCCTAAACACAGTTTTAAGGCACAGACTTGGCCCTCGCTGTATGTTGCATAGACAGTAGGTTACAGTCTGTAGATTGAGTGTAAGCAGGTACAGTAGATAGAGTGTGAGCAAGAGGGCTGGTCTGTCTCTGCAGAGTGTGTTCAGTGGCCGCTTGTACAAAAGTATACTTTGCCTTCCTGTATCCATGTGCTGTGTGCTGAATTAATCAAGTGCTGCACAATGTGCCATTATGGTATGGTATGATACATGCCATGGCATGATCCCAAAGTCATAGCTAGCTTTTGAAGGAGTGTGTGAAACTGTTGACGTTCTGAGATCCTGCAGGGTCCAGTTGATAGCAGCACAATCCAGACATATATACTCCAGACATATACATGCCAATTTTTTATTTTGTTTGAAGCGCCAACGTACACACTTCACCACCAGGAGGTCATTTGGATGATTTCAGTCTGTTGGTCAAATGGTCATAGGTCTGACTAGTTAGCCTCAACGACCTTCAAATGTGAGATGGGCATGCAGCAAGCTGCCTACACTAGTCCGTGTGTGCGTGGGTACACCTCAACACTGCATACACAAACGTACCGGAGATGCGACTGTGCAGCAATGAAAGCAACTTTGTTGGAGCAAGTTGGTTGCTTCGCTTGCCGAGTTGGTCTAGCTTACATCATTGGCGATATACTGCAACGCAGGGTCGAGCTAAACACACCTCTGCATAGTCTGATCAGTCTAAGAGAAGCTTTGTTTTGGAAAGACATAGGCAGGTCTCCATACACAAGTTCATATTTTCGTGGACCACCCTTACTTTTGCCGTTGTTCCGGTGGACGTCAGAGCAATTAGCCCGCCAAGTAGTCAGCCTAGCCGTGGTCGACTGGATCACTGCCCACCTACTGTCCAGCATTGCGGATCAAGTAACTCGGTTCCAAGATGGTGATGTCCAAGGTGTGCTGCACAAACATCCAGCTTAAGCAAAGTTATCTCACCACCTGTGTTACGGAGCTGTTATGTGATTCACTGCAGGTCTCAGAATAGTACAACAGGCAGCACCCTTGCTGTACCTGATTAACCCATGCTTGATCCTCAGCACTGCAGCAGGATCAACAGCCAACCTGGCAAATCTGTGTGTGCTCACAGCGCTTCACGGTGGACTGGCTGGCAACACAGCGCTGGCAGGCTTGGGCTTGGCAGCAGCCACTTACTTGTCTGCACATCCTTTGCTACTGCTGGTGAGCAAACAGGTCTTTCAAGTTGTCTGCAATGATACAACAAGCTATTGCTACCTTGCTCGTGCATGACCAATGCCAAAGCAATTCAGTGGAATGTAGTGGTTTTGTGCAGATGCCTACAGCTTTGCTCCTTCGGAAACATGTCAGCAAACAGCAAAATACGCTTGCTGGAGAATCAGGTTGCTGCAGCTCAGAAGGAAAAAATACAGATAAAGCAGCAAGCATACATAGCCAAGTAGCAGACAACACTGACAAAGCAGCAAATGAACAGCAGCATAGCTTACCAGACGTTTTGCAGCCAGCCAAGCAATCCATGCAAAATCAAAAGACCAGGGTGACTTGTCAGCTTCTTTGCTTCTTCTTCATGTTCATGCTGGTGTTGCTTCTCTTGTCAGAGATGCAGCTGAGGCATCACCAGGAGCACTTTACAATGTCCACACTAGGCAGTTTGGGCAGTTCGCAAGCCAGCAAGCAGCAGATCTTGCCATTAGGAGCGTCCAAATGTCAGCATTGGACACAGCATGTCTATGGATACATGTTGACGGTAAGATGTGTAGCACCACCAAAAGCCTTATCCTCACTTCTAGAGATGTGTTTGATGCATGCAGGGTCCAGACTCAACACCCAACATTGGCATGTGGTGGTACTTCTTTGCAGAGGTCTTTCCTAGCTGGCGAGCACCACTAAAATGCATGTTCACCTGCGCGGCTGTCATCCCGCCGCTGTTGCTGACCATCAAGCTGCATCAACAGCCGCTGCTGCTGTTCCTGTGCCAATGCATAGTCAACAGTATGCTAAAACCCTACCCCACTGCAGCAGACGCAGCACAGTTCATGGTATGCAAGATCTGCTTTTGACTTGGTCGTTGTGCCATGCAGTTGCAGTGCTTCCAAAGCACATGATGCTGCTGCATTCAGCACATATGACAATTGATGCTGTCAGTTTTGGTTGTAAATGCCATCAAGCACATCAAGAGAGAATCTGGACTGGACCAACATGAAACAAACATTCTACTTGAGACAAAATATTGCAGCAGTGCTGACTTTTACTGTGCCGTTGTGTGCAGGCCCTTCTGCCGCTGTTTCCTCACCTGCTGCTGCAGCTGCCCTCTGTAGCCTTTACTGCAACCAGTCTGCTATTGCTTGTCTACTTGGGCCCCACCATGTGGTATCTGTGGATGGATCTGGGTACTGGCAATGCAAACTTTTATTATGCAATCACTCTTCTCTGGTCTGCATGGCAGGTAAGTTGTAGCACACAACTGACTATGTGCTGCAAAGCAGGGTGCACCACTTGCTGCATGGTGCCCAAATGGAAGGTCGTGGTCTTAGCCTGCTGTCATTGGATATGTCGTACAAGTGCAATTTGCAAACCTGGTCATGTTTACATTGGCCTGACTGCCTCAGTCAAAAGATTTGTTTCATAGCTGGTGCGTGCTAGTCTAGTACTCAGAACATCTGCAAATGTTTGACAGCAAGCTATATAGTTACTGTTCTGCATTGCAGGCCATGCTGTTACTGCAACTGCTGTCTGTGGCTCTGGAATCCAGTCCTGCTGATGGACAGCAAGGCAAAAATATCAAAAAGACGTAGAAGCTGCTGCCAATGTGCTGCTGTGGTAGCACATGTCAACCCACTCATCCTCTATCATAGGAACTGATTCCTTGATAGATTGGATCTCAGATACACGTTCCCAAGGATGCACTGATTTGCAGAGCTTGGTAAAGTGCCTGGATCATAGGGGTATTGTGTTAGTGTTAGATACAGTATACGTATGCAGTCAAGCAAGGGTTGTGTTAGGCTGCGAGATGCACTGAAATGCATTGGAATGCATATCGGAGGTTATCATTACAGTCATGTATAGATGATGTAGTGGAAAGCTGCTGAGAAAAGCAGTCGTCGTTGCTGTCGCTGGCTGCTAGGTCAAGGCTGAAAGTCCTGACGGCCGGCCACGAGTGCAAGCACAACGCATGTAGAGCTGAAGTCGGAGGTTGTGTTAGTGGTTATACCTATATCAGAAGAATAGGAACTGCACCCTCAGCCTCAGCTGTGTTCTTACAAGCAATTTCGGTCCTTGCTGTGCTTGCTTGCATAAGCCAAATGTGACTCAAGCTTACTCTTGATCATGCTGTAATAAGGTGGCAGTGTATGACAAGGCATTATGACTTGATACTGCTCTCTCACAGCACACAGTCTGTGTGGGAGGGTTATTGTACGCGCAAGCTCTGGTATGTGCCAAATAGCACCTAGTCAATTACCTGTGTCGACGTCGTATAAGCATCATCCTGTGACACATGTTCAGCAGCCAAATGGCAACTCTTGGGATTGCCAGCATGCTTTGGCGGGAGGCTTGCCGCTGTGCTGACAGCTGACTAACAGTTGAAAGAAAGGCTTGTCATTACAACCATGAACAAAATTAGTTTGCCACTCCAGCCAAGGGTCGAACTTGGGACCTTTCGCTTAGGAAACGAACGCTCTATCCACTGAGCTACGGGAGCACATGAATGTAAATTCACCTAGATGGCTTGTAAGTAAACTTAAATATAGGCTATATATTATGGATACATCGAACCAGATGACGTTGTTGGTTCACTTGACCGGATAGCATATAGTTCCAAGGCGACAGTGAATCCAGGTGTACGCCAGCTTAAATCAAGCAAAAACAAACACTCACGCAACACTAGCAAGAGCCATGGCTTCGTACGGAATGCAAAGCAGTCCCTGCGTCACTCGTAGCGCAAAGCAGGTGTCAGCCGATATTGCACCATCGTCAACAGGCAGATTGCACCAACATCCTGCGTCTCAAAGACAGCAGGTACAGACAGCTGCTAAGCCAAATCTCCAGTGGCATTGTTGGGTTGAGTTATTCTGACAATCATGGCCTGCACTACAGCTCAAGGCGTCAACCTTCTTTGGGCCTGCCCTGCCTTCTCGCAAGCAGCAGATCGTACAGAAGAGGGCTACGGTGCAAGTGTCTGCAGCTGGACAGCAGCAGGTACAGTAATGTGCTCTTGTCAGCATCTGGATCACACAGACCAAAGTCATGCAAGCTTAATGACAGGTCGACATAGAGAAGCCCCTGGGTCTCCAGTTGGGCGCAGCAAAGGGTCCGAATGGGGGTCTTGTTGTGAAGGTCAGTCATTCATGTACCATACATCGTGTTGATATTTGTGGAGTATCACAGCCCGCTACCATGCTGCATAGCCTGCATATTGTGATAGCATTACTTGGTTGCGGTGCAGTCAGCAACTGGAAATGCTGCCAAGGCCGGCTTGAAGAACGGTGATACTGTTATCTACACATCTTCTTTTTTCGGAGATGAGCTGTGGCCCTCAGATGGGCTGGGATTGACCCGCTCAGCTTTGGCCAATGCTCCTTCACCGGTGACCGTGATCTATGTAAGCTTAAATGGCTTGGTGCTTTGTTTTGCATATGGCATGCGATGAGTAACATCAGCAACGCCTGTTGTGATCATTGCATTCACCCTGTGAAGCTACAGATACCTTGAGGGCACTTGACTGCCATTTGGTGTGTGAGACCCAGGACTGGTTGGTGCATGCCACAGTCGGCGTGAGCATGATACCTTCTCATGACTGCACATTCATGCAGGTGAGAGGTGAAAGCCCAGTGAACGTCAAAAGGCTCCAGAAGAAGCCTGCTCCTGCCAGGTTTGGCCGTAAGCTGACAGCCAGCCAGAAGGAACTGGCAACACATATCTGCATTGACTGCGGCTACATCTACGCTGGCAAGGTGCCCTTTGAGGAGCTAGGAAGCAGCTACGTCTGCCCTCAGTGCAATGC
>JAABUK010013423.1_pt1 | contig 10224 bp, 6 predicted proteins | sample 5559141 | NCBI WGS metagenome assembly JAABUK01 (sample SAMN10711869, study PRJNA513367) | rock metagenome | isolation source: Antarctica rocks | place: Antarctica: Victoria Land, Pudding Butte nord | collected 2016-01-03 | reverse complement strand
GGCGAGGCGAAAGCCGTGACGTACACGGTTGGCGACCCGATCCAGGCCCTCATGCTCTCAAAATGCAACGGCTCCTACGCAATCAGCAGCACGCCCGGTAGCCCGAGTAGCAGCCTGACGGTTCAAGAGGGTAACGATGTGTCGATGTCCATAGGAGGCAGTGACAAGGATCAGGTTGTTGGTGGGAACACCGTCCCGAACGACCTGACCGCTACTTGGACGCTCAACGGGGTGCCTCTGAGCGGCAGCAACGACAAGCTCCGCCTCTGGCACGCGACGGGCGCGGGCCTCGCCGTCATCAAGTGCGTGGTGGATGACGTGCCTGGCCTCTTCGATGACTCTCCTGTGTCGCTGACCGTGAACATTACGGTACAACCCGGCCCTCAGGCCACTCCAACGCCGGGGCCAACAGCCACGCCGCGGCCCTCGCCAACCGCCACGCCTCGGCCCACAGCCACACCGCGCCCCCGTCCCACCGCTACACCTCGGCCCACGCCTACGGCCACGCCTCTGTGTCCCAGAGTGTGGACGGTAGGCACGGGCATCAGAGGCGGGCGCATGATCGCTCCGCAGAACCAGCGCACCCAGCCCTATGGAACTGTTGCGACGGTGCCCGCCAATGACCGCTTGGCGTGCTCGGTTGAAGCGGCTACGGACACCGATCTGTACAACGATTGCGGCGGTGCGGTTCCCGTGGCCGACACCGTAACCTACACCTGGAGCGCCAGCAGAGGCGGCTTCCAGATCGGCACCAACCGCGACGGCTCGCCCATCACGGCTGCCACTGCCAGCGGCACCAGCGCCACTTACGTCCCGGCCCAAGGCTTCATGGGCCAAGTCATCGTCACCTGCACCATCGACGATGTGGCGGCCAAAGCCTGGAACCAGGGGGGCACGCGCGATGATAGCTCTGTCGTGCGCTCGTGCATCGTCACGGTTACGGGCGACACCATCCAGATCAACTCGATCGGGCCGGACTTGCTCGAAGCCAACGGCCAGGACAGCACGATAGTGTACTTTCAGGGCACGCACAACGGCGGCTACGCGGCGGGTCAGAGCGTTTCGCTGAGCACGACCAGCGGCACCTTCAGCGCGACAACAGTGCGTCTGGATGCTGACGGCCAGGGCATGGCGACGCTCAGGGCGGGCACTACGGGCACGCTGGCGACCGTCACGGCGCGGCTGAACAACGCGAGCGCGACTCGCAAGGTGGTGATGCACCGGCTTCAGGTCTCGGCCACGCCGCAGATGGTGGTCTACGATCCCAATTCCCCGCTGGGCACGCGCCGCGACCCGATCATTTCGTGCACCCTGAGCTCACAGCCCGCAGTGGCCAAGATGCTGGACGTGACGATCACCTTCTACACGCTCCACAGCGCCGAGCCAATCGCCGTCAAGTACTTGTCCCTGACGCCAGGAGCCCACAGTTGGCACTGGTCGAACTTCTTCGCCGCCAGCGACACGCCTCCTCCCGGCTTTGACACAGACCCAGGGCGCGGCTTGTACCCGTACCAGATCGAGGCGCGAGTGTCGCAGGTGGACAACTCTTGGCTCGCGGCCAACGGCATCCAGACGCGCTCGTGCTACGACGAGGACGCCAAAGCCTCACGCTCGCTGTCCACGACCTGGACTAAGGCAGAGCTGAAGTACAACGAGGCCGCGAGCCGCACCGAGCTGAACTACACGTTCCGCTGCTACAACGGCCACCGCGCGGCTCCTCCCAAAGCGTGCCGCCTGGACATCTACGACCCCGACTTCAACGTGGTGCAGAGCGTGCCCCTGGCCCCCTCGGAGTTCAAGCCTCTGTCGGACTTGGCCAACACCTTCCAGGTCGATAAGGTCATCCCCTTCCAGCCACAGACCGCGGGCGACTACCACTTCGTGGTCGAAGCGCAGCAGAGCCTCGACCCCGATGAGGGCAAGGACGCGGGCAAGTGGGCGCTGGAGCGGAACCAGTCGTCTAAAGCACCAACTTATGCCTTAATTGGAGGTGTTTCTCCGGCAAGAAGCGCTATAAGGACGAAGTGGGGGCAGACACAGGACACATCCCCGATCATGCCCACGGTCAGAGAGTACCTGAAAAACATCGGCTACTCTGCTGGTGTGCCACGCGGAAGACCTTGGTGGATGCCGAACTTCACAGGCGCGCTTCGTGTTGAACCCGGCGACACGTCCAAGAGGATTGTCGGCATCAGCGCAGCTGAGACGTACGGCAACGCACCAGACCAACGCAAGGCGTACGATTACGCGCGCCAGCAAGCGATCCAGTACAACGCCATATGGGTCTACGCTGGCCACGGCTTTGGTGGTCGCATCATGGGCGTGTGGGATCCCTCTCCCGTCTCAGCAGAGGATGGAGACCGCTCGAACTTCACTGCCACCGACAACGAGCGATGGAGTTGGATAGAGGCGAACTCCGGCGACGTTGCGCAGCTTCCCGATCCGGTGAGCCAAGACTCCGCGCGCATCGCGCTCAATCAACTTCCTCAGGCTTTGAAGGCCACTGCGCCAGGCCCGAACACAAAGTGGACTTGGCAAAATCCGCTGGCTCATTCGCGCCTGGTTGTGTTCCTTGGCTGTGAGACAGCCGTGGCTGGGGACGGGGGCGATTTACCCTCAGTGGCTGTTGGTCTTGGTGCTCAGGCGGCTATCGGCTTCATTGGGGAGATCAAGGTTGCTGACGGGCAGGAATTCCTTGACTCGCTGACCTGGTGGATGGCTGGCCAGAATCATGGCGGAGGTGATGCAACTACCTTGTCATTAAAGTCGGCTATAGGGAAGGCGTGCACCTACTCTGGGATACCTCCCTCGCAAGTCAAGTGGGTTACCAATTCACCGGGCTTAACGATTAGCCCCGCTGCGTGGGGAGCTTCAGGAGGCCCCCAATGAGCAGGATTGGCTTATGCTTGTTGCTTGCTGTGGGGCTTGTTGCGCTGGCGTCGCCTGCTCTTACGAGAGCAGGCGACGCGGTTCAGCCTTCACAAGTGGAGCCTACCAACAAGTCCATTACCTCCTTTGGTGCCTTGATCCCCTTCAAGGCAGCCCATGCCTTCGAGAAAAGCAAGCAGTTCAGCTCGCTCGTAGGACGTGCCAAGAGCCAAATGCCCAAAGCATTCACCAATGGCTTGGACAAAATCGGCCAGATCGCATACGTTGTGCCTTGCGAAGTAGGAACCATTTTTGTGACTTCCACTTGGGGTGATGTGGAAGTCATGCGTAAGGAACTGTTCAATCAACAAGGTCAACCACCTTCAGCAACTCCTTCCGTATCACCAGCCCTATCACCGATGCAAGCAGTTACGCTGGTTCGGGTGGCTGCCAAGCGCTGGTTCCCTCAGCCGCAGAGGTTGAACGCTTTCCTGGCGAGTGATTTTGAGTTGCGAGTGTGGGCAGCCAGCGAGCCTGGGGACACCAACTGGCTGGGTGTTCTTAATCCTCCAGGGCTTAAACCGGAAGAGTTGCGGGTCACTTTGTTTGAAGTGCTACCGTCGGGCGTGTGGGGAGTCAACCGCGTCCGGGCGACTGTTGATGCTCGCAATGGAAAGATGCTGGAGTACGAGCAATCCTTCCGGCCTGCTGCACAATCCACTGTGCCACGAGTGACTCGGCAAGATGCGATTGCTATCGCGCGCTACTGCCTCGCTGGGGGCGAACCACTGCGAGTAGAACTGAAGTTGTCTTCCGACTTTAGCCCTGAACAACTCCGGCAGTTGACGGAGAGCACTGGTCCCAGAGCCAGAGGCCGTGGTGCACGTTGCGAAGTCGAGGAAGATCCCTGGCTGCACCAGCGGTTGGTGTGGAAATTGGACTTCAACTACGGGACTGCGTCCATAGATGCAACCACTGGACGAGTTTTGAACTGCGAATCATCAGTGCCCTTCGATTCCAGAGCGATACCATCGCCTCTGCCCCAGCCTGAGGTTGTGCCTCGCCCCGCAGCCTTTGTTGATCCCGCACCGCCAGTGGATCAACCCGACGAAGTCATCACTAACGGCTTCTCCATAGGAGTGAACCGCTTGCACTTCCCGCCCATCATCCGCGACGGCCAGCCGCTGATCTGCGCCGAGTACTTGCCCGCCTTCCTCATCAAGCTCACGCGCCAGGGCCAAGTCATCTACGCGCGTGGTCTGCTGCCCAAAGAAGGCAAGACCGCGCGCCTAACACTCGGCTCCAAGCACGCGCGCATCAGCGGCCAAGAGCTTGAGTTGGAAGCGGCGCCGGTCGAAGTCGAGGGGCGGCTGTATGTTCCGGCCTCGCTTCTGCAGCGTGTCAACGGCGTGCTGGTGCGCTGGGAAGCCAAGAGCAAGACGCTGTGGGTGGACACGCGCTACCTGCGGCGGCCATAGTTGCATCCATGAGCCCACAAGTACTTGCAGGCCAAATCGAGCGGCGCACGTTCCGTATCTACAACGTGCGCCGCCCGGCGCCCCCGATGGCGTGCCGCCTGGACATCTACGACCCCGACTTCAACGTGGTGCAGAGCGTGCTCCTGGCCCCCTCGGAGTTCAAGCCTCTGTCGAACTTGGCCAACACCTTCCAGGTTGATAAGGTGGTTCCATTCAAACCGCTGAAGGCGGGCGACTACCACTTCGTGGTCGAAGCGCAGCAGAGCGATGATCCCGGCGAGGGCAAGGACGCGGGCAAGTGGGCGCTGGAGCGGAACCAGAGCACGACAGCTCCACCCTTTGTGGTGTTCGGCGGATGGTCTCCAGGCGGCAACCCCAAGTTCACCACAGGTTCCCTCGATACGTCGTGGGGTAGAGACAAAGTTGCTCAACGCTTGCAGGACAACATGGGGTACTCTGGCAATCGACCCATAAATGCTCCCTGGTGGATGCCTATTCTGACAGGCAACCGGGATTACACCTCCAAAGGTTGGACAGCCAAGACCGTAGTCGGCGTGACTGGTTCTACCAGTCTTGGCCAGATTCCGCAGCAGACCATGCAGTACAACGCCATCTGGGTGTACTCAGGTCATGGCGGCGCTTCAAACGGCACAACACAGTTCGGCGTGTACGGAGGCGATAAGAACACGATGGCGTCGGGCGTATACGCACCCGAAGACTGGACGTATATCTCCAGTAACGATGGAAGCGTCGCTACTCCAGGAAACGACCGCGAGAACGCCTCCATTGGCCACATGGCTTACGCTTACTACGGACGCAAAGTCCCTGACCCACAAGGTGGGTGGCGGCTCAAGGCCTTGTCCGGCGTAGGCTACAACAAGATTACATCGCCGCTGTTATTTTGCAACCTGCTTGTCTATGCTGGTTGCAACACAGCAGTTGATCCGGCTCCAAGGACCGGGACACGCTCTTTCTCTGCGGGGAACAGCGAGGCAGATATGCCTCAGATGAGTGTCCACCACGGCGCTCGTGCCGCGGTGGGTATCGTGGGCGAGATCACGGTCAACACGAACGTGTACTTCCAGAACGAGCTGTTCAAGTGGCTGAGCGGCCCGTACTCACTCGACGCAGCGCGGGCAAAGGCCGAGTACTACGCCGAAAGTGCTTGGAGTTCCCCTCCCTTTGTCAACGGCAAGAAAGCCGTCGTCTGGTACAGAAACTCCGCTGACCAGGGACAAATGCAGGTGAATGCCAGCCACGCATGGTGGGGTGACCCCAACCACCAGGGGCCTGAAGCCTACACCGGGCCGTAGCATCGCTGAGGTGCAACGTGTTGCGCTCACCTCTCAACCCGCTGGGCGTGTAGTACCTGGAGGTTTCTCATACGACTGCTCTTGGTCGCTGTTTTGGCGTGCGGATGCTTCTGTCGGGCATCCGCACGCGCCGGAGTAACAAATCCCGCTGCTTCAACCGGCAGATTCTCTACGCCTGCTCTCATACCTGTGCCTCTGCGTGAAGCACAGGAGATGGTGCAGAGCGTCGCCCGCATCACAGGGGTACAAACCGCCCCCAAGATGTCTTTCGTTGAGGACGACGCGCATTCGTCCTTTCAAGGCCGAAACTCTCAAATGGCGGCTACCATCGACGCGTTCAACGCTGACATGGATGTTGATATCAAGCAGCCTCGGCAGGTCACTCAAGCCGGGAATCTGAATGCAGATCACGCTCTTGTGGCCCGCACTTGGATGAAGCGTCTTTTCCCACGCCCAGAGTGGCTCAACCAAAGCCGCAGCGAAAACGCCGACGAGCACACCATACGCTTCGTGTTCCAACAAAGGACACCGCAAGGTCTGTGGACACTCAATCACTTGGCTCTGACGTTAGACACGCGCGACGACAGCCTTCAATGGTTCTCGCGCCGTGTGCGTCCCAATCCTTCTGTCGCGCCCCGATTGTCTCAGGCGCAAGCTACTGGCACCGCGCGCCAATGGAGCGAAGCGCGGATGCGCCAGAGGAACGTGCCTATCCAGGTCAAGTTGTTTTCTGAGTTCAACGCTCAACAAAAAGAGGCTACTCGTGAGTGGTCTCAGAAGTTCACCGGTCAGGACGCGCGCGTTGACGAGAACGAAGATACCTGGCTGAGTCGCAGGATCATGTGGAGCGTGACCTTTAACACGGGCATCGTCTTCGTGGATGACGCCAGCAGCCATGTGATCGGCGTGGATGTGTTGCCGTATTCCAACGAAGAGGCTGTGCTCGCGGCCTTCCGTTCTACTGGCGCAGCGGTCGGGGCCTCTGGCTCACAAACGCCAGCGCAGGACGTTGGATCGCCGCCGGAAATCAACATACGGATGAATCACGGCTTACTCAACGACCTTTACGGTCTGCACTTCCCGCCCATCCTCCGCGACTCCCAGCCGCTCATCTGCGCCGAGTACCTGCCGGCCTTCCTCATCAAGCACACGCGCCAGGGCCAGGTACTCTACCTGCGCGGGCTGCTGCCCAAAGAAGGCAAGACCGCGCGGCTCACGCTGGGCTCCAAGCACGCGCGCATCAGCGGCCAAGAGCTGGAGCTGGAAGCGGCTCCGGTCGAGGTGGACGGGCGGCTGTATGTTCCGGCTTCGCTGCTGCAGAAGGTCAACGGTGTGCTCGTGCGCTGGGAAGCCAAGAGCAAGACGCTGTGGGTTGACACGCGCTACCTACGCCGTCCCTGAGCCGCGCCAATCCAGTGCAAGCACGAAAGGACGCAGCCAAGCGGCTGCGTCCTTTTGCTTTGCGTCTGCAAGTACTTGCAGCGCGGGCTACGAGACGTTGCCCGCGCTCCTGGGCGGGGCGACGATCAGGTTGTACACGCTGGTGTCCTGGTTGTCGCGCAGTTGCAGCAGCAGGCGCGAGCCGGGAGCCAGCGCAGCTTCGAGCTTCTCGAAGGCGGCTCTGCTGGTGACGCTCTGCCAGGCGCCGCCGTTGACGCGCGCGCGCACGATGCGCAGGCCGCGCATCACCTCGGCCTCGTCCGCCGAGGAGCCCGGAATCACGTCGCTCACGATGACGCCGCGCGTGCCTGGGCTCAGCTTGAGCATCTCGCGCTCGTCCGAGGACATCTTGCTGGCGTCCTCCACTTCCAAACCGAGGGCTGAAGCCGTGGCCTCGACCTTCAAGCTCGGGAAGGTCAGCTTCTTGCCGGGCCGCGCGCCCAGCTTGAGCTGGATTTCCCTGGTGTCCACACCGGTTGCCGTGGGGCGCGCGATGCGCAGCGAGAGCGTGGTGCCCGGCTTCTGGCCCGAGATCATGCGCCTGAACTCCTCGACGCTGCTCACCGGCTTGCCGTCGACGTGCGTGATGATGTCGTCGACCTGCAGCCCGGCGTCCTTGGCGGGGCCTACCGGCTTGCCGGTCTTGTCATCTGAAGGCAGCGCGCCGATGTGCATCCCGCTCTGCACGCCGAACTCAGCCGCCACGCCGGGGTTGAGCTTCATATACGAGATGCCCAGGAAGCCGCGCTCGACCAGCTTGCCCGTGAGCAGGGTCGGCAGCAGGGCGCGGATGGTGTTGGAGGGCACCGAGAACCCGATGCCCACGTTGAAGCGCGAGGGCGACAGGATCGCGGTGTTGATGCCGATGACCTTGCCGTCCAGGTTGAAGAGCGGCCCGCCCGAGTTGCCGGGGTTGATCGAGGCGTCGGTCTGGATGTAGTCCTGCAGCGAGGCCCCGGCCTTGGACTCCAGGTGCCTCGACTTGGCCGAGACCACGCCGACCGTCAGGGTCTGCGCCTGCTCGAAGGGCGAGCCGACCGCCAGCGCCCACTCGCCGATGCGCACCGCGTCCGAGTCGGCGAAGGTGACGGGCTGCAGGTTCGGCTGGGGCTTGAGCAGCTTGAGCACGGCTAAGTCGGCCTCCTCATCGTAGCCGATGAGCAGGGCGCGCGAGCCCTCGGGCGACTCGGAATCGGGGTTGAACAGCACGCGGATGAAGGCCGCGCCGCGCACGACGTGGTAGTTGGTCAGCACGAAGCCGTCCTTCGAGATGACCATGCCGGTGCCCAGGGCGCGCGGCCTCTCGCGCGGGTCGCGCGGGCCAAGCGGCAGGCCGAACGGGCTGGGCTCGTCGCCGCCGTCATCGCCCTCATCGGGCGGGCTGTCGGGGCTTGGCTGAGGCGCGGCTCTGGGATCGGCCTTGCTGCCGGGCGCGGCCTTGCTTCCGGGCGTAGCTTTGCCGTCGGCGAGCGGATCGGCGCGCATATTCCGCGAGGACTCGACCGAGACCACGCTGGAGCGCACGCGCTGAGCCACGCGCACGAAGGCTTCCTGAACCGCGTCCGCCGTCAGGACCGAAGTGGCGGGCGACGGCGACGAGGTGGCCGCCAGCGAAGTACTTGCAGCACCGGCAGCGGGGTCGGCCTCGGGCGCGGCGCTCTGCGCGAAGCCGGGCGGCGCCAGGGCCAGCAGAGCGCCGCAGAAACTTGCCGGAGCAAAAGCGAGACGAAGAGGCGAGGTAAAGAATCTTTTCATGCGGTGCTTCCTGATCGCGCGCGCCAAGCACTTCCAAGTACTTGAAGCCCACGCTTCAGTTTACCGCGCGCGCCCACAAACTTAGCACCAGGCTCAGTTTGCCCCGCCGCCTCAGCTCAGCTCATGTCTTCACGGGCGCGGGATGCGGCTCAGGGCCAGCGCCCACACCGCGAAGGAAGACGCCGCCAGCAGCGCCCACCGCCACGCGCCGTGCTCCAGCCCGCCACCGCGCCCGGCTCCTCGCCACACCAGCGAGTACAAAGCGAACAGGAAGAGCACGAAGGCCGCTTCCATCACGGGGAGCCACAAAGTCATGCGATGCTTGAGGCGAGCTCAAGCCAAAACCGGAACTCTGGCGGGCTCGGATTTGTGCGGCTCGGCTCTACTCGTCGCCCACGCCGCCCGAGAACCGCTCGCGCATCTGCAGCACTTCCTCGCGGTGCCGCGACGAGGCCCGCTGCCGCACGTTGTCCAGCGCGAGGTAGGACAAAATCTCGGCGTACATCGCCATGCGGTAGCGCACGCCGCGCAGCACGCCGATCTTCTCCTCCTTGATGGGATGCGTCACGCCGTCCAGGAACACCTCGGCCACGCGCAGCTTCCAGGCGCAGCGCACGTAGCGCGTGATCGCCGTCTCGACGCCAAAGCGCGACTTGGTCAGGTCGGGAACCGCTAAGAAAACATCGCGCCGGATCGCGCGCTGCCCGGTGATCGCCGCCACCTTGCGGTGGCACATACTCAGCCACCAGCCCACGATGCCGCCACGCGCGGTCCCGAACAGCCCAAGCGTCATGTCGGCGCGCAGCTCGGCGTCCGCAACAAGCATCGGGGCCAGCATCGCATCGACCTGCTCGGGCTTGAGGCCGATCAAATCGGCGTCCAGAAAAAGCAAGATGGCTGCCGTGCAGTGCAAGGCTCCGTGGCGCATCGCGCCGCCTTTGCCCAGGTTGTGGCTGAGTTCGAGCACGCGGATTTGCAGAGTCGAGCCTGGGTTCTTCTCTTTGAAGCGGGCCGCGAAGCCGCGTGCTTCGTCGGCTGTGCTGTCCTCGCAGCCGTCCGTGACCACGATCAGCTCGTCCACGGTGCGCGAGGCGGCGATGGCCTTGAGCACGTTGGTGATGCGCCCCGCCTCGTTGTAAGCCGGGACAACAGCGGCGCAGCGCAGGGGCTGGCCGGGCAGCAGAGGGGCGGGTTCGCAGGTCGAGCCTAACGGTGTGCTGAAGGGGAGCGTGAGAGTGTCGTCGGCCATAGAAGTCGCGGCGGAAGTTCGCGGCTACCCAGACGGCGGCGGCGGCGCAAGGCGGCTAAACGCCGGGCGCTTCATTGCGGGCGCGAGCGGCACATCAAAAAGAAGGCCCAGCACAAAAAAG
>JAABUK010013422.1_pt1 | contig 10224 bp, 11 predicted proteins | sample 5559141 | NCBI WGS metagenome assembly JAABUK01 (sample SAMN10711869, study PRJNA513367) | rock metagenome | isolation source: Antarctica rocks | place: Antarctica: Victoria Land, Pudding Butte nord | collected 2016-01-03 | reverse complement strand
AAATAATGCATTCTTGGTCGCTGCTAGCATCCTTCAACTCTTCTGAAGGGAGCCTGACGAGTTCGGCCACGAACTGTGAGCCGGCGAGATTTCTGAGGTCGGACATGTTCGAGACGCTGATGAGGATCTGTTGGTTTTGGTGTCTGAGATTTTCCCGTGTTTGAGAGAGTCGAAGATGTTGACGATAGGAGAAAGGAATGTTCAGACTCAGAATTGAGGGTATTTATGAATGCTCTATCGACGTTGCAACAGTAAGTATTGTTCGATTCCTTCATAATGAATCGAATTTCCTAGAATGAAACATTTGCCTTATCACTCATTCGAACAATGATCTACAGATGTTTTACGAACATTCCCTTTATCCTATGACGACCCTAGTCCCAGCCTGATGATCGCAGTAACTATCATCGTTCTCAGATAAAGCCACAACCTCGAGCTCATCATCAAGCAGAAACAACGCTCCAGCTCTTTTCGCCGACCTGACACACCCAAACTTCAGAACCCCCAACCTCGAAAACACCACACCACGTCCCCGCAGCCCCCAAAAAAACGACCCCACCACTCCCACCCCAACCTACAACCCAGCACCCAAACCCATCACAAACAACCAACGCAACGCCGCTAGCCTTTCCCCCGACCCCCTCAACCATGACAACTGCTACCTCCACAACGCCCGTAAAGCGCACCTAACCTTTTCCCCCCTTAACCTAGTCCCCTTTTTATACCACGACACACCCCTTTTCGCTCGAACGATGCACCACCCAGCAGATAGGCCGCACACGAGAGGATCGAGGCTGGCGATGGGGAGGTGAGGGATGGATGGGTTGCTGGTTTGGAGTTTGGACGGCGTAGGCGAAGGTGAAGATGATGTGGGTGAGTGGTTAGGGGGGGGGGGGGGAGTTGTGTACAGAGAGGTAGCTTTTTTGGAGAGGGGCTTGAGATTAGGTTGGTGCAGGCTCACTGTGAGATAATCTGTATTTTTTAATGAGGGAATCGCCAAACGTGACTTCCCTCTCATTCCAACCCCTTCCACGCAGTCTCTTAAAATCTGGTTTTCCAGCTGCCATGCACAGATCTACAGTAAAACCATATATGAGGCCTCACCGTTAAGAGCGATATGTAATACCTTTTTCTTGCCTTCTCCAAAAGAGAGAAAGAACGAGCCTAGATTTTCTGAGGGCTTTGTGCGAAAGGGGGGATATAGTAACGGGGAGCGAATTTCCGTTTTACTGTGTGTATGTAATACAGTAAGTAGCACATGGTCAGTGGCATTGGCGATCGATTGTCTCTTCAGCCAGTCGAGTCTGAAATGAAATGAAATGCTTCATAGTGCTAATTTTCATGAAGCTGGTCGTCGGTCGATATATGATTGATGGGAGTCGGTGTTTACCAAATTCCCATTTCTGACGAATGTAACCTACTGTACCACAGGCTGAAACTTCTTTTGTATACAGTAGTTTATTTCTTCGTTTATTTAATCTCTTCCCACCCTTCGCCCTCTTGAGCTGTGAGCTCTTGCTGCGTACCTACGTAAACCGGCGAACTTCGCGGGCTGCGGGAATCATTCTTCTCAATACGATCCGTCGGTTCTGACACGCACAACTCCCGAGTGTGTCCGACCGCTTGATGGAACAAACCGCCTTGTTGGTTGAGAGTCTGAAGGGCAAGATTCCTAAGCGATGGTTTAATGCCCTTGTCATCAGAACAACGCCGATATCCATAGGCTACGCCCCCACACAGATCGGAATACATTCAGTACGTTGACTCGACTCTCAGGGAGATAATCGAACGTGCCACCCACACCTAGAACTTAATGTGATAAAGGGAATTTAGTCATTCCTAACAGCGAGAGGGAGTGTCTTGAGCACTTATCGAGGCACAGCATCAGAGAACGAACGTGTCGAGCGTTGGGGGGGGCGATCTTCTATTTTCTTCATCCTTGTCTTTGTACCTCTTATGACAGCCAGGGACTGACATGTTTGAATATGCCGTAGAGATTCGTGAAGGCAGTTATTTTAAAAATTTGAGAAATTCGGACTGATGAAGAATGTGATGCCCGCGAAAGCGGAAATAGAATACAGAAGGCATTTTCTTCTAAATCCCTTGCAGAGCTCATGGTGTGACTCAAGAAGATGATATCTGTGCGATTCTCCACTTTGGTCCTGGTAACTCTGGTGAACCTAAAGGGTCGACCATCTTGGAATGCCTGACGGGACCTCTACAGGCTTGAATGGATGCATGGCGACGTGACATGTCTATACCAGGAATAGAAGGAATTGTGGGACTTGCTGTGCTGATGGAGATCTACCCACAAGAATGCAGATTCTTGGGAAAGTAGAAAGGTAGGGAAAGCTGACTGCCGTCTGAGCTTTGACTGGCTTTCGGTGTCGTTTCTAGAGACGTGTCCGAGGAGGGTGCACTGTCCTGGGTGGCGCAAGCCTCGAGCACCATCGGCAAGACATGATACGACAGTGATGACAACGAAGTAGGAATTTGTCTCCATAGTAGTCACAAAGCCGACAGTTGCCTAGGCCTTCTGCTCTGACGACGCTCTCGAAGAGATATTCCCACTGACCGTGATCGCAATCTTGCTGTACTAGGGCACGGACTTCCTCAAGCTGTACAGCTCGCGGACGAGCGTCTGGAGGTTGGCCCAAACGCGTACGATTTACTGCCCGTCTATCGGTAACTCTGTTGGTATGGGCCAAAAGCCGTTCCTCGTCCCAAAACGCGCACTTGTCCAAACATTCATGCCACTTAAGCCCACATAAATAGCAAAAGGAAGCCTTGCATAGACAACTGCGGATGCCAAGTCAGTTGCCTATTCATGGATCAATCTAGATCATGTACTTACATCATATGGTAGCAACCAGTGTTCAACTCTACTAGGTTCCCGCAACGAAAGCAGGATTGCCAGCCCTCTTTCTTCGCCATTCCCATGATCAGCGCCCGCTCCTCGTCAGCGACACATTCTTCATCCTCGTGCCAACCCATCCTGCACTTGTTGCATGTGTTTCGCTTACAAGCAAGACAATGTCCCTTGTCGCCGACAATGTTTTGTGTCGATATACCAACGAGACAGCCGGGCTCGGCACAAATTAGTGGACAGGCTGCTGCAAGTGAGATTTTCTCCTGCATTTTGAATCGACTTGCAAGGTCGAGGGATATGTAGGGCTCGACGACTTCTAGGGTTATCTGGTGGTTACAGCAAACAGGCGGAAATGTTGAGCCAGGATCCAACGCGGCATCGACCCAAGAAATTACACACTCCTTGCAGTAACAGTGCTTGCAATTTTCTAAGCTAAGATGAGTGCCTGGGTCTGGTTCGCCGCACGAGATACAGGCGATCTGCTCCTCGTTCACTCGCTCATCCAACGTTGAAGACCTCACGCGTTTGTTTGAGGTTACACTGTTTTGGGCCTCTTCCCCATTTCCGAGGCTCAAGACAACGGATGTTGCAAGGGAGGAAGCTTCGACTTGGCCGTGCGGGCTGGGAGAACGCTTTCTCTTCGAGCTCAAAACAGGCAGGGTATTGATTATTTCGACTTTTGGTCTCTTTGAGCGGCCTTCGTCGTCTTCAGCCACAGAAAGTTCTCGTTCCCTCTTTATTCCCCTAATTTCTCCGACATCGCGAGCTTTATCGACCGAGGTCGCTGTAGTCGGTGAGCTTGAAAGCACTGGCTCTGTGCGATTGAACCGCGCCAAATTTGAAGGCTCAGCGTCATCCAAATCTATTTTTGGGTAGGATGCAGCAGGTCCTTTGGGCTGAGCAACACCGGCAAGCCGCTGAGCTAACAGTTGGTCGTTTGCTGCAACTTTTTCGTCTTCGCAGGCGTCGGCTAGAATTTGATCATCGCTCTGGACAGCATTTGCGAAACTGCGAGCCATGCGGGCATCCCCAAGAAAAGTTAGATGCCGCATCAAATTCTCTTGGTACGTCTGCATGGCCATTCTTTGGTCTGAAATCTCGCCTTCTTCATCGTTTGTGTTCTCCTGATCAAGAAGAGCTTGGACGTCCTGTAGCTGTAGCGCTATTGCCTTTCCCTCGGATGCTTGATCCATGTTGTAGGCACGTTGTTAGAGGGTAATTCAGACTCTGGACGGTAATGATAGGCTTGGACCTGCGCAGTCCAACCACGAGGATTAAAAATTATCGTGATAGTGGTTTGACAAATCTTGCTAGAAATACTGCTCTGTCTTATGTCGTGTGAAGTAGTATAAGATAAAAGTAGTGTTAGACAATTGCAGAGCAAAATGGTGCACTGAGGGCAATAGATAGTGTCGATTCTGCGATTCTAGTGGGCCTGACCAATACTCGCGTCGAGCAATGTTTGCTTAAGGTACAGTAGTTCGATAATGTGGTGGTGATTCAGATGAAGATGGAAAGGTAGAAAAGGGCCGTAGAATCTCTTTGAGTGGATCGCGGAAAAGTGAGGTTTTGCCATACCTCACTTTCAATGAAGCTTTAGAGTGAACACAGACCAATGCAAGTGAGCAGACACCTCATCATTCATGGGCTAGCACCTAATCTTGCTTGATCATCGCTATGTTACGGTAAGTACCTCCATAATTTAATACCTAAGATATGCAGATTTGTGTTATTGCTCGTCTGGCTGAACCGACGCTATTGAGACCTCAATGCACTTATAGTGAATTGATGCTTATCTTTGTCTTTGCGGTTGAGACTCGTACTCAGCAATTAACTACCAAGTTCGACGCGGCTATAACGGCATATACTGACAGATGTTTACTCGATATTTGGACAATGTGTGCCACTACTTGGGAGGCCGAAGACGACTTCGCTGTGTTTGCTACCAGTGGGTTTAGTATGTAGCCTAGAGAACTCGTGGCTTGTGTCACCAGAAAGACCGTCTCGAGATCAGAGATAGCCATGAGCGGAATTCGGAATGATCGGCGTCGCTGCCACTGAAAACACACTCGCACATTGCGAGTCGCTTAACCTAGACCCATCTTGATATCATCGCCAACATTCCAGTCGCGGTCACGGTCCGGATATAGTGGCATCTGATGACCCAGTTCGTCGTCACTACGGAGCACAGAACCCGAAGAATTTGCGCTGCTTTTTGCGCTGCTCTGCGTGCTCTCTCTTCTATTCCTCAAGAAACCCCGTTTCTTGACCTGACTGCTAGTTGCATCGTCGTTATCTTGCATCACTTGAGAATAGTCAGGCGGTGGGTCTTTGAAACTCTGGTCAGACGACGAGGGGACAAGCGTTGCTACTGAAGAACTCGGTTCAGGGTTTGAAGCTATCTCCACTAGCTCAGCGTCTCTATACCATTTCCGACGGCGAGTATAGCGACCCCAGCCATCTCGGCCACGACGACCATCATTCCACTAAATCCCAGTTAGTACGACAATGGAACATGCATTTACATATTACCTTGTTATCATAGTATATCCAGCCGTCTTCATTGGCATCTACCTTGCTCTTCCCAGCACCCTCGACTTTCCATTCGTTTCCTTCTACCCATCGCCACTGAGCATTACCATGGTCAACATCCGGTAGCTGAAAGTCATCTTTGGGGTCTGACGGATTCAAATGCTCGTCGGTCCAAGGTGCTCGTTCGTTGAACATCAAAGAATAAGTCCAACCAAGCCCAAGCCAACGTCGTTGATTCTCATACACTACGAACGTGAAACGTACACCAGCTGACTCAGGTCCTTGTTGAACTAATGAATTAGCAACAGCATGTTGGTTCTTACTTCGAGGCGGAAGCGGCGGTGGTTCGTTTGGGCGACCGGGGAGCGGTGGTGCACCTGCAGCGCTATTGATGAAGCTCAAACCAGTCACCACTGATACAATACGTCGAGTAGTCTTAGAACGCCAAAAAATCGCACGAGAAACCCGAGCTGGTCTTGAATGCCAAGTTAGCATCAAGGTGCCGATTGCAAGAGCCACTCGCCGAGTAGTGATAATGCGTGGGGGCGAGATTGTCATAACAATCCATATCGGCGTAACAAGCAGAATCCGGATGAACAGGGTCGTAAGAGCTGGCCTAGTAGTAGCCGATGTCGCGGTTCGCTGCGTTGAAAGAAAGTCTGTCATGTGCAGACAAGGCTCGAGGAGTACATTGCATCGAGTCGTAAAGACGGTTAGAGTTTCTACAATCTCATCCAAGCTTTTCTGATGTTTCATACTGCCCTCTGACGGCTCTTTTTTATGCCCCTTCTGCTTTTCACCAGTCCAGCCGGTCGATGAGAGGGGAGAGAACCTGCGTGTGTACATGCCCAGTATAATGCCTATAACCATCACGACCGGCCCAGTCCATCTAACTACGGCATCTCCGTAGAGTATTACAGCCCAAAAGCCTGCCACGACTAGGAAGCTCTCCCAAGGATCTCCGCTTGTCCATGATATCAGACCCGCCGCTTTGTTCAAAGGTAGGATGAATGGATGCGAGAAAGCTAGAGCTCTGGTGATTGGCGGGGGCGTCGCTACAAGCAATGGCGATTTCTGATGAACGAGTATGGTGGATCTTTGTCTTGTAGCAGGCGAGATCTGTGACGATGACGGCGAGAAAGCCGCAGTTGTTGGAGGATTTGGATCTCTATTCGCACCAGAGCTGAGAGTGCCATTCTCCGAGACCTTTGCCGGTGAAGGAGCCATCGCCTCTATCCAAGGTGTATCTGAAATTGATTGTAAGCCACTACTGCCTGGAGTATATATCATGAACAAACAATGCTACGTACCAAACGCAGCCATGCAACGGGCCAGAAATCAGCGATGCCTGCTCAGACCTGTTTGCTACCATGTTGATAACCGGTGGTAGGCTTGTGGTATAGCTCTGCTGCCTATCGAATGTGCCTCTGAGCTCTTCCCGAAGGATGTCGCGAGATGTTGGCATGTGAAGCTGGAACGGTGAAGTCATCGGCGCCAATTCCCGGTGAGCCGCCTGGCCGCCTCGGCTACGGAACTTCTTCCGGGCCGACTGTTGTTCCAGAACTACCAAGTAAGTTGGGGCGGGCCTAAGAATTTTGGCATCTACAACGCCTCTCGATCAGCTCACCCTGTCGTCTTGGATACTGGTGTCAGAAAGCTTCCTATATGGTGAGCATTATGCATCAACAACCAACTAGTGATTTCAGAAACTAATATATTGGAAGGCGCACCGTATCATAACCCAGGTCGTCATCATAGGATCACGAGTGCTTGGTCGCGCTTTTGCAGAAGCTTATAAACAAGCCTCAGCAACTCAAAAATATGCTGCTCAATCGGTAAGAAATGCTCCCGAAGCAGCAGCCAACTATGCCTCGAGCGGCCTTACCCTCGGTGAGGCATGCAAAATCCTTAATGTCAAACCACCACAGGGAGGCAAGGCGAATATGGAGGCCGTGATGGAAAGGTTCAAAAGGTTATTTGACGTCAACGAGCCGAAAAACGGTGGAAGCTTCTATCTACAGAGCAAGGTCTTACGCGCACGGGAGAGAATCGAAAGGGAGGTCAGGGAGGCGGCCGAGAGGGCGGAGGAAGAGGCGGAGCTGAAAGAGGGGTGGAAGGTTTTCAAGGATTGATGACCACACCAGGGGGGCCTTGTCACGAATGAGAGGCCCAAGGAGCGAACTTTTTGCTCGCTCATGAAGACCACACACTACCTGCACCTTTGCCCGCATACCGAATTTTCGACTTCACCTTTGGCATTGCATTAGCCCGGCGTTCTGCATCCTTCCACTCGTAACAGCACCGGAGTATGGTTCAAAGTAGTGGTCGTCATGTTCTGCTTTTCTACGAAGGCGCAGCTCCTATACGTTTGGACTGGCCAAAGGACTGCTATTGTTTCACAACGGTATGGCGATCTCTTTTGGCCACAGGCACTCTCTGGTCAGAGCCTGCGGGCGAGGCAAATGTATTGTAGATCTAGCAGCACTCCCTACTGCTGGCGGGTTATCCGAGGTGTTTTCGGCGCAGCCCAATGCTTCCGGCACTCATCACATTACTATGCCCGACCTATGCTAAAACAACTAAAATACCCATCCGATCACGTGTTTCTCAAACAAACTCACCTTAGGTTATTAAGTTTCGACTTGTTGTTCCTTCTTCTTATCAGGCTTCAAGGTAAAGTGGTTAGATTTTGGATTGCTATCATGGAAAGATACGAGGCATTTTCATTCCATCTGGATGTAGTATGCGACCAGGTATCGACATGCCAGCTCTTCCGTAACACAACATGAACTCCCCAAGGCTGCCATCTACCATTTCTTGCTCAACGGTCAAGATAGAGTTGGGTCACGCAGTCGCATCATTGGCCCTCCTAATCCAATCGTGCGAACCCGGAACCAAGATGGTTTGCAGATTAGGGCAGATTAGAAGTGCGTGATGGCGCTAGACGGAAGACCACAGCCCGCATCGCTGACATGTATCTCGACATTCCTCCGTTCCGCAGTCTCGCTCTCTCTTGCTTTCTACCTCTATCCCCGTTGGCCCAAATTTGACTCTCTAGCATGTACATACATCCGGTTGCTTACGATATGGGCTCTCTACAGCACAGGGCTAAGCCAAGCGTGCCAATGGCAGCAAATCTGCGCGTCATAGACGATGGCACCATCCTGTCCAGACACACACCCTAATGAATTTATTTAAAATGCCTCTTGTATGCACCCCACACTCGATGATCCAAGCAGGCGCCGATAAGCAATACATAGCCTCCATTCGTCTCGGCTTCGGACAGTAGGGACATTCCTTGGAGCAGGCAGCAGTACATATTAAGGCTACTCCAGCCCAAAGTACCGCCATCGATTCTCGTCTTCGCATACCTACAGCGCATAGTAGCTCTGTCTTGATCCTCCCGCTTCCATCGACCGTCCGCCCGCTGTCCCCCGTCTCATCATGTCCTCAGCAACACTCGAATTGTCCACGCTCCTCCCTCCGCTCATCCTGGGCACCGCCACCTTCAACTCTCAATATAACCCCGACCCCTATCTATTGCCGACCACAAACATAGTCCACCGCGCCCTCTCCCTTGGTGTCCGGGCTTTCGACACATCTCCTTACTACGGCCCAGCCGAAGACCTGCTTGGAAAAGCTCTTGATACCGCATTTGTACACGACAACTTTCCCCGCCGCGACTATTTCCTCCTTTCAAAAGTTGGCCGAATCGGAGGCGCCGAGTTCGATTACTCCGCGGCGTGGGTACGGCATAGCATACAACGGAGTCTCGATCGCCTCCGAACAAGCTACCTAGACGTTGTTTATTGCCACGATGTCGAATTCGTTTCCCCAGAGGAGGTTCTCGAGGCTGTCACTGAGCTACGTAGACTCCGGGATCAGTCGGGTGTAGTCAAGTATATCGGAATCTCTGGATACCGGGTCACTACGCTTTGCGAGCAGGCAGAGATGATCCTTGAGAAGACTGGAAAGCCTTTGGATGCCGTTATGTCTTATGCGAACTTTACTCTCCAAAATACGAGACTCAGCTCAGTGGCTTTGAAACGGCTGAGAGCAGCTGGCGTTGATGTTGTGCCCAACGCCTCTGTCCTTGGCATGGGCCTATTGCGCCGCACGGGTGTTCCGATCGGCGGTCAGGGTGATTTCCACCCCTCACCAACTGAGCTACGTGGTGCCATCAAGAAAGCAAGCGACTGGTGCGATTCACAGAATGATCGGATCGAAAAGGTCGCAATCCGATTTGCCTTGGAAACCTGGATGCGACAGGGTGAGAGCGTTGGCTCGAAAGGAGACCCAGCTTCAGGGATCCCCTGGGTGAGGGAGACGATTGAACAAATAGGAGGTACAAAGCTGGGCGTGAGTGTCATGGGTGTCAGCAACGTAGAGGAGTTGGACGAGACGATGCGTGTCTGGAGGAGCATACTTGATGGTCTTGAGAATGGAGAGCAGACCGCGGTTGAGTCCGGCAGAGGCACTGGAGACCATCTGTGGAGCCTCTCCCGGCAGAAGAAAGTTGCGAAGCTCGCGCGTGGTATACGGCAGGTTCTTGGTAAATGGGTTGACTACACCTGGACAAGTCCTCCGCCAGGTTTTGTCAACCAGAGAAAAGCTTTGACCGCTGCTTCCGAGCAGCTGCTTACCCCGGCAGCCTCGCCGCCTCAGGTCGCTTTCAGAGAGTGCCCTGACGATACAGCTGAGATCGAAAGCAGCAATCTGATTTAGCATCAATATTTTGCGTCTTGTGCGTTGTCGATGGACTCATGTCTGCTGTCGTTTAAAGTTCTCAACCTTGACTACCTAGCTGCATGTCGGCTGTGTTT
>JAABUK010013421.1_pt1 | contig 10224 bp, 12 predicted proteins | sample 5559141 | NCBI WGS metagenome assembly JAABUK01 (sample SAMN10711869, study PRJNA513367) | rock metagenome | isolation source: Antarctica rocks | place: Antarctica: Victoria Land, Pudding Butte nord | collected 2016-01-03 | reverse complement strand
AGACTCAGGTTTCCTGGCACAGACCTGTGGTCCGGCCACAAGGCCCTGCAGTCAGAAGTGAGCCTCATGTTTCTGCTGCTGGGTGCCGTATATGTGCACCACCTACCTCAGCTGCTGACACAGCTGGGCTTTGATCCACTGCTGCTGGACACCAACACGCCTGTCCACATTGTGGCAACTGTTGCTGTGCTGACGCTGCCGGGAGCTGCAGCTGCTGCTACTGATGGCCTGATGAGGCTTGTTGCTGGTGAGCTGCTTCTTATGGTCGCAAGTGGAGTTGCTCTGTGCTGTGATACACTGTGCTGCACCATGCTGTGCTGTGCTGTGCTGTGCCGTGCTGTGCCGTGCTGTGCCGTACTGTGCCGTGCTGTGCCGTGCTGTGCTGCGCTGTGCCGTGCTGTGCCGTGCTGTGCTGTTCCGTGCTGTGCTGTGCTGCGCTGTGCTGTACTGACAGCCCAATATTGCAGCATGATCTGCCCTCTATCACTGTGTCGCATTGCAGAAGGGTATTAGCGTAATATACACCTGGCCTTGTTGTAGCTGGTATCCTGCATCATACAGTCTCTCCAAGGGTCTCAGTCAGCATGAATGCTGCAACGGCTTGCTCTGTCTGATGCGGCTGTCCTTGTTTGATGCAGGTAGAGCATCTGACAGGCCAAAGCTGAAGCCGTTTCTGGAGACTAGTTACAGCTACATGCCCTTGGTGTGGGGGGCTACGCTGACTTTCTGGTTAGGCCCTGCCCTCCAGGAAGGAGGTCACATCTTGCCGGTGAGCCTTCCACTTGCTCTGTCACAGCTGTTGCATGCAGTGTCGCCTTTGCTGAAAAGGTTGCTGGCTTGAGCATGTGGCTGCCTTTTGCTGCTTGACACAGTGCATAGAAAAGAAAAGGGGAAGAAAGGCAACACCGTCAGGCGTTTCTTCTGAAGAGAAGCTTTCTCCATGGCCTTGCAGCTATTTTTCATTCTGCACAGTTCATCTTGTGCTCAGGCAAGTGCAGTGTTAGCATGTCAGGATGCTGATGATGAAGAGCTGTCTTTGCAGATTGCTACTGCTACGATTGGGTGGGACAGCAGCACATGGATGCCGGCACTTGAACCTCACCCAGCGGTCATATCTTTTCTGCAGCACTCAACCCTGCTGGCAGGGGCTGGTCTGAGTGCCTTGCTGACTCTGAAGCTTACGTCAAAGCCTTGGACAACATGGCTGCCGTACCCAGCTACAATTGCTGCCTTCACGGCTGAGCTTTGGTACCTGATGGGCTAGTTGAATCGTGTATTCTATGATATAATGTATTGTATTGTTTTCAGGCAATTTCAGACGTCAGCAGGGGAGTGTGATCCCGTGCACAAGGCATCAGGTCTGGCATGCCGTTGCTGTCTCAGTGAAAGTTTCTGTCTCAGTGAAAGTGTTCAACAGTGCCAATCGGTAAACATCACTTGCAGCGAACGATTTGTGCACCTACTTTCAGTGTTCTGCATTGGAGTGTGTGTCAAGCAGGCTTTAGTTCAGCCAGCTCAACAACGACCTAAAGTGTGGGGAAGCTGCATTGAAGCTGAATAATCGTTATTCAGTAACGTGATGAAAAGTAGCTCGTGCATTCACTGTGCCCTTACCTGCTGGCAACTTTCGACTGAAATTTGAGTATGCATGAGCACAAAGAATGTGCAGGGATGTAATCAATGGTAGTAGAGAAGCCTGGGTGACAATGCGACACCCCATTGTGTGTTGCATTAGGCGATATTGCTGAGCATATACATTGAACTGACAAAAGTTGCTGCCAAGTTACAAGACCTTCAAGGCACCATCAGCAGCAACATACAGCTTGGAGCTAGCTGGCACCAATGGGGACCTTGTGAACCATTGACTCTTTTTGTATTTGCTGACAACTCCGTTCCACAACCTCCAGCAGCTTTGCAAGGTTGTTGGACCACTTGTTCAGAAGCTCATCTGGGTCTTGCCTCTTGGCAAATCTGACAATACCAGCTGGTCTATCAATCTTGGCATACAATGCTGCTGCTACTACCATATCTGACACATGCTTCTCTGCCTGCACAAAGGTAAAAACAGATGAAGGCAATGTATTGCACCATGTTGCCATCAGTTCAAAACTTCACAACTTCCTCAAAGATGTCTGTCTGTTTTCCAGATGATAAGAACGAGTTAATGTCTTGCCAGACCTAAGCACACTTTGAATGCATACATACAGGTCCTGAAGCACCAGCTGCAGAGGGGGAAAATCAATCACAGATGCATGACCCTCCCAGGTCCTCCAGAACGCAAGCTGACTTACCAGAGTAGCACTGATCAAGTAGATGACTCACAGACCCCTATGGTGATTACAAGCAGTATTGCAAGATGCACCAGCAAATGAGCAACAGACAGATTCAAAGGTGTGCAAGTGCAAGAAAGTGGCCATGTGCCGTGCCAGGGTGCATGCATGATGACACAGCGCCCTTACCTCTTCCTCCTTCAAACACAGCAGTGTGGCAAGGCGCTTGGTAGTGATGCGGCTGTAGTATTTGCTGATGACCAGGACATTGTGCTCCACTACCCGTAAGCTGCATGCCAGTCCACGCTACTGATGTACACAAACTGCTCATGCTGGGTCACTAAGTGAAATGTGGCAGCCTGCCAGATTTCCTCTGCTGCGTTGCCCTGCAGCGCCCTGGACGTGTTGCTGTGCAATAGCCAGCAGACTGGATCTGGCGGGCTGTTGCACAAGGACATGTCCAGGATGCTGCAGAACATTATAATTTGAACATGAGGAAATGTATAAATGCATGTAGGGGTTGTGGCCCTACCAGGGAGAATTCAACAACTAGGTGAGGATGCAGAGCACTTGCAGCAGAAGGCATGGACAATGCAGTTGAGCAACAAGAGTGCAGCTTGTTTGCATCATAGCAGGTCTCATATAGGTCAGTATGCTGATGAGGCAACAGCTTGCTCAGTATATTGGGAGCTTACTTGAAGTCCTTTTGCCTCTGGTCCCCTTGCTCAGCATTGAACACTTCCTGCTGCTCGCTGATCTCTGATGCATACTTCTTCTCAAGCACATCCCAGTACACGACCTGCACATTAGAGGGGAGTGAAGCATGGGCTGGAGACACTGGTGCGCATTTCAGCAAGAAGTACTCTCCTGGGCGCCATAGTCACAAACAACAGTGCAAGTACCCTTGAGGCAACAAATACATTAACAGAACACAAGTACGTTTGGGTGACGGTCAAGTTGATAGCAGTGCAGAGGCATTCAGCTTTTCCCAAACACAAAATGTCTGTTGTAAAGCAGAGACATCCATTCTACATGTAAAATTCCCAAATCAGAAACGCCTAGGGACAGTTGAAACGCGTTTCACATGGAAGATTTGTTCTAGAATGGCGAGCAGATCATCAGCAGTGTTGGTAGATTTTGGGTGACAGGCAGATCATTGTGCAGGCAACCTGCCTTCTGCAAGTCCTCATAGCTGTCCTTGACGATGTGCTGATGCAGATGCACAATCAGCAACGCAATGTGCAAACCTTGTGTAGTAAGGGCGTGATTGCAAGGTCATTTGTAGTACAGGCATACCTCCTGAGTGATGAAGGTCTGTAGCAGCTCCTTGTAGTCAGGAAGACCATCCAGCTTCTTGTCAGCAGCAGTGCCATTCAGCAAGGTGACCTGGTCACTGCTTGTTGCCGCCAAAACCACAAACCAGCAGATTCTTTGCAGCACCTGCATGCACAATATGCTTGTCCTGTAAAGTCCAAAGTCTGTCTGTGTGTAACATGAACAGCACATGGTATGACACATCTGCTTTGCATGCCTTGCTGCGACTCAAGCTGGAGCTTCCACTGATTGTGCTGCACTGATGGCAGAAGCTGGGAACGAAAAGGATCAGTAACGGACATGATCAAACAAGCATTTGAGCACCAAAAGTATGCACTCACCGGCTTCCACTTTTCAGGATCATCTGCAATGCTATCTGTCTCATAGATGGCCTTATAGCAACGGCATATGTCAATGTAGCTGTTGTTGTGTGAGTGATACCGGATGAGCAGCTGATAGTACTTGAGCTTCAGCTCCTCCAGAGATGGGGTGTCCTATAGGGACACAGCAGGCCGTGTCATGCATGAGCTTGTGGTCATGCATGGCAGGTCACAGTCATAGTGACTGTGAAAGCATTCTGGCTATGTTCTGGAAAAGGACCAGCAGTGCAGAGCTTCTGCAAGGTACAATGAGTGACCACAGCATCTTCAGATAGCATGAGACAAGGCTCGACCAGAAACCCTTAGCCCAGCTCTGGGGTGCTATGCTATCGCAGGTCGACTTGCATTGTCCATCACAGATTGACTCACCATAAACAAGCTGCTGACAGATTTGCAACTGCTTTGTGGTCAGGCAAAGCACAGCACTCTGCTTGCTGACAACCCTTATGCAATCAGCTGCTTGCAGCATTGCCATGCACAGCATGCTCAAGCTGACATCACGTGTGTTATATCTTGTACAAAGCTTGCACATTACAAGAAGCGCACCTCTGTAGGAGCCTCTATGGTGGTGCCTTCAATGCCAATCTCCCCGGCTGCCTCGCCCTGCTTGCCCGGCACAACCTTGAAGGCACGTGCACTCACCTTCTTGGCTAGGATCTGCGCTCTGCAACCAGGGAACAGCTTTTAAATGCAATTTACTATTAAGAGTGCCTTGACACCGCTATCAAGCCAATGTACATGTCACCCGCATTCTATAGACTGTGTATGGATGCACATACATGCTCACTAGAGACACGCTCAATGGACACACGCTCAATGGAGACATGCTCAACAGAGACATGCTCAATAGAGACATGCTCAAGAGAGACTGCGAAGTTGACACTCACTCAATGACGGAACCCACCACTGACCTCTCAGCTATGTAAGCATATGTAATTTGTCCGAGGCCAAATCTGGAAGACCTGTTCAGCATGCAACTCACCTGACATAATCTTTCCGGTCCAAACAGAGGCGGACTTGCTCCAAAATGAATGCAATCTTCTCTGTCTTGGCCATGGCGCCAAAGGTTTCCTACACAGACACAACAGCAACTTCAAGCAGAGAAGCCATAGGCAAGCTGCCGTAGTGTTTTACCGTGGGCTGCTTAAAAGCAGAGCAGCCTGTATGCAGCTTGCATGGCCATGCCTGACCTGGCAGCTGTTTCACGAAGACACAGACATCTCATGTAAGAAATTGTCACTTCTGCGTGCTCCTAGTAGAGACCAGGCATTCATAAGGAGTCTCATACCTAGTCAAAGTGCAAGTCGGGCAATGCAACTTTTTGACATGACACTGCATCTGGAGGAGGTGAATATGACAAGTATGACATGGCAAAAGAGTATTACCACAGCCACTTCTTGCAGGACATCAGCAGCTTCTGCAATGTTGCCCTCTCGCTCCTTGAGCTGTGCAAGCTTGCGTGTGAGTCTTGCACGCTCTATCTCTACGTAAATCTGCATCGAACACGAGTGGTGACGCAAAGCAACAGGCCCTTGCGTTCAGGATAAGTCTCAGGCCTAATGTTGCAGTCATATTCAGAGGAGTCATCACGCTGGCATCAGGTGCACAACTTGTGTAGAACATGGTTGACGAGAGCATTAATCAATGTGCTCAGAGCAGACCACATCTTGAGCAAGGATATGTACCTTGCCCTCTGTCACAGACTGCAAAGTTTTGATGAGCTCCACCTTGGTCTCTTCGTTGGGGGTTCTCTCAACATACTCCATTGCTTGCATGACAAATGCTTGGACAGCCTGCAATAAAACAACAAGGGCTCACTGACGAGCATAGCAAACACAGTAAGCATTTGCCTTGGCTACTTGCCTGTTTCAGCTGCGACCTTCTCTTGGCCAGCAACAAGATGTTCTCATTGAGCTGTTGCCAGTCACCAGCATCAAAGAGAACTTCCAGGATAGCTTTGCAACACATCTTGGTGCTAGTGATGTCTTCAGCTAGCCTAGACTGTTTCTCCAAACTCAGCAAGCTTTCCACTGCTTCACTATATTTGCCCTGCATAGAGCACAATTCCATTTTCGTTGGTGCATGTGACAGCAGTGTCAAGAGGCGGCCAGGCTGAATGTGACTGCAGAAGTAGAAGCAAACACCTTACTTTGCCGGCAAGGTCTTTTTGCGCTTTGATATCTGCTTCAAGCTTTGACCGGTCTACATTGGCCTTCTTCTGCTCCTCTTTCTTATCCTCGTCCATAGCTATGTTGGCCTGCACTCATAGAACGCAGGTATGTTGCTATCCCTCAACTTTGCAGCGATTTGCAGCCTTCCGAAACCCTTTTCGTGCGCGACAGATTTCCTACCACTGTGAACTCTCCGACCTCTGCCATGTTGGAAAGCGGCTTTCAGACAAGATCACAGTCAGGCTGGCCAACTAGATCACGCTCTGTGCTAGTTGAGCTGATCAATACAGATCTGATTGTCCTCAAAGCTCACCCAAGAGGTTTAATCTGTAATCTGTAATCGCTCTGCTTGAGCTTGATTTAAAGGGCAACTTGCGAGCACTGATTGGCAACAAGGTGACCGCGAGCGCTGAGGGGGTGCAACTGTTGCCTGTGATGTGCAGGACGCAACGCGAAGTAAAAACAGGGGGTTGGCATTTAGCATTCAGGGCTGTCTTGCAGTGCTGATCCCAACTACCTTGGCGCTGACTGCCAGCATTTTGGCAGCATCTTGATCTACGCTTCGGCACGATACATTTGACACGGTGCACAATCAACTATTGGCAAGAACAGCGTAGAACGCGAAAGCGGACGCACAGCTGTACGATCCGACAGGGGCTAGTGATACTCGTCCGGGCTCACTATCCCGGCTGCTTTCCTTGCAGCGTGGAGCTGCTGGCATTATCTTGATTGCAAACCTGCCGTTCAAATTACAACCCCAGCGTGACGGCTTTTGACGTTCAGCGGTATAAGGCGAAGTGACTGAGCCATGGGCACTCAGGACAAAAAACTGGCCATGGACACTGCAGCCTGGTTTGGCAATGTGTCCACATCTGTTCTGATCATCTTCATCAATAAGGTTCTTATGAGCAGGACAGGCTACGGCTTTCGATATGGTCAGTCTTGTGCAGATGCTGTGCTTTGAACTATATATGTTCCTGGACCAGTATCTACAAACTCACCAGCATACTTCAGTTGCTGCACACCTTCCTCTGGTGCCAATGTGTTATGCTATGTTGCTCTGCCAAGTTGACTTTTGTTGTGCAGCCACAACGCTGTGTGCTTTCCACTACATTGTTTGTACACTCAGCATTTGGCTAACTCAAGCAATGGGAGGCATCAAGGCGGTGAAGCTTCCAGTAAATGGTGAGCAAGTCACCGTTGCCATGTAGTACTTTGCCTCTGATATATGCGTGAAACCGTTTTTGCTTGTTCAATTCCAGGCTTGGCAGCAATATGCTTTGAGGTGCTGATCATTACACATGGTTGAGACCTGTGTCATCTGTGTGCAGATCTGGCTTTGTTCACAGTCACAGCCAACCTCTCCATCGTCTGCCTCAATCTGTCACTCATGCTGAATCCTGTAAGTCTATACCAGGTAAGATGTGTAGCAAGGTTGACATTACCGCAGCACATGCTGTCTCAACTCATGCTATGGTTTGTATCACACAGCTGCATCCTCTGAAGCACTGAACACTCACAGCTGTGGACTGCGTCTTGCAGATAGCTAAGCTGCTCATCATTCCGTTTGTCTGTCTTGTGGAGAAGTTCTGGCTTGGCAAGGAGTTCACCAGAGGCGTGGTCACTTCAGTTTTGATAGTTGTGACCGGAGTTGCCGTTGTGTAAGCAGTCAATGTTGCAGGCTCTGCTGTCCGCTGCTTTGCATTGATGACACGTCTTGCTGCGTCCTGGCTTTGGCATCATGTGCATGCTTGCTGGCCTTGTTGCACATTGTAATAGCTGCTCACCAACCTCGCAGGACTATCACAGACGTTGGTCTTGGAGATAATCCAGCAGGCATGGCTGTTGCTGCCATGTCTGTCATTTCAAGCGGCATGCAGCAGATCTTCTGCCGCACCATGCAGCAGAAGCACAAACTGTCATCCCATGAGCTTCTGGCCAACACTGCACCTGCTCAGGTACATCTCACACCATCTAGATCACACAAATCATAAACCTCAATCACAACCGACGCTGCAACTGCTTGGGCTTGTTTTCAGTCCCAAGACAAGAAGGTAGGACAAGCATTTGATGTGTGCCCTGCTTGCACCTGGGCAGCCCGGTATAATACTTGGCTTCTCATTAAATATATGCCGAGAGGCGTAGTATTTTCTTTTGTTATTCTGACCTGTGTGCTGTCTGCAGGGATGGACGCTGCTCCTGATTGGACCCTTCCTGGACCGCTATGTCAGCAGCTCCTGGGTCTTTGACTTCAACTACACCTTTCCTGCCCTGGTGTTCCTAGTGCTGTCCTGCAGCATGGCAGTCTTTGTAAATATATCACAGTTCATGTGTCTTGGACGATTTTCAGCAGTCTCCTTTCAGGTAGATCTCCCATTCCTCTGTGATGCAGCTCAACAAACCCTTGCTCAGCAAGTGCAGATAAAGTGCGTGCAAGGCAAAATGTGAGTGACAGGTGTAAATGTGCTGAATGTGGGGCACAAGAGGACAGTCTTGTTACATTCCGCCCATTTTGCACTTTGCATGGCAACATTGTAGTCTGTACAACATGGCTGACATGCTGCTGCAGGTGCTTGGCCACACCAAGACCATTCTGGTGTTGCTTGGGGGCTGGATGTTCCTTGGGGATCACATCTCCGGCCGCCAATTTGCTGGCATGTGCCTTGCTGTTGCAGGCATGGTAGCATACGGCATTGAGTCCTCCAAGTAAGCAATCATGCCTGTCAGTTGAGCTCAATGCACACACTCATATTTACATACATATGTTCTTCTCTGGGGTGAGGTACATGCAGTTTTGAGCAGCTGCCTGTATAAGGTTTTGTTGTGGCAGTCACCGTACCAACCACAGATTGCAATTGGGCGCTCTCCCCCACAGTTTCTGTCATCCCTGCTATGCATGAGAATGCTCACCACAGGCTGCTGCATGTCTACTCATTGTCTTCATGCTGTCTCCCAGTGCTTTACTATACGCATTGCTGCGTGGTTGTCTGCAGCATCCACTTGACATGGAATGCTGCCTCAAGTGTCTCAGATATGCTATGTTCCACAACGTTTTGCCTCTTACAAACAGACGTGCTGTGATGTAGAACACCGAGGGTGAAGGTAGCCAGCGAGGACTCCACAAAAGAGAAGCTGCTAGAGGCAGCTGAGGTTTCTGACACACCTGTCGACCCCATCAGTTTCAAACCAGTTACAGGCAACCTCAAGCACTCCCCAAATACTGCTGCTCGCAAGGAGACTGTGTGAAGTCACCTTGTGAAGTTGCACGAACAAGTACTTGAGCCTGTTTTCCTGTTCTGAATTGCTCTGACGTAGTCTTGTCAATCGTGACTCAATGTGTGTCAAGTACATACATTATGAGATGATTGACTGCAACTCTGCTGCTCTGTGTTGCAACTTGTCAAGCTCTCAAATTATCAGGCTGATTGTATGAAATATTGCATCAGTTTCTAGAACAAGGTGCCAATGTCAGAGAACAAGCATAGATTGGTGTAGTGAAATGAGTTTTAGGTCCTTGACATGTGATGAAAACGACTCAATCGTGTTGTGACGTAGAGCTGAACTGGTAATGTTGCTAATTGAATGTAGTTGCCTGCTGTAATCGGATGGGTCTGACGGTTTACCACGTAGCTCCTGCTCATATGCAGGCTAGGCAAAAGCAGTACATGAATTCTATGATGCAAAGCCTGCGCATTATTTACACTGATGCGGCTTCAAGTGGACAATCAAATATCAGTAGTTGCAAAAAGTTAGTCGTGCACTGAGAACTGTATACAGTACGCACAGCTCCCTAAGTTGGGACTGAACCAGACGGTTTGGCTCAATGGCCTGTTCCTGCACCTTAATGAAGCGCAACTGCTGTGCTGCACTCTGTACAGTCACACTCAACTGAATGGCATCACCTGTCCAGAGGTCATGAACTCGAGCCGTATGGCACATGCTGTTTCGACCTGGGGCAAGGACACTTGCATCAAACTGCCAGCTGACAATGTTAGGAACAAGAACACGCAAACTACGTCAGGACACAGAAATGTCACCCTCTTAAGAAAGTCAAGGGTTGAAGCTCAATATCTGCCAGGCCATGTTCCA
>JAABUK010013420.1_pt1 | contig 10225 bp, 13 predicted proteins | sample 5559141 | NCBI WGS metagenome assembly JAABUK01 (sample SAMN10711869, study PRJNA513367) | rock metagenome | isolation source: Antarctica rocks | place: Antarctica: Victoria Land, Pudding Butte nord | collected 2016-01-03 | reverse complement strand
TTATTTACTGTTGTTATTATCATCATCATCATTACTGTTATCATTGTTACGCATGCATACCGCCTCCAGGTCTGCTGCCTCTCTCCTCTCATCTTCTGCATCCTGCTCAGCATCCAGCCCCGACACTCCTGAGTACCCAGGCAGCCTAGTGGACTGCACAGTCTTGCCATCCTCGTATCTGTAGTCCACTGATTTGATCTGCAGCATTGTAATAGCAACATTACTAACCAACAGGACAGATGACTGATGAAGAAGAGCATCTGCTTGTCAAGCGATTGGACCAGCCTTGCTTGTCAAACGATTGACATGCCTTGCTTGGGAGGAAACAGTTGTATCACAAGAAGGCAGCTGTAGCCCCTGTGAAGGGTCAAGCCTGACAGGCAAACAACAAAAGGCAAGCAGACATGCATGCAAAGGGTAGAAGGGCTGGCAACATGCAAGCCTGAAAGGCAAACATCAAAGGGCAAGCAGACATGCATGCAAAGGGCAGGAGGGCCAGCAAGATATAAGCCTGAAAGGCAAACATCAAAGCGCAAACACACATGCATGCAAACGGCAATAGGGCAGGCATGGGGTAAGCTTACTGGCTCCTGAGAAGGCCTGAAGGTGAACTCATACACCAGGAAGGCAACAAAGGCGCCTGTGAAGGGTCCCACCCAGAAGATCCAATGGTGGGTCCAGTCCCCATACACCACTGCTGGCCCAAAAGATCTGGCAGCTGCAGCAACACACAGACAGACATTAGTCAGAAGATGCAGTGGTGGCTTCAGTCCCACATGCACCACGAATAATCTGGCAGCTGCAGTGACACACAGACAGATAGCAGCTAGCACGGAAGGGCCCCGCCCCAAAGATCCTCCCAGATACCACTGCTAGGCGACTCGATCTGGCAGCTGCAGCAACACACAGACAGACATCAGCCAGAAGAAGCAGTGATTGGTGCAGTCCCACATGCACAGTGAATTATGCAGCGACACACAGACAGATATCAGCGCGCCCAGCCCCAAAGGCCCTCTAAGACACCACTGCTGGCCCAAACGACCTGGCAGCTGCAGCAACATACAGACAGACATCAGCTCAACACCCCCTGAACCCTAGGCCCTGGCCTCATAGCAGCTCATAGCACCCATAACCATGAGCAGAAGCACAAGCTGCCAAAAGTAGAACAAGCAAGTGAGTAAGCACATGAGAGTCTGAAACAGTCACAAGTAAGTGGGTACATAAGTGAGTAAGTGTAGGTAAATGAAGCTTACGGTTGATACTGCAGCCATCCAGAGCTACAGCTGCCAGGTGGCAGACAAAGACAGCAAAGCCAATGCCAGCAGGAGCCAAAATAGGCAAGTGGGCTGTGCTCTGAGCCCTGGCCTGGTCTGTGGCAGTGAAGACGACGAAGACCAGAAGGAAGGTTAGCAGGGACTCCAGCAGCCAGCCTGCTCCCAATGGGAGGCCTGCCAGCAGCCTGTTGCAGCCGCCCTTGGCTGCCGAGAATCCTGCCTTATCAGTCTGCAGCAAAGGGCAAAGCTGAAAGGCAGTACTGGATGTTTGCCAGCAGCCTGCCTTGGCTGCCGAGAACCCTGCTTTATCAGTCTGCAGCAAAGGGCAAAGCTGAAAGGCAGTATTGAATGTCTGCCAGCAGCCTGTTGCAGCCGCCCTTGGCTGCCCAGAACCCTGCCTTGTCAGTCTGCAACAAAGGGCAAACTGAAAGGCAGTATTTAATGTCAGTCTGCACCAAAAGGCAAACTCAATGGCTGCCTTGAACCCTGCCTTGTCAGTCTGCAGCAAAGGGCAAACTCAATGGCTGCCTTGACGATGCCTTGTCAGTCTACACCAAAAAACAAATTGAAAGGCTGCCTTGGACCCTGCCCTGTCAGTCTGTGACAAAGGGCAGACTCAAAGGTGGTATAAGCTGAGAAATTGCAAGATTAGAGCAGTGCTTTCGAGCAGCCAACATGGAACTTGATCGCTAGCCCTAACTTGGCCTTGCACACAGGGGCATTTGCTCATGAAGCAAACCAGTACTCAGCACAGTGTGTTAAAGCGCAGCTGTAGCTGTACTTGTTCATACTGCACTTGAGGTTACAAAGACCACAGCCAGTCATATGCCCAAATGCAGTTGTGTGAAGCCTTACGCAGCAACTGCCAGCTGGCGGGACCATGCAAAACAGGGCAGAGACATGCTTGCAAACAGACTGCAGAATGTACGCAGAATCTCACTGAAGACGTAGCTGACCAGCAACAAAATAGAGTGTATCACGGCAGCATGAAAGCAGGTGGCTGTAACTGAGCAGCATAGCAGCAGGCAACTGTAGCTGACCAGCAACAAAACAGAGTGCATCACAGCAGCAGGAGGCTATAACAGAGCAGCATAGCAGCAGGCGGCTATAACAGAGCAGCATAGCAGCAGGCGGCTATAACAGAGCAGCATAGCAGCAAGCAACTTTAACAGAGCAGCACATCAGCAATCAGTGCAGCTGTGACAGAGCAGTGTAGCAGCACTCGATGCAACTGTAACTGAGCAGCATAGCAACACTCAGTGCAGTGTTTGTTGTCAAAGTCTCACCGCATAGACCAAGGCTGATCCTGTCATGGCGCCTGCCAACTGTGAAATGACATAGCACACGAACCTCTGAAGGCTGATTTTCTTGGCAAGTAGAAAAGCCAGTGATATGGCAGGGTTGAGGTGACCACCTGCAAAGACAATTCTCAGGATGAATTGGAGCTCAGAAACATATAAATTTAATTGGAAACGCCCATTTTGCAGTATAAATCTGATGTAAACGACCCCTGGGAATAGTGCTTATGCGCTTGCACACTGACAAGACGTCTTAGCAGCTTTGCACTTGAGAATATCTAGCATGTTGACATGGCTAGCACCTGCAGTGACGCATGACTGGTGTGCATGCTGACATCACTCTGCGTGACAGTCTGTCCGTTGACTGGCAAATTAAGATGCACTAAGCATCATAGGTCCATCATCGGCAGTAGTAAAGCGCGTAGCTTTTATCAGGCTGTTGCCTCATACATGACTTGAGATATGCATTGAGGCATATAGCAGCACTAACACACAATTCTCCATATTGCATGCAGGCTTGATAAGAATAATCAACCACTACTATTGTTACTCCTTCACAACGCATGCAAGCATGATATGGAGCAAAATTGATACTGGGCTGAGCCAGATATTGATGAGCTTCTGTAATCGCTGCTGATCCCAGGAGAACAGCAGGATGCACCACATCAAAGGAAAACAGCACATGCTGCACATGAGCGCATAACGTAGTTGTTTCTAGCCAGGGTGTCTGACGAGTCACAAATGGCTCCACACCCCAGACTGTAAGTTATAGAATGAATAGTAATAGCAAGAAGCAGAAGCTTACCACTGAATGCTGCTGCCACATACACCAGCACAAAGACAGTGAAGCCAAAGGACATGGCAATGGAGACCACCCTGGAGTTGTCCAGCAGACAGTCTGTTGGTGTAGCTGCAGAAATAAAGAATGTTGTTTTAACTATATATCTGCAAGCAAGCACAATAGAGAGCATCTGCATTTGTACCAGCAGCAGTATTCAAGCACCTGAGTCCTTGCACATACATTCCAACACATGAGCTTTCCTGTTCTCTTGTGTGCAGGACCCTCATTTGGCATGTCGGCATGCAAATGCTGTGTCCATGGGGGGGAGCACTTTCAGCCAGCATTACAGCCAGCAGTAGCTCCAGCTTACTGTAGCTTGACCTTTGCACAACACACATTGCCCAAGGCAGCTTGTGATGTGCAACAGAGCACTCCTGCACCTATGACAGAAGGGCAGGGACACTGACCTGTGGTGCCGCCTGATGAACCTGTGGATCCTGTTGTTCCACCTGAAACGTCTGTGGATGAGCAACCGAAGACAATTGAGCCTACAGCAAGGTAGAGGAAGAACAGTGTGCACAGATACTCCGTCCAAAGAGCCTGCACAGTCAGGCAAAGGTCACATGGTGTTGTGCATATACCACTGCAGATACTGGAAGGCGTGCAGGGCTCGATGAGCCAGTCTGTGGTCACCTTGAGGAAGGAACCAGACATGGGCTCCACGAGCTTGAGTTTCTCCCTAAAAAAGGGAACTCTGGCCTTCATCCGCGAGACTCTCCCTCTGCTGTCGGAACTTTGGTTGACGTATCCGTTGGGCTGTGTTACCATGGTGTCGTGATGTCAACCCGGTGCAGTCTGTTTTGTAAGCCTACCTGCGCAGGTGAGGTGTACTCTGTTTTATCGTGCTTTCGCAGCGGCTGGACAGTGTGACTGCAGCATGTACACGCAATCAGTCTCAAGAACACCTCGGCGAAGTATACAAATCGGTGCACAGCACTGACAATCGCGGTGCACATCCGCACAGTGATAGCTCAAGGTCAATCGGCACACGATCATCAGGTGGCAGTAGCATACCGTGAACAGTCGACGCTCTCAGCAGGTCTGGCAGAAGGGGCTTGTCGTGCTTGTTTGGCCCCTGAAGCAGTGCGAAGACTGGTCATCACACTTGGCTCTGCGCGTTGGCTTTCAGCTCATCAATTTGCCAGGTGGGCGCCCGCAGCTGCCGCGCAAGCATGATGTGCTGTGATCCATGTGAGGACCAGTGTCAGATTTAGCCTCGCCGTATGACCTCGCCATAATCCTGGCGGAGCCTGGGCAGAGCCTTGAGGGCAGATTGCCTGCGCAATGAGCTGTTCACTACTGCACCTAGCGAGGCAGAGGAATGCAGGTCGCAATTCGGTATGACTGGTGCTCTCTGCAAGCAATCTACCAGGCATCAGTACTCAGGAGAACCTACCTAAAAGACGGACCAGGACTCATATACAAAGCTCACTTTCTTACCAAGTAAATCTTTGAAAACTTAAGCACCTCACATGCCTTGCGGTGTGTAGTACTAGCAGTTTGCTGTACAAAAGAAAAACCGGTGACAATGCATGCTCTGTGATGGTACCAAGCGGCGACTGCATGGTAGCTGCCGCAAGTGAGCAAACTGGTGCAAAGACGTTCACACAAATGACTCGATGCCAAACATGCAGCTGCAATTACATGCACAGTGAAACAACCAGCATCAGGCAAATCACTGAAACAAAAGTACATTGCAGCACAAGGCTACTTTGATCACACTGTATAAGGTTTACAGCAAAATAGCAAGCTCAACACACTGAAACTTGCCATGAATGTAACAGGGTACAATTAGCCAACGGGCATAAATGCGCAATGTGGGGTTGTACGCTACAACAATGAGCCAGCCAAGCCATGAATGGTGCTACACTATTTAGTCCTGAAATCAAAGTGCATGGGCCTCACTGCTCTGCATGCATGCAAACTGCGCCAGGGTTGGGCCAGGTCGAATGCACTCAAGTCAGCTTGGTTTTGGCATCTGACTCCACATTCCAGCGGAAATTGTTTGTTGATCTCAAAACCTGCAAGCAGTATGCCATGTTCTTTCCATGGAATGTCCATGGGGAACAACCCTAAAACATGCTCAGGTGCCCAGGATTTGCACACATGATGCAATACCAAGCCTGATAAGTAAAGCTGGTTGGGCACCTGTTGTCACTGTATGCATACTGCAGTACAGCTGTACAATGTAACACATCCTGACTCCATACTGTACAATGTAACACATCCTGACTCCATATTGTACAATGTAACACATCCTGACTCCATACTGTACAATGTAACACATTCTGTCTCACAGGCGCTTGCCCATGACATAAGTCACAGAACTGATGACATCAATCACACCAAATGGACGTACTGAAAGTAACGTTGATGCAGACCGCTGAAGGCACTCACGCCACCAGAATTTCCAAAGGCTCTGCTGTATCACAATTAGCATAAACAGCAGTCTTGAGTCGCAATCACATCAAGTACATGCAACAAAGCTGTTGAAGTTGCCTCACTTGTCACAAAAAAATTGTCCAGCATCTTGAATGTAGTCATCTTCTGCTTTCATACTGCTGGCCCCACCCAGCAGGGTCCTGCACACATGGACAGACAGACCCTGAGTTTAGGGTTTCGGTGCGCATGAACAACTTTGCTGACTGGCTGTGAGCAGTTGTACTGTAATAGGTGCACCAGCATTGTTATTATTATTATTATTATTTATTATTGCTTTTCAGCTACATGTCTGCAGGTGTACAAACAGATGTATTGACACACTGCTTTTTGCAAAAGAGGCTACACTGTGTCACATTGTGCACAGGCCAGATGCATCCAAAAGAGTGCAAAAGACAACAACACAAGACAGAGTAAATTGTTTTAGCAACAAGGCAACTGTTACACAACTCTAGCATCCTGCAGGAAGGAACCTTGCACTGCAACATGCTGTATACCACATCTTCAATCTTACTTCAAAATTTGTAAATACAGTTGTATCTGCGGTCACATCTGTTAAAATTGGAATGATACAGAGAAGACTAGCATGGCCCTCGCGCTGAGATGACGCGCATAAATTGAGAAATGGTATATCACCAAAACGTTTCACTGCGGTATTGCATCAGAGATCAATCTTGATTGATGATCACCTACCTCATATGCTCGTGGACCTCCTGTGAATCGTGTTCCAGAATCCAGGACTTCAGCATGATAGCTAGGGTTTAGCTCATACCCTCCCTTGCTGGTGTCATAGACCAAGTTACCAGTGCTGCTCTGATACTGATGGAAGTCTGTAGCTGTATCTGTGCGTAATGGCGGCGGGAAGCTTCTGGGAGATGGCTGTGATGGTGCTGAACCCCCCTGCAGGTCATCAGACGCAAGTCATGACTCATTTCGGGAATCTGCCTATTACTAATGTGGCCGCGAATCACCAATGTGGCCAACATCTGGCGCAGTGCAGCCAAGTTGAAGTCAGTCTTTCATAACAGCTGTATACACAATTTTATGTGCAGGATGTCGGCAATGCTGCTAGAATTTCTGACTCAGCTTCTCGCAATTTTGGATTTAGATTCCTAGACCCTGAATATGGCAGGTGGGATCTGTTAACCGGGAAGTAAACATTTGTGAAGTAAGCAAGCAAGCCTTGCACTCTGAGGGTTGGGGATCACATGGAAGTCTTACTGAAGGCTCTTTGACAGAGGGGCAGAGGGGAGGGGGGCAGAGGGGAGGGGGGCAGAGTGGAGGTGGGCAGAGGGGAGGGGGGCAGAGGGGAGGGGGGCAGAGGGGACGAGGGCAGAGGGCATCCTGCTCTGTATGGTGTGCTGTGACTGATAGTTGAGGGCCATGCGCTATATCACATATGTGTGTACATGCTGTGTCTTGCATGCTACATGAAGCATTTTACACTCTGTGTTTTGTTTGCGGATAATAATAACAATGAGAATAATAACTTATAATGGGGTGGGCTTTGGAGATTTCAGATTTCCCTTTGTGGTGTGGCCGTACTGCACAAGTGTTGTGACGCAACCTGCTGTCAATGCATGACGTTTTGGGGCACACCCCCTACGCTGTAAATTCCATACACCACGGGCAATGCGTAAGCTGTTGATATCCAACTGCTTGCTTTTGAGCTATTTGCTTATGAGACCAGCGCATAGCAAGGCGTGATGATCATGCAACAAAATGCATCTATGTGCGTGCATGATTGAGGGTGCACACGACTGTGTCTGCATCCAAATAGTCCAAACAGCTGCGTGCTGCTGGTCAGCGGTATCATCACGTGGCATGTACAGCACTGTCTTTTGAGCATCTGTCCATTTCTGCGTACTAGCATGCACGTGTAAAGCAAGCTTGAACTCACGTGTGTGCCAGATATGTCCATGCCAAAGTATGCACGCAGGCTTGCGAGGACATTGCATAAACTGAGCGGCCTTACCGACTCAATGTCTTGTCCTGTCTCTTCAGCTTTTTGCTGATTCAGCACTGCAGGGTCCACGTCGAGGCCAGACACCCCAGCATAACCAGGCAGCCTGCTAGAATCGTACTCTTTGCCATGCTGGTCGACGTAGTCGACAGATTTGATCTGCAACACAACACAAAGTGTCAGTGCAGATATTGCACTGCAGTATTGCCAAGCAGTTTCTTTGGCTACTCACTGCCCAGTAAATCTTGTTCCTTGTCAAGGCAGCTTAACAAACAGTGAGCACTTGAAGAAAGAAGCCAAGTGCTGCTACAAAGCTCACACTGTTTGTCTACGCCATGATCAGAGGCGCCATAGAAAGCAAACACGACGAAAAGGCATGAAAGCAGAAGCGTGTTGGCTCTAGAGGCGTGCCGATGTTCCGCGGCGAATTTCGCGGATCTTCCGCCGTGAATCTGCCGACAACATGTCCGGTGTTCTGATCGCAACTGACCCCGGGGTTCCTCTAACGAGGTAGTGGGCCCCCAGTGTGGAGGACCAACAAAAGGCAAGTGGCAGGAAAGGCAGAAGCTTACTGGCTCTGCAGATGGTCTGAAGGCAAGCTCGTACAACAAGGTAGCCACTATAGCTCCAGTGAAGGGTCCCACCCAGAAGATCCAGTGGTGAGTCCAGGTGCCTGATACCACTGCTGGCCCAAATGACCTGGCAGCTGCACCACGTAGGGACAGACATCAGCAGTGTTGTGATCACAATGAGCGTTGCATCACAGCTTAGTCCCAAGAGGTCTGATGCAGCATGCTCATGTCGAGGTGGAGTGACCATGCCATGGCATGCATCATATGAATGCTGGTGCCTAAACAGTAGGGATTTGATCACTGCTGGTATACTGTTGGGATGTTTGCACGATGGCAAGCAAACACAGGCGGTTAAGCAGATAGAAGGCACTCTGAAACAATTACTCCAAACCAAGGTTGATCACGCAGCAATGACAGTGTGATGGAGCTTACGGTTGATGCTGGTGCCGTCGATGGGGACAGCAGCAATATGGCAGACAAAGACTGCGAACCCAATGCCAGCAGGGGCAAGAACCGGAAGATGGGCTGTGCTTTGCGCCCTAGCTTGGTCGGTGGCAGCAAACACCACAAAGACGAGGAGAAAAGTGAGAATGGCCTCCATTAACCACCCTGCGCTTTGGGGGAGCCCCGTTAGAAGCACATTTGAACCCCCCTTTGCCGCATGGAATCCAGAATGGTCAGTCTGCACCAAGCAGATGGTCAGTAAGCACTTGGAAAGGGGTCTTGTGAAGTACAAGCATGCACAACGCATGTTTGATTTTGTAGGTGTGTTTCTGTGATACAGGTGCATGCACGTGCACCACAGGGTACCACAGTTTGACAAGTGTGATACAGTGTAATACAGTGCATTGCATTGCAAAGCACACCAGTGAGCAAAGCACTGCACAACACAATGAGCAGCATTGTGTCACATAACAACTGCCAGTCTTGTGGCAATGCTGCCATTGTTCATCATCAGTGTAAGCTTGCTTTTAAGTTTTCTGCTGAACACATAGCACAAGCACCACATCATGACATGCACTGGTGCAACCCTTACCGCATACACAAAGGCAGACCCCAAAATTGCGCCTACCAGCTGTGCCACAACATAACACAGGAACCTCTGGGCGCTGATCTTTTTAGCCAGTAAAAATCCCAGTGAAATTGCAGGGTTGATATGGCCACCTGTGTGCAGATAATACAGAATCTGATCATGACCTGATCAGCCGTCAAGTATCCTTTGCAATGGCTCTTGTGATCTGGCTCATCACAACACGATCAACAAACTGCATGCATTTGAATTGAGCTGATAGTGATAAGCTGGACTACAAAATTGGTTAAGGCTTTGCTTCCTGGTTGCATGATCTAGCTAGCCGTAAGCGCCACATCAGTTTCGTACAGTGGGCGGACAGTACATGATGTATATGAGCAGTGCAGCTAAAGCTGTAGCAAGCATCGCCATACTATGCAGGTGCTTGCATTCTAACAATTTAGCTTAAGCCATGTTCATTGCGGCAGTGAAAGCACTCAGCAAGTCAGTTCTGTAGAAAAGAAAAGAAAAGAAAAGACTACGCCTTTTGGCGTCAATGTAATGAAAGCCAAGTAATATACCGGGCTGCCAAGATGTCAGTTCCATACAGGGCTCTCAACATCATGCACATGTAAGTACTTGTCACAGTATTGTAAGTACTGTGCTACTTGCAACAAACAATTTGGCAAGGCCCTCACAAATTGCAGATTTGAGCTCACCACTGAAGGCTGCCGCAATGTACACCAGAACAAAGATGGTAAAGCCAAATGAAGTGGCGATGGTCAGCACCCTGGCAGCATCAAGATTGTTTGCTGCTGGATTTGCTGCA
>JAABUK010013418.1_pt1 | contig 10226 bp, 5 predicted proteins | sample 5559141 | NCBI WGS metagenome assembly JAABUK01 (sample SAMN10711869, study PRJNA513367) | rock metagenome | isolation source: Antarctica rocks | place: Antarctica: Victoria Land, Pudding Butte nord | collected 2016-01-03 | reverse complement strand
CCCATCAAGATATCACAGCCTCCCACAAACTCCCCCCCAACATACAGCTGCGGAATTGTTGGCCAATCACTATACTCCTTGATCCCACTCCTTAGATGCTCATCCTCAAGCACATTGAACGCAGTGAATTTGCCAGGGTCAACGCCTTGAAGTCCGAGGATTTGGATCGAGGTGCGCGAGAAGCCGCATTGAGGTGTTTCGGGCGTGCCTTTCATGAATAGCACGACGGGAGCAGAGGCGACGGCTTTGTCTATTGCGGTGCGGACATCGGATGATAGTAGGCGGGCTTGGAGTAATGATCTTTGTATCCGAGGGGAGAGAGTGGAAGATGTGGCGGAGGGGCGGAGGGCGGAGAGCGCGCCGCGGAATGCCTGTTCCGGAGTCAGTGGTACTTGTTGGAGGTGGAAGAAAGCTTCCGTACAGGCGACAGGAGTGATCTCGATATCATCGCTGGTATCATGTGGGATGTAGGAATGGAAACAAAGCATTGGGTTATTTTCACAGAGCAGTTTTTGATGTCATGCCGGGGATTGCCGATGTTTTTCCGAACCTCGTCGGTGGTGTCACAGCGTACTATTACTGATTCTGTATTTTTCTGCCCTCTTTCTGGCCATGGTACCAAATGTCATACACATTACGAAATCTCCCGAGTTTGTCAAAACTCCGTCTTGAATGGTCAGATACCCGCGTTCCAACCAGAGTAAGCCCCGAATCGCAGCATTACCATCTTCATTACTAAATCCAAGACCAACACCATTGCCATGGCGTCAACCGATACCCAGCCGCAATCTCTCTTCTCCGCCGCCGAATACGCAAAAGATGGTAAACACCACATCCTCCTCGCCGCGACCGGCTCCGTCGCAACCATCAAACTCCCCCTCATCGCCCGGGCCCTCTCCTCACACCACTCCACCGTATCTCTACGCATCCTCCTCACCCCCTCCGCAACCCACTTCCTACAGTCCCAATCTGCGGAGCAACCAGGTCTTTCCTCCCTCCTCGCTCTCCCGGGCGTTGATGGCATCCACAAAGATCAGGATGAGTGGGCTAAACCTTGGGTGAGGGGTGATGGGATCCTGCATATTGAGCTAAGAAGATGGGCAAATGTGCTTGTCATTGCGCCGTTGTCGGCGAACAGTCTGGCGAAGATTGTGAATGGACTGAGTGATGGTTTGTTGATGAGTGTGGTTAGGGCGTGGGACACGACTGGCTTGATTGATGGAGTCGATGGTGTGGGGAGGAAGAAGAGGATCTTTGTGGCAGCGTCGATGAATACGGCGATGTGGAGGCATCCGATTACGGGGAGGCAGATCAGGGTTCTGGAGGAAGAGTGGGGGGGTAGCAGTGAAGGTCAGCGTGAAGGGGTCGACGGGCAGGGCAAAACTGGGTTGGAGAACGGGTGGATTACAGTGCTGAAGCCGATGGAGAAGGAGTTGGCTTGCGGGGACGTGGGAGATGGAGCTATGATGGACTGGAGGAATATTGTGGCACACGTGGAAGGATATCTTGGCTTGGACTCGAAGACCCCTTCAAATGGGAACGGTTGAATCTACACTGAGTCAACTTGGCGGGACCGTTCTGACTCCTTGTTGAAACGCTGGACAAGGTCATCTCCAAAGAGACCAGCGGCAATGCTACCGCCGGTCAGCCAACAACCATACTTGAACCACCACCAACAGTTCTGGACCTCTTCCAGGCGGACTCGATGTACCATTGTCGCAAGTGTTGCGGCTGCTCCACCGCAACTGCCGAGGAAGAAGACGGGCCCAGCACCAGAAAAGTACCCAGCAGTCGCCAAGAGTCCAATCTGCACAACGGACAATCCAGAAAGGATCGCCTTGGTATTGTGCTCATGCGCAAGAGCGATCGACTTGATGCCCGCGCCGACGTCGTCTTTAATGTCCATGTGAGCATATATCATGTCATAATTGACAGTCCACGCTACACAGCTCGCATAGAGCGCTGTCGCGGCTGCCAGAGCATTACTATCTACGAGCAGATCAATGCCAAGCGCAGGGAAGCCCATCATAGCGCCCCAGGAGAAAGTCAAGCCGAGGACGAACTGAGGATAATTCGTCACTCGCTTGGCCAGCGGATAGCTTGCGACCAGCAGAAGACTTGGAATGCCGTAGAAAAGGCATTGCGTTGGGAATTGGAGCAGGACGCACAGTCCTGCCAGCAACTGGAAGCCTGTGAATATCACGGCCTTTTGTGGTGTAATGGCCTTACGAGCAATAGGTCTGAATTTTGTTCTTTCCACGTGGGGATCCAAGTTCCGGTCCCACAGATCGTTGATTGTACATCCAGCTCCACGCATGATCAATGCTCCAGTCAAGAAGAGGGCAGCTGTGAAGATGACTTCCGCCGCACCAGCCATAGGTTGAGCCAGTGGTGCGGCAAGGAGGGTGGAGAAGAGGCATGGGAAGTACAAGTAGTATGTTCCCGTCGGTTTATCCAGTCGGATCAGTTCTGCATAAGGAATCCATGATCTTGGTAGACGTGACACAAGACCCTTTTGCGGTGGTTTGTAGACAGCCGGAGAAGAGATTCCGGGAGTCAAAATCGCCCCAGAAGAGGTTGGTGCTGACGTTGTAGAGTATCTCGCCCGCTGCCATTGATTCATAACATGAGGCTGCTGAAGCCCGAAATATGACGGTCGACCAATATTGGACAGTGCTCTGGTGGAAGAGCATAGTATCCTTGCTCTATGTCGAAGCTGTGACGTTCTGAGCCCCGGTAGCACCTTGGTGACTCCGCCAGGCCTCGGATATACGAGCATTTTCAAGATGTTGAGTCGCCAGGATAGGGGCTAGACACACGCAGGAGTCGTCGACATTGCAATGCACGTTCCCGCTTTCATCATGGACGTCGTGGGAAGGTGTCGATTACTTTTGACAATGGCGCCGAGAAGCAATGAGAACGCTCGACAGCAAAGTCGGATGAAATGGGAGAATGAGCGCCAAGGATTTCCTCCTTCCGGGTCTTGGCGATCAGCTTCGAGAACCCTCGACGGTGTCAGGCGCAAATGTACCCATTCACCCTGATTTCACTTTAATCATCTTCACTTGGTCTCAATCCTTTGCAGCAATCACTCCTGCTACGCCCGAACTCTGCTGTTCTTTCCCAGCAACCTCTTGCACCTGTGCCGGGAACATCGGCCTCCATGCGCAGGTAATATCTGAACCAAGGGAGGCATAGGTCTTGGTTCATCGCGAATCGAAGACGTGGTGCGACAGAGATGCCTTCACAAAGACCTTGCGCGGCTTTCGAGCCAATCTCGCCTGACCTGGATCTCGCCGCGCTGGTCGAAGCAACGCCAAATTTCGAGTTTGTTGTGAGAATACACTGCGACATGATTGACCACCAAGGGATGGAGTCCTTCGAGAAGCTTATCCTACTTCATGTTATCCTCGGCGGGAAGCCATTGGTGATAGAAGGCTATCAGGAGCACCTTGATCGGTGGACATTTGCGTTGCAATGGCTCAGAGACAACTGCTCTCAGAAAAGTATGCATTACGCTTCGTGTATGGTTGCATGCAGCTTCGCTTACGTCTCCACAGTCGAGAATGCGCGTGACTTGACAAAGAAGACAAATCTGCCACTTTCTATCGGGCATTACCTGAACAATATGGCCCTCCTTACAAACCAATGGAATTCAAAGAACTATAAAGATCCTGACAGGCAGCGTATATACCTCAAGGATATTGACTGTCCACCTCTGTGGCACGAAAAATTGAGCAACCTTATACCTCCGGCGGTCTTCTATCTAAACGAGTCCACCGGAGAGCACAGCGGCCCTGGGGCAGTAGAAGAGCCAAACCCAAATGGCCCACGCACCCGAAGGGGTCGAGGCATTGCTAAAGCTGGGGATCTCATGAGCAGTCTACCGCCTGAAATGCGAGCAGAGAACATGATGTGCTACATCGGTCACGAGGGCACTTATACTCCTTCACATCGAGAGATGTGTGCTAGCTTGGGCCAAAACATCATGGTTGAGACCTCAACAGGTGCCATCGAAGACGGTAAGCCGACTAAGCCAGGCTCTTCTATCTGGTTCATGACCGAGACCAAGGACCGGCACGTTGTTTCGGAGTATTGGCTTTCAGCGCTGGGCCACGACGTCGAAATCGAGAACCATTTCGCACAGATCAATGCCTGGAAAGCTGCTCCCTTCAGGACATACATAGTTGAGCAGCGTGTCGGCGATTTCATACTCATTCCTCCGCTTGCTCCTCATCAAGTATGGAACCGAGGTACTCGAACCATGAAAGCTGCCTGGAATAGAACGACGGTAGAAACTTTGGAAATGGCGCTAGAGGAAGCGCTACCACGAGCAAGGATGGTCTGTCGAGATGAGCAGTACAAGAACAAAGCGATCATCCATTATACACTCGTCAAGTACTCGAAACTTCTGACAGCGGCAGCAGGTTTGAAGCAGAAGAAGTCTAACAAGCCCCCAGCAAAAGTTCAGCAGGTGGAGAAGGACTTTCGGAGGCTTCATGCACTTTACACCCAAATCCTGATTTCAGAAAGTTTTCCGCCTGGTCAAGAGGAGAAGAAGCTCGAATTCATTCTCTATGATGGTAATATCACTTGTTCTTATTGCCGAGGTAACATCTTCAATCGTTTCCTGACCTGTCCCTCATGCATTGGCGAGCTGCCAAATGGAGACGAAGACACTTACGATATCTGCATGGATTGCTACGCAATGGGTCGATCATGCCTCTGCATCTCCAACCTGAAATGGCTTGAGCGATTCTCCTGGGGGAACCTGACTCAGAAGCACGAGCACTGGCGACGGCAGATCATCCAGTTTGAGGGCCAGGTGACAGACAAATCTCCCAGATGTCTCAAAGTCGAGCTCGAGGGGTATGGAAAGCGATCACTCGCGGAGATCTGTCAGCTGGAGCTGAAGAAGCGGCCGTGGAAAGACGTCAGGAAATCGGCTGCACTTGCTGAGGAAGGTGCTGAGAGTGAAGAAGTCGAGGTCAATGGAGAAGGCATCGTGCAAAAGAGAAAGCGAAAGCCTAGACTATCGGAGAAGTTTAAAAGAGAGCATGAGGTTTGCCATTTTCACACTACCTGGGAGCCGAAATGGAAACAGATTGAATGTTCACAATGCGTCGCCAGTTTCTGCTACGGCACTTTGGCTCGAGCCTTTGACTTGAAACCGCACGAGATCTTGGCAGAGAAGGAGTGGAAATGCCCACGATGTCGCAATTTCTGCATCTGCAGGAGGTGTAGGACAAAGCCAGGCTGGAAAATGATCGAGCCTCCGAGAATAATGCTTGGTCATGATACGAAGAAGGTTGCGGACCCACGAAGCGTTGAGAGCTTAGTCGATTATAGCCAATCGAATATCAGCTGGCTACAGAAGGTTGGCGACGATGGAACAAAGGATACTCGAAGACTTCAACAAAGGAAACAGGCCGCTGAAAAAGACAAAGCCCAAAGACCCGTGCTTGGCGATCACTATGTCGAGGATGCGAATACGACAGGCCAGGGCAATGACGAGCTTGAGGACAGTCTTCTCCGCTTGGCTCAACAAGAAGGTATACCAATTGACCCTGCCCTAGACAACGGCGTCCGAGAGAACATGCTGGATGGAGAGTCTCAAGATGAACATGAACGCTACAACGAGAACCCCGAAGAAGCTGGTCTTGGAGATATGAACGAGCCTTACCATCACCTCCCACCCGAACCACATCATGTCATTCCGGCTAGCGGCATTATTCGTTATTCTGAGCATGCATATGATGCCACAGAGGCGATCACCTTTGAATATCCTGATCCGGACTTTGAGCTTCAAGCCCCGCAATCCCAAGAACCGGCACCAGCAGGAGAGCAAGCTCCACCTGGGTATGAGGCTGCAACCGAGCGGGAAGAGGCGGGCGAGATCGAGATGATTCAAAGAAAACGAAAGAGATTAGGTGTTGAGCCTGGTGATGAACCTTACACCTCTCCCCAGAGGGCCAAGATAACCAGCATCAAGAAGAAGAAACGTCGGAAGTCATTGGTGGTCAAGTTAAACGTTGACAAGAGCAAACTTGGAGAGCTAAACAAACTGGCTATCATAGCTCAACGAGCTCTAAATGGAGTAGGAGAGGATGATACGCCTGTCATTGGCTCGGACCTCAGAGCACTGAATGCGGAATCGAAAGCGGCGAATGTCCAGCCACTGACGAAGAAGGTTCGCTTCGAGCGTGAAGATGAAGACGATGATTTCACAGGGCCGAGGGTTCGCAAAGACAGGCAACGGGCGAATCCAGAACTGCACACGGTGCCAACGCGAAGAACTCGGACTCAAAACGTCGCCTATGACGAGCCTTCTGACGGTGAAGATTTCGAAGAGTTGTTAGGCGACCAGAGCGATCAAGGTCGTCGAAGACGTCCACAGCTGGAACCAGACAGCAATGAGAAGCAATCGCAACGCCGCAGCTCGGCTCCTGCGGATGGTAATGGCCCTGACGCATCGTCTACCACTGACGCCGATATCGATCCTTCACTGGAGGACAAAGCTGTTGCCGTAGGTCCTGCTCAGGCTCCCCCTGCTGCACAAATGCCAGGATTACTCACCGGGAACGGTATCAGATCTCTCGCAGATCCGAACATGGCGAACACCCCTGTACGAGATACGGCCAGCTCAACTCTAACGGACGAGAGTACCATCAACCCAGTACCCCAAAGTAGCTCGAATGTCCAGTTGACTGTCAATAACCAATTGAGATCAGCACAGGCCCGCTCGTCACCTCCGGTGGTGACCTTTTCACCTATCAATCCTAAGCAAAAGGACAAGGCACCGCAGCGCGTTTCCGAGCTTACCGAAGCGGAGAAGAATCGCAAAGCCAAGCTGGCGGCTATGCATTGGGCTGAAGGTGACAGCGACGATTTAGAAGCAGACACTTTGCCAGCTTCCGAAGACGAAGAAGAAATGTTTGTACCAGAGACTCACGCACCTGGTGTGAATGCCGCGACTACCAAATCGAGGACCAGCTTACTTGGTTCTCTACCCCCAGCCTCAGAACAGATTCCACCGAAAGGTCCGAGGAGCGCTTCGGCTCGCAAGGCACCATCGGGTGATTGGAATCATGATGTGGACAGCACCGAGGAGGAAGTCGTCGCGATTCACCGTCAGCCCTCAAAAGCTCCGATGTTGTCTGGTGGGCGTAAACCTGTTGCTAGGGGCATTGAAGTGACGTCGTTATAACGAGGTAGGCGGAGAAGGGGTGGGCTTCGTATGTGAGAGAGAGACCCAACGTTCAGATGAATTCAATTAGATGTGGGATGGACCACTGTGTTGGCAAACAAGCATCTCTTTGCTCTCTTGATACGGCCCTCCTGCTTGTGAGGCCAGTTAGGAAAATCCTCATCCCCCCAACACTGGTATCTTGATGAGTGTTTGGAAAGGCAGATGACGTCCCGGGTAGTATTCCATTGCATCAGCCCCTGATATCCGAATGCGCCTCCTGGTGTCATGGTGTGTGGCTTAATTAGCGTGATGTAGACATGGCTGCGGCTCGACGTCAAAGTGGCTGCCCCGACTCCAGATTTCTCCATGCCAACTCGTACACCAGCTCGTACACCAGCTCGTACACCAGCTCGTGCCAGGGTCTCTGCATTTGCTCTCAGACTGCCACTGTTCGCACGGCACTGTAAGCATGGAGTCCATGCGCCTTCTACAACAACGCGCTCTGCGCCAGATCTTCCAGTCGCGACCTCTTCAGACACGACAAGTAGGCCGGCCGATCAGCTCCAGCCGCTCCGTCAGTCCGGAACAATGTTTCCGGACACGGCAGAGAAGGTCACCAACATTCGCTGCTGTTCGCAGACCACACTCACGTACTCCGTTGTCGTCCTTCCGCCTCAGCAGACCTGCCCGCCGCTTCCAGTCCACCCAAAGCAGCGGCCCACCCTCGTCGTCGGAGCAGACCCTCTCCCTCTCCCAACGCATGCGTAAGCTATCCCGCGAATACGGCTACGCCGCTCTAGGCGTCTACCTTGCCCTCACCGCCCTCGATCTCCCCTTCTGCTACCTCGCGGTCTCCTACCTGGGGACCGAGCGCATTGGCCGCTGGGAACATGCCGTCCTCTCGTATGTGCAGGGGATAGTGAAATGGCCGATGGGGAAGGAGATGGTGGATGAGGGGATGGGGTATGTCACGCCAAAGGTGCTGTTGGAGGAGGGGCAAGGCAGGGACGAGAAGGGCAAGAGGTTACTGGAAGAGGAGGAGACGTACGTGGTGGAGGATCATGGGTACGATGAGGCGGAGAAGGCTAATCAGGGGGACAATGCCAGTATGTTCTCTTTTCCGCGGTCTGCCGGCTTGTTCTGTGTGGGCTACGGCTGGTTTGGGGAAGAGAGATTCTGGAGCTGACTCTGAACCTTCCTGTTGCAGGTGTCTGGACGAAGCTCGCACTTGCTTACGCGATACATAAATCCTTCATCTTCATCAGGGTTCCCCTGACGGCAGCGATCACCCCAAAGGTGGTCAAAACTTTACGGAGCTGGGGATGGAATATCGGGAAGCGGCCGACCAAGAAGGTCGTTGCGGGCGCTGGAATCAATACCGGCAAGGCTGGAGTAAAGCCGGAGAAATGAGAGAGAGAGAGAGAGAGAGAGAGAGAGAGAGAGAGAGAGAGAGAGAGAGAGAGAGAGAGAGAGACAACACTACCGGCAGGTGTACTTACTCTGGGATCGAAAGCATAACAATTCCTAGCGCGGCGAAGGTGGCTTCGGAGATATTCATCTCGCTCTTGTGGGCATATTGCATCTGGTGGGCGAGATATTCAGCTCTTTTATCTGCAGGTTTTCGCGGCTTCGGTGAAACTCGCAGTTCTGGCTGTGCTCCTCTGTGTCGTCCAAGCCACCCATCATCCCCAGCCCCCGTTTCCCCCATCACTTTCGCTTTTTCGCTCCCTCCCAACCAGCAGAAAACCGATGGCATTGATCATCCTAGCAACTCCGAACGCTCCCACTAAGATGTTCCAAATCAAGTTTCTTCCTCCTCCTCCACCACCACCACCCCCCACTCATGATCCACCACCCCAAACATAATCTCCCGCAACCAGCGCTTGATCGTCAAGGCATACCTGGCCTCCACCCCCTTCTTCAACGGCAACTCCACATCCTTGCCCCGGAAATGAATGTCCGCGACCGGGGCAATAAAGAACGCGGTCCCACACCCAAAGGCTTCCAGCAACCTCCCCTCCGCCGCCGCCTCCACCACCTCTCCCATCGTGAACTTCCTCTCCACGACCTCCATCTCCGGCTCCCCCTCGCCCTCCCCTGTCCCTGCGCCGGGAGCCCACCTCTCCCTCACCAACTCCAAGACACTGCCCCGCGTCACCCCCTCCAGAATAACCCCATCCCCCAACGGCGCCGTCACCAGCTGCAGGGCCCCTCCCCCTCCTCTCGTCCTCCAGACCACAAAGAAATTCGACGCCCCCGCCTCGGTCAGGTAGCATTCGGGGCCAAACAGCCACAGGACCTGGTGATACCCCTGGTCGCGTGCCTCCTGCTGCGCCACCAGACCGGGCCCGTAGTTGGCGCCGACCTTGGCGTTCCCGAAGCCGCCGGGCCAGGCGCGGATGGTGTCGTGGCGGGAGGCGAGGAGGCGCATGCCCCCTGATGGTTTGGTGGATTCGGGCGGGGCGGGCGGGCGGGCGGCCAGCGAAGGCAGCGGCCGAGATGAGGGCGAGTGCGGTGTGGTGGTGGTCGGGGGACCGTTGATCGCAGGCTTGGGGGGCGCCTGGTCTGGCTCGTCCAGCGGGGGAAAGCAGACTGCCACCATGAAGAAGAGTGCCTCGGTCGGTCGTTGCACCCCGAGTGCATCCCCCGTCCCGATCATCGTCGGTCTCAAGTACAGATGGTTCCCCCGCTGGCCGTCGGGCAACCACCGGGCCGCCTCCACGCCGACGAACTTCTCAATCAACTTCTGCAGCTCGCTCGGTTCGAACGCCGGGAGAGCGATGCGCGTGGCGGATCGCAGCATGCGTTCGCAGTTTCGCCGCGGACGGAAAAGACGCAGTTTCCCGTCGTGGCCGCGGTAGGCTTTCATGCCTTCGAAGCATTCGGTGGCGTAGTGGAGTGCCGAGGCCAAGGGGGAGAGGGTCAGAGGGGCGTAGGGGGTGATGCCGGGGGCGGACCAGCCGGAGTGCGAGGTCCAGGAGCAGGTTAGCATGTGGTCGGTGTGCAGTTTTTGGGACCAGAGGAGGAGGGAGGAGGG
>JAABUK010013417.1_pt1 | contig 10226 bp, 9 predicted proteins | sample 5559141 | NCBI WGS metagenome assembly JAABUK01 (sample SAMN10711869, study PRJNA513367) | rock metagenome | isolation source: Antarctica rocks | place: Antarctica: Victoria Land, Pudding Butte nord | collected 2016-01-03 | reverse complement strand
CTCGGCGGCGTTCCGGACTTCGATGAGGCGAGGGTACATGGCAACCTCCGTGGAGAAGGCACGACTTCAAGACCGCCAAGGTAGCCGAGACTACCCGGTCGGACCAGAATCAATTACCGCACCCGCGGGAACTGGCGAGGCCCGGCAGGTCCCCGCCGGCCGGTCGCCGCCCGGGGGGGCACGTCGCCCGCGTCCCGCCCCGGATCGCGGCCCCTTCACGCGATCCTCCTCCTCGAAGGTGCTCGGCCCGGGCCGAGCTCTTCGAAGCAATCCAGGAGCGATCGGGCCGACGAGGCCCAGGTGAAGCGCCGGGCCCGCTCCAGCGCCCGGATCGAGAGGCGGCCGCGCCCGACGGGGTCGGCCAGGGAGGCTCGGATGACGCCGGCGATCGCGGCGACGTCCGTCGGGTCGAAGTAGAGCCCCGCGTCGCCGACCACCTCGGGCAGGGAACCGGCCGTGCTGCACAGGACCGGCGTGCCGCACGCCATCGCCTCGACCGGGGGCAGGCCGAATCCCTCCATCAGCGAGGGCTGGACCAGGGCGTAGGCCTGGCGGTAGAGGTGGGCCAGGTCGGCGTCGGGGACGAAGCCGGTGAGATGGGCCCGGTCGCCCAGCCCGGATCGCCCGACTGCCTCGCGGAGCGCCGGGACGTGGGTGTGGAAGACGTCGCCGAGGTCGCCGACCAGGATCAGGCGGACATCGCCCGGGGCCGCCAGGGCGAACGCCTCGATCAGCCGGGGGAGGTTCTTGTGCGGGCTCAGGCCCCCGACGTAGAGCAGGTAACGCGAACCGGGCGCGATCCCGTACCGGGCGAGGACGGCGTCGGACCCGCCGTCGGGGTCGCCGGGGCCGAACGCGGCATCGGGCCCTTCGGTGACCACCCGGAATCGGCCTTCGGGCAGGCGGAACCAGGCGATCAGGTCGCGCCGGGCGGCCTCGGAGACGGTGACGATCCGATCGGCCCAGAGCGCCGCGGCCTGCTCCTTGGCGCGCCAGGCCAGCCGCCCTCGCCAGTCGGGGAAGACCCACTCGGGGTGGGCCAGGGCGAGCGTGTCGTGCATCGTCACGACCACCCGGCCGGCGTTCCAGACCGGGAAGAAGCTGTAGCTCGCCGGGAAGTAGACGAGATCCAGCCCCGACCTCGCGACCGCCCGGCCCATCGCGAGGAGGTCGCGGACCCGTCGCCGGCCCGATGCCGACGCCGCCCGGCTGGGGGCCTCGGCCACCTCGACGGCCACCGTCTCCATCGTCCCGGGGACCTCGACACCTCCGAGCGAGGGGCGGTCGACGAAGACCACGAACTCGTGGCCCGACCCGGCCTCGGCCAGAGCCCCGACCACCTGGCGGGCGAACCGGCCGAAACCCCGACGATTCGCCAGGCAACCGCCGTCGATCCCGATCCGCATGGGCTCCCTCCCGTCCGCGCCACGGTCGGTCCTCCGGGTCAGCCCGGCCGATCGGCCAGGACCATCGTACTATGCCCGAACGGGATCGAGGCGCCGAGGCGGATCGTCGCGGCCCGCTCGATCGCCGCGACGAGGCCCATCAGCCGGTTGATCCGGGGCGAGGGGACGTCGACCCGCAGTCCCCCTCCCGACGGGTGGGATCGCCAAGCCTGCCCCCGCGCCCCCGCCAGGCTCCGGAGCCGGCCCCGGACCTCCTGCGCCATCGCCGGCAGGCAGTTCGCGTACGACGCCCGGCGGGCCCGGAGGCCGGCGCCTTCGAGGACCTCGACCAGCTCCGCCAGCCGGTAAGCCGACCCGCCCGAGTCCCGGCCGGGTCTCAACCCCGCCGAGTTCGACCGGACCACCGCGACCCCGCCCGGCCGGAGGACCCGCGCGATCTCCGAGGCCGCCCGGCGGTCCTCGCCGGGGGGCAGGTGCTGGAGGACGTCGAAGCACGTCGCCACGTCGAAGCTCCCGCCCCCGAACGGCAGCGCCAGCGCCGAGCCCCGGGCCAGATCGAACCCCCGATGGCGCCGGGCAAGACGGATCGCGCCAGGATCCGGCTCCAGCCCGACCACCCGGGCGACCTCGCGATGCCCGATCAGCCGGACCATCGACAGCCCCGCCCCGCACCCGATGTCCAGCGCCACCAGGCCGGACCGGCCCCGCGTCGCCTCCTCCAACCAGCCCGACGCCAGCCGCCACATCGCCCGGGACCACCAGTGCCCCGACTCGAACCGGGCCAGCCGCTCGAAATACCCCGGGTCGTCGATCGTCATCGCCCGGGCCCTCCCGCCGCCCGGTCCGGCCGCCGGGCGGCCCCGAGCGTCGCGACGACCGCCGCATAAGCGAGCGCACCCAGGATCACGACCTCGCCCAGGGGCCAGGCCCGCCCGAGCCGGCAGACGGCCGCCATCCCCACGCATCCCCAGGCCGCCGGGCCGGCCGCATGGTGCCAGTCGGGCGCCAGGCCCAGGCGGCGGAGGGCCAGCCAGCCCGCGACCGCCCCCGCGACCTCGACCCCCAGCGCCGAGGCGCCCACGCCCCAGGGCCCGAACATCATCGCCGATGCCGGGATCGAGGCCGCCCCCAGCGCCGACATCCCCAGGACCAGCCGGAACGCCCACCCCTCGCGGCGGCAGGCCACCAGGGCCGCCTGCTGGACGTTCGACGCCAGGACGAACGGCAGCCGCGCGACGATCAGGGCGAGCCACGGGCCCCCTTCGCGGTAGCCGTCGCCGAACAGGCCGGGCATCCACCGGCCGGCCGTCATCATCAGGCCCACCGTGGCCGGGAGGGACAGCGTCGCCAGGACCCGGAACGTCCGACCGATCACCTCGCGGGCCTCGCCCGCGCCCGACGCCCAGGCCCGGGCGATCCGGGGGGCGACCGCGGACGGCACGACCAGCCCCAGCGCCAGGAGGGCGAACGCCAGCCGTCGGGCCGCCGCGTAGGGCCCCAGTCCCGTCGAGGCCGACCACGCCCCGAGCGCCACGATGTCGGCCGCGTACAGGCTCACCCGGCCGAACCGCATCGCCCCGGCGATCGCACCCCGGCGGGCCACCGCGGCCCACGCCCGACGCCGGAACCGGGGCCTCGGCAGGCCGTGCCCGCTCGCGTGGATCCCCAGCAGGATCGAGGTCGAGACGACCTCGGCGGCGACCACGCAGCCGGATGCGACGGCCGCGTGCCCCGGGCCCGCGACCAGCCATCCCGCCGCGACCGCCAGCCCGACCGCCCGGAGGGCCTGCGCCATCGCCAGCCCCCCGAGCCGACCCGACGCCCGGAGGCCGACGTCGGTCGCCATCGCCGAGGGGATCAGGACCAGCCCGGCCGCCATCACCGCCCGGCCCCGGGCCGGGCCCGACGCCATCGCGACGGCGACCACCGCCGCCAGCCCGACCGCCGCCGACGCGATCCGGAGGCCGATCAGGACGTCCGTCAGCGGCCGGACGAGCCGGGGGCGCCGGGCCGCCTCGCGATAGACGATCGCGTCGAAGCCACCTCGGACCGTGACCAGCCACCAGGCCGCGACCGCCGACGCATACTCGAAGTCCGCGAACCCCGACGGCCCGAGCCGCAAGGCCAGGCGGACCATCACCCCGAAGCCGACGACGCTTGCGAACAGCTCGGACGCGAACAGGAGGGAGAGGGGGCCGATCGTCATGCCGCCCCCCGTCGGGTGGCCCGGAGCTCCCAGAGCGGCCCGAAGGCCCGGAGGATCGCCCGCGAGGCCCCGCCTCGTCGGGCCAACGCATAGGCGGCGATCGCCCGACGCTGCCAGCCGGGACGGCTCCGGGCCCAACCCTCGGGGATCGCGGGGGGCTCGACCTCGACGGCCCCGAACCCGGCGGCGACCGCCATCCGCCGGGCATCGCCCGGGGACAGGCAGGGGGGGGGCCAGGCCCCGCCGCGTCGCCACCGGACATAGGCCGGCATCCAGGCCCGGGGGAGCCATCCCAGGGCCCAGAGCCGGACGTGGGGGTCGACCGCGATCGCGTATCGGTTCGGCGACCAGACGACCAGGGCCCCGCCCGGCCGGAGCACCCGGGCCCACTCGCGGACCGCCCCGGCGGGGTCGTCGAGGTGTTCCAGGACGCTGTCGGCGACCACCGCGTCGAAGCTCGCGTCGGGGTAGGGGAGCCGGTCGGCCGAGGCCGCCATCATCGGGACCGAGAGGCCCCCGTCGTCGAGCCGGCGGCGGGCGACCACCAGCCATCGGAGCGCGATGTCGACCCCCTCGATCGTCCGCCCCTCCCGGGCCGCCGCCGCCAGCAACCCCCCGGTCCCGCACCCGACCTCCAGGATCCGCCCCGTCCCTGGCAACAAGGCCGCCAGGGCCGAACCCCGGGCCTCGGCCCCGAGGATATGCCCGAGGTAGAATCCCCGGCGGCGGGCGTCGACGTCGGGCGTCATCGCGTAATAAGCCGCGGCCAGGCCCGCCAGGTCGGTCCCCAGTGCGAGCCGGGCCAGCCGCTCCGCCTTGGCCCGCTCGCCCGCCAGGTCGAGGAACCGGTCTGAAGCGACCCGGAGGTCGGGCAATCCGGCGACCTCGGGGTACGACCGACCGCACCCGCAACACGAGAGGCCGGCCATCGGGCCCCGGCACGCCGGGCAGGCCAGCTCGCTCATCCCGATCGCCCGGTCCTGGACCATTCAACGCAGCCCCATCTCGGCGACCGACGCCCGGACCGCCCGCAGGGCCCGGCGGACGGCGAGCCGTCGCCGCCATCGGCCGGCGATCAGGAGTTCCCGGGACCGGCCGGATCCGAGGTAATAGGCGTCGACCCGGGCGATGTCGAACGGGTCGTCGCCGGCGGTCGCGTAGTCGAGGCGGGTCCCGAAGGCCGCGTCGAAATGGCGGGCGGCGATCTCCCGGACCCGGGGATTCGAGGCCCCGTAGGGATACGCCAGGAGCCGGCAGGGGCGGCCGGTCGCCCGCTCGATCAGCTCCCGGGATCGGGACAGCTCGCCCTCGACCTCGACCGGCGAGAGGCGGTCGAGCCGGGCGTGCGTCAGGCCGTGCGAGCCGAACCGGAACCCCAGGCGGCCCAGGGCGTCGAGGTCCGACCGGTCGAGGAGCCGGGCCCGGGGGACCTCCGACGGCTGGCCGGGCCAGGCGTTGTCGGAACCCACCCGGCCGGCGACGAGGAAGATCGTCGCCGGGATCCGGTCGCGGGCGAGCCGGTCGGCGACCCCCAGGATCGACCTCAGGCCGTCGTCGAACGCCACGGCGAAGCCCCGGGCGACCTCGGGCCGGCCCCGGTCAACCCACTCGCCGAGGTCGACGCCCCGGAAGCCCGCCGCGCGGAGGGCGTCGAGCGTCTCGGCGAACCGGGCCGGGGCGGTCGACGTGACGGCCCCGGTGGCGTCGACCGCGTGGTAGGTCAGGATCGGCAGCCCGCCCGGGTTCATCGGCGAGGCTCCCGGTCGCGGAGGGCCCGGCGACGGGCGCCGGTGGGGAGGTGGACGAGCAGGGGCTTGAGGTGGACCTCGTCGCCGGTCCGGTCGGACTGGTAGACGGCCTGGATCATCTCGGTGACCCGGCAGCCGTCCCAGCCGGTGGCGCCCGGCCGGGGGTGGGGCTCGGCGGCCGAGGCGAACGCCTCCAGCTCGCGGACGATCGACCGCTCGCAGCCGAACCGGGCGCGGTGAATGCGGTCGGCGACCCGCTCGCCCGGGTACCGGCGGTCGAGCCTCCGGCCGTCGTTGAGGCTGCCGACGAGCCGCCAGGGGGCGGTCTCGACCCGGAGGAAGCCCTCGCTGCCGCGGACGTCGACGGTCAGGTAGCCGGCCCGCAGGGCCCAGCTCGCGTGGAGCTCGGCCACGGCGTTGTCGGGGCCGCGGAACAGGCCATACGCCTCGGTCTCGCAGCCGGCGGCGAGCTGGACGTCCTGGCGGACGAACCCCTTGGCCAGGACGACCTCGCCGAGGAACAGGCGGACCAGGTCGCAGGCGTGCGGGCCGTTGTCCATCAGCGTCCCGCCGCCGGACCGCACGACCTCGGTGTGCCACGACTTCAGGAAGGCCGGCGATGCCAGGTGGCCGATCTCGGCCCGGACGCTCTCGACCCGGCCGATCGCCCACGAGCCGACCAGCGCCAGGGCGTCGCGGACGGGCGGATAGAATCGGTGGTTCAGGCCGGTGGCGAGCCTCAACCGCGACTCGTCGGCCAGGATCGCCAGCGACCTCGCCTCGTCGGCCCGGATGGCCAGCGGCTTCTCGCAGAGGACGTGCTTGCCCGCCTCCAGCGACCGGCGGACGGCCTCGGCGTGGTCGGCGTGGGGGGTCGCGATCACGACGGCGTCGACCCCGCCCGATTCGAGCCCGGAATCCAGGTCGGGGACCGCGACGACCCCATGCCGCGCCGCGACCCGCTCGGCCGAGCCGGCGTCGACGTCGGTGACGGCCACCAGCCGGATCCGGCCGGTCCGCATCGCCGCCGCCGCCCGCTGCGAGCCGAGGAATCCCGTCCCCACGACCAGCAGACCCATCGCCTTCCCGTTGGCGTCCATGACCCGGCCTTTCGTGTGAGCAAGTTCATGCAATCATGCCTCCGTTCCCCGGCCGACCCCGCACGGAGGACGGTTGGAGAGCGGAAGAGTCTTCTCTGGTTCCCTCCCCCCTCGTGGGGGAGGGTTGGGGAGAGGGGGTCGTCGCAAGTCGAGTGGCCCCCGCCCGATCCCATCCTTCTTGCTCCCTCCCCCCTTGTGGGGGAGGGTTGGGGAGAGGGGGCGTCGCACATTCGAGTGAGCCCCGCCCGATCCCGCCCAGGTCCCGAACGCCTCGCCCATCGCCCAGACCGATGCCAGCGCCGCCAGGGCCGGCAGCGCCGGCAGCCACGGCGACAGCGGCATCCTCCGGGCCTTCAAAGCGGCCAGGATTCGAGCGAGAAGCACAGAGGGGACCATCGGGGCCGCGGCCATCCGCCCCAGGCGCGCCACCGGGCCCAGGCCGGCCGATCGCCCGGCCCCGTATCGCCGGGCGTGGGACCATCGTTGCCGGGCCGTCCGGGCCAGCCGGACGCCGCCCTCGAAGGTCACGACCGCCCGGCCGGCCATCGCCAGCGACTCGCCCCGGTCGCGGAGGGCCCGGTGGACCTCGACCTCCCAGAAGCCGTCAAGCCAGGCCGATCGGACCTCCATCAGGCGGTCGCGGCGATACAGGGCGTTGTCGCCGGGCGGCTCGACGCGGGAGGGGTCCGGCAGGGGGGGGAAGTAGCCGGCATAGCGCAGCAGGGCGACCGCCCGGCCGGCGGGCGAGAGTTCAGGGCCGGGCTCGATCGGGCCGCCGACCCCGGCGGCCCCCGTCGAGCGGAGCCGGCCTTCGAGGGCGGCCAGCCACCCCCGCCGCGGGACCATCCGGGCCGTCGAGAAGGCGACCAGCGGGGCTTCGGTCGCGAGCAGGCCGTCGCGCCAGAGTTCCGGCGCGAGCAGGCCTTTCGGCCGCCGGAGGACCCGGACGTTGGCCGACCTCCGGGCCAGCCCCTCCGATTCGCCGTCGCCCGAGGCGTCGACCAGGACGACCTCGCCGAGCGGGCCGGCCTCGTCGGCGAACCGGGCGAGGCTCGCCTCCAGGGTCGGAGTGGGGTCGGTCGACGCGACGACCACGGTCACGGGCTCGACCGCCGGATTCCGGCTCATCATCGGCGGACGGCCTCCGGGGCCGGGGCCGGGCGGACGTGGGGGGCCGGGATGGCCGCCCCGCCCCCGGTCAGCTCGGCCAGGCGATCCCAGTGGCGACCGACCGTCTCGTTCGAGTGCGGCACGCATCGGCGGGCGACCGCGGACAGCGGGTCGCCGACGATCGTGATCGCGTCCAGTGCCGCCACCCCGAGCCCGGCATCCTGGGCGTATCGGAGATAGCCGATTCGGAGCGGGTCGAACCCCATCACGGCCGAGGCCACGGCGTCGACCGCCACGGCGTCCACCCCCGCGACCACCGTCCCCAGCCGGATCGGCGTCCCGTGCCTCGGCCCCTCGCGGTGCATCGCCACGAAGCCGTCGACCACGCTGACGTGGGGCTTGACCGCCGCCGACAGGGCCACCAGGTTCCGGTTGAGGGCCTCGACCGTCCGGAGATAGCCGACCTCGGCGGGCGTGAGCCGCCGCCAGGCGTCGGGGCGGCACTTCCCGGTCAGGGCGGCCTTCAGGTTCCGGGCGCGGCCCATCGCCCGGGTCAGGGCGTTGACCAGGGCGCCATCCCCCTTGAGGAACTCGACGACCGGCCGCTTCCAGCCCTCATACCCGTTCCCGCCCCCGGCGTGGCCATGCATCATGATCCGGTCGGCCGGGTGGACGCTCGACAGCATGTTCTTGAGGCCGAACGTGACCAGGGACGACACATGGGTCTTCATCAGGGCGAGCGAGACCCGGCAGGTCGCCGAGGCGATCGTCCGCGAGACCCGGGCCCGGAGCGGCGAGCCGTCCACGGCGGTCAGGTCGAGCGGATCCCACCCGGTCTCGTATCGATTCAGGTCCACGAACGCGACCGGCCGGCCGGCGGCCTCCTCGCGGAACCGGAACCGCTCGAAGCCGGCCGAGGCGTCGCTGGCCCCCTCGGCGACCATGACCCGCCGCGCCCCGGCGGCGAGCACGGCGTCGAGCGCGGCCGAGAGGGTGTCGGCGTGGGTCGAGGGGAGCTGTCGGCGATGGCTGACCAGGTTCGGCTTGACCAGGACGTCGGGCGTGACCCGGTCCCGGAGGTCGTCGGCGATCAGCGAGAGCGCCTCGGCGACCGCCCCGCGGCGGTTGTCGGATCGGACGACGGCGACCGTCGCGGCTCGGTTCATCGGGCCTTGCTCCTCGGCCGGCGGGTCGACGGATGGGGGTTGGGCGACGCGACGGCCCCGGCGGGGTCGACCCGCCGGCCGTCGGGGGCCGGGGCCGGCTCGCCCTCGACCCGGCCCGATTTGAAGTGCCAGAGCGCCAGGGCGATGACCACCGAGGCCCCGCAGCAGCCGTAATAGACCAGATGCATCGGCGTCGAGGCCACCGCGAACAGCGGCCCCCGGCGGCGGGCGAGGAAGCGGTAGAAGTCGCGATTCAGGGCGACGATCGCGGCCACGCTCGCCGGCAGGAGGGCCAGGAGCGAGGGCGACCACGGGCTCGCCGCCGCGCCGAGGAGCCCCAGGGCCGTCGCCGCCACGCAGGCCCGCTGCGACCGGGACACGTTCAGGTCGGTCTCGACGACCCCGGACCGCTTCATCAAAAGCAGCCAGGGGACGCCCCGGCAATACACGTCGGTCCGGATCATCTCGGCCAGGGTCCAGCGCTTGAGGTGGGTCGCCTGGACGTCGCGGGCCAGGAGGATCCGGTGCCCGGCCCGGGTGACCCGGTAGCCGAGCTCGATGTCCTCGATCGCGGGACGGCGGTAGAGCTTCGGGTCGAAGCCGCCGGCCTCCAGGAAGACGTCGCGGCGGATCAGGCCGCAGCCGGTCCAGAAGGTCCGGGCCGGTCGGGCGTCGTCCTCGAACGTGCCGGACTGGTGGACGTGGTGGTGGAGCAGGTTCCGGAACCGGCTGACCAGCCCGGGGGCGGCCGGCGAGTCGTCGTACGAGCCGAACAGCCCGGCCAGCCCGGGGTCGGCGTCGAACCGGGCCATCGCCCGGTCGAGCGTGTCGGGATGGACCGCGACGTCGGCGTCGAGGAAGAAGATCAGGGGGGCCGACGCAGCCAGGGCCCCGGCGTTCCGGGCGGCGGCCGGGCCCAACCTGGTCGGGACCCGGATCACCCGGGCGCCCGTCGCCCCGGCCAGGTCGGCCGATCCGTCGGTCGAGCCGTCGTCGACGACGACCAGCTCGTAATCGGACCGGGTCGAATCACGGAGCCCGCGGAGGCAGCGCCCGAAGTCGCGTCCCCCGTTGTGCACGGGGATCACCACCGAGAGCGGCGGCCTCCGGGGCCCCGGGCTCGCCGGACCGGCGGGGAAATCATCCATGAGCACCCTCGCCCGTCAAAAACCGCGTGCCGGAATGCGCCCCCATCCTTGGGGCCGCCCGAACACGCGCCTCGACCTCGTCTCCGCGACGGTCCGACGCCTGATTTCCTGTCCAACCAGCCCGCCCGCCGTCCCGCCGCCCGAGGTCGCGACGTGCGGCGGGAATCTAGCCGGAACGCACCCTCCTGTCAACGCGGGAAGGCCCGGGATGCCGCGGGGGGGTGCCCCTCTCGATTTTGGCGAGGTTTGTCGGAATGCGTCGGGGTGGCCGGGGTCTGCGGTAATCCGCAACCCCGGTCCGGCGGTCAACCGCACGGGCGAAGTCCCGGGGTTGCGGATTAC
>JAABUK010013416.1_pt1 | contig 10226 bp, 11 predicted proteins | sample 5559141 | NCBI WGS metagenome assembly JAABUK01 (sample SAMN10711869, study PRJNA513367) | rock metagenome | isolation source: Antarctica rocks | place: Antarctica: Victoria Land, Pudding Butte nord | collected 2016-01-03 | reverse complement strand
GGGCTGGAATATCCTGCAGACCCTCGCCGCCAACCCCTCCAGCTTGATCGCCGAGTTGCGGGTGGGCTGATCCGAGCAGTAGAAGCTGGGCAGTTACCATTTTTCTTGTTAAGCGATGCTGAACGCGGTGTGCCGGGTTGTCCAGCCACAAAGCGCTTATCAACATAGTCAAATGGTGTCTCTGGGACGCTGTCAAGCTGTACGGCTGTGTGAAGCTGTACGGCTGTGGGCGCGACGTTGTTCCATGGACCTGGGATGCAGGCGCAGTTGCCCCAGCCCCGGCCGTGGTTCAGGCGATGCGGACGGAGATCGGGCGTCACAACTCCGGCATGCGGTTGAGGGCATGGACGGCGACGTCCACCTCGGTCGCCCGGCGCCGGTTCGTGCGCGAGCCCAGCCCGTCACCGATCACCTGCTTGAACCTGCCGATGGCCGCCTCGACCCGCGCCCGCTTCGTGTAGCCGGACGCTTTCTGCCAAGCCGCACGTCCGTGCTTGGCGATGCTTTCAGGTTGCGGTCCCGCTGCGTGGGCGTGGTCGCGGCCATCTCGCTCGGCAAGGCCGTGGACCGCGGCGGTACGATGATCGCCGCTTCGGGATGGCGCTCGGCAACAGCGGCAGAAACTCCCTCCTGGTCGCAGGGGCCGTCGGCGGTGAACGACGCCACGGGTCCTGTCACTTAGTCGAGCAAGGGGCCGACCTCGGCACCGTCGTCCCTCTTTCTGTTGGTCAGCGTTGCTGCGACGATCTGGCCGGTGTCGGCATCCCAGTCCGATGTGCAGCTTGCGCCAGGACCGGCGCACCTGGGTGCCGTGCTTCTTGACCAGCCACTCGCCGGCCCCGGGTTCGCCGGATATGGCTGCGATGCCTCCGGCGCCGGAGCCAGAAGGCCCGGTGCCTGAACCGGGATCGCTTCAGCGCGATGCCTGAACGCTTTCCTCCGCCCGGTCCAAAGATCACCCACCCCTGGACGATGAGCGTGGCATGACACGGGTCACCCTCGGGAAAAGCCGGGTGCAGAAAAGCCGCATGCCCGGATCTGTGAGGGCGAAGCCGAATGGCCCAGCTACTCGACCACCATCCCCTGAATTCGCCAACAGTATCCGTTACACCGGGAACACCCGCGGCAAGGCACCCCGATCCCAGAGCAACATCCACAGATCCCGCGCCATGCCGCGTTCATCCCTGGCGGGAACACCCCCCCTTGCTCCCGTCTGAAACCAGCCCGTCCGGTTTCGCTGCCGTGGACTCTCCACCGTCGGCCAGGACCGGCTGCACGCCGGCCGGCACCGGGCATCTTCACAATCCCACCAACGCGAATTGGCAACGGGCGCGCAACTGGTGTTAGCTGAACCGCTACGCTGGCGCCGAATCGCGGCGGCGCCGCATCAGGGGACGCTCAGGGCATGGATTGGGACAAGTTGCGCGTGTTCCACGCGGTGGCAGAGGCCGGCAGCTTCACCCATGCCGGTGAAACCCTGAACCTCAGCCAGTCCGCCGTCAGCCGCCAGATCTCGGCCCTGGAGGAGAACCTGCAGGTCCCGCTGTTCCACCGCCACGCCCGCGGCCTGATCCTGACCGAGCAGGGCGAAAGCCTGAACCGCACGGTGCGCGAGGTGTTCGCCAAGCTGGCGATGACCGAGGCGCTGCTGACGGAAAGCAAGGAGAAGCCGGCCGGCCGCATCAAGGTCACGACCACGGTCGGCTTCGGCAGCTCCTGGCTGGCCCCGCGCCTGCAGAAGTTCCTGCAGACGTATCCCGACGTCAGCATGAGCCTGCTGCTGGACGACACCGACCTGGACCTGGCGATGCGCGAGGCCGACGTGGCCATACGCATGCACGCGCCCAAGCAGCCAGACCTGGTGCAGCGGCACCTAATGCAGATCCACTGGGTCGTCGTCGCGCATCCGGACTACCTGGCCCGCGCCGGCACCCCCACGCGGCCGGAGGAGCTGGACGACCACAAGTTGATCCTGTTCGGCGACTACCGCCCTCCGGTTGCCGACATCAACTGGTTGGCCGAGGCCGGGCGCCGGGCAGGATCGCCCCGCCGCGCACTGATGGAAGTCAACAACCTGCACGCGATGGCGATGGCGATACGCTCCGGCATGGGCATCGGCGTGCTGCCGGACTGGATGACCGGGGAGCTGGACGGCCTGACCCGGCTGCTGCCGGAGATGAAGGCTCCGAAGGTGGACGTGTTCTTCGTCTATCCGGAAGAGCTGCGCAATTCCAAGCGCGTGGCAGTCTTCCGCGACTTCCTGCTGGCCCGGCTGCAGGAGCTGCATTAGACGGCGCGGCGGCTTGCCGCTGCTGCCATCCTGGCCCTCGCCGGCTGCGCGGCGGAGCCGGCGCCGCACGCAACGGCTGCGTCGTCCGGATACGCGCCGGCGCCGATGCCCATGTGCTTGCGCGGTTCCCGCACACCGGCGCCTACCGTCGCGGAGGCCACCGCCGATATCCTGCTGAGCGCACTGGGCCACGGACCAACGGCCGACAATCGGCGCCTTATGGAAAACGAGGCCCGGCGGAAATCCTGCGGCTGCTCCATCTGCTGAGCGGCGCCGGAGCATCGGCTTCCGGCTCGTTCCAGCACCCCGCTGCCAAACCGCTTCCAGCGCAAGGCGCCGCACCTCCCGCCGCCTTGACATTGCGCTGCTCCCTTAACGGAAGGCGCTGTCCTCTTGCGCCCTGCGGACTTTCATTGCCGCGGACAGGTCAACGCCACTGATTGCCGGCATAGAACGATTTCTTGACGATTTCCGCTGAAGATGCCCCGGTCGCAGCACGCCAGGAGCATCATGAAGTCCCTCGTCACACGCATCAGCATCCGCACTAAGGTCATCGTCGGCTTCATCCTCGTCGTGTGCTGCACGGCGGCGCTGGGCGGGTTCGCGATCCAGCGGCTGACCGCGGTCAACGCCGCCGCCGCGGATATCCGGGAGAACTGGATGCCCTCCATCCGCTACCTGGGGGAAGCCGGGCAAGGCATGGAACGGTTCCGGCAGATAGAGGCCACCTATGCCCTGAACACCGAGCCGGCGGAGCGGGACGCGCAGCGCCGCCTACGGGACGAAGTGGATGCGCAGGTGGCAAGGACCCTGAAAGCCTACGCCCCGCTGGTCACTCCCGGAGCGGAGCGAGGGCTGGCGGACGAAGTGACCCGCCTGTGGGCGCAGTACCGCGAGCTTGACGGGAAGTTCTTCGCCCTATCCGGCCATGATGATGCAGGGGCCGCCACGCTCTACCTCGGCAAGATGCGCGACGTGTCCCGCCTGTTGCGGAACACGCTGCTCGCGGACATGACGCTGAACGTGAACGGCGGCAACGCGGCGGCGGACCTGGGGGCGACGCTGGGCGCCCAGGCGCGGGCCTGGATCCTGGGGGCGCTCGGTCTGACGGCCCTGTTGTGCACGAGCATCGGCGTCACGATGGTGCGCGGCGTCGCCAAGCCGATCACCATCATGACCGCCGCAATGCGCCGGCTGGCGGCCCACGACCTGGACGTCGCGATCCCCGGTGTGGGCCGCGGCGATGAGATCGGGGCGATGGCCGGTGCGGTGCAGGTGTTCAAGGACAATGCGGTGCACGCTAAGGTGCTGGAGCGCGAGCAGGCCGAGGCGCAGGTGCGCCGTATCGCAGAGGACGAGCGGGTGCGGGCCGAGGCCGAAGAGGCCGCAGCGGCGGAGGCGGCGGCGCTGGTCGTCGGCTCCATCGGCGCCGGGCTGGAGCGGCTGGCGGCCGGGGACCTCACCTACCGGGTGGAGGCGGCGCTGCCGCCCGCCTACGAGAAGCTCCGGGCGGACCTGAACGGGGCGATGGACGGGCTGCAGGAGCTGATCCGCGGCATCATCACCAACACGTCCGGGCTGCAGTCCGGCGCCGGCGAGATCACCCAGGCCGCCGACGACCTGTCCCGCCGGACCGAGCAGCAGGCCGCCAGCCTGGAGCAGACGGCGGCGGCGCTCGACGAGATCACCGCGACGGTGCGCGCGACGGCCGAGGGGGCGGAGCAGGCGCGCAGCCTGGTGGCCCGCACCACCCAGGACGCCGAGCGCTCGGGCGCCGTGGTCCAGGAGGCCGTGGCGGCGATGGGCGGGATCGAGCAGTCGTCGCAGAAGATCAGCCAGATCATCGGCGTGATTGACGAGATCGCGTTCCAAACCAACCTGCTGGCGCTGAACGCCGGCGTCGAGGCGGCGCGGGCCGGGGACGCCGGGCGCGGCTTCGCGGTGGTGGCGAGCGAGGTGCGGGCGCTGGCGCAGCGCTCCGCCGATGCGGCGCGCGAGATCAAGGCGCTGATCCACACCTCAACCCAGCAGGTCGGCTCCGGCGTGAAGCTGGTGGGGGAGGCCGGGCAGGCGCTGGGCCGCATCATGGCCCAGGTGGGCGAGGTCAGCGGCGTGGTCGCCGGCATCGCCTCGTCGGCGCGCGAGCAGGCGTCGGGCCTGGCCGAGGTCAACACCGCCGTGAACCAGATGGACCAGATGACGCAGCAGAACGCCGCCATGGTGGAGCAGAGCACGGCAGCATCGCACGCCCTGGCGCAGGAGGCGGAGGAGCTGGCCCAACTGGCGCAGCGGTTCCAGGTCGGCGACGACGCGCCGGCACGCCCGGCGGTGCCGCCGGCACGCGCGTCGGCACGCACCCCGGCGCTGCAGGTCGTCGGCGGACGCGGCCGGAAAAGGTAGGCTTCGCGCATAAGGCAGCCTGGCCGGCGGACGTACGCCGGCCAGGCCCTATTGCAGCCCCGGGCTGACCAGGATCACCATCGCCGCGCCGATCAGTACGGCGAAGGTCGCCATCATCCCCGCCACGCGGAACCGGAACACCTCAAGCGTCCGCAACACCCCCCCCCGCGGCCGTGGACTCCAACGGCGAGTTCGCGGTGGACGCGCTGGGCCAGTTCATGAAGCAAGGCGTGCCCCGCCGGTCCACCAACGACGCCGCGACTCAGGCCCCCTACGACGTCCTGATGCAGAGGGTCTGCCCCTGCGTCATCATGACCCACAGCCAAGGCGGCAACTTCGGCTTTACCGCAGCACGTCACGCGCCGGACAAGGTGCGCGCCCTGATCTCCACCGAGCCGTCCGGCGCCCCCGACCCGGCGACCGCGCCCATTGCGCCGCTGAAGTCCGTGCCCCACCTCGTGATCTATGGAGACCATTTCGGCGAAAGCCCGTTCTGGCAGCGCATCCTGCAAGCCACCACCTGCTACCGCGAGGCGCTGGCCGTCCAGGGCGGCGTTACTGGCCTCATTGACCTGCCAGCCCAGGGCATCCGCGGTAACACGCACATGCTGATGCTGGACCGCAACTCGGACCAGGTTATTGGGCTAGTGCAGGACTGGATGGCCCGGCAAGGGCTGATGCGGTAGCGGCCTGCTCAACCCCGCCTCCCCCCTCGCACGCCTGCTGGACGGACCGCTGCGGTCGGGCCGCGTCGCCTGGATCGGCCTGCGCCCGGCCCGGCACACGCCGATGCTGACACCCCCCGCCCTGCATCTGACACCAGAGGACGGCGCCGTCGGCGACCACTACAGCAGCCGCACCGGCGCCGCCCGCGGCGTCACGCTAATCGAGCAGGAATGCCTGGCCGCCATCTTCTCCTACCTCGGCGCTGGCCCGCCGGACCCGCTGCTGCTCCGCCGCAACATCGTGACCTCCGGCATCAACCTGGACGCGCTGCGGGACCGGCGCTTCCAGCTCGGAGCCGCCGTGCTGGAGCACACCGGCCCCTGCCACCCCTGCTCCCGGATGGAAGCGCTGCTCGGCCCCGGCGGCTACAACGCCGTGCGCGGCCGCGGCGGGATCACCGCACGGGTGCTGTCCGCAGGCGACGTTTCGGTGGGGGATGCAGTGGCACGGCTGGCATGATACCAGACGCTATTTGCTCTGACTCTTCTGCAAGCATGCTGTCATCGCGAGGTGCGCGGCGCCGTGGCGTTCCAGGGGCCACAAGGACGGTGCTGGCAGCCCCTGGATCGCCGCACCACAAGCGGCTCGCGACGACGAAAACGGTCAGAGCAAATGGCGGCTGGTCTGAATAACAAACCACCCCCACGGGCACCGTCAGCTTGGCTGTTGGCCGGCTTGCGGGATGCGGCTGAGATCGGCAGGCGGGCGGGATGACGACATCCGACGGCCCGGGCTACGCCGGCTACCGCTTCCCGGCTGAGGTCATCAGCCACGCCGTCTGGTTCTACTTCCGCTTCCCGCTTAGCCTGCGCATGTTGGACGAGTTGCTGGCCCGCGCGGCATCATCGTCAGCCATGAGGCCGTGCGACAGTGGGCGCTGAAGTCCGGCCAAGTGTTTGTCAACCAGATCCGGCGCAGGCTGCCTGCGGCCGGGGACAAGTGGCAGATGGACGAGGTCGTGCTGACGGTCGCCGGCGTGAGCACTGGCTGTGGCGCGCCGTCGACCAGACCGGGATGGTGCTGGACATCCTGATGCAGAGCCGGCGCGACGTGCGGGCCGCCAAGCGCCTGATGCGCAATCTGCTCAAGCGGCAGTGCCGGGCACCTCGTGTCATGGTGACCGACAAGCTGGCGGGTTACGGGGCGGCCAAGTGCCCGGTGATGCCCTCAGCCGAGCACAGGAAGCACAGGGGCTGAACAACAGGGCGGAGAACTCGCACCAGCCCACCCGGCGGTGGGAGCGGCAGATGAAGCGCTTTAAGTCAGCCGGGCAGGCGCAACGCTTCTTGTCCGCCCATGACGGGATCAACAACCTCTTCCACCTCCGCCGTCACCGGATGCCCGCCACCCAGTATCGAGCCGCCCGGACCCAGGCCTTTCAGGTTTCGGCCGAGGTCACCGGCGTCGCCGCTGCGGCGTAACCACGACCATGACGTCCTGACCGCGACCCATCGCGACCTCAGCCCAACAAGTTGACGGTGCCGCGCCTGGTGTCGGGCAAGCGCCCGCAGGCGAGCTTGAGGCCCAGGTCGGAGCGCAGGTGGTCGAAGATCGTCGGCATCCCCGTAGCCGCAGGCGATGGCCAGGATGCGCGCGCCCAGGATGTCAGGCAGCGGGTGGATGACGCGGGCCAGGTTGCAGGAGTCGGCGGCATGCGCTGCGAGCTTGTAGGCCAAGCCGAGACGGCGCTCGGTCAGGGAGAGCAGCATGACGCCGCCGTCCGAGGTCAGGCGACCGCCATCGAAGGCCGCGGTGAGTTTCTTGCGTCCGGCGCTTGGCAGCGTGAACGGCAGCAGAGTATCTTTATCCAAGGCGGGTGTGGCGCGCTCTGGCTTTTGGTAACGCTTGGTCTCGACACCCAATCCGTGAACGCGATCAGCAGTTTACGCGACCCCCGCCAGCAAACCCCTGTCATGCCGGTGAATGAGAGGGGCTAGCAGCAATACCGTTCAGTTAGGCGGTTTTCCGCAGTGTCGAGCAGCCCCTATCAAGCCGTTTCCTCACCATCACCGGACGGATAACGGCGCTAACTGAACCGTATTGGGGCTAGCAGTTGCGAGCAAAGGGCCGGAGGGGACGGCCTCAGCGCAGCGCCGTGACCGTCTCGGTCGCGAATGTCCGGTAGGCATCGAGCAGGGTAGTCTGGCCGCTGATTGGGTGCGCAGCCGAATTACCCTCGACCTCGAAGGAGCGCAGCACCGTACCGGTACGATCGCGCAGTGTATCCGTGCCGACGACAGCGTTGCGTCCGGCGAATGTGCCCAGGATCACCCGCGCTGTCGTGGAAACCGTCCGCATCTGGGTAACGCGCACATCGAGCGAGAGGTCAGCGGGCTGGCCAGGAGGCACGATGTGCGCGGCCAGCCCGGCGCCGACCAAGTGACCGGCCAGGGCTGTGCGGAGGTCCTCGCACTGATTGGGCTCCGGGCAGCCCTGGACCGAGAGCGCCCAGGTCGCTGCAATGGGGAGCGGGGCGGCGGCGCCGGTCAGCAACGGTGTCACCCTGCCCTCGGTCGAGCAGGCGGCGAGCAGCAGGGCCAATCCGGTGACGGACAGGGCGGGTTTCAACATCGGGCAGGTTTCCTCGGGGTAGGTTGCAAGACATGTATAAAAAGTGGTCACAAAGATATCCAGGGCAAAGAGGCTAAAAAGCTGTTTGACAGGAAGAGCGCGCGGGCGAGGTGGGGCAACTCCGTCCTCCCCCTTCCGCTCAGGCCAGGATGGGTCATGAAGCTGCCAGGAAGGGCCCAGGACGGTCCTACTCCGGTGTTAATGGCCCGCGATGTGGGTGTCCGAGGAGCAAGCGATACTATTGGCGAATTCAGGGTTGGCCATCTGTTTATGCCACTTGGCATCTTGGCAGCCCCGCTCTGCCGAGGTCGCGGGCGGGCCGCCGCAGCTACTGAACGGGCGCTACGATGCGCCAGAAGAATTAATCAATAGTATTAGCTACTTCTGTGATCCACGCAACGCTTGGCAGAAGGGTGTGGTCGAGAACAGCATTATTGAATGGATTATTTTAATCGTATCAAAACTGTAGGCTATGCTAAAACACGTCTTGGGCCCAAAATGGCACAGATCATTTCAGATTAGGCGGTTTCTCCGAGTTGTTGCGAACTCCAATCAACTACGCTTTGCCTACGCCGAAGTCTATCTTCCTGAAATTGCTCACTGGCCCCTCCAGCTTCAACTGCCGATCCGTGCGACAATGCCGCGCTGGCGCAAGCTGGCGCCCTACGCGCGCCAGCTGCGGAGCAGCACTCGCAGCGGGTTCATGAGCTTGTGCTTGGGGATATGGCGGCGGCGGTCTGGTTCAGCTTGAAAGGCAAGATGGGCGTCCAGGGATCAGAAGAGGACTAATACCAGCCGCCAGAAGTCTTGACCTGTGCCCAGCCGTTCGCATCCTGCGGATCGGCGTGGTCTGACGGGTCAGAATTTTCGGCGGTTGGTATAAACCTCCTACATTGCCTCTGGCTGCGGCGCCACTGGCAGGATCCATGCAAAAAGTGTCCTTCAGCCCTTGTTCGAACGATGGTATCCCGGCCTGGCGAACGATAATCCTACCAGTGCCTCTCAGGCGAACGCGGCGTGAAAAACCCCACACTTCCCCATGGTCTCCTACCCTGCCCTACAAGCAGCCGCGTACAAAATTGCAACGGGAGCCGGCGCACAGCAAGCCCGGCGGCGGCCAGGCCTGGCTTGCCGGCCGGAACGCTCCGGTGTGGAGGTCGCGCTACCTGAAAAAGCTCGCGTCCGCCTGAGTGACGCCGATGAGCTGGATGCGGGTCTGGTCGGACAGGGTCAGCACTGTCTGGCCGGAGCCGTTCACCTGGGTGGCCAGGGCGCTCGCGACCGCGCCGCTGCCGTAGCCGGACAGGCTGATCTTGTCTGTGCCGGGCACGAAGTTGAACAGCGCAAAGCTGCGGGCGGCATCTTGGGCTATGGTGAGCGTGACGGTGCCGCCCATCACGATGTCGGCGCTCCCCGACCCGGCCGTGACCGCGCTGGTCCCGAACGCGAACACCGTGTCCTTGCCCGACCCGAGCTGCACCGTGCTGGTGCCCGTGCCCGTTCCGATCAGGTCGTTGCCCGGTCCTGCGAGGATGATGTCCTGGCCGGTGCCGCCGAAGAACACGTCGTTGCCGCTAGCGGCACCTCCGTCCAAGGTTGCATTGCCTGCGCCCGCGATCAGGAAGTTGCCCGCCGACCCAGCCGAGTAGAGCTGCCCGCCGCTGTTGGCTACCAGCACCGTCGTCGCCCCCGCGCCAGCCTTCAGCACGTCGGCGCCGCTGTTGCCCCAGAACTGGCCGCCGCCGCTGCCGCCCTGGGCATTGAGCGCCACCCCTTTCAGGGTGTTTATTACTTGATGAGACCAATTGTAGATGCTGAGAGTATCAGTAATGCGGTCGTATTTGCTGACTTTTACTTCGTCATTGCGAGTGGGTCGAGCAGCCCAGTGCGCGGTCCTGGAACCATGCTCCCCCGGTAAGCCAGAAAGCAGCTACCCAGCAGCCTGCGCCTACTGAAACACCCTGAAAGGGATGGCATTGAGCGCTCCGGCGCCGCCGACCACCACGTCGTAGACCGAACCCGCGGAGTAGCTCAGGCCGCCCTTGCCCCCGAACACGAGGCTCGTGGCCGAACCGCCGACGAACGTCATCCGCCCGTCCCCGCCCACGGCCACTAGCCCATTTTATTCACCGCATAGCTGGGATTCAGCAGCGGGTGTCGCGTAAGCTGCTGATCGCGTTTACGGATTGGGTGTCGAAGCCATTCCTTCATCCGATCACGCCGAGCCACACCCGCCATG